>Ga0075163_10004305_pt1 | contig 19113 bp, 14 predicted proteins | sample JI1023141ADNA_FD_71478 | JGI IMG/M metagenome (GOLD analysis project Ga0075163, IMG submission 71478) | Wastewater effluent complex algal communities from Wisconsin, to seasonally profile nutrient transformation and Carbon sequestration -... | ecosystem: Engineered > WWTP > Effluent > Algae...
CGGCTTCTTCTAATGAGGTTGCGTGTGAAATATTGGTATCTTCTTTTAATGCCTGGGCTAACAGTTGTGCATCTTGGCCGATTAAAATCAGTGAGCGCACATGTGATTTAACGCAGTCACGCAACTCTCTAAAATCAGCACCTTTACCAAGCCCACCGGCAATAAGGACGATTTTGCCGTCAATGGCGCCCCCTATCCCTCGAACAGCTGAGACTGTAGCGCCAATATTCGTGCCTTTAGAATCGTTAATATAAGTAATATTATCCAAATCTCTTATCCATTCACAACGATGAGCAAGCCCCTTAAACTCACGTAGGACTTTTAAAATGGCCGCATCTGGAATACCGACTTGTCTTGCAAGCGCAAAAGCTGCTAATGCATTTTGCCAGTTATGTTTTCCCTTAACTTTTAATTCAGCAACATCTAATAATAAATCTTCGCCATAAGCTAAATAGTATTTTGAATTTAAAGACACAGGCCCAACTATACCCTCTACGCCCCGCGGCTTGTCCGCGGGATCCATGATGCCTGGAAAATCACTGTGTGCGGACAAGCCGCGGGACGTGGGGACTACTTGAATCCCCCACTCTTGGGCCTTAGGCGTGGATAATCCAAAGCTTGTCTTGGGTGTCTCTACAAGGGGGGGTGTTGATAGGTCATCGCGTGAAAATAAACACCAGTGCGCTTCATGATAAATGCGTTGTTTCGACGCCGTATAATTAGCCATAGTATGGTGTCTATCGAGATGGTCTGGGCTTATATTTAATATCGTGGCTGCACGCGCTTTAAGCGAAAAAGTTAAGTCTAATTGGAAGCTTGAGAGTTCAAGCACCCATAAATCGTATATCTCCCTCATTACATCCAACACAGGCTCACCGATATTCCCAGCAACGGCAACATTAATACCCGCAGCTTTCGCCATTTCACCTACAAGGGTCGTCACAGTAGATTTACCATTGGTCCCCGTAATCGCAACAATAGGTGCTGTTATTTCACGAACCAAACACTCTATATCACCAATAATGGGGATGCCAGCATTAGCACAAGCTTTAAGTGTCGGCTCTTCAGGAGATATGCCGGGACTTGCAATCACTTCATTGATTGTTGAAATAACGTCTAACGGTACTGATTCTAAATAACATTTAACCGTTGGAAAAGCTTGTTTAAATTCATCAAGACCGGGTGGGTTATTGCGGGTATCAAACATCACAAAAGCACGATTGCAACGCTTTAAGTAATGAGCAATAGATAAGCCCGTTTTACCTAAGCCTGCCACGAGCGTTAATGATGGTACCGTCATAGTGTTATCTCAATTTTAAGGTTGCAAGTCCGCACAACACAAAAATAACGGTTATAATCCAAAAGCGCACAATGACTTTAGGCTCTGACCATCCTTTTAATTCAAAGTGGTGATGTAGGGGCGCCATACGAAACAACCTTTTACCACCGGTATATTTAAAATACCCTACCTGCAAAATAACAGAAACCGTTTCTGCGACAAAAATAGCCCCCATCATTAAAAGCACCAACTCTTGTCGCACTAATACTGCAACCGTGCCAATAGCGGCCCCTAATGATAAAGAACCCACATCGCCCATAAATACTTCAGCGGGATACGCGTTATACCATAAAAAACCAAGACCTGCGCCTACCATTGCCGCACAAAATACAGTTAGCTCACCAACATTTGGCACATAAGGGATCCCAAGATAAGGTGCGTATACGGCATTGCTTGAGGCATAAGCAAAGACACCCAACGCGCCACCCACCATACTAATGGGAACTATGGCGAGCCCATCAAGGCCATCGGTTAAATTAACTGAATTGCTTGAACCCACAATGACAAAATAGGTTAATACAGGAAACAATATGCCAAGCGGCAATGACCAGTTTTTAATAAAAGGGATAACCAAGTCTGTCTGAACGGGGAGCGTTGCATTAAAATAAAGATACAATGCGGTTGTTAACGCAATTAAAGACTGCCAAAAATATTTTCGACGTGCAGATAAGCCTTTGCTATTTTTTAAAACTAACTTTCGGTAATCATCAATTGAGCCTAAAGCACCAAAGCTTAATGTCACAAATAAAACAATCCAAAGGCTACCTTGTCTTAAGTCGCCCCAAAGGAGCGTACTAATTGTTATCGCTAAAAGTATTAATAGCCCACCCATCGTAGGCGTACCCGCTTTAGATAAATGCGTTTGTGGGCCATCATCACGCACCATTTGACCGACACGTAATTGTTTAAGCCATCGAATCATAACAGGGCCGCATAATAAGCCAACCAATAACGCAGTTAAAGCGGCTAAAATTGAGCGGAAGGTTAAATACTGAAAGACACGAAAAGCATGAAACTGTCCTTGTAACAACTGTGTTATCCAGTAAAGCATGTGCGGCTCACCCTATTATTTTTTTTAATCTTAGGAGCATATCATAACAATTATTAGAATTACAGCGCTGCGACGGACAACCAAGGAAACCACAGCTTAATTGTACGCACGACGGCCAATAGAATGCCTTCCCCCACCGGAGGAAGGTGCCCGGAGGGCGGATGGGGGATTTAAAATATTCCTTAGAGTATGTACGATGACCAAATTTACATAAAGAAGAGTTAAGCAATGAACATCATTTTGAATCGGTCATGGAGGCCATTTTTAATGTTGTTCAAGATAATTTAAATGAAGTTGTTTAAATCCCCCCACCCGCCCTTCGGGCAACCTTCCCCCAGAGGGGGAAGGCATTCTATTGGCCGTCGTGCGTACAATTAAGATGCAGCTGACCCTAACAGGCAGCAAATAGATTATGGCTTACGATAATGCAGCGACAATCTCCTCCATCTTGGCACTTCTAGAGCCTTTAACTAAAACAGTAGCGTTTGTATTTAACAAAGGCAATAACGCTGTTATCAAACTGGGTTTATCTACAAAATGCTGTGCGGTAGGCCCAAATGCTTTATTTGTATATGTCGTTAAATCACCCACCGTAAAAATACCGTCAATACCTAATTCTTTTGCGTGAAGGCCCACCGCTTCATGGTGTGCTATTGCGTGTTCGCCAAGCTCGCCCATATCGCCCATGATAAAATAACGTGTGCCTTGGCAGTGTGCTAATACATCAAGGGCTGTGAGCACGGATTTAAGATTAGCATTATAAGTATCATCAATTATTACAGCACCTTGAAGACCTGCTTTATGCTGAAGCCGCCCTTTAACGCCTGAAAAAGACTCTAATCCCTCGATAATCGTTGTCATGGATAATCCAATCCCTAGGCAACAAGCTGATGCCGCCAATGCATTGCTCACCATATGCTTCCCTGGCAAATTCAATGATACGGAATAACGTGAATTCTCCCAATTGATAGTAAAACTCGCGCAACCTTTGGCATCTAACGTAATATCTGTGGCATAAATGTCTGCCACTTTTTCTTTAGAAAAGCGAATCACGCGTTTATCTTTTAAGTGCTCATCCCAAAAATGCGCGTAAGCATCATCGTCATTAACAACCGCTACACCTTGAGGTTTAAGACCTTGGTAAATTTCACCCTTTGTTTTAGCCACACCTTCAATTGAGCCAAACTCACCAATATGTGCCGGTGCAATATTATTAATTAAAACGACATCAGGCGCGGCAATCGCGGTGGTATAGGCAATTTCACCGATATGATTGGCACCTAATTCTAAAACCGCGTATTGATGGTCGGCATTAATGCGTAATACGGATAATGGTACGCCGATATGATTGTTTAAATTACCTTCTGTCGCATAAGACGGTTTTGGCAAAATAGCTGCTATCATTTCTTTAACCGTCGTCTTTCCGTTACTGCCTGTCAATGAAATCACGGGGCAACGCAGTGTTTTTCGGTATTCAGTGGCCATAAGCCCTAAGGACTTTAGCGTATCCGAAACTTCAAGTTGCATCAAAGGGATAGTAGGATTTTGATGATGTACTATGGCAAGTACTGCCCCCATGTCATGTGCGCGTTGCAAAAAATCATGTCCATCAAAATTTTCACCATGCAGTGCGATAAATGCATTACCAGGCTTCAATGTTCTCGTGTCTGTCGAGAAGCCAGTAATTTCTGTTGTATTGTCTGATGGAAGGCCTAGCCAGTGACACACCGTTTGAATATTCATGATTATCCTGTTTTTTTATGTCAATTTATCATTACCCACGGCGATTGGCAAAAAATTCCTGAAGTAATTCACGGCATTCTCCTTCTAAAACCCCTTCGTCAACGGGTATTTTATGATTGAGCTTGGGAGATGCACTTAAGTTAAATACTGTCCCACAGGCGCCCATTTTAAAATCACGACAACCAAAGACAATGCGGGAAATTCTTGCTTGTGTCAGTGCCGCCGTACACATGGGGCAAGGCTCTAAGGTGACATATAATGTGGCGTGTTCTAAGCGATAATTGCCTACGGCTTCACAAGCGTTTCTAATCGCTACGATTTCTGCGTGTGCGGTAGGGTCGTTTTTTGTAATAACCTGATTATATCCAGTGCCTATAATCAGGTTATCTAATACGAGTAAAGCCCCGACTGGAACTTCGTTTTGTGTTTGTGCCGTTTTTGCCTGCGCTATTGCTTGTTGCATCCAGTGTTTATGCATTGATTCTCTGTGTATTGTGTCATCCCGAGTGTAACGAGGGATCACCCTGCTGTACCTCGGTGCAAAATCAGGGAGATCCCGCGCTTCGCTCGGGATGACGGGAAATTATTCCCACTCAATCGTGGCTGGCGGTTTACCTGAAATATCATAAGTTACCCGTGATACATGCGGTACTTCATTAATAATACGATTAGACACATGCCCTAAAAAACCCCATGGCAAATGAGCCCAGTGCGCTGTCATGAAATCAACGGTTTCAACCGCTCTAAGACTAACCACATAATCATAGCGGCGGCCATCGCCCATCACACCTACCGAGCGAACCGGTAAAAATACTGCAAAAGCTTGGCTTACTTTATGATATAAATCATGTAACCGAAGCTCTTCAATAAAAATCGCATCAGCTTGTCTTAAAATATCTGCATACTGCTTATTAACGGCCCCTAAAATCCTAACACCAAGCCCAGGACCTGGGAACGGATGTCGATAAACCATATCATAAGGCAGGCCTAACGCCAGACCTAGTTGCCTGACTTCATCTTTAAATAATTCGCGAATGGGCTCTAATAGCTTTAAATTCATAGTTTCAGGCAAACCACCGACATTGTGATGGGATTTAATAACAACCGATGCGCCATTATTATCCGTTGCGGCTGATTCAATCACATCAGGGTAAATCGTCCCTTGCGCTAGCCATTTAACGTCTTTTAATTTTAAAGCCTCTTCGTCAAAAATGGCGATAAATTCATGACCAATAATTTTTCGTTTCTCTTCTGGGCAGCTAACGTCCGCCAATGCCTTTAAAAACCTAAGTTCTGCATTCACGTGTATGACTTTAATGTGCATGCTTTTTTCAAACATGGCCAATACTTCAGTGCCTTCATTAAGGCGTAATAATCCAGTATCAACAAATACACAAACCAATTGCGGGCCTATCGCTTTATGCAACAATGCCGCAACCACAGAAGAATCAACACCGCCAGAAAGGCCAAGTAAAACAGTATCACGCCCTACTCGCTCACGAATCAATGCCACAGACTCTTCAATAATATTTTCAGGTTTCCAAGTTGACTCAGCCTTGCAAATATCTAATACAAAACGCGATAACAGCTCACCGCCCAAAGGCGTGTGGGTCACTTCAGGATGAAACTGCACACCATACCAATGTTTAGACTCGCATGACATCGCAGCGATAGGTGCATTACTCGTGCTTGCAATAATATCAAACTGTGCGGGCGCCTTCGTTACTTTATCACCATGGCTCATCCACACATCAAGTGATTTCATCGTTAAAAACGCATTGTCTTTGGTAATATTAACTTTGGCATACCCAAACTCTCTGACATCAGATGAGGCAACACCACCGCCTAATTGCACCGCCATCGTTTGCATGCCATAACATATGCCAAGAACCGGTAAGCCGCATTCAAAGATATAATCAGGCGCACGGGGATTAGAATCAACAGTCACCGTTGACGGTCCACCAGAAAGAATAACCCCTATCGGATGCAAAGCGTTAAAGGCAGACTCAGATAATTGATAAGAGTGAATTTCACAATAGACACCAAACTCTCGGATGCGCCTGGCAATTAACTGCGTATACTGTGAACCAAAATCAATAATAATAATCGGGTGTTGCTTAAGTAAGGCCTGCATTAATTGTCTACCTGATAGTTAGGTGCTTGCTTTGTGATACTGACATCATGAACGTGCGATTCACGCATACCTGCATTGGTGATTTCCACAAATTCAGCTTCACGGTGCAATTTATCGATAGTTTCACAACCGGTATATCCCATACAAGAGCGAAGACCACCGACCAATTGATGGATAATGCTTTGTAATGAGCCTTTATAAGGAACACGACCCTCAATGCCTTCAGGGACTAATTTTTCAGTACCATCTTCTGCATCTTGGAAATATCTATCTGATGAGCCATGCGATTGTGCCATAGCACCAATTGACCCCATACCACGATAGTTTTTATAAGTACGGCCTTGATATAATTCAATCTCACCAGGAGCTTCTTCTGTTCCTGCAAACATAGAACCTAGCATCACGCAATTTGCGCCAGCTGCCAGCGCCTTACACACATCACCTGAAAAACGAATCCCGCCATCGGCAATGATAGGTACAGCACCTCTAACACCGGCAGCCACATTGGCAATCGCTGAAATCTGAGGAACACCGACACCTGTGACAATACGCGTCGTACAAATAGAACCAGGACCAATACCGATTTTCACAGCATCGGCGCCTGCTTTAATCAAATCTTTAGCCGCCTGTGCTGTAGCAATATTGCCCCCAATGACGTCTAGCTCAGGAAAATGTTTTTTAATCCAACGAACACGGTCAATCACCCCTTGTGAATGGCCGTGTGCGGTATCAACGACAACCACGTCAACACCCGCCTCAACTAAAGCTGTCACGCGCTCATCGGTTCCCTCACCAACACCGACTGCCGCACCGACGCGTAATTGCTCAGAACTATCTTTAACGGCATAAGGATTGTCTTTGGCTTTTTGAATGTCTTTAACAGTAACAAGGCCACGCAAATGAAAAGCTTCGTCGACAACTAAAAGTTTTTCTAGTCGATGCTTATGAAGCAAGCGTATTACCTCTTCCCGACTTTCCCCTTCAAGGACGGTGACCAAACGTGATTTGGGCGTCATAACATCTTTGACGGGTAACGATAAATTGGTTTCAAAGCGGATATCGCGACTGGTCACGATACCGACTAAATTATCGCCCTCAACAACAGGCACACCTGAAAAATTATATTTTTCAGTAATGACTAAAAGCTCTGCAACCGTCATATTAGGATTTACGGTAATAGGGTCTTTAACCATGCCAGACTCAAATTTTTTCACGCGCTTAACTTCAGAGGCTTGTGCTTCTATCGTCATATTTTTATGGATAATCCCAATGCCGCCCTCTTGTGCCATCGCAATGGCAAGTCGAGCTTCAGTCACGGTATCCATGGCTGCTGACAATAACGGGATATTAAGTGAAATATTGCGCGTGAGTTGCGTTTTAAGAGAGACGTCACGTGGCAAAATCAACGAATGCTTTGGAACCAACAACACATCATCAAACGTTAATGCCTTTTGGATTTTAAATAAGCCCACTGCCCGCTCCCATGAAATCATATTAACCGAAAATTATACAAGTTTTATAGCGCAATAGCTACATTAATATAGCGTTACTAATGGCAAGTCCGACCATTGCGTTGTATATGCAGGCGATTTTAGCGCTGCGCGCATAGCCCATGGCTTACAATATCCTTCTGCTGCCAGGCGAATAGTGCTTTTCCCATACTTTTGATTAATCTTATCAAAAACCGACATAAACTTTTCTGTTTCAGCTAAATCCTCATCACTTAATTGATGAAAAAAATCAAGCTGTCGCGTTTCGTTTGATATCAAATCCTCCAAACACACCCCGGCTTTTTTATAGCAATAGCCCGATTTAAATATTCTTTTTAAACACTGCTTTGCCAATTGAGTGATAATGCGTAAATCATCCGTTGGGTTAATAAACTTAACTTCAATCGATTGAAAATGCTGCGCTAAATCCTCTCTAAAACGATTCGTATGCACAAAAACAGACATCCGTTGCGTAACCAGATGCTGTTGACGAAGCTTTTCTACAGCTCTTGCACAATGACTACTGACTGATTGAGAAACGGCATCTAAAGTGGTCTGCATCTCACCAAAGCTTTTTGATGACATAATGCTTTGCTTGGGCCTTGTATCTTCAAGACCACCACAAGACACCCCCTGCAATTCCATAACAATGCGCATCATCACAACATTAAATTTTTTTTTAATAAAGTGTATATTCGTATTTGCCAAATCAAGCGCTGTCTTAATGCCTAAGTTATTGAGCTTTTTACCCCATTGTCGCCCTATACCCCACACGTCATCAACAGCAATATTTAAAAGCCAGTCCTCTCTCTGTGCCATGACATTAAATACAGGTATTTTGAAAACTTTTTTACATAAATGATTCGCAATTTTAGCAAGTGTTTTAGTTTGACCAATACCTATTGAGGTTGGAATACCCGTTTCTTTTAAAATCTTTTTTTGCAAACCCATGCAAAATGATTCATGTAAATGCAGCGGTAACGTCGTTAAATCAAGAAAAGCCTCATCGATAGAATAAATCTCTAAATGGGGCCATTCTTGCTCAATGGTGCGCATGACTCGGTGCGATAAATCGCCATATAACGTGTAATTAGATGAAAAGACATTAATGTTATGCTGTTTACATAATCCTTTAATTTTAAAATAAGGCTCACCCATAGGAACGCCTAATGCTTTAGATTCATTAGAGCGTGCGATAACACAACCATCGTTATTTGATAACACCACAATAGGCTTGTCACTCAAATCCGGCCGGAAAAGCCGCTCGCACGATGCATAAAAATTATTACAATCAACTAAGGCAAACATGGCTAAATCGGCTCATGAATAACACGAGTCACAACACCCCATATCACGACATCTTGTTCTTCTGTAATATCTATGGGCGTAAATTTAGGATTTGCTGGCACTAATAATACTTTGCCATTTTTTCGAGATAATCGTTTTACAGTAAGCTCCCCATTTAATGCCGCAATAACGATTTTTCCATCAGTAGGTTCTAAACTTTTATCAACGATTAAGATATCGCCTGAAAAAATACCAGCATCAATCATAGACTCACCCGTAGCTGTCACCAAAAAAGTTGCCGCTGGGTGTTTAATCAGTGCTGCGTTTAAATCTAAATAACGTTCAATATAATCATCTGCAGGAGATGGAAATCCGGCTTGCACCTTGCTTGAATACAAAGGCAACAAAACGTTATCTCGCCCTTGCCCAAGTAGCGCATAGACTTTTGGCAAGCAGGATACAGGAATACGAATTTGTTTTGTTTGCTCAAGGCCAAATTTACCACAACCTTTCGGTCTTCCAGCCCCCACTCTCTTCCCACCTTTTGGCATAAATATCATCTTTTGATTATTGGTGCATTAATCATAGAGCAATGCAATTCATATTGCAACTTAGCACTTCATCCCGAGCCACTCCTGTCATCCCGAGCGTAGCGAGGGATCTCCATGCATTACTTCAGTGCTAAATCAGAGAGATCCCTCACTACGCCCAGGATGACAGCGCGAGGGGCTGGATGACACTGATGAAAACAATATACCTGTTACTTCATATTTTCTTAATAAAACTAGACTACAATACATAATATAAACACTATGATTTTTAGGCGCCACTTATGGGCAAACGTATCACACCCGGGCAGGCATTATTAATTTTGATGGCGCATTATCACCATGATGCTGATAAACATGCGGCGCTGCTTCGTTTATATGTGCAAGGCGCACAAACACCTGATCAAAAGCAGGAGTTTCAAAATTCATTGCAAGATACAGTCTTAAATTCTTATGAAATAACTTATGACTATCATGATATAAATAATGACCCCACGCGTCGTTATTTTGAAAGTCATTTAGCCTTTGAAACGCTAATCGCTCACTTAAAAGATATACCTTTTAACGATTTAAATATGCATGTTCAAAAAATTTCAAACCTCATACCAGAAGAAATTATGGAAATCATCCAGCCAATTTTAGATGGTGAAGTTAAGCCCGAACATGAAGATGTTGAAAATGAATATGCAGGCTACATCAAAGCAATAAAAGAACGTGAGCTCTTCACAGACCTTATCCCCAATGATAGAAAAAAAATGCTCTTACTCGTTAAAAGTTCATTTTTAGCAGTTATTATTGCCAACATGGTTTCTATCGATCTGCCCATTGATATCTATGGAACAGGTTATTATGAAGAATCTGCACGCGGAAAAATTCTAAAATCATCGCAAGGAAAAACTGAGAGTCAACATTTAGGCCTACTAAAAGGATATATGCCCTTACCCTCGGATGATTTATTAAAAAAACCATCCTCATATCCTAACCTCAAACCCTCAGATCAAGCGGCATTTAAACCAACAGCCGCATGGGTAAAACTTAATTTTGATGAGTGGGTACATCCCTTTTCGAATGGCATATCTGGTACCATTTTATGTCAATTTAGGGTAATGGCAAAATTGATGGGAACACAAGAGTCCTCATTAGCAACCTCATTAGAAAATTTTAGGGGTTATTATCGCTTGATTATCTCAAGTTTATTGTTTTATAGCGGTGGCCATTCTTTTCGTGAATTTACAGCGCCTTTTAATATTGCCGAGGTTCAAGAGGCATTCAAGAGCATCCCGGGGGCTTCAGATACGAGTATAGAAACCCTATTTTTAAATAATAATGCCAAAGCAGTTGAAACAGCTCTTGAAAGAACCCAATCATACTTTAACGTCTTGATGTTAAAACGAGCAGTTTTAGACGCTCTGCCCCAACAATCACCTATCGCAGCTCGTGCACGAAAAAAAACAACCACAGAGACTCAAGGAACTGCAGTGCATCGTATTGATACACAAGTCGGTCTCTATGCCAAAACGATACAACAACAATTTTTTTCATCGCGCCGCCTAGGGACACAAAAATATAAAATGGTTAAACCTTTGCTAGATGAAGTAAAGACAGCCATTACCAAAGGTGACTGGGAAGATGCCGTAAAAAAACTAACTAATTGCAAAGCAGAATTTATCAAAAAATACGGTGAAAAAAACTTTTGGAAAAAACCTGCTGATGAAATTATCTTAATGGATACAATACTTGTTGATATTACACGCCTTAAAACTGACAGTCATTATCAAGACATATCTCCTGTCGTTCCTAAATGAAACAATCATAGCCAATCTTCACTTGATTTAAATGAACATTAACGTGTACACTTTATCTCTTAATTATTATTACAATGCAAAGGTGGAAAATTGGCTACTATTATCGTTGTAACCTCTGGCAAAGGTGGCGTGGGCAAAACCACGACGTCTGCGGCTATCTCTTCTGGTCTGGCTTTAAAAGGTCATAAAACAGTTGTCATCGATTTTGATATCGGTCTTAGAAATCTTGATATCATTATGGGTTGTGAAAGACGTGTCGTATACGATTTTGTCAATGTTATCAATGGTGAAGCAACCCTTAATCAAGCCATGATTAAAGACAAGCGCGTGCCTAACTTATTTATTCTGCCAGCCTCTCAAACGCGTGACAAAGACGCACTAACCCTTGAAGGGGTTGAGCGTGTACTTACTGAGCTTGCTAAAGATTTTGAATTTATCGTCTGTGATTCACCTGCGGGTATTGAAACAGGTGCTATGATGGCCATGTATTTTGCCGATCATGCCATCGTTGTGACTAATCCTGAAGTATCGTCTGTTCGCGACTCTGACAGAATACTCGGTATACTTTCTAGCAAAACAAAACGCGCCATTGAAAATCAACCCCCGATTCAAGAGCATTTACTGATTACACGGTATTGCCCAACACGTGTTGAACTCGGTGAAATGTTATCGGTTCAAGACGTTAAAGAGATTTTAGCGATTCCTTTAATTGGCGTAATTCCTGAATCTAAAGCCGTGTTAAAAGCATCAAATATGGGAACGCCTGTTATTTTAGATGAAACCAGTGATGCAAGCATTGCCTACCAAGATGCGATATCACGCTTTTTAGGTGAAGATAAGCCCATGCGCTTTGTCAGTACTGAACGTAAAAGTTTACTCAAACGTTTATTCGGTAAAAATAAAGAGGACGCAACAGCATGAGCATACTAAATTTCTTATTAGGAAGGAAAAGTGCCACCGCCTCCGTTGCGAGGGAGCGCTTACAAATCATTATTTCTCATGAACGCTCACAACGAAGTACGCCAGACTATCTGCCAGCACTTCAAGAAGAAATCTTAGCCGTTCTTGCTAAATATATGCCCATTAGTCGAGACAAGGTTACTGTCAATCTAGAACGTTTAGGTGAACATTCTGTTCTAGAACTCAATGTAACAATGCCCGATTAATTTGCATTATATTTAGGTGAGGATGTACGATGGCCCAATCAAAAAAGGTTTTGAGCGTCTTTTCGCTTGTAATGATTAACGTTATTGCGGTGGATAGCTTAAGAACCTTACCAATGAGTGCCAAACTTGGCTTATCATTGGCCTTTTACTACGTGTTAGCAGCCGTCGTCTTTTTTATTCCCGTTGCACTTGTAGCCGCGGAGCTTGCCACAGCTTTTCCTAACCGAGGCGGCTTGTATGTATGGGTCAGAGAAGCCTTTGGTCGGCGCGCGGGCTTTATAACGATTTGGCTACAATGGATATACAATGTCGTATGGTATCCCACCATACTCGCATTTATTGCAGCCACTCTTTCTTATTTAATTGCACCCTCACTTGCGACCAATAAACTCTATTTATTATCAACGACTATCATTCTGTTTTGGTCATTTACTTTTATCAATTTTTTTGGGATGCGCGTGTCTAGTATCGTCAGCATCATAGGCGCCACGCTTGGAACCATTTTACCGATATTAGGCATTATCACGTTAGGGGCATTATGGATGTATCAAGGTCGACCAACAGCAGTCAACTATCCCATGACCTGGTTTCCAGATATTAGCAATATTGGCAACCTATCATTATTTTCAGGTGTATTATTTGGTTTAATTGGTATGGAGATGTCAGCCGTTCACGCGGAAGAAGTCCAAAATCCACAACGGGATTACCCAAGAGCGCTGTTTTACTCGACGTTTATTATTTTATCTACGCTTGCCTTAGGCTCTTTAGCGATTGTAATCGTCGTGCCAAATGACAATTTAAGTGTAATTTCAGGCTTCATCGATGCTTATTCTGTCTTTTTTACTTCATATAATATGCCATGGATGACCTCGCTCATCGCTATCTTAATAGTCGTAGGTGGCTTAAGTGGTGTATCTGCTTGGATTATAGGCCCAACAAAAGGGTTATTAGTCTCTGCACAAGATGGCTCGTTACCTAAATGGTTTAGCAAGGTAAATCGCTTTGGCGCGCCTGTTAGTATCCTCATCGTTCAAGCGATAATATTTACGCTATTAAGCAGCATTTTTATTTTATTAGACTCGATTAATGCCGCCTACTGGATATTAAGTGATTTAAGCGCGCAGATGGCATTATTAGTCTACGTATTTATGTTTGCCGCAGCGGTTAAACTTCGCTACACAAGACCTGACCAACCCCGCGGCTATAAAATACCTGGCGGCAATTGGGTGATGTGGGTCATTGCAGGCACAGGCACTACCTGTTGTATTTTAGCGATGCTTATAGGCTTTGTACCGCCAACCCAAATCCCGATTGGCAATACAGTCTTCTTTGAAGGGTTTTTAACCGTTGGCTTATTTATATTCGTCATTTTACCCTGGGCCTTAGCAAAAAAACACGGCCCCGATTTCGACGAGTATTAAACAGAGCCACGACCGTAAGGGAGTGTTACGCAGATTTCCGTGTAACGATCCTTAACAGTCGCGGCTCTGTAGGCCTGCAAGTAACATCCTTGAGTGCAATTCTCGCCCACCCAAAGCATGGCTCAACAGCTGCCGCATAAAACGTTTCATCGTAGCCAATACTAGCGGTGATAACTCGTGATTCAAAAATGCCAAAAGATGCGCGCCTTGATAACCTTGTACTTGATGTTTTATTAAATACAATCCATCTGACTTAAACCCATAATACTGCTCAGGCATAATTGTCATACCATCAGGCGTATGCGATAGGGATACACCAAAACCGCTAAGATTTAATAATTCCCATTCAAATAATCGAAGTTGCGTTTCAAGCGCCTCTTGGGATAACGGCAAGCTTAATGTTTTGATCAAGGTCTGATATGACTGAAAAAGGCCAATCTCAGCTTCTTGTTGCGGCAATAAATAATAGAGTAATTCGTTACAATAAAGCCCTGAAAACAGAGATAAACCGGATAAACTATAACAAGGCCCATTTAATTCTAATTGATTAGCAAAAAAGACCTGCCTTTTTTCTATAAGCGTGACCCATAAAGGGATAAAAGGCTGTAATACACTCGCCCATTTACGAAGCCCTCCCCTGCATTGCGCACGGATAAGGCCATAAGCTTCTGTAAATAATGTCAACTCAACGCTTGTCTCTCTCAAGGGGCGTTGATGAATAAGCCATGCTTCAGTCGTTATCATAACCAAATTGTTTTAAGATACGCTCATCATTACCCCAACCCGCTTTGACCTTGCAATAAGCATGTAAAAATACCTTTTTGCCGAGCAAACGCTCCATGTCTAATCGTGCCTGGGTCGCTATGTCTTTCATTTTAAGACCTTTATCACCAATAATCATACGCTTATGCGTTTCTTTTTCAACCCAAACAAGCGCGTGAATGCGAATTAAATCGCCCTCATCTTCATAAGACTCAATTTCAACTGAGGTAGAATAGGGCAATTCTTCTCCACACAATCTAAATATTTTTTCACGGACAAGCTCTGCACATAAAAATCGAATGGGTCTATCGGTAAATTGTTCACTATCAAATAAATGTGGACCCTCAGGCAAAAAGGCTTTGACGACATTTTGAAGCGCATCCACTTGTAAACCTGTTCTTGCTGAAATTGGGATAATCGCATCAAACTTATGCTTTTCACTCATCATCTGAATAAAAGGCAGCAAAGTTTCTTTATCATCGATTTTATCGATTTTATTTAACACCAAAACACAAGGAACTGATGCTTTTTGAATAAGCCCCAATACCATTTCATCATCGGGTAAAAAACGCGTGCCTTCTAAAACAAATACCACACAATCCACATCTTTTAAAACTTGCATTGCAGTTTTATTCATCATGCGATTCATGGCTTTTTGACTGCCTTGATGAATACCCGGCGTATCAACATAGACAAACTGCGTGTCATCACGCGTGTCTATACCTAAAATACTATGCCTTGTTGTTTGTGCCTTTCTGGATGTAATGCTGAGTTTTTGTTTTAAAATTTGATTCAGTAACGTCGATTTACCTACATTAGGACGCCCAACGATAGCAATATAACCACAATATGTTGTCATTAATAAACCTTTTAAAAACAAGAGCCCCCGACGTGCCGCGGCTTGACCGCGGCATCCATGCAATACTTAGATACCGCGGACAAGCCGCGGCACGTCGAGAATTTAAAATAGTACGCATTATACCTGAAAAAAAAAGATTCAACCAGTTGACCTTTAGTGTAAAATGCCGTAAATACTTTGATAATATCAGTAATCAAGTCAGCTTTTAGGATGCTTGTATGCCCCATGGCCATGACCTCATTACCCCTCACAAAGAATCCATCAAGCTTCGGGTTGTACCGCTTCATCAGTCAACACCCTCGGTTATAAGCGATAATGGTGATAGTGCAGGTATCGTCATGTTTGGTTTTTATAGTATTGACTATAAATTACCGAACAAGAGCAGTTTACGGATATTGATGAATCATGAAAATCAATTAGCACAATTTATTTTAACTACCCATGATGCCGATTTAATTAAAACGTTACCTGGCCCTCGCAAAAGCTCACTTGTTTCAAGCAGTCTTGCCTCAGTTTCTCAATATTTAAGACGAAGTAGCAAGTACCCTACCCCCTTAACGCCCGCACAAATTAAAAAACGCCAAATTGCAGCCACGTGCGTTCAAAAACTTAATACCCTTCTTGCACAAGAAAGAGAGATACAACCCCATGATTTTAAAGCCCAGGAAGCCTTAAGACGCGAAGTTATTCGCCTTATAGAGCGCGCACGTGATGCCAATCGAATGATAGCCAATCATATTCTTGTCTCTGAAGGCTATCTTGGCGATTTATTGTATGACACGAAACAACAAGCACAATCTTTTGCTTTTAACATGCATTTTAAGGTGTCTGCTCACGACCAACATGATTTTTCTGATGTGGCACAACATAAAACCTTGCTCTGGGACAGTGATATCCATGTAGGTCAAGATGAAGTTGCCTTGCATGGGGCGCTAAACACGATTATTAATCATTTTCAATTAAATCCTTCAGCATCATTAGCAACATTTGAAGCCAATCGTTTTGACCGCGCACGAAAATTTTTCAAAACGTTAATTTTTGATGGGCGCGATTGGTTTAACCATTTAGCCAGCCCCGAAAAACCTCAACCCCCACCACCAACAGAAAAACATATCAACAATCTTAACTTCAGAACAAGCCCGCCCTATTATACTTTTGATGGTATCGCACAACTTGGCTATAACACACTTGAATTACTCGCAGGAAAACACCTTAACTTAAATAGTGCGCCAATCATGGCCAAATCCTGTAAAGAGGCGAACCAAAAACTATGTGCGCTGAGTAATGGTGCTTGGGCAATTGTTGCAAAAGAAAACTGTCTCATCTATCGAGAAAAAAATCGCCATTTTAAAATGCCCTTTTTTATAGAAAACGAACAATTCTATCCCTGCCCACATGGCGAAGATCTCTATACCATAAGCATGTTAAGTAAACGTCATTTATATTGGCCTGAGCGCGTTAAACTCCACACAAAAGCTTTTTTAACAAGAATCCCTCAATGGCTACATTACATTTATTCGCATGTTTTAGACTATATCACCACCACCCTTGTTGAAGATGTCAGAGCGCATATTCATCATGATCATCTCGTCTTATCCTCACTGCAAACGCGCTTAAGACAATTAAATATTGACCTAACAACGACAGACATTAAAACCTTTAATGAAGCCTGGCTAAACCATATGAATCACCCACCCCAGCCATTAAAATCTCAAGACATTAGACCTTACTGCCTATCAAGTTTAACGAAAGCACTCCAAAAGACGACGCTTAAACCAAGCGCGATTTTAACTATTGTCAATGATATGCAGACGCTATCGCACATTATCACTGAGGTTAAACCCTCATTAATAGCCCAACAAGCGGCAAAAGAACAAGAAGCCTTGATAAAAAAATCTATTGCCGAAGTATTAAAACAAAAAGGCATACTGCCTAATGGATTATCGTTAGAGGATTTTATTAAAGAGAGCATTGAAAATAATAAATGGTGTGTGACGACAGCCGAGCACCCACACCGTCCCATGCACTACAATAACCCCATACATCGCGTTATTGAAGTTCTGAAACATATCAGTCATTTCTTTATAGACAGCAGTGAAAAACATCCCATCATTGGCACTGCAGCCATGATGGCCTATGCCTATGGGGGGGCTGCCATCATAGCCCCTGAGCAACTGGCAGCCGTTCTCACTAAACTTCATTTGCATGGGTTGGTTTACGGCATTGAACCCACACAAAAGCTTGCCCATTTTATGTCTCATGGTACCTCAGCCGAAGCCATTTCAGCCTCTGCTACCTACTGGCAAGCGACCATGGTAGGCGGTCAATTTGATGATTGGTTTGTTAAATGTGTTGATGTCTTAAAAGAAAATCCCGCTGAAGTCGCAATTATTGTGTCTCTGGCATTAGGTTTAGGGTATGGCTTATGTCAAGTTTTCCCCCCACTTGGAAAGGAAATGGGTGAATTCCCCTTTACCAACTATGCAGCCATTGGTGCTAAAGGTGGAGCTGCCATTTATGACACCATTATGCACCCCGGTGAGGATTGGTTTATCGGAACCATAAAATGGACGCTCGCATGTTTATTAATGACGATAAAAATTCTATTTATGCCCTTGGTTGAGGGCTATTATTATGGCTTTAAGCCTGGGTTTATTAATGGACTTTATAAAAGTTATGCACTTATTCATTATGCGTTGACGGCCACCATCGCAAGTATCGTTGATATCATACTAACACTTGCATGCCTCCCCTTTCATGAATTACCCGCCATGCTCATCCATGTCCCTTTTAGAGGGTTGACACAATTAATTACTAAAACACTGGGTACATTAGGTGATTTGACAAGTATCGGTGAATTTTATTATCAATTTGCCACAAGAAAATCTGACTGGCACTATTTTAAAGACTTAAGAGTCTCGCCACTTTATGGGTTTCATTGGAAAAATAAAGGTTATGCATTCGCCTATCAAATCCCCCATCAACTGTTTAAAAATTTTATCCTATTACCGTTCATTGATATCATGTCTGTAACCATAAGAATCTTGTTAACGATTATTAATATCACATCGCGTATCATGGCCCTATTTATCGCATTGCCTTTTATATCAGTAGGCGCTCTTACTGATGCAACGCTTGGGGTATTGCTTACAAAGTCAGCCACTTTAATGACAAAAGGGGCTAATTTTATTGATAAACAAGCGGGTTTTGTGAAACAGCATGCCTTATCAGAGATTGAAATCGCTAAGCGTTGCGTATATCAATGGGCTTTTGATAATGAGATGCATCCGACTAAACATGAAGATGCGACAACACAGTATTTTAGTAAAAAATTAACGCGCCTTGAAAGAGTCCCACACGATGAAAAACATTGTCTTGTAAAAACATTAAGTAGCTCGCCTTCACCTGATTTTTTTAAAAAATCGGGCCAAAATAGAAAGCCTTATCCATTGCAAAAAACATCGCAGAATTCTATGCTAGGGTTCTTAAGTTTTTGAGGTTGCATAAT
>Ga0075163_10004307_pt1 | contig 19111 bp, 10 predicted proteins | sample JI1023141ADNA_FD_71478 | JGI IMG/M metagenome (GOLD analysis project Ga0075163, IMG submission 71478) | Wastewater effluent complex algal communities from Wisconsin, to seasonally profile nutrient transformation and Carbon sequestration -... | ecosystem: Engineered > WWTP > Effluent > Algae...
TGCGGGGCTTCGGCGAGCACGAGGACACCCGCGAGGGCGACGCGTATTGCAGCCCGGCGATCACCAACCGCCGGTACGACCTCGGCCAGAGCGACGAGGCCCGCGGCCTCGAGCTGCTCGAGGAAGTCACCTCCAGCCCCACGGGCACCCTCGTCCGCGAGCTGCACACCGTGGAGACCGAGGCGCTCTTGCCAGGCGTCCACGCCGCGCGCCGGGTCGCCACCGATACGTTCCACCAGGAAAGCAGCCCCGAGGGCGCCGCCGCCCGCGTGCGCACGGAGTGGGACCATGACGACGCCGGCAACATCGTCGAGGAGCGGGCATTCGGCCGTGTCGACCTCGAGACCGGCGCCGACATCCCCGGCGACGAGCGCATCACGACGACGACCTACGCGGCGCCGACCGACCCAGCGGGCCCGCGCGACCGCGCCGCCGAGATCGTCGTGGCCGACGGCGATGGCGTGCAGGTCTCCGCGACCCGAAACCACTACGACGGTGAGCCCGAGCAGGGGCTACCGCTCGGCGAAGTCGGTTCCCGCGGCCTGGTCACTCGCACGCTCGTCTGGACCGAGGCCGACACCTGGCTCACCTCCGTCCACCGGACGCACGACATGCACGGCAACGTGACCCGGATCCGCGACGCCGAGGATGGGATCCTGGAGCGTCGATACGACCCGGCCGGGCTGTTCCCGATCGAGGAGCGACTGTTGCTCGACGACGGCGCCCTCGTCACCACCGCCGCGTGGGATCCGCGTCACGGCCACCCGACGAGCGTCACCGACCCGAGCGGCGCCACCGCGCGCGCCGAGTACGACGGCCTCGGTCGTCTCGCGGCGGAGATCCAGCCGGGCGACACCGCGGAGCGTCCGACCGTCCGCTACCGATACTTCCTGGACGGCAGCACCGTGCGCCCTGCCATCGTCACCGAGCGACGGCGGCGCAGCGGTGAGGATGACGTCGACGTCGCGCTGGACCAGCTCGACGGGCTCGGTCGCCTGCACGCGCAGGTCACTGCGGACGACGCGGGCAGTGGCGCCGTGCTCGCCCGGGGGATCCACTACGACGCCGCCGGCCAACCCGCAGAAGAGGTCGCGGGCGAGCTGCTCCCCGCCGCGGCCCTCACGCCCGGGGCCCGCGTCGATCTCTCCCCGCACTGGCCCCGCGTGCAGACCTGGCGCGACGCACTCGGTCGCGTCACCGCCACCCGCGACGCCGACGGCTACGAGACGATGACCCGGTACACCCCGCTCACGCAGGAGAACCTGGACAACGAGGACATCCACCCCGAGCCACCCTACACGAGCTCGCCCGGGCGCCGCGACTTCGACGGTCTCGGCCGCGTCGTCGCCGAGCACGCAGTCCTGCCGGACCGCACCATCACGCACCGCTACGAGTACGACGCGGCGGGCCGTGTACGCGCCCATATCGACCCCGCCGGCCACGCGAGCCGCTACGCCCATGACGGCGCCGGTCGCCTGCGGCGGATCGATGCACCCGACGCCGGCACGATCCGCCAACAGTTCGACGCGACCGGCCAGATCGTCGAGCGCATCGACGGCGCCGGTGCGCGTATCACCTGGACATACGACAGGATCGGCCGCCCGCTGGTCGAGCGCGCCTACACCCCGCGCGGCGATCCGGCGGGCGAGGTCCGCTACACCTACGACCACAGCCGCGACCCGGCCGCAGCCCACGCGCGCGGCCGCCTCACTGCGGCTCAGGACGCGGCCGGCCGCGTCGACTTCGATCACGACGCCCGCGGACGCGTCGTCCGCACGACCCGCCGCTTCGAGGCGCACGGCGGCGCCATCACGCTGTCCCACAGCGCCGAGTACGACGCCCAGGATCGCGTGGTCCGAGAATTCTTCCCCGACGGCAGCGATCTGCCGCGGGACTACACCGCCCGCGGCCTGGAAGCGTCGATCGCCGGCTGGCTCACCGGCGCCGCCTACGACCCGCGCGGCCGCTGGACCGACCTGCAGTTCGAGAGCGGCGTGCAACTCGCCCGCAGCCTCGACAGCACCGGCCGTCTCCTCGCGCATCGGGTCACGCACGACGCCGCCGACCTGCTCCGCCTGGACCATCGCCACGACGTCGCCGGCCTGCTCGCCGAGTCCCGCGACCTCCGCGACCCCGGCCAATCGCAGCACTTCGTCCACGATGACCTGCGGCGGCTCGTCCGCGCCGAGGGCGCGTATGGCTCCCAGACCTTCGCCTACTCGGACGACGACAACCTGATCCGGGCCGGCACCGCCATCTTCGACTACGACGCCGCGCAGCCTCACGCCGTCACCTCGGCGCGCGGCCAGACCTTGGACTACGACGGCGGCGGTCGCCTCGCCGCCGTCCATGGCGCGGGACCCGTCCCCGCCGGCACGTGGAATACGGATCCGCATGGCCGCGTGCAGTCGTTCGTCGATGAGGACGGCCACCGCACCGAACACATCTACGACCACGCCGGAGCCGAGGCGATCCGCCGCGAGTTCACCGCGAGCGGCAGCCTCGCGCACGAGACCTTGTACTTCTTGCGACAGCTCGAGGTGCGCGACGGCCAGCTCGTTCGCTGGATCCTATGGAACGGCGAACGCATCGCCGAGAGCCCAACACCGCTGCCCAAAGGCAGCTCCCCGCGTCCGCTGGCGGGGGCCGCCATCCTCCTGCTGTTGTCCCTCTTGCTCGTGGCGACGCTCTGCCGGAGCTCGTGGATTGCGGCCCCGACGTTCCGACCCCTTCGCCTCGCCGGCCAGCTCGCGCTCTTCGTCCTCGCCGCGCTGAGCTGCCAGGCAGACCCGGGCAGCGCTCGCCCGCTCGTGCCCGACGAGCACGTCCGCTACCACGTCCAGGGTCGACTCGGCAGCACCGCCCTCGTCCTCGATCACCAGGGCGACCTGCTCGCTCGCGACGCCCACGATCCATACGGGGTCCCCACGCTCGCCTGGCGCGCCGACGGCCAACGCGGCCCCGACTACCGCTTCGCGGACGCCGAGGACACCCCGCGCTCGGGCGCCGTCGTGCTCGGCGCCCGCCACTACCTCCCCGCGCTCGGGCGCTTTACTGCGCCGGACCCCTTCTACCTCTTTAACCCGGGCGCCCACCTGGACCGCCCCGGCGAACGCAACCTGTACCGCTACGCCGGCAACAACCCGACCCAGCACGTCGACCCGACCGGCCACGGCCTGGTCTCGTGGGTCGTGAAGATCGGCCGGCGCATCCTCAAGGGCGCTGACAAGGCCGACGAGGCCAGCAGCATGGCCGAGGACGCCATGGTTCTGTTCGGCAGCGAGGCGTCGTTCGGCGCCCGCGTCATCTCCGCGATCTCGCTGGCGTCCGAGTACTTCCCGGTCAGCGCGGGCGACGTCAAGGACGGCATCCGCTGGGCCCGCGGCACCGGCAAGGCCGCCGACACTGCGACGCCCAACATCCGCCTCGGCAGCTACCACGAACTGAGCAAGGCCGGAGCGAACGATGCGCACCACGTGATTCAGAACGCCGCGGTCCGCGACTTGCCTCGGTACGACCCCCGCAGCGCGACGGCCACGCCCTTGCGGGGGCCGTCGAACGTCGTTGGCACTCCGCACTACACAGCCACGCAGATCCAACGCCAGGCCGGGGGCGGGACCTATGCCGCTGAACGGCGGATCGGTTATAAGGCGCTCCGCTCGGCCGGAGTGTCGCCGGAGAACGCTCGAGCGGCCATCGAGGCCGCCGACCGCTACTTCGGCTCCATCGGCGTCAGCCCCGGCACTCCCACGCGGATCCCCGGCAACAGGCAGTAACCATGGCTCACGCTCAACAGAGTCACCCCGAGCTGCCGCCCCTCGCTGGCGCTCCCCTCATTGAACTGCTGGTGCACTGGAAGGAGGGTACGGCAGACCTCCTGGTGGGACCGCTGAGCCCGGCTGGCCAGGAGAAGCTGGACGCCTCCCACGTGCTCTTGCGGTTTCACGGACTGCGCCGCCTCGACTGCTGGCGGCTGCAGCCCGCGGCCGAGGGGGTCGCGGAGATCGAGGCCGTCGACGGGCCGCGCGGCTCGCCCGATGGCTGGCAACTCCAGATCAAGATGCTGCACGGCCACACGATCGGGATCGAGTTCTCCACGGTCGCAGTGCGGCGCGCGTTCCCCGGTCAGAAACATGCGAACGAGACGGACCTCGACACCCGTCTGCGCGAGCTGCTCGGCACCAACATCCACGCGCTCGTTGTGGGTGACTTCGCGGGCATCCGCTGCCCGCCGGGCAGGGCGACGCCGGAGGACATCAAGCGGGAGATGCTCGAGTACCCGGCGACCTTCATCGACCCGCCGCTGGAAGCGTTCGACGAGATGGACGTGTGCGCCGTGCGCGGCGAAGAGGGTCTCTGGCGGGTGGAGATGCCGCTCTGGAGCCGCGAGGAGGGTCGAAGCGATCTGTCCATCCAGCTCGACGTCCACCTCGTCGGCGACGACCTCGTCGGGTACGTCGAGGCCGTGCACGTCCTGTAGGAGCTCACCATGCGCATCAACGAGGCCGAGGGCGCCGGCATCATCATCATCATCATCAGCGCCAAGGGCGTCACGCTCGAGGGCCGCCATGTGCTCGAGGAACTGGCGGAGGAAATCGCCGAGTGGCTCCGTCAGCCGGCCCCGGGCGCGCTGCTGGGGGAACTATGAACAGGTGGCATATTAGCGGCACAGGCGGGCCGTCTTGGCCCCCGCGCGAGGTCGCGCTACACTCGGCCATGATGGCCCTCGCCCGCAACGTCGCCGCCCCGCTGCTCGCGTTGCTCGCGTGCAACAGCCCCGGCGCGACGTCGACGAGCTTCACGACGCCGGGGCCAACTACGGTCGCGCCCGAGACGACCGCCGCCGACTCGAGTTCCACCGGCAGCTCGTCGTCGTCCGGCAGCTCGTCGAGCGACGGCGACTCGGCCGTCGTCAGCTCGGGCACGTCGACTGACGACGTGATGCGCCTGGACATGGGCCCGCAGCCAGACTTCGACCCGGACCCGCCGGGCTGCCAGGGAAAGATCGACTTCTTGTTCCTGCTCTCCCGGAGCGGGACCATGTGGGAGGCGCAGGAGCAGCTCGTCGCCGCGTTCCCGAAGTTCATCGACACGATCCAGAGCCACTTCGCCGACTTCGATGTCCACATTATGGTCGTCGACAGCGAGTCGAAGTGGAAGGTCGAGGTCTGCGACGATCAGTGCCCGGACCCCTGTGACGTCGCGCCGACCTATCCCTGCGATGCCGAGCCGACCGAGTGCGACAACACCATGGGCGCCGGCACGGTGTTCAACGCCGGACCTTACACTGACAACGTCCCGTGCGGACTCGACACGGGCCGGTACCTCACTACCGACACGCCCGACATCCCCGGGACGTTCGCCTGCCTCGCCCGCGTCGGCACCTACGGATACAACAAGACGGGCGACGGTCTGGTCGCCGCGATGAGCACCAAGCTGAACGGCCCCGGCGGCTGCAACGAGGGCTTCATCCGCGACGATGCCCTGCTCGTGCTGATGATGATCGGGCCTGAAGATCCCACGTTCGGTCCAGGGGTGTCCAAGGGCACGTGGCAGTCGTGGAGGCAGGCAGTCGTGGACGCCAAGCACGACAACCTCAGCGCGATCGTCGCTGCGGGCATCATCGGCGGGGAGGGTTGCGGCACATCCGACCAGCACCGCCTATGCAAGACGATCCTGTCGTTCCCATCGAACCTCCTCGAGTCCTTCGATTCGGTCGTCAGCTACGACATCGTCTTCGACGGGGCCGCCGAGCTGGCGATCGACGCCTGCAGCCTTTATGTGCCCGGCTAGAGCGGATGAAGCTTGACCACGCCGGACGCAAGCGCGTCGTCGTCGAGGTAGTACCCGACCATGAACACGTAGGCGAACGGGTCCACTACGATCCCAGTCGCCACCTGTAACAAGGAGGGGGCCCCCTGGTAGTCCCAGATGGGCTTGTCCTCTCCCTTCAGCCACGCCTGCATCCGAAAGCCCTTGGTCTGGTCAACACCTTGAGCGGCGACCACAATGTAACCGCCGGGACTCGTTGCGACGTCCGCGGCTGTCGCCGAGGCCGGCACCGCCACTTCCCATTCGAGCGTACCCCCAAGGGCGAACCATCGCGCCGTGCCCTGGGTCGGTACACATGGAACGTCCTGCTTGTTGCAGGTGTTGCCGACGATCACGTACCCGCCCGAGCCATCGGGCGCCACGGCCTCATGGCCACTCTGCCAGGTCGGAGATGGCGGCGACACGGCTTCCGCCAGGACCGCGGCATTGGCGCTGATCTCGATCGCAAATCCGCGACTTTGAGCGAGGTTGATGTTCGCGTCGAGAAAGCCGAACACCTCGCCGACGACGACGATGCGGTCCTCGACGAACGCGCAGTCCTTGGTGCGTTCGTCGATCGTGTGCGGCGGAAGGCTGGGCGGCACGTGGTCCCACGGCAGGGTCCAGGCCATGCTGGCTGCAGGTTTGAGCCGGATCCAGGCATCGTCGTCGTCCTGCGTCGCCGGCCGCGTCCCGCACAGCAGCACGTCTCCTGCAAGATTCACGTCCAGGCCGGCGCCGACCTCGTGCACGTCCCCGACGTCGGAGCCACCAAGTTCGCCTCCATCGCCGTCCAGATGGAACAACTTCCAGCGCTGGATGCCAGCGGTCCACGTGTTGACGAGCGCCCACACCGACCCATCCGGCGTGACCTTGACGTCCTCACCGACGCAGAAGACGCCCGGCGCGAGCACCCTGGTGTCGCCCGGCCAGACGCTCTCCCCCATGACGTCCCGCCGCCGTAGGTGGCAGCGCTCGCCGTTCTGGGTCGACTCGGTGAACAACTCGTACACGCTGCCGTCGCCGTCGACCGCGACGGCGTTCCCGTAGCTCGGGACGATCGAGCTCTTTTTCTTCCAGACCTCGAGCCCGGCGGTGGGCGCGGCCACCGTGTACATCTCGTCCCACGGCAGGCTCGTCAGCTCGCCGCGAGCGGCGGTGGCGGACACGACGTGCGGCCCGTTCCACGACTCGCCGAGCACGGCGATCTCGCCGGAAAATTCGTCGCCGCCCTCCTTGACGGTGGCGAGCTCGACCGCCTCACCGCCATCGACGGTCATCCACACCATCTCGGCGTTCTCGGCCACCACCGACACCGCGACCGGGCCCGCCGAGGGAACGACGTTCGGCATGACGGTCATGCCGGTGATCACCGGGAGCAGTTCGCCGGTCGTCCCGCTCGTGGTCTCCGTCGACCCCGCCTCCGAGCTGAGGACCGCCCCCGTGTCCCCCTCCGTGCCCGTCGTCGTCCCCGGGCCCTCGCCGGAAAGGGGTTCGCTGGTCGGGGTAATCGTTGTTCCCTCGTGGTACGAGCCTCCCTCGCTGGCGTTCTCGCCGACGCACCCCGGATCTCCCTCGAACCAGCATGGGGGGAAGGGCGTCTTCTGGTAGCACCCGCCGAGTCCCGCCGCGATCCCCAGGGCCGACCGTCCAAGAAAGCTGCGCATCCTTTGAGCAGGCGAACGGAGCATCGCGGCACGGTACGCCGGGCCCGCGGTGTTGTCACGGGAATTTCGGCTCCCGGCCTTGGCAACCCCCGTCGTTCCCGATAGCTTGGCGACGCCATGGACGGGCTGCCCCTCGCCCTCGATCGAACTCTGGTCGTCGCCGTGTGCCTGCTCGGCGCGACTGCCACGACGCCCGCCCACGCTGGTGGTGAGCAGCCGTCGTTTCGCGAGCACGCCGCCTGCATCAAGCACCGCGAGGCCGGCGAGCACGGCTTCGCCGCCGAGCGCTGCCAGGCCGCATACGACGCGCTGCCGGACACGCCCGAGGCGCTCGAGGCCCGCTCGTTGATCGCGTTCGATACGCGGCACTCGTTCCGCGACGCCTACACCACCACCGGCGACGTCAAGCACCTGTGCGGCGAGATCCAGATCATGATCCGCTTCATCAACTACCTGGACCGCCGCGTCGGCGCCGAGGATCGGCCGATCGACCGCCGCGACGCGCAGAAGCTCCTCGACGCCGCGAGGACCGAACGCGGCGAACGGCGCTGCGCCGACGAGCGGACGGAGGCAGTCTCGGAGCCCACGACGAGCAGCTCGGCCGAACCAGACGTCACGCAGGTCGGCCCGGCGCCAGGGCCCGCGGTGGACGTGTCGCAGCCACCGGCCCGACCTGCGCGCGGGCTTCGGGTCGGCGGGTGGACGATGCTGGCGCTCGGCCTCGGCTTCGGCCTCTGGGGCGCCGGAGAGCTCGTGTACAGCGAGCTCAACCAGCGCGGGCGCGACGCCCTGCTCAGCGCGGCGACGGGGGTCGCGCCGCCGCCCGACGACGTGCAGAACAGGGCCGACGTGCTGGACGACGTCGGCGCCGCCGCCAACCGCCGCGCCATCCTCGCGGGCGCGTTCTCCGGCGCCTCGTTCATCACCGGCGTCACCCTGCTCGCTGTCGATGTTCGCCGCCGCAACCAGCTTCGCCGCCTCGCGCTCGTCCCGATCGCGGGGTCGACCTTCGGGATGCGCCTACGTCTGGAGTTTTAGCCATGGAAGTTCGCTGGACCCCGCCGAAGGCAAGGCCCGATCCCTCCGTCGAGATCGCCGAGGTCGAGCTAGACAACGTGGACGACGAGTCCGGCAAGACCATCGCGCGACGATTCAAGCTGATCGCGCCGATCGGCGTCGGCGCGACGGCCGTGGTCTACCGCGCTACCGACCTCGAGACCAAGAGCGAGGTCGCGGTCAAGTGGCTGCACAGGACCCTCCGCGACGATCCGGAGGCGTGCCGCTACTTCGCCCAGGAAGGCCGGCTCACCGCGAGGATCAACCACCCGCACCTGCTCCGCGCGCATTTCTATGGCGCGCTCCGTGGGGCGCCGTTCATCGTGTTCGAGCTGGTCCCGGGCATGTCGCTCCACGGGTTGGCGGCGATGCGACCAATGCCATGGCGGCGCCTGACCACGATCGTGATCCAGGCGCTCGACGCACTCGCGCGGCTGCACGAGGAGGGTGTCGTCCACGGCGACATTCAGCCCGAGAACATCATCGTCCAGCAGACGGCGCTCGGCCTCGACTTCGCCAAGGTCATCGACCTCGGTTTCGCCAGCGCGAGGTTCTGTCGGCGGCTCACCCAGGCCGCCGCGCCCCCGAAGGAGATTCACGCCACCGCCGGGTTCATCGCCCCGGAGCGCCTCGCCGGCCTCGAGCCGGACGCTCGCGCCGACCTCTACTCCGTCGGCGCGACGATGTACTACCTGCTCACCACGCGCCAGGTGCCGGACATCAGCCTCGCGCCGGACGAACTCGGCGTGCCGACGCTGCGCATCATGGCCCCGGGCGCGGGCATCCCCGTGGCGATCGACGCGATCGTGATGCGGGCGCTCAGCGACATCGACGACCGCTTCCAGAGCGCCGCCGAGATGGCGGAGGCGTTGCGTGGCGCCCTGGCGCAGCCCGACGCGCCGCCTCTCGTCGCCGACCCGCCGCCGCTCGTCGCCGACTCGCCGCCTGTCGCCGACCCGCCGCCGCTCGTCGCCGACTCGCCGCCCGTCGCCGACCCGCCACTGATCGTGCCCGACTCGCCGCCCGTCGCCGATTCGCCAATGCTTTCGGAGCCGCACGCGGGTGCAGCCGCGAGAAGAGCCGCACCTGTGTCGGAGGCTCTCCCGCACCAGACCGCCGCGGCGGCCACTGCCGACGATCGAGAACCAGGCCCGACCGACCTGCCCCTGGGGCGCCCTTACGTTCAGAGTCGGGGCCCGCTTGCGTTCGCCTTGTGCGTCGGCGTGGTCCTCGGAGCCCTTGGCCTTGCGGGTATGTGGAGGGCTGGGGCGGCGCTGCAGGGTGCTCACGCGATGGCCGAGCAGGCGATGGACATGGCCCCGCGTTCGCCGGAGGAGACGGCGAGCCGCAGCCACACGGAGCCGACCGCCGTCGACGTGGAGCCCCCGCCGGCGGCGCCGTTGCCGTTACCCCCGCCCGGGCCGACCTACAAACCCACGATCCCGTCGTCCCCCCCGGTCAAGAAGCCGGCCGAGAGCCGGGTGCAACGGGTCCGCAGCTCGATCCACCGCTGCAAGCCGGTCATGCCGTTCGCCGAGTCGAAGGTCGTCGTCCAGACCGACGACCGCGGGCAGACGGTGATCCTTTTCAACGGCCGCGAGGCGATGGGCCAGTTCGGCGACTGCGTCGATCGGATCGCCGACCGGATGCGCCTTTCATCGGACGAGCAGATCAAATTCCAGCTTTGAGGATCGTCGGCCACCGCGGATCCGTCGTCATGGTGCGGCTCACCAGTCACACCGGCTTGCGCGCGGTCCGGCGGTAGGGGGCGACGGGCAGCTTCGCTGTGGGCCGCGGCATTCCCGGCGGCAGCCGATCGACTGGCCCGAAGCGCTCGATCCACTCCTCGAGCGGGACGCCGTAGCGCTTGGCGGCCCGCGCGACGCGGGCCTTGAACGCCCTCGACTTGTCGACGTCGGCGAGCTGCGCCGGGGCCACCTTGACCCGCCGACGGGCCCCGGCAGGTTTCTCCGTCAGCAGCGAGTACAGCCGCTCCAGCGCCAGCGCCATGCCCTCGATCTGGCGGGAGAGCTCGCGGATCTCGTCATTAATCGTTGTCGTCATACAGCTTCTTCATGCGATCGGAGACGCTGCCAGGAGCGGCTGGAGGCCCGGACAGCGGTGTCGACCAGCGGTCATTGAAGCCGCGCATGCTCTCTTCGATCTCGCGCATCTTCGCCTTGTACTCCGCGTCGAACTCGGCCTGCTGACGCTGCAGCTCGCGGTAGAACTGGGCCATGGACTGCGAGGCCGTCTCGGCGCGGGCCTGTTCCAGGGCCGCCGCGTTTTGCGTTCTACGCTGCTCGGCTTCCGCTGCCTGCGCGTCGCGCTGACGTTCTCGTTCGGCGGCCTCGAGGTCCCACCTGGCGGCTCGCTCGTTTCGCTGGTGCTCCCGCGCAGCGGCGTGTTTCTCCGCCTCTGTGGCCCGTCGCCAGCGTTCTTGCTCGGCGTCCCTCGCCCTAACGTCACGGTCCTGCTCGCGAGACACGGCTCGCAGATCGCGGCCTCTCTCCGCGGCGTCCGCCCGCTTGCGGATCGCGTCGAGCTGCTCGGCGACCTTTGCCTCGACGCGGCGGTCGATGAACGCCTCCGCTTGGCGGGCCGCCCACTGCCGCTCCTCTTCGGCGCGTTCCAGATCCCGAAGGCGGGCCAGCGCCTGCGACCGGCGCCGGTTGTCCAGGGCGTCGCTGATGATGTGCCCTCCGACGATGGTGCCGGTGATCAGCGCAGTAAGCCCGAGAACTTTGGCGAGCTCCTTGTCATCTCCACCGGACCCGCCGTTTGACCCACCCGAGGAATCCACCTCACGATCAAGCCTCAGTCTCCCGTTCCTTTCAAGAGCTTCTGTCGGTTCTGCCAGACCCCCTTGAAACTCGCCGCGCGAAATATCGCGACGCTGCCTTGAGTGCGATCGACCGCACCGTCGGCCCCTCGATTCGCTGGGCCGGGCCCAGAGCGTTGGTCGGCGCGTGGGGCCCGTTGATTGGCGCGCGGAGCTGTCGGTCAGCGACCCTGGGGTGCTGGTCAGTTCGCGCTCGAGAACGTCACAGCGAGGCTGGACCTGCGGCCGCGATCCGCTGGCGGTCGATATCGACGGTCGCGGCTCGTCCGGCTTCGAGCTTTTTGAGCGGGCCACATCGACGTGTGGCCACTACCAAAACCTCGCAGCGTTTCGCGGAAGCCCGATCTACCGCTGACGATGGTGGCCACATCATCGTGTGGCCCCGATGATCGACTAGTCACATGACGAAGTGGCCATGGGACTTCACCGCGGTCGGTGTCGAGGGCGCTGCCCGCGTCCCGCGCCGCTCGCCGCTGTTAGTCGGCCAGAAATCTCCCCTTGAGCTGACACGTGGATCGCGTGCTCCGCACTCGCCCGTTGCCGCTGCACGAGGTCAGCCGTCTGCGGGCCCTGCCGCGCATGCACCTCAATCGTGACGGCAGAGCGTGGAAACGTTGCAGCACTGCTGTAGCACTGCAAGCGTCCTTTCGCACCGTTTCTGGCGCTTAACCGCGCGAACAAGATTGCAGCGATGCTGCAACGCTGACCCCTCGCAGCGCACGACGAGCGCGCTCCCCAAACGACCGCGGACTGGGTCGGCAGTCACCGTCGCTATCGATTCGCAGCAACCCGATCGCCCATCGAACTTGAGATGCGCAAGACGGCGACGCTCGAGCTCGATCCAGTGGCCTGACATGCAGTAGGTCGATGACGCGCCTACGGTACCGCGCGCGTCCGACCTCACTCTGTACCCACTTCGCGACCACTCGACATGAACTGACCGGCAACTCGGCGGCCACTTCGACGCGGGTACCGCGGCGGTCAGCTAGCAGCGGCCCCATGGTCCAGAGGCGGCGAGAGAGCGCTGCCAGCCGACGAGCGCCCCGTCATGGGCTGGAAGCAGGGTCGCTCAGGCCGCTCAGACGCCGGTACACGTCGTCCAACACCCTGGCGCGGATGAAGCGGAGCATGTCCTCCTCCGAGAAGATCCGGTCGATGAAGTCGCGATGTTTGGCATGGCGGTCGACGAGGGCCTCGTCGAACGCCGGACGGCCGACGAACTCGAAGTTCTTGCGGTCGTTGACGCGGGCGGCGCGGCTGAGGTTATCGTCGGCGACGAGCTGGTCAGTGACGCCGTCGATAAGGTCCTGGGCGTCGAAGTCGGTGCCGAAGCGCTCGTTGACGAGGTCGATGAGGCGCGACAGCTTCTCCATCTCCTCGTCCTGCTTGGCAGTGCCCGTCTCGGTTGGGCCGTGGACGACGCCGCCGGTGTCGGCGGCGAGCTTGAGCTGGCCCTCACCCGTCTTCTGGAGACGGAAGTATTTGAGGGTGACGTCGTCGCCAAGGTCGACGGGTTCGCCGCCCTGGGCGTCGGGCAGTTTGCTGAGCAGCTTCTTGCCGAAGGCGTAGAGCTTCTCAAGGTCGACGTCGGAGAACGGCACGACCTGGGCGAGGAAGCTGTAGAGGTTGCAGAACGCCTGGAGCTGGTCGCGAAATTTCTCGGCGCGATCCTTGTCGAGCGCCTTGAAGCGGTCGACCGCGGGGTTGAGCGCGGCGTCGAGGCGGCCGTTGTCGCCGGGGACCTGCTTGTTAAGCGGCTTGAAGAAGATCCCGGCGAAGTGGTCGACCTCGGAGCGGTGGTAGACGAGGGCGCCGTCAAGCTGGGTCTGGAGCTCGTAGAGGCGCTGGGGGTCGATGCTCTCGGCGACGGTGGTGCCCTCGTAGTAGTCCTGGAAGCTCTCGAGAATCTCCTCGCGGTCGTTGACGAAGTCGAGGATGAATGTCTCGGTCTTGCCGGGGTGGGTGCGGTTGAGGCGAGAGAGGGTCTGGACGGCCTGTACGCCAGCGAGACGTTTATCAACGTACATCGCGCACAGGAGCGGCTGGTCGAACCCGGTCTGATACTTGTTGGCGACGATGAGGACGTTGTAGCGGTCGCCAGCGAAGGCCCCGGGCAGCTCGGACTCCTTGAGGTCGCGGCCGGTCAAGCGATCACAGTTCATCCCGGGCTCGGTGTAGGGCTTGTCCTTGCTCGTCGCGTTGTCCGGATCCTTGACCTCGCCAGAGAAAGCGACGAGCGTGCCGACATCGGTGTAGCCGTGATCGGTGGTGTACTTGTCGAAGGCGAGCTTGTACTTGACCGCGTGGAGCCGCGAGCCGGTGACGACCATCGCCTTGGCCTGGCCGCCGATCCGGTTCATCACGCAGGCCCGGAAGTGCTCGATGATGACCTCCGTCTTTTGGACGATGTTGGTCGGGTGGAGGCTGACGAAGCGGGCGAGCGCGCGGCTGGCTTTCTTCTTGTCGAGCTCGGGATCCTCGGCGACGGCCTTGACGAGCTTGAAATAGCTCTTGTACGTGGTGTAGCCGCGGAGGACGTCGAGGATGAACTTCTCCTCGATCGCCTGTCGCATCGAGTAGAGGTGGAAGGGCCGCGGCTTTCCGTCCTCACCTCGGTAGCCGAACAGCTCGAGGGTCTTGAATTTCGGGGTCGCAGTGAAGGCGAAGAAGGACAGGTTGGACTGCGGGCCGCGGGTAATCGCCTTCATCAGCGCCGGGTGTTCGAGGGGATCGCGGTCGGCGGCCTGCTCCTCGAACCTGGCGGCGATGGCCGCCGCGCTGAGGATCTCCTTGACGTTGGCGGCCATGTCGCCGGACTGAGAGGAATGGGCCTCGTCGACGATGACGGCGTAACGCCGGTTAGGGATGCCCTCGAGCTTCTCGGCGACGGCACCGAAGGAGTGGATAGTGCAGACGATGATCGGACAGCCATCGGCGAGCGCCACGGCGAGCTGTAGCGACTTGCCTTTGCCCTCCTCGATTCTGCGGACCACGCCCGTCTTATGGTCGATCTGGTAGATCGTGTCCTGGAGCTGCTGGTCGAGGACGCGGCGGTCGGTGAGCACGACAACGCTGTCGTAGACTTTGCGGTCCTGGCCGTCGTGGAGCGAGGCGAGGTGGTGGGCAAGCCAGCCGATCGAGTTGGACTTGCCGGAGCCTGCCGAGTGCTGGACGAGGTAGTTGGTACCTGCGCCCTTGACCCGGGTGGCCGCGACGAGCTTGCGCACGCAGTCGAGCTGGTGGTAGCGCGGGAAGACCATCCGCTCGCGCTTGTTCTCGTCGTCCACCTCGAGATGGATGAAACGGGCGACGATGTCTAGCAGGCTGTCTCGCTGCCAGACCTCTTCCCAGAGGTAGCTGGTGCGGTGCTTGCCCTCGATGGGCGGGTTGCCGGGTCCCGTGCCGTGGCCACGGTTGAACGGGAAGAATCGGGTGCCCGTACCCGAGAGACGGGGAGCCATCCAGACCTCGTCGCTGCCGACGGCGAAGTGGATGAGGGCGCGGCGCTTGAAGCGGAAGATCGGCGCGTCTGGGTCGCGTCCCTGGTACTGCCGCCGGGCGTCGTCGGCGGTCTGGTTGGTCATCGCGTTCTTGAGCTCGGCGGTGACCAGCGGGATGCCGTTGAGAACAAGGACGAGGTCGAGCGAGTGCGCCGGGTGTTTGGGGTCGTGGTGAAGTTGTCGGGCGACGGCAAGGTGGTTGGCGACGTAGAGCGCCTCGACCTCCGGGCTGAGCCCGTGGGCGGGCCGGAAGGAGGCGACACGAACGGTACTGCCATAGAACTTGAAGCCGTGGCGGAGGATCCTGAGAACACCGTCGGTCGCGGTAGCTTTGTCGAAAGCTGCGAGGAGGGTGGCGCCGAGTTTGTCGTGGTGGATCGCCTCGAGCTTCTCCCAGATCTTCGGCTGGGTGGCGCGGATGTAGGCGAGAAGATCGTCGGGGAAGAGGCCGAGTTCGGCGTCGAAGCCGGCCGGCGCTCGGGTGACATGGCCGCCGCGGGTGGAGAGGTGCTCGACGATCAGGGTCTCGAAGGCCGCTTCGCTGGTGGCTTTCATGGGGACAATTCTCCGATGTCGAGCTGGCCAGTGACCGCGGCAGTGATCAGAGCCTGGCGATACTCATGGAGGCGATCGAGCTGGACCTGGGCCTGTCCTGAAACGGCATTGACACCTTCTGTCTTCGCTTCAACGTAAGCACAGATGTCGTTCTGCTCACCGATCGGTGGAGTTGGGACCAGGCTCATCTTGAGTCGATCAGCACGGATGCCTTCAGCCGTTGATCCCGATGCACGGCTACGCATCTCGCCCTTGCCGGTCTCAGCAAGAAAGTGCAGTCGAAGGTATTCCGGTGACATCCTATGCCTGTTTAGCCTGAAGAGAATGATGCGCTGGGCGCAAGCGATCCTCGGATCAACCACAAGACCAACTTCGCCCAGGGGGGCCTCTGAAGTGAAGAGTAGGTCTCCGGCCTCTGGGCCGCCGCGTTGGGATAAGAGTTCATACGTCTCCTCCGACACCCATTCAGGGGCACGACTATGGTCGATCTTGCCATCACGGACAGCGCCAGCCGTAATGAGTGGAACTCCAGACGAAGACTTGTCTGGGGTCCGCCCTCGGTAATCGACAAACTCGCGCACCACACGGCGGAGCTGATGCATCTCCCAATGAGCGGGGATATTTCCGATCCAGAGAATACCTGAGTCCTTCATTCGGACGTCAGGGTTAAGACCATTGGTCACAGCGCGATGGATGAGCGCTGACCGCCTTTCGGTGAGGGCGGCTATAAGCCGTTCATTTTTCTGAATGAGGGCGTCCAACGCAGCGGTCTTGCGGTCGAGGAAATTGGCGATGGTGCGCTGAGTCTCGAGCGATGGAAGCCAGATCTCCAGATTGCCGTATTTTTCGCCGTTGAAGTTTGAGATAGTTGTTTGAATGGCGTCGGCGGAAATTTGTGCTTGGAAGGATGCCCCGCGGCTCGCATAGAAAAGATAAGGAGGATGCACATGGGGGGAGGGTCGAAACCGGACAAGGTACCCGGCGAAGGCATGTGAGCCTGGCGCGCCTTCGCGGTGCAGATAGCTTCGGCCGAGACTTCCGCTTCGCGAAAAGAGTAGATCACCTGGCTCCAAAATGTAGCCTTTCGCGTCGCTCTCCGTGATGCATACGGAATCCTCCTCGTCGCGCAAGGAGCCATCCTCATTAATGTCGGTAGTTCGTAGGAAGCGAACGCCCTCGGGCACATACGCGCCTGCGGAGATATTCGCACCGTACTGGCCAATTGCTGTGCAAGCCCGTTTCAGACGGATGTGCATTCGAACACGCCCTCCAGCATCCCGCGAATCTCATCCTCCAGGGTCCGGATTTCTGCCTCAATTACCTCAAGCGGCCGTGGCAGCGTATATTCGTAGAAGTGGCGTGTGAAAGAGATCTCATAGCCGATGACTGTTTTCTTGGAGTCGACCCAGGCATCGGGGACGTGGGGTAGCACTTCGCGCTGCATGTACTCGCCGATGTCTTCTTTGAGCAGGACGTTTTCGTTGTCGCGGAGTTCGGGGTCTGGCTCTGGCTCGCCCTTGCTCATGCAGATCGCTGCGGCCTGGTTGCGCTCCCCGAGAGCCGAACAGAGCGCTTTTTCCACCGAGGTAGGGAGTTTTACTTTCTCGATTTTGAGCGCGGCTTCGAGGGCGTCCAGAAACTCGGCGCGATCCATGTAGACCTTGCTCGCATCCAGACGGCCGAGCACGCGCAGCACCGCGGCTTGAAGCTCGTGTCCGGCGGCGATGTCCTTGTCGGCGCCGTCGCCCCTTTTCTTCTTACTCTCGAGGAGGCCCTGCCAGCCTTTTTCGTTGGCGAGGCGGGCGATCCGCTTGGGGCTCGCCTGGAAGTCGAGGCGGAGCGGACGCTCGACGGTGATCCGGCGGTAGCCGAAATCCTCGTTGTCGAAGATCTTGGACTCGGGACCCTCGCGAAACTCGGAAAAGAGACGGGTAAGGTGCTCGATGTGCCCCGAGGCCAGTTCCTTGCGCTTATCGCCAAGGGACTTGCGCATCTTCTGGAAGTGGTTGACCCCGTTGACGAGCTGGACTTTACAGCGGCGATGTGGCGGCTTGCGGTTGGTTACCACCCAGATGTAGGTGTAAATTCCAGTGTTGTAGAACATCTGATCGGGGAGGGCGATGATCGCTTCGAGGTAGTCGTTCTCGAGTAAGTAACGGCGGATCTCGCTCTCGCCTGAGCCGGCGACGCCAGTGAACAGCGGTGAGCCGTTGAAGACGATCGCTAGGCGTGAGCCGCCTTCGGTAGACGGCTTCATCTTGCTCATCATGTGCAGGAGAAACAGCAACGATCCGTCGTTCTTGCGTGGTAAACCAGGACCGAAGCGACCGGCGTGGCCGAGCTGTTCGTGCTCCGTAACGACGGCCTTCTCGGCCTTGGTCCAGTCGACGCCGAAGGGCGGATTGGAGATTAGGTAGTCGGCTTTGAGGTCGCGGTGGCCCTGCTCGGAAAAGGAGTTGCCGCGCTTTATCTGGTCGGCATCCTGGCCCTTGATCAGCATATCGGCCTTGCAGATCGCGTAGGACTCGTCATTGATCTCCTGGCCGAAGACCTCGAGGGTGGCCTGGGGGTTCAGCTCGTAGAGGTACTCCTCGGCGATGCTGAGCATCCCGCCAGTGCCGCAGGCCGGGTCGTACATCGTACGGATAATGCCGGGCTGGCGAAGCGCATCGTCATCCTCACCAAAGAGAAGGTCGACCATCAGGCGGATCACCTCGCGCGGCGTGAAGTGCTCGCCGGCCGTCTCGTTCGACTGCTCGGCGAACTTGCGGATCAGTTCCTCGAAGATGTAGCCCATCTCGAGGTTGGATACGCGGCCGGGGTGGAGGTCGACGGTGGTGAACTTCTGAACGACGAGGAAGAGGAGGTTAGCGCTATTCAGGCGCTCGATTTGGGCGTCAAAGCGGAAGTGCTCGACGATGTCGCGGGCATTGGCGGAGAAGCCGTTGATGTAGCCTGTCAGGTGCTTCGCTATGTGCTGCGGGTCGGCGAGAAGACCGGCAAAGTCAAGCTTGCTGGTGTTGTAGAAGCTCTGGTCGGACGCGCGGAGGAGCATCCGCTCGCGCAGCGCGGGCGGTGAGTCGGCGTGCTTCTCGGCAGCCTTGCGGACGGCGTCGCGCGTGGGGGCGAGGACCTGATCGAGGCGGCGGAGGACGGTGAACGGCAAGATGACGCGGCCATACTCGGATTGCTTGTAGTCGCCGCGGAGGATGTCGGCGACGGACCAGATGAAGGAGACCTTCTCAGAAAAGCGGCTCATGGTCGGCGGGGCTGACCCGGATTGCCGCGAGGTGGTACCGTTCGCTGGAGCACTTGAAGTCGCCTGCGTGCCGTGTGCCGATGCCATGGGGTGAGTCGTGCGCGGGGTCGAGGGAAAGGTGTCGGCGGCGACGCCTGGGAGGATCGGCTGGGCAGGCGCCGTCCGCCCTGTAACGGGCGGGATCGGGTCCGTTTCACTGCCGAGGATCTGGGCGATCAGCTGCTCTTTCTCCTTACCGCCATCGTTGAGGTCGTGCATGCGGCAGATCTCCTTGAGCTCGTCGCGCTTGAGATTTGCGAGGAGGTCCTCGAGTGAGGCCCGCTTCGCGCGCACAAGAAGGTCGAGGAAGTCGTCCTTGAGGGTGACGCCGGTGCGGTCCAGCCCGAAGATGTCGCAGAGAGCGCCGAGGCGCTTGACGGGA
>Ga0075163_10004308_pt1 | contig 19110 bp, 13 predicted proteins | sample JI1023141ADNA_FD_71478 | JGI IMG/M metagenome (GOLD analysis project Ga0075163, IMG submission 71478) | Wastewater effluent complex algal communities from Wisconsin, to seasonally profile nutrient transformation and Carbon sequestration -... | ecosystem: Engineered > WWTP > Effluent > Algae...
ATCAAGCAGCTTCAGGAAAAGGGCGACCTGGGCGACGTGACCATCCGCGGCAAGGACAAGCTGGCGGCGACGCTGCGCGAGCATCGCGAGCAGCTGGATCTGACGCGCAAGCTGGTGGCGCTGGATGAGGCGGTGCCGCTCTCGGTGGGCATCGAGCAGCTCGGGCGCAAGACGATCTCGCGCGAGGACCTGCTGGGGCTCCTGAACGAGCTGGAGTTCACGACGCTGCTGCGCCGCCTGACCGCGCCCGGCGGGATGCCCGGAATGCCCGATCTGTCCGACGCCACCATCCCGGTGCCGCCCGCGCCCACCGGCAAGGAGAGCAAGCTCGTCGCGCCGGTCGCCACCGACGCAAAGTCCGCCGCGCCTGCGCCCGAGCTGTCCGAATCGGCCAGCGAGTTGGAGCGCTGGATTGCCGCGCCTGCGACTGCGCCCGAGGTCATCCTGACCGAGGCCCAGCTGCGCACCTGGCTGGGCGGGATCACCGGCTGCGCGGGGCTGGCGCTGGTGCCGCTGCTGTGCGGCGAAGGGCACAAGGCGCCGAGCGCGCGCCTGGGGACGCTGGTCGGCCTGGCCCTGTTCACACCCACGACAACACCGGCCTACATACCGTTTTGCCATCGCTACCTGGGCGCTCCGACGCAGCTCACGCTGGCCGAGGCGCTGCCGCTGCTGGCGCCGATCCTGGGCGATGCGAAGGTGCGCAAGCTCGTGTATGGCAGCAAGGATGTCTATCTGGCGCTCGACGCCCACGGCATCAAGCTCGACGGCGTGGTGAGCGATCCGGCGCTGTGCTCGTACCTGCTGAACCCGGCCGAGACGCACACGCTGGGCGCGCTGGCTGCGCGCCACCTGCCGCCGGGCTACCCGCCGCTTGAGCTGCGCGAGTCGCTGTGCCAGAGCGGCAAGCACGCGCTCCAGATCGACCAGATCGACGCCGCCCGCACCGCGAGCTATGCGACGGGGGAAGCGCGCGCCATCTTCCTTTTGGGCGAGCTCCTCTTGCAGCGGCTGGGCGCCGAGTCGCGCACCCTGCTCGACAAGCTGGAGCTGCCGCTCGCGCGCGTGCTGGCGACGATCGAGCGCCACGGCATCCTGATCGATGTGCCGGTGCTGGAGCGCCTGTCGCGCGAGACCGAGGCCAAGCTGCGGGCGCTGGAGGCCGATATTGAGCGGCAGGCCGGCGTGCGCATCAACCTGAACTCGCCCAAGCAGCTGGCCGAGCTGCTGTTTGAAAAGATGGGGCTCCAGTCGTCCAAAAAGACGCGCGGCAAGACCGGCATGAGCGTCGACGCCGAGGTGCTGGAATCGCTGGCTGCGGAGAACCCGATCGCGCGGCAGATCATGGAGCACCGCAGCCTGACCAAGCTCAAGGGCACGTACATGGATCAGTTTCCGCTCTTGCGCGACAAGCAGACCGGGCGGCTGCACACGAGCTTTCAGCAGGTGGTGGCGGCCACGGGGCGGCTCTCGTCGACGGAGCCGAACCTTCAGAACATCCCGATCCGCAGCGAGCTCGGGCAGGAGATCCGGCGCGCGTTCATCGCTCCGCCCGGCCATCAGCTGATCGCGGCCGACTACTCGCAGATCGAGCTGCGCGTGCTCGCGCATCTGTCGGGCGACCCGCTGCTGACCGAGAGCTTCCGCAACGGCGAAGACGTGCACGCGCGCACCGCCATCGAGATGTTCGGCCCCGAGGAGGGCAAGACCTCGGACAAGCGGCGGGCCGCCAAGATGATCAACTATGGAATCATCTACGGGCTGACCGATTACGGTCTGGCCACGCGCCTCGGCATCGAGCGCAAGGTCGCCAAGCAGTACATCCTGGAGTACTTCGCGCGCTATCGCCGCGTGCAGGAGTTCATGGACGAGCTGGTCGCGCGCGCCCGCAGCGAAGGCGGCGCGCGGACGCTGCTCGGACGCTTTCGGCCGCTGCCCGAGCTCAACGGCAGGAACTTTCCGCTGCGCGGGTACGCCGAGCGCATGGCCAAAAACACCCCGATCCAGGGCACCGCCGCCGACATCCTGAAGCAGGCCATGATCGATGTGCAGGCGGAGCTGACCCGGCAGGAGCCGCAGGCGCGCATGCTGCTGACGGTGCACGACGAGCTGGTGCTGGAGACGCCGACCGAGCGCGCCGAGTCGGTCGGGCAGCTTGTGCAGCAGACCATGGAGCGCGCCGCCGTGCTGAGCGTGCCGCTCAAGGTCGACGTGGGCATCGCCCACAGCTGGGCGGACTGTTAAGACGGGAGGTGGGCTGGATTTCGGAGGCCGCCAGACGCCCACCTCACCCGCTGCTTGCGCAGCGACCTCTCCGCCAGCGGAGAGGTTTTTTGTGCCCACATCGCCTTGGGCGCGGCCTGCCTGCGGATGTCCCCGGACATCCTTGCCCTTGGGCGCGGCCTGCCTGCGGATGTCCCCGGACATCCTCGCCCTTGGGCGCGGCCTGCCTGCGGATGTCCGGGGACATCCTTGCCCTTGGGCGCGGCCTGCCTGCGGATGTCCCCGGACATCCTTGCCCTTGGGCGCGGCCTGCCTGCGGATGTCCCCGGACATCCTTGCCCTTGGGCGCGGCCTGCCTGCGGATGTCCCCGGACATCCTCGCCTTGGGCGCGGCCTGCCTGCGGATGTCCCCGGACATCCTTGCCCTTGGGCGCCTTCTTAAAAGCGGGCGCTAGAGCGCGGCGACGGAGCGATAGCCGGCCTCGACCTCGGGCAGGGTCAGGCCGGGCCAGGGGATGAACAGGCGCTGCACCGACTTGCCGAGCGCGCGGGCGACGGCGGCCACATCGACCTCGCCGGTGCCGGGAACCAGGCCGCTCAGCGTGCTGCACGCATCGGCCAGCGATGCCAGCGGTCCGTCGCCAAAAGCCAGCACGGTCTCGCGCAGGGGCACGCAGCGCAAGGTCGAGGTCAGGTGCGCCGCCGGCAGATCGAGCAGCGGCGCGAGCGGCGCCCCGCGAAGCTCGGCGCGCACCACCGCCAGCTCCATCGCCAGCGGCATCTCCAGCGGCGACCGCGGGTTGCGCAGGAGCAGCGTGATGCCGCGCCGCGCCGCCTCTTCGGCCATGCGATCGACGCTGCGCAGGCCGGCGTCGAGGTGGTGGGTCGCCACGCCGGCGCGGATCTCCATGAGCGCCTGCGCCGACTCGTCGTTGTAGAGCAGCACGCCGCGCAAGAAGCGCCCGCGCACCGGCCGCCACAGCCGTTCGAGCCCCCGCACCTGACCGAGCGACGTGACGACGTAGCGGGCGCCCAGCTCTTCGGCAAAGGCCAGCGCCGCCTTGACCACCGCCACCGCGGCCTCGGCCTCCGCGCGATCGAGCGACGCCGCCTGCGCCCGATGCGCCCGCAGCTGCCCGAGCCGCACCGCCCCCAGCGCCGCATCGAGCCCCACCACCGGCAGCTCCAGGCGCCTTTCCATGATCAGCTGCGGCTGCGCGGCCAGCGCCGCCCCCGTGCCATCGGCAACCAGATAGAGCGCCGCAGCGCCCAATCGAGCCGCGCCATCCAGGAGCAGCGGCAGGCCCCCGGCGCCGCCGACCGCGTCCGGGGTCGCCTGCGTCGCCGCGCGGTGAAAGGTCGTCCCGAGCACGCACGGCTTGGCAATCTCGGGCGTTTTTTTGACCGGCTCCGTCGGCTTTTCAGCCTCTGAGGTCGGGCCACTATTCGGCAGGCTCTGGGCAGTGTTGGACATGAGGCGATTTGAATACAGCAGCCCTTCCCAATTACTTGGGACAAAGGCGTTTGACAATACGTGGCAAGTCCATTAACACGTAGGCATCGCGCCCCGGACCTGCGCTTTTCTGGTCACTGGTCTCTATGGTGGGAGATCAGGGGGCAGGCTGTCAGTTCATTAAAACGAGGTGGGACGTTGCCGATGCGCCTACGAGAACTTCTTGGAGCAGGGTCTGGACGGTTCGTCGACAAGGGGAGCCCAAGGACTGGTTGGACGCTCGGCATCGGGATGGTGCTGACAGCTGCGCTGGCCTTGCATGCCAGTCCAGCTGCCGCGCAGCCGGTTCAAGAAAACGGCTTCCTGACTCCGACATATAACCTTCAGCTCTTTCGCCCCGCCATTGATTCCAAGGGCTACGTGACGCTGAATGCGTCGCAGGTGCTCGGACACAAAGACTTTTCTTTCGGTCTGGTGGGAACCTGGGCGGGCAGCCCGCTGGTGCTGAGCCTGCCGGCCGGCGGAACCAATCCAGCGACGGGGACGCAGGTCACCGATGGCCGCACCTTCAACGTCAACCACCTCATCACCGCGCAGCTTCAGTTTGCCCTCGGCCTCTACAAGCACTTCGAGGTCGCGCTGACCCTGCCGCTGTCGGTGCTCATCGGCAACCGCCGCATCTGCCCGGCGGGCGAGGACTGCCGCGGCTACCAGTTCGACAGCAACAACCAGGATGACATGGGCTTCTCGAAGGTCGGCATCTCCGACGTCGGGTTGCACTTCAAGGCGCGCATCCTCAACACCTCCAAGTACCCGGTCGGCGTCGGCGGACTGCTCTCGGTCTACCTGCCGATCGACAAGTGGGCAAACGGCGGCGGAACCAACCAGTTCCTCTCGGAAAACAACGTCACGCTGCACCCGCAGGTCATCGTCGACAAGGAGTGGGGCCGCTCCCGCCGCTTCCGCACCGCCATCAACGTCGGCGCGCTCGTTCGCTTCGGCAGCACGACCTTCACCGACTTCGGCAAGCCCAACGTGACCTACACGCAGCCGGGCATGCCGGGCATGCCGCCGATGAGCACCTCGTTCTGCTATCCCGCCGACAGCAGCATGATCCCGCCGACCAGCGCGTCGCCGGTTGCGTTCGACAGCCACCAGTGCGGCACCGGCATGTCGCGCTCCGTCGGAACGCAGCTGACCTACGGCATCGGCGCCTCGCTGGCCGTGGTGCAGAAGTACGTCGACCTGCTCGGTGAGTTTTACGGCTACGCCGACGTGACGGGCAACAAGAACGCCTTCCCGATCGAAGGCGTGGGCGCCATCAAGCTCTACCTGGCTCGCAAGTCGTTCCTCATGCTCGGGGCCGGCGGCGGCATCTACGGCCTGTCCGACTCGGGCAAGCAGACCGGTGGCTCGCTGTGGCGCGCCTTCGTCGCCTTCATCTTCGAGCCGCTGATCGGCGACCGCGACGGCGACGGCATCAAGGACGACGTGGACAAGTGCCCCGACGATCCCGAAGACTTCGACGACTTTGAGGACGAGGACGGCTGCCCCGAGAACGACAACGACAAGGACGGCATCCTCGACGTCGACGACAAGTGCCCGAACGAGCCCGAGACCAAGAACGGCTTCCAGGACGAGGACGGCTGCCCCGACTCCATCGAGTCTGATCGCGATGGCGACGGCATCCCCGACAACATCGACAAGTGCCCCGACGATCCGGAAGACAAGGACGGCTTCGAGGACGAGGACGGCTGCCCGGATCCCGACAACGACAAGGACGGCATCCTCGACGTCGACGATCTGTGCCCGAACGATCCCGAAGATGTCGACGGCTTCGAGGACAAGGACGGCTGCCCGGATCCCGACAACGACAAGGATCGCATCCTCGACAAGGACGACAAGTGCCCGAACGAGCCCGAGACCTACAACGGCTTCGAAGACGAGGACGGCTGCCCGGATAAGGGTCGCGTCATCGTCCGCCGCGGCAAGCTCGAGATCCTCGACAAGATCTACTTCGAGACGGACAAGGCGATCATCAAGCCGATCAGCTACCCGATCCTCGACGCAATTGCCGCGACGCTGAAGGGCAACCCCGAGATCCTGCTGATCGAAGTCCAGGGCCACGCCGACGAGCGCGGCGACGACGACTACAACATGCGACTGACCGAGGCGCGCTCGCAGGCCGTGCGCACCTACCTCAGCGACAAGGGCGTCGAGCCCGGCCGCCTGGATGCCCACGGCTACGGCGAGACCCGACCGGTCTGCGGCGGTCACAACGAGGACTGCTGGTCGCAGAACCGCCGCGTCGAGTTCGTCATCCAGAAGCGCTCCGACGACGGCCCCGGTCAGAAGCAGTAGTCCCCAGGCCCATGCGCCTGCCGCTGCGCTGAAGCGGCGGGCGCCGGCTCCTCCCCCTCCCGCATCCCCCCGCCCACGCCCCTACTTTTGTAGGAATCAAAAGCACGCTAGCATGCTCTAGTGTCCTCTTCGCCGCCGCCGCCGCGTCGCCCGCTAGCGCTCCTCTTTCTCCTCTATTTCGCCCAGGGGCTGCCGTTCGGCTTCCAGAAAGAGCTCAGCTCCTTTTTTCGCGAGGCAGGCATCTCCAACCCCCACATCGGGTTTGCGCGCGCGCTGGCCTGGCCTTGGATGGCCAAGGTGCTGTGGGCGCCGCTCGTCGACCGCTTTGGCGTCGACAGCTTCGGACGGCGCAAGACCTGGATCGTCCCGATGCTGATCCTGCTGGCCCTGACCTGCGTCGCAGCTTCGTACTTCCCACCGGCCAAGGGGCTGGTGGTGCTCCTGGCGCTGGTCCTGCTGATGAACCTGTTTGCCGCCACGCAGGACATCGCCGTCGACGGGCTGGCCGTGGACCTCTTGGCGGCCAAGGACCTCGGGCCGGCCAACATTGCGCAGGTTGTGGGATACAAGGCCGGCATGCTGCTCGCGTCGGGGCTGCTGGTGCCGCTCTACCCGTGGATCGGCTGGGCCGGGATCCTGTGGGCCATCGCCGGGCTGCTGATACTGTGGTCGGTGAGCCTGCTCTTCTGGCGCGAGCCCCGGCCGCAAGCGAGCGCCGTCGAGGCGCGCAGCTCGCTGCGGGCGGTCGTGGCCACCATGGTGGAGTCGCTGCGTCAGCCCGGGGCGCTGTGGCTGGTCCTGTTCGTCGCGACCTACAAGATCGGCGAGGAGCTGGTCGACCCCATGCTGCGGCCGTTCCTCATCGACGCTGGCTACCGCAAGGAGCAGCTGTCGATCTGGATCGGCAGCTACGGCATGTTTGCGTCGCTGCTCGGCTCCATGCTCGGCGGCTACCTGGCCACGCGCCTGCCCATCCTGAGCGCGCTCAGCATCTGCGCATTTTTGCGCTCGGCCTCGATGCTGGGCGAGTGGTACCTGACCGTGCTCGGCAAGCCCGGCAAGGTGGCGATCATCGCCGTGACCATCGGCGAGCACTTCTGCGGCGGCGCGCTGACCACCGCCATGTTTGCCTACATGATGTCGCGGGTAAACAAGGCCATCGGCGGCACGCACTACACGCTGCTGGCGTGCGTCGAGGTCCTGGGCAAGATGCCCCCGAGCATCATGTCCGGCGTGCTCGCAGACCGGCTCGGATATCGGGGGCTTTTTGGACTGGGTACTATGCTGTCGTTCGGATTCCTGCTGCTGCTGATCCCGCTGCGCCGCTTCCAGCCCCAAGAGGCCTAGGCGTCGCCCAGGCCCTCGAGTTTGCTACGGAATCTGGAAGCGCACGTCGCCGAGCTTGGTCTGCCCGTAGGCGTAGACGCTCTGGAATGCCTTCGCGTTCAGCACCCCGCCCGTCTCTGAGAACGCAATCGCCTGGATGTTGTACGTTCCCGACGGAAAGCTGAAGGTCTCACCGGCGTAGTTTTCACACGGGAAGTCGTAGAGTCCGCCGGTGCCCACGTCGATGCGCACCGTCTTGACCCCGACGTCTGCGCACTTGCGCAGCGGCGCCATCGTCGGGTCGGGATACGAGGCATTCACGACCGACCAGGTCATGATGATGGTGGCCGTGGACTCATGCCGACCGCAGCTCGTCGACGAGAGCCCAAGCACACCCAGCACAATGAGAAGGAGGGAGCCTGTCCATGATCGCATTTCGTGGTCTCCTTAAGCCGCGCAGTTAGCGCGCTGTCACCCATGGAGCGCATCAAGCGCGCCCCGCTAAGTTCAAGATAGTCGGAAACGGTACTCACACCGCGCCCCCAAATTGCACGATGCCGCCATATCTGCGCAGCATGCCGCCGAACTGCCGCATCGGCCGCTGCCGCTGCGCTGAAACGCCGGACGTCCGGCCACCTGCCCTCCCCCCCGAGACCGCCCGAAAAGGGCTGCTCAGCCAACCGGGGCTGTGGTAAGAGCCCAGGTGCATGGGCTCTCAGGACAGGTCGCCGGTGGTGATCGTAGGGGGTGGGCTGACTGGCCTGTCGACCGGCCTGCACCTGGGCAATCGGCTGCCCTGGCAGCTTTTCGAGCGCGACAGCCGGCCCGGCGGCCATGCCCGCACCGAGTCCACCAACGGCTTCTTCTTCGACAAGACCGGCCACTGGCTGCACCTGCGCGATCCCGGCATCAAGTCGCTGGTCGGCGAGCTCTTTCCCGGCGACAGCCCCGATCGCGAGCTGGTGCCGGTGTCGCGCAAGGCGCGCATCTGGAGCCACGGCGCCCTGCTCCGCTACCCCTTCCAGGCCAACCTGCATGGGCTGCCGCCGTCGGTGGTCACCGAGTGCCTGCTGGGCTTCATGCAGTCGCAGCTGGCCCGGTCGGCCAGCGGCGGCAAGGACGAGCAGGTGCGCGACTTCGAGGACTTCTGCCTCAAGCGCTTCGGCCCCGGCATCGCCCGCCACTTCATGATTCCGTACAACGCCAAGCTCTGGGGCGTTCATCCGCGCGAGATCACAGCCGCCTGGTGCACCCGCTTCGTGCCGATCCCGTCGCTCGAAGATGTGGTGCGCGGCGCCGTCGGTGATGTCCCGCCCGAGCTGGGCTATAACGCCCACTTCCTCTACCCCCGGCACGGCGGCATCGAGTCGCTGGTGCGCGCCATCCTGGGCCGCCTGCCCCGCGAGCAGCTGCACACCGGCGCAGCGCTCGACGAGCTGAACCTGGCGCGACGCGAGGTCAGCATCGGCGGCGAGCGCCTGAGCTACCGGGCCGTCGTCGCCACATTGCCGCTGCCCGAGCTGTGCCGGCGCATCGTCGATCTGCCGCCCGAGCTGGCCGAGTGGGCGTCCCGGCTGCGATGTACGCCGGTTCGCTACCTCAACGTCGCCACCCGCGTGCCGCCGCGCGCCGACTACCACTGGCTCTACGTTCCCGAGGAGCGCTACCCTTTTTACCGCGTCGGCGTCTACACCAACGCCGTGCCCGCGATGGCGCCGCCCGGCTGCGGCTCGCTCTACGTCGAGCTGTCCGAGCGCGGTCCGCCGCCCAAGGTCAGCGACATCCTGCCGCGCATCGCCGAGGCGCTGGTCGCCGCCGGGGTCCTCGGGAGTACCGACGACATCCTCTTCGCCGAGCTGCGCGAGATCGAGTATGCCTACGTGGTCTTTGACCACAGCTATTACGATGCCCTGGCCAGGCTGATGCCGTTTCTCGAATCGCACGGCATCTACCCGCGCGGTCGCTACGGCTCCTGGACCTACAATTCCATGGAAGACTGCTTGATGCTCGGCCGCGACATTGCCAATCTTCTTCTCACCTCTGCGACTGCACCGGGCCTCTAGCCAGGCCGAAGAAAGCGTTTATAGAAGGACATCCTGAATGTCGACGCCCGCTTCACCAGCAGCGATTCCAGGCTCCCCGCCGACGCTGTCCATCGTCATCCCGATCTACAACGAAGAGGGCATCCTTCACGCTGCGGTCGTGGATCTGGTGGATCGGCTGACCACCGCAGCGACGACAAATCCCCTGTTCGCCAGCTACGAGATCCTGCTCAGCGAAAACGGCTCCAGCGATGGCACCGTTCGCGTTGGCGAAGCGCTGGCCCGTCGCTATCCCCAGGTTCAGATCAACTCGCTCGGCCGTCCTGACTACGGCGCCGCGCTCAAGGCCGGCATCCTGCGCGCCCGCGGCACCTATGTGCTGTGCGACGAGATCGACCTCTGCGATGTCGACTTTTACACCCGCGCCCTGCCCCTGCTCGAAAGCGAGGCGGCCGAGCTGGTCATCGGCTCCAAAGCGATGAGCGGCGCCGACGATCGCAGGCCCATGCTCCGTCGCGCAGCGACCAAGACCATCAACGGCATGCTGCGCGTGCTGGTCGGCTTCCACGGCACCGACACCCACGGCCTCAAGGCCTTCCGCCGCACCGCGCTCCTGCCCACGGTCCAGCGCTGCGTCGTCGAAAAAGACCTGTTCGCCTCCGAGTTCGTCATCCGCGCCGAGCGCGAAGGGCGCAAGCTGCGCGAGATCCCGGTCAACATCGCCGAGAAGCGCCCTCCGTCGGTGAAGCTCCTGCGGCGCGTTCCCAACGTGCTCAAGAACCTGGCCCGCCTGACCTACATCATTCGCATCCGCGGCTGAGCACGCTGCGCACTGCGACGTTCTGCCGTCGGAAACAGCCTGCTCGCGCAGCCAATTGGACCAGCGGCCGGGCAGACTGCCGAGTAGACTGATCGTACACATCGGGAGGTAACCCATGCTCTCTACTTCTGCCTCGGCGCTGCTGCACACGGCCACCCGGGTTCCACCCCACCTGGCCCTGGGCGCCCTTTTCCCCAAAGCTCCGTCGGTGGTCGACACTCTGCCGGCAGCGGTTCGCGAGGCCTACGACTTCCACAGCCGCCTCTACGCCCGCCCCGGCTTCGCAGCGATGATGCGCGGACTCGAGCGCGAAGATCTGCTGACCTTGCCGGCCATGATCGCCGCCACGCCGCTCGATCTGGCCCGCATCTGGCGCAAGTTCAAGACCGGAGCGATGCGGCTTCCCGTCGCTCCGCCCGACGACTTTCCCTATCCCGACTACTACCTGAACGACTTTCACAACCAGAAAAACGGCAACCTGTCGCTTCAGGCCGCCCTCACCTACGAGTGGCAGATCAGCATCATCTTCCTCAACACCAACCGCCTGATGCGCCAGGGCGTCATCGACCAGATCCCCGAGGGCGACAACCTCGATATTCTCGATGTCGCCTGCGGCACCGGAGCCTGGATCCCACAGGCCCACCGTCAGGGACGGCGCCACCATGTGACGGGCATCGATCTCTCGCCGACCTATCTCAAGCTCGGCAAGCTGCTCCAGAAACTTGGAATGCGTCCGCGCGCCGACCTGCTCCAGATGAACGCAGAGTCGCTGCGTCCCGAGTGGACCGATCGCTTTGACCTGGTCACCAGCATCTGGCTGCTGCACGAGCTGCCCCGCCCCGCCACCGAGCGTGTGCTCGACGAGATGGTCCGCGTGCTCAAGCCAGGCGGCCGCCTGCTGCTCATGGACTCGTGGCAGCTCGACGACGTCCCGCAAGAGCGTCGAGAGGCCGGCCAGGCCATCCAGCGCTTCTTCGCCCGCTACTTCAACGAGCCCTACTACCTCGCCTATCAGCGACTCGACATCCCGGCACTGCTGACGGCGCGCGGGCTGAAGGTCGAGCGCAGTGAAAGCTGGTTCCGTTCCAAGCTATGGGTGGCTCGCAAGTAGCCGTATCATTGAGATCATGGCGCGCGTGCTCAAAAACGGACCGGGGGGGCCCCAGCGGGAGGACCGCCCGGTCCGAGTCGCCGAGCACCCATTTGATCCCAAGGTCGAGGCCGAGCGCATCCTCGCCGAGGCCCAGAAGGAGGCCGATCGCCTGCGCACCCAGGCCACTGCCGAGGGTCGCGAGCGCGGGCTGGCCGCTGTAACTGAGCTCCTCGTCGCTGCGCGCGCAAGCTCGGCCCGCGCCCAGCGCAACGTCGAGAGCGATCTGCGCACCCTCGCCGTGCGCATCGCCGAGCGCATCCTCGAACGCGAGCTCACCACCAGCCCCGAAACCGTCGTCGATATTGCCGCCGCCGCCCTGCGCCAGGCCGGAGCGCCGCGCGATGTGCTCCTGCGCGTGCATCCCGACGACCTCAAGGCCCTGGAGCGCGGCCGCCCCCGCCTGCTGGAGCGCTGCAGCCGCGCCCAGGCCGTGCAGTTCCGTCCCGACCCCAGCCTTGGCCGCGGCGGCTGCATCGTCGAGACCGAGCTGGGCACCGTCGACGCCCGCCTGCCGGTGCAGCTGGATGCGATCGAGCGGGCTCTGCGCGGCAGCGGGACCTGACATGGACGACCGCGACCAGGACCTTGCTTCCCGCGGCTCCATCCGGCCAGCCGGCGCCGGTCGCGATGGCGGCCACCGCCCCCTCCTGACCGACCCGCTGGGGCTCCGCGACGCCCTGGGCACCGTCGAAAGAACCGTTCCCCAAAGCATCGCCGGCCGCGTCACCGAGCTCACGGGCCTGGTGCTGCGCGCCACTGCTCCCGGCGCCCGCGTTGGCGAGCTGGTCGAGATCGAGCGACGCGACGAGCCCTCGGGCGGCCAGCCCCTCCTGGCCGAGGTCGTCGGTTTCCGTGGGGAGGAGGTCGTGCTTCTGCCCCTTGGCGCCGCCTTTGGCATCGGCCCCAACTCGGTTGTGCGTCCCCTGGGTCGCCCTTTCACCATACATGTAGGGCCCCCCCTGCTCGGACGGGTGCTCGACGCCTACGCTCAGCCCATCGACTCGGGCCCCTCTCTGTACGATTCGTCCGGTGGAGTCAGCCTCGGTGGACCCGCCACGCAGTCCAAGGCTCTGGGCACAGGCTCTGCGGCGGAGCTCACCCTCTGCCCGGTTGAGCGCGATGCGCCAGAGCCGCTTCGCCGCCGTCGCGTCACCGAGCCGCTGTCGCTCGGCATCCGCGCCATCGATGGCTGCCTCACCGTCGGGCAGGGGCAGCGAGTGGGCCTGTTCGCCGGCCCCGGTCTGGGAAAAACGACCCTGCTCGGACAGATTGCGCGCAACACCAGCGCCGATGTGACGGTCATCGGCCTCATCGGCGAGCGAGGCCGCGAGGTCAGCGACTTCGTCGACACCCAGCTCGACGCTGCCGCCCAGAAACGGACCATTGTCGTCTGCGCAACCTCGGATCAGTCGCCGCTCCTGCGGCTCAAGGCCGCGCTGTCAGCCACGACCATTGCCGAATATTTTCGCGATCGCGGCAAGCGCGTGCTGCTGCTGCTCGACTCGCTGACCCGGGTCGCCCGCGCCCAGCGCGAGGTCGGCCTGGCCGCCGGTGAGCTTCCGGCCCGTCAGGGCTATCCCCCATCGGTGTTCGCTCTATTGCCGCGGCTTCTGGAGCGCACCGGGCAGGCGGAGTTCGGGTCGATCACCGCCGTCTACGCGGTGCTCGTCACCGGGCTCAGCGACGACGCCGACGACATCGTCGCCGAAGAGGTGCGAGCGACCCTCGACGGCCATGTCGAGCTGGGACGCGAGCTCGCCGAGCGTGGCCATCATCCCGCCATCGACATTCTCCGCTCGCTGTCTCGCGTGATGGACGACATCGTCGACCCGACCCAGCGGCAGGCCGCGGCAAAGCTGCGTGAAGTGCTGGCGATCGCGGCCCGCCAGCGTGACCTCGTTCTGCTGGGCGCTTACCAGCGCGGCAGCGACCCGAGAACCGATGCGGCGCTCGACAAGCTGCCCGCAATCGAAGCGTTCCTTCGCCAAGACCGCCGCGATCGCAGTGATTTCACCGAGACCAAGCGGCGCTTGCTGGCCCTGTTCTCCGACGGGTAGTTCCCGTCAAGTGGGAGGCGGCCGCAGCAGCCATGCGTGGTTGACTGTCGTCATCCGTGTGCAATAATCACAAAGTTTCGCTGAGGGCTGGTCGCCATAGCTGGCAAGCATCGGTAAGGTTCCGCTTGCATTGTCAGCAAAGCGTACCTATCTTCACCGACGAGGTGGGCGTTGCGTCAAACGCAGAAAACAATTCTAGTCTGGGTCATGATGGCACTGGCCTTTGTCGTCGCATACGAGCTCATTTTGGGCGCGCGCGGCCACGACGAGGACCGTCCCAGTTTCAGCGGGTTCATGCAGGAAGTAGAAAAGAATCCCGCGCATATAAAAACTGTTCGGATCGACGGACAGGAGTACCACGTCACCTACAACGAGCCGCCGCCCAAGGATAAGGTCAAGCTGGTCGGCCCGTCGGAGCTGGCGCAAGGTCAGGTGCTCGCGGCGCTCGACAAGGCCAAGATCCGCTACGAGCTCGAAAAGCACGACGACAGTGGCTGGCTGACGCTGCTTCTCGGCAGCTTCCTGCCGATGGTCGTGATCGTCTTCTTGTTCTACGTGATCATGCGGCAGATTCAGGCCGGCGGCGGCAAGGCGATGAGCTTTGGCAAGGCCAAGGCCAAGCTGCTCACGGACAACCAGAACAAGGTGACCTTCGCCGATGTTGCAGGCGTGGAAGAGGCGAAGGACGAAGTTGAAGAGATCATCGCCTTTCTGAAGGATCCCAAGAAGTTCACCCGTCTCGGCGGCCGCATCCCCAAGGGCGTGTTGATGATGGGCCCTCCGGGCACCGGCAAGACGCTGCTGGCCCGTGCGATCGCCGGCGAAGCGGGCGTTCCCTTCTTCAGCATCTCGGGCAGTGACTTCGTCGAGATGTTTGTGGGCGTCGGCGCAAGTCGCGTCCGCGACCTGTTCGAGCAGGGCAAGCGCCACGCGCCCTGCATCATCTTCATCGACGAGATTGACGCCGTCGGTCGCCATCGCGGCGCGGGACTGGGCGGTGGTCACGACGAGCGCGAGCAGACGCTGAATCAGCTGCTCGTCGAGATGGATGGTTTCGAGTCGAACGACGGCGTCATCATGATCGCCGCCACCAACCGTCCCGACGTTCTGGATCCGGCGCTGCTGCGACCGGGCCGCTTTGACCGTCGCATCGTCGTGCCGCGTCCCGACGTGAAGGGGCGCGAAGGCATCCTGCGGGTGCATGCGCGCCGCGTTCCTCTGGGCGCGGATGTTGACCTGGCCGTGGTCTCTCGCGGGACGCCGGGCTTTTCAGGCGCGGATCTGGAGTCGCTGGTCAACGAAGCGGCCCTGCTGGCGGCGCGAAAAGACAAGAACATCGTCGAGATGCGCGACTTCGAGGAGGCCAAGGACAAGGTCCTCATGGGCCCCGAGCGCAAGTCGATGGTCATCTCGGATAAAGAGAAGCGGATCACCGCGTACCACGAGGCTGGCCATGCGATGGTCGCACGCCTTGTGCCGGGCACCGATCCAGTGCATCGCGTCACCATCATCCCGCGCGGACCGACGCTGGGCGTCACGCAGCAGCTGCCTACTGAGGATCGACTGAACGCGACGAAGGACTGGGCAGAGGGCGCGATCGCAGTGTTCATGGGCGGCCGTGTCGCCGAGGAGCTGATCTTCGGCCACTTGACCACCGGCGCTGGCAACGACCTGGAGCGCGCAACCGATCTGGCGCGCAAGATGGTCTGCAACTGGGGAATGAGCGACTCGCTCGGGCCACTGACCTTCGGTCGCAAAGAGGAGCACGTGTTCCTCGGCCGCGAGATCGGCCAGTCGCAGAACTACTCGGAAGAGACCGCGCGCGTCATTGACTCTGAGGTCAAGACCGTCGTCATGGCCCAGTATGGCCGAGCGCGCAAGCTGCTGGAGACGCACATCGAGCAGCTGAAGGTAATCGCCGAGGCGCTCCTGACCCACGAGACGCTGTCTGGGGATGACATCGACGTGCTGCTCAAGGGTGGCACGCTGCCGATGCGCGCATCCCGCCCGCTCACCCCGAGCCGTGGCGATGCCAACCCCGGCGCGCAGCCCGTGACGCCCAGCATCCTGGGCCCCGGCCTGCTGACCACCCCGTCTCCCGAAAAAGCCTAGTACGCCTCGCAGCCATCGCCTCTCTGGCGCAGCCCCTCCTCCCCACAGACGAACATCCAGCCCATGCGGGACAGCGCACTGTCCCAGCTGGGTGCTTGTGCGTTTACAGTCTGTGGGCTGGGTTGACGGGGAGGAGGTGGAGGCAGGCTAGCGGGGCGCGGCCCGGGGGAAGTGGGGGCTAGTTGGGGACTTCGGCGAGAACTTCGGCAGCCGTGTCGAGCTCCTGGCCAGCCTGGTTGAGCTCGTCCACGACCGTGCGCAGCTCTTCGCCGAGCTTGGACGCACCGACCGAGCGGTGGCGGAGCGCAGCCAGCCGCAGCCGATCGAGCGTGGCGACCTGATGGTGAAGCCGGGCAACGGCGCGCTGGCGGCCCTTTTCGATCTCGTCGAGATAGGTCAGCTGCTCGCGGAGCGCGGCGAGCGCCCGATCGTACTCGGTGCGAACGCTCTCGTCGGTGGCCTGCTCGAAGCGCCCCTTCAGATCGGCCAGCCGCTGCTCCAGCTGCCCGCGCTCGCTCTTTTTGGTCTGCGCGTCGATGTCCTGCCACTTCTTGCCGAAGCGAGCGATCTTTTTGACCAGCTCAGCGGCGGCAGTGCGAGCCTGCGCATGCTCCTCCAGGCACTCGGCCGCCTGCTGGTAGGAGCCCACCGCCTGCGTCACCAGCTTGGCGATCTCGTCCTCAGAGCCAGGCGCTGGCAAGAGGCCGCGCAGCTCCTTGTCGATCTCCGTCGTCTGCACCACCTTGAGGTGGCGAGCGATCGCCGAGCTGCCGACGATAAAGCCCATTCCCATGCCGCTCAGCAGCGCCCCAAATGCCCGCGGCAGCTCAAGAAAAGCATCCTGCGCGCCCAGGGCCGCCGGCACCCGCTCAGCCCCCAGGACCGCGGCCGTCCCAACCAGCAGCATGAGCGCCGCCGACCACCGCCCAAGCCCCTGCAAGAGCTGGAGCGACAGCGCCAGAGCCAGACCGAGCCCGCCGAGCTGCGCCCAGCACTCGCTGCTCCACCCCCAGCGCGCCCCCAGGCCCGTGCCGACGGCCCCGAGGACGCTACAGACGGCCAGCCACAGGCGCTGGCGGCCTGTGCGCGGCGGAACCGCAGCGGCGCCAAGCAGCGCAACCGCCGTGGCACCGAACAGCCAGGCCCAGCTGCCGCGCAGGCCCGCCACCTCGCTGAGGTAGCCAGAAGTGCTGCCGACAAAGCAGTGCAGGAGCCCCAGAAGGCCGCCTGCCAGCGTCGTACGAAGCACAGTTACTTGGAACGAGGCATGGTCAACGATCGACAAGGTCCGCTTCATGATCGAATGAACGCACATTCCGGCGCCTGGGTCTAGCAGGCACCTTGAACTGGGTGGCGCCCCTGTGCTACGTCGTAGGCCAGCCTGTACCAAGGTCCTACACGCGCGGCGGTCGCAGAAAATCGCGCCCCCACGTGCAACTAGCCGATCGCTCACGAAAAAGTGCGCGGCGACCAGCAGACCGGGCGGGCTCAAAAAGGAAGGCCACCAACATGCTCTTTGACTGGGTCTACGGACTATTCTCGAACGACCTGGCGATAGATCTGGGGACCGCCACCACCCTGACCTTCGTGAAGGGGCGGGGCATCGTCTCCAACGAGCCGTCAGTTGTGGCGGTGCAGCGCAGCACAGCCGGCAGCAAGAAGGTGCTGGCCGTCGGGCGAGAGGCCAAAGAGATGCTCGGCCGGACGCCGGGCAACATCGTCGCTGTGCGCCCCATGAAAGATGGGGTGATCGCCGACTTCGAGGTCACCGAGGCGATGCTCCGCTACTTCATCATGCGGGCCCACAACCGGCGAACCCTCGTCAAGCCGCGCATCATCGTCTGCGTTCCCTCGGGCATCACCGAGGTCGAAAAGCGCGCAGTCCGCGACTCGGCTCTCGCCGCAGGAGCGCGCGAGGTCTATCTGATCGAAGAGCCGATGGCCGCAGCGATCGGCGCCGGCCTGCCGATCACCGAGCCCTCTGGCAACATGATCGTCGATATTGGCGGCGGCACGACCGAGGTGGCGGTCATCTCGCTGGCCGGCATCGTCGTCAGCAAGTCGATTCGAGTCGGTGGCGACAAGATGGACGAGGCGATCGTCCAGCACATCAAGCGCAAGTACAACCTCCTCATCGGCGAGCGCATGGCCGAGGAGATCAAGAAGCAGATCGGATCGGCCTATCCCCTCGACGAGGTCCTGACCATGGACGTCAAGGGGCGCGACCTGGTGGCCGGCGTCCCCAAGACCTTGACCATCAACTCCGATGAGATCCGCGATGCCCTGGCCGAGCCGGTCAATGCGATCGTCGAGGCCGTGCGCGTCGTGCTGGAGCGGACGCCGCCCGAGCTGTCGGCCGATATCGTCGACAAGGGCATTGTCTTGTCGGGCGGCGGGTCGCAGCTGCGCAACCTCGATGTGCTGCTTCGCGAGGAGACCGGGCTGCCCGTGATGGTGGCCGAGACGCCGCAGCTGGCCGTTGTGCTCGGTTCGGGCAAGGCGCTCGACGAGCTGCGCCTCCTCCGCGAAGTCACAGTGCAGTAGCGAGGGCGATGGTGGCCCCTTCTCGGCGCACGCAGCGGCTGCTCTTGACGGCGCTGCTTCTGGCGGTGCCGGCACTCATGCTGCGCTCGGGCATCAAGGCCCCGGAGCGCATGAATCCGCTCGACCGGGTGATCGTGCGCCTGACCGCGCCGCTTCAGGGGCTGCTGCTCCGCGGCGGACAGCGCGTCGGCGACGCCTGGTCGCACTACGTGTTCCTGATGCGCGTCAAGCGCGACAATGAGCGGCTGAGCGACGAAAACGCCGCCCTGCGGGCGCAGCTGGCGAGCCTGTCGCAGCTGGCCGCGCGCGCCGATCGCCTGGAGCGCCTGCTGGAGCTGCGCAGCCAGATCCACGCCGACACGCTGGCGGCGCAGGTCGTCGGCGTCGAGAGCTCGCGCCAGTTTCGCGTCATGCGGGTGCGCATCGACCTCGGTCAGCTCCAGAGCGCCGGCGAGGCGCGTCCCGGTCTGCCGGTGCTGGCCCCCAGCGGGGTCGTGGGTCGGATTCTGCGCCTGGTTGGCCCGTTCGCCGACGTGCAGCTGGCAACCGATCCGCGCTCGTCGATCGATGTCGTGCTGCCGCGCACTGGCAGCCGCGGCGTGCTCAAAGGCACCGCGCAGGAAAATCGCTACCTCTGTCGCGTCGAGTACGTTGTGCAAAAAGACGACGTGCAGCTGGGAGATGTCGTACTCACGTCCGGACTCGGCGGGCTGTTTCCGCGCGATGTGCCCGTCGGGAAGGTAGTGCGTCTGCGCAAGCCAGATTCGAGCCTGTATCAAGAGGTTGAAGTCGAGCCGCTGGTCGATTTTGGCAAGCTGCGCGAGGTGCTGGTGGTCCTGTCGCCGCCGCCACCGCCTGACCCCGACGCTGGCAAGCGGCCGTCCGAAGCGGTGCGCGGGATCGGAGTGCCGCGATGACCCTGGCGCGAGCGCTCGGCCTCCTGGCGGCAGCCTACCTCGGGAGCATTTTCTCGACGGTGATAGCCGCACTGTGGAGCGGGCCGGTGCCAGACCTGGGCT
>Ga0075163_10004309_pt1 | contig 19108 bp, 18 predicted proteins | sample JI1023141ADNA_FD_71478 | JGI IMG/M metagenome (GOLD analysis project Ga0075163, IMG submission 71478) | Wastewater effluent complex algal communities from Wisconsin, to seasonally profile nutrient transformation and Carbon sequestration -... | ecosystem: Engineered > WWTP > Effluent > Algae...
GCCGCGACCATCTCGCCCGCCGTCTCGAGCGGCTGAACGAGGTGGTCGCCTACCTGATGGAGACCCTCGCCGTTGCCGGTCCCGAGCGGCTGACCGTCGATGACGGCCGCTGGCTCGGGCTGCTGCGCACCCTCGTCACCGGGCGCTTCGAGCCGACGCCGCTGCCTGCGACCTTCGAGCCGGTGGCGAATCTCGTCGCGGGCTCCAGCGTCCGCTTCGAGGGCGACCGCTTCGTCGTGCCCGGCGCGTCGACGATGGACATGCGCTTCGGCGCGGTCTTCTCGCTCAAGGCCTATCCGGCCTCGACGTCTCCGGGGGTCTTCGACCACTTCGACCTCGACTTCGATAGCGTCGTCACCCACAGCTTCACGCCCATCGAGCAATTCGAGGCCCTCGCCCGCATCCGCCGCACCGTGCGCCAGATGGGCGCGGCCGACGATGCCGCGGCCTCGCTCCGCGGCCAGCTGATCGATGCCGCCGACGATCTCGCCTCGGGGCGCATCGCCTTCGGGCTGCACCATGCCTCGATCGCGGTCTTCGCCCGCGACGAAGAGGAGCTCGATGAGGCGGCGGCGCAGGTGCGCGCCGCTGGCCAGCGCGCCGGTTGCGTGCTCGTCCGCGAGGACATCGGCGCGCGGGCGACCTGGTTCGCCCAGCATCCCGGCAACCACGGCTACCGCGCCCGGGCGGCGATGGTCTCGTCGCGGAACTTCGCGCATTTCACTGCGCTGCACGCGACACCCCGAGGCCTCGGTCGCGGCGAGACGCCGTGGGGCGAGGCAGTCACGATCCTGCCGACCGTCTCCTCGAGCGCCTACCGCTTCAACTTCCACCTCGGCGGCAAGCCGGGCGAGCGCACCGTCGGCCACACGCTGGTGCTCGGCCAGACCGGCTCGGGCAAGACCCTTGGCACCGCGTTCCTGGTCACGCAGGCGCGTCGCACGGGGGCGCGGGTCATCGTCTTCGACAAGGACCGCGGCCTCGAGATGCCGGTCCGCGCCATGGGCGGCGCCTACAGCGCGGTGCGGCTCGGCGAGGCGACCGGCTTCAATCCCTTCGCCGCCGAGACCGACGATCGCGGCCGGGCGTGGCTCGCCGACTGGCTGTCGGCGATGCTGTCGCGCGAGGGGCCACTCTCGGCGATCCAGATGCAGGCGCTGGCGCAGGCGGTGGTGGCGAATGCCGAGACCGATCCAGGCTTGCAGACGCTTGCCTCCTTCCGGCGGCAGTTCCGCTCGGTCGACGACGACGGCGCGCTCTACGACCGGATGGGCGACTGGGATGCGGACGGCAGCTTCGGCTGGCTCTTCTCCGGCGCCGGCGTCGACAGCCTCTCCTTCGACAATCCGGTGACCGGGTTCGACCTCACCGAGATCTTCGACACCGACGCCGTCAGGACGGCGTGGCTCTCCTACGTGTTCCGCCGCATCGAGCGCACCGTCGAAGACAGCCGGCCGACGCTGATCGTCCTCGACGAGGCCTGGAAGCTTCTCGACGACCCTTACTTCGAGCGCCGGCTGAAGGACTGGATGCTCACCATGCGGAAGAAGAACGTCGCGGTGGTGCTCCTGACCCAACGCGTCGCCCATATCCGCGAGAGCAAGGCCGGCGGCTCGATCCTCGAGTCCGCGGTGACGACGATCCTCTACCCGAACTCGCGCAACACGGCCGAGGAGCTGGCCCCCCTCGCCCTCTCCGACCGCGAGCTCGACTTCGCCTGCGTCAGCGCGCTCGAGGAGCGGCTGGCGCTCGTCCGCTCTGGCGGGATGAGCGCGATCGTCGACATGGACCTGCGGTCTCTCGGCGGTCTGGTGAAGGTGCTCGGCGGTGGTGCCGGCGAGTGGGCCGCCGAGGGCTGGCGCGAGGACCCGGACTTCTGGAAGGAGATTGCCTGATGCGCACCGTAAGACTGAGGTGGCTCTGGATCGCGCTGGCGGCCGCTGCGCTCGGCGGCTGCGCCGGCTACACCGACAAGACCAGCCCTTGCGTCTGCAACTGGGCGCCGATCGGCGGCGCCGTGGTGCCGGCATGACGGCGCGGGTTCGCAAGGCGGCTGCGCTCGCGGCGCTCGGCCTCGTCCTTCTCGCGGCACCGATCGACCGGGCCGCGGCGCAGGGGGTGCCGGTCTACGACGCCGCCAACGTCGCCCAGGCGATCGAGCAGGTGACGCGCATGGTCGAGCAGATCGCGCTCATGCAACGGCAACTCGACAGCCTGACCGGCGCCCGCGGCATCGGCGCCTTCCTGAACGCGCCCGAGGACATCGCGGCGCGGGCGGCGGCGACGAACCTCACCGGCATCGTGGACGGCGCGATCACCGGCAGCCCGATCCTCGGCAACACCGCCCGGCTCGCCGCGACGATCGAGCGGCTGAAGGGCAACTACCAGCTCGACCTGCTCGGGCCCTACGCGAGCTCGGACATCGTGCAGTACAGGGCGCTCGCCAACCTCGGCGGCTCGTCGCTCGCGGCGATGGCGACCGGCGAGGACAGCTACAGCCGGGCCAACGAGGCGATGACGCGGGTCAACCGCCTGGTGCCGCAGATCGACGCCAACACCGACGTCAAGGCAGCGATCGACTTCAACACCCGGGTCCAGATCGAGCAGATGCAGGTGATGAACGAGCTGCTGCGCGTGCTCTCGGCCCAGGCCAACGCCACCGGCGCACAGGCGCTGTTCATGACCCGCGAGCAGATGGCCTCGCGCGAGTTCATGAAGGTTAACGGGACGGGAGGGGTAACTCCATGAGGATGAAGCGACTAGCTGCGGCTGCGGCTGCGCTTGTAGCTGTGGCCGGGGGCGCCCACGCCGCGGGTGGATCGTTCGTATGCAAGGACAACCTCGGCACGCTGAAGGAAATCCAGGCGGAGGTGGGCGGCAGCTCCGGCTTCCAGAAGATCGTCAGCCAGTACGTCAGCCGCTGGGACGCTCAGGAGGCGCGGCGCCTCTGCTCGGCCTACGCGGCCGGAGAGCCGGTGGCGATCACATGCCTCAACGGACAGCGCGATTGGAGCCAGATCAAGGCCTCGATCCCGCCGGACTACTTCGGCCTCGGAAACCAGCAGCTCGCGCAGGCGAATGCCGCGGAAAGGGAGAAGGGCACCGGCTACCGCGAGGCCATTGCCTACTGCCGCGACGTCGGCGCAATCCGGTAATCGAAGGACGCACATCGCCGTGGCGACGTACATTCAGGACACGCTCGATCTGATCGACGGCACCGTCGCGGCCTATGCGCAGACCGTGTTCACGGACTTCGGCGGCCCGGTCAGCGCGACCATCCGCTTAGGCGGCGTGGTCGCACTCGCCTTCCTCGGCATCAACGTCATGATGCAGTGGGTGCCGCTGCGGGTGACCGACTTCGCCAAGTGGGGCGTCCGCTATCTGATCATCCTGGCCGTCGCGACCTCCTGGGCGCAGTTCCTTCCCTTCTACGACATGCTCACCAACGTCCCGAGTTCGATCGGTGCCACGCTCCTCGAGGCATCGTCGGACACGACGCTGAACGGGGCGCTCGATGAGATGGTGACGTCAATCTTCGACTTCTCCGATCGCGCGGCCGATGAGAGTGGCTTCTTCTCGATCAGTCTGCTGTCGATCGTTCTCGCCATCGTCGGCGCGCTTATGGCCTGCGTCGCCATCCTCGTCGCCGGCATCGCCAAGATCGGTCTCGCGATGGCGGTGTCTCTGGCGCCGCTCTTCATCGCCAGCTTGCTGTTCCGAGGCACAAGCGACCTCTTCACCAGCTGGGCCAAATTCACTCTCGGGTTCGCGATGATTCCGATGGTCCTAGCGGGGGTTATGGGCGCGATCGTAGGGATTGGCGGAACCCTGATCGACCAGATCGAGAACGCGGCGACGCTCACCGATGCCGCCGGCTTCCTGATCGTCGCCCTCGCCGCGATCTTCCTGATGTCCCAGGTGCCGACGATGGTGAACGGGCTCGCCGGCACGGTGGTCGCCACCGCGAGCGGCGTCCGCGAGGCGCGACAGCTCGCCGGCGGCGTCGGCGCGGCGGGGAGCGGGGTGAAGGCGGTCGCCCGCACCGCGCACCCGGCGGTCGCAGCGGTCTCCGGTGCGGTCGGCGCCGCCCGCGCCGCCGAGGGCGGCATGGGCGCTCGGGCCTCGGCCGGCGCGCAGGAGCTCGTCCAGAACTACGAGGCCCGGAAGAAGGGGCGCGAGCGCCACCAGGCGCGGATGGCGAACATGGGCCGGCGGTCGACCCTCGGGGGCGACTTCGAGGCCGCCCAGGTCGGTTCGCTGCAGTTCAGCCGCGAGCGAAGGCGCCAGCGCGCCGAGGCGCGTACGGCCGACCGCTCGCCCTCTAGCAAGGCCAAGGCGCCGCCCGGCTAAGGGCGATCCCAGCCGCAGATCATCGTTCGCGCGCCCCTCTCGTCGCGGCGCCATGGAAGAGGAGTCCGCCCGCTCATGTCCCAGAGGTCCGACGTCGCGCAGCGCTTCGAGGACGAAGTCTTCTTCGGCCTGCAGCGGCGGGCAGCGCTCTTCGGCTGGCTCGCCGGCCTGTCACTGGCGACGGCGCTCTGCGCGGTCGGGGCGATGGTCTTCATGCTGCCGCTCAAGGAAATCCGCCCCTACGTCGTCATGGTCGACCGCCAAACCGGCGAGTCCGAGCTCGTCGTCTCGACGCGGCCGGCCGACCTCGCCGAGACCGACGCGGTGCGCCAGGCCGAGCTCGTCCGCTACGTCTCCGAGCGCGAGACCTACGACACCGCCGACAACCGCGAGCGCATCCCGGCGGTCCTCGCCACCTCGCAGGGCCAGGCGGCGACCTCGCTCCGCGCGCTCTGGACCAAGGAGGCCGACCAGTACCCCCCGGCGATCTACGGCGAGGACAGCCTGATCAAGGTCAAGGTCCGCTCGGTCGCGATCCTGAACGACAGCACAGCCCAGGTGCGCTTCACCCGTACCCTCGAGCAGCCCGGGATGCAGCCGATCGTGCGCGCCTTCGTTGCCACCGTCGGCTTCGCCTTCCAGCCCCGGGTCGAGCACACGCTCGAGGCGGTCTGGCAGAACCCGCTCGGCTTCACCGTCACGAGCTATCGCATCGACGCCGAGACCCTCGACGCCAGCACCGGGAAAGGCTGAGCCCATGCGCACCCCCCTCCTCGCCGCCGTCAGCCTGGTGACGCTCGCACTCCTCGGCGCCACGCCGGCTTCGGCCGAGACCGCGCCGCGCTCGGTCGGCGCCGACCCGCGGATCAAGCAGTACACCTACGTCAAGGACACGGTGTATCGCCTCGACGTGGCGATGAAGATCATCACCTCGATCGAGTTCGCGCCCGGCGAGGCGATCGACAGCGTGCTGATGGGCGACAGCGAGAGCTGGCAGGTGATCCGGTTGCAGAGCGGCAACGTGCTCGCGGTGAAGCCGCTCATCGCCGGCGCCCGCACCAACATGACGGTCTACACCTCGCAGAACACCTACACCTTCGAGCTCCGCGCCGTGCCGATCCCAGCCGGCTCGTCGACGCTCAACTACCGCATCGGTTTTCGATACCCCGAACGCGAGCGGGCAAGAACCGCGAGCCGACAGGTCGACCAGGCCCGGCCGCGCGACCCGAACTATTACGTCGCCGGGCCGCAGACGAAGTTCCGCCCCGTCGCGGTCTACGACGACGGCCGACGCACCACCTTCGCGTTCCCGCCCGACGCGCCGCGGCCGGCGATCTTCCGCGTCGACGAGCAGGGCCGCGAGAGCATCATCAACGTCCGCGAGACCGAGACCGGCGCCGTCGTCACGGGCACCTCCGATCGCTGGACGCTCAGGATCGGCGACGAGGAGCTCTGCATCGCCCACGAGCGGGTGCTCAAGACCGTCCCCGGCGGTCGCCGCGCCACGGCGCTCCGCTCCGGCACCCTCGTCGCGACCAGCCAGCCCGCCTCCGCCATCCCCGGCCTCTCGAAATGACCGAGAAGAGCGAGGAGGAACTCGCCCGTCTCGATCTTATCCGCCGGCGGATGGCGCCCGCCCGTCCCGGGCGCGGGCCGCGTATCGCCGCCGGCATCCTCATCGCCGTGCTGCTCGGCGTCGGCGCCCTCTGGACCTTCGCCCCGGCGCAGGTCCGCTCGCTCTTCGGCTTCGGGACCTCGCGCCCGCAGGACATGCAGCAGCCGGCCGCCTTCACCGACGGTATCTCGACCGAGGTGCCGCATGGGCAGAGCAGCGTTGACACTGCGCAGTTCTCGACCGAGCTGCCGGTGGCGCCACCGAAGGCGCAAGGCCTGACCCCGGAGGATCAGCTGCGCCTCGACCAGATGGAGGCGCGGCTGCGGGCGCTTGCCGACCAGCCTGGCGGGATGACCCGGGCGGAGCTTCAGGCGATGCTCGACCAGAACGCCGCGCAGCTCCGCGCCGAGATCACCCGCCAGCTCCTCGCCCAGAACCCGGTCACCGCCGGCGTCGATCCGACGGGTGCTGCGGCCGAGGCCGAAGCGCGCAAGCGCATGGAGGAGGAACGGAAGCGCCGGGAGGCGATCAACAAGGCGCAGATCGCCTCGAACGGCGTGGTGATCGACGGGGTGAACGGCGGTGAGACCGCGGCCGGCGGCGCCGGCGGGCGTCGGCTCTCCGAGAACGAGGGCTTCCTCGCCGCGGCGGCCGAGCAGACCCATAAGACGGTACGGGCCGAGCAGATCGCCGATCCGTCGCGGACCATCGTCCAGGGCACGATCCTCGAAGGCGTGCTCGAGACCGCGATCAACACCGACCTCCCCGGCGCGATCCGCGCGGTGCTGACCGAGGACGTCGTCTCCTACGACGGGTCGACCACCCTCCTGCCCCGCGGCACCCGGCTTATCGGCAGCTACAACTCGAACGTGCAGATCGCGCAGCGCCGGGCGCTGATCGCCTGGAACCGTGCGGTGACGCCGGCGGGGACCAGCGTCGCGCTCGGCGGCATCGGCGCCGATGCGCTCGGGCGGAGCGGGCAGACCGGGCATGTCGATACGCATTTCTGGGAACGGTTCGGCTCGGCGGCGCTGATCTCGATCTTCGCGCTCGGGCCGCAGTTCGCCATCGACGACGAGACCGACGAGGATGTCGCCGACGCGATCGATGCCATGGGCGGCGATCTAGAGTCGACCTCGCGCTCGGCGCTCGACGCCTACCTGCGGATCCCGCCGACGATCAACGTCGACCAGGGCGACCGGCTTACCATCTTCGTGAATCGGGATCTCGTCTTCTGATGGGCGAGGCCCCTGCCCTGCTCTCCTCCAGCAGCCACGCCGAGCACGACCTCCGCGAGCTCCGGCCGCTGCTTGTCGCCGAAGACGTCAACGAGGTGGTGATCAATCCCGACGGCGCGGTGTGGGCCGAGCGCACTGACGCCGAGCACATGGTCAAGACCGGGCACCGGTTTCCTCCCGGGAAGATGCTGCAGCTTGCCAAGCATCTCGCCGGCGAGACGAGAAACGTGCTCGGGCCGAAGCATCCGATCGTCTCCGGCAGCCTGCACGCCTTCGGCCAGGTGCTGCGCGTGCAGATCGTCGTGCCGCCGGCGGTCGAGGAAGGCGCCTCGCTCTCGATCCGGAAGTACGTCTCGCGGATCCTCGACCTCAGTGAGATCGGGTTCCTGGAGGGCCGACCGGTCAGTGTCGAGGGCGCGCGCCGGGCGCGGCTTGCCGAGCTCGCGAAGCTGGCCGAGGCCGGGCGGCTTGCCGAGCTGTTCCAGCAGGCGATCGATCAGCGGATGAATATCCTCGTCTCCGGGGGAACATCGTCAGGAAAGACGACGGTCGCGCGAGCCCTCTTGTCCTTGACCAATCGGGAGGAGCGGCTGGTAACGATCGAAGACGCACGCGAGCTTCATCTGCCGCATGAGAACAGCGTGGCGCTGATCGCCGAGCGTGTGGGAGCTTCGGAGCGAGCACCAGCCAAGTTGCTGGTCGCCGCGCTGCGGATGCGGCCGGATCGATTGATCCTTGGCGAAATGCGTGGTGAGGAGGCCCTTGCATTCCTGGAAGCCATCAACACAGGGCACCCCGGCTCGATCAGCACGGTTCACGCAGATAGTCCTCTGCTCGCCCTCGAACGACTGGCTCTCATGGTGATGCAGACCGCTACCCGGCAAACGCGCGGGGACGTTCTCGATTATGCCTCCAGAACAATTGATCTGATCGTCCAAGTCGGACGCCGCAACGGGCGTCGTGGCGTCCTGGAGATCTTCTTGCCGGCTCTGGTCCCTGAACGGGTAGATCGAAACGCTGGACAAGGAACTCCGCCGACGCGCCAACGGCGATGACGCGACGAGGCGGCTGCCCGCATCCATCAAAGGCCGTATAGCAGACACATGTCGGCGGGCTGGATCGCGCCAGCTCCGGCCTGCTGAGCAATCTCGAAGATCTCAAACTTGGCGAGGTCATCGCGAATGACGACCTGCTCGGTACGGGCGCGACCCCGGGCGAACCCGCCGTCACGCCAGACGGTAACTGTCGCAGCCCCAACAGAGTCGGGGTCAACGCGCTCGGCCCAGAGAGTCGTCTGGGCGCTGAAGGGGGGAGACGAAATGACGACTGGTTCGTCCGGCGAAAGCATCGGTTCGGGCATCCCCGGATCTGGGTCGGGTTCGGGGATCGGCATGGGAGTGCCGCCGTCAACGAACCGGAGCACCAGCGAGTTGGGTTGGCACATCGTGCCGGCGCGGACCATCCTGAGTGCAACCTGTGCGAAAACATCGCTTAACGTCATGCAGCAGAGTTGCACCTCGCGTCCGCCAGGTTGGTCCACCTCAAGCATGACTGAGAGGCTGCTGAAGCCCCATAGGGGTCTGTCGAAGAGCAAGACTGCGCTGTCCTCGTTGGCGGTTGGGAAGATCGCGACCAAACGCGGGACAGTAACCGGGTGGTAGATCGACGCGGCGGCCATGCCGACGACGAGGAGCGGTGCCAAGACCGGCAGAAGGTAGGTTCGCCGAAGCGGCCTGCCGAGGCGGAGGATTGCCTCCGGCTGCTCCTTAGCGATCAGCGCCCGGAGTACGGCGAGCGCGGGGGACTCTCGTCGCAGGCCGGCTAGGCACTGCAGACCTGAGCGGACCGCAAGCCCGGCGGCGAAGACCAGTGCGACGAGCGAGAGCCGCGCTGGAACGAGCGCGCTGTCGAGCAACGCTGGCGCATCAATCCCCAGGGTGCTCAGAATGTAACTAAGATAACCCCCGCCGGCGCCCGCCCAAGGTCCTTCCCCAAGCTTCTGCTGCAACGGAAGCAACACACCGAAGATCAGCGCCATCAAGACCAGCGCAACCCAGATCCCGCGAAGGCCGGCGCGGAGCGCCAGCCACCAGAGATGCGCCCGCAGGCCCGGAATTCGGTCGTGCGACGGCGATTGGGCATCAGGCGGGCTGGCGTCGATCGTCATTGGCGAGATCCCTAAAAGAATGCACGACGCAGCCTACTCCAAAAGCGCCCAGTTTAAGGGGAACCTGCGTCCAACTTACAGAGAATCGGACGATCCGCCTCGTCCCGCTCGCGCGACCTCCCCCGCCGCGGCGGCGTATGGGCGCGATCGTCGCGCGCTGCAACTGCCGCCGTCGTGGCCGGCCCCGCCGCAAGTCCGCTCTGCGGCGGCGCGGCATCGGTAGGGCGAGAAAGCGAGCGGCGGGCCATACCTCGTCGTCGGCGCGGTCTGCGAGGGCCGACCAGTGGCGGTGGAAGCTCGGAAGCCGAAGCGCGGTCAACATGGGGGCAGCGCGTGTACGTCGACGGTGTGGGCTGTTGCGGATGCGGCAGGCCTCGATCGCGCCCATCACCCGGCGCTGGTCGCGGTCGAGGTGCTCGCTGCGGGTTGCACGGAATGCCGGACCGTGGCGGCGGAAGACGTCCGCCACCTCGAGGCCGCCAGCCATGACGGCGCCGCCTCAGACTGGCGGACCACCTCGAGCCCGAACGGTTGATCTTCATCGACGAAACCTGGGCGAAGACCAACATGACGCGCAGCCACGGCCGCTGCCCCCGCGGCGAGCGGCTGCGCATGGGCGCGCCGCACGGCCACTGGCGGACCAGCACATTCATCGCCGGGCTTGGATTGCGCGGCTGGGTCGCGCCGCTCGTCTTCAGCGGTCCGATCAACCGGGAGGTTTTCGAGGCCTGGGTCGAGCAGGCGCTCGTCCCGGATTTGCGGCGCGGCGATGGCGTGATCCTCGACAATCTGTCGAGCCATAAAAGTGTCCGGGCCCGGGCGTTGATCGAGGCCGCCGGCGCACGGCTGCTGTTTCTTCCGCCCTACAGCCCGGACTTCAATCCGATCGAAAACGCCTTCGCCAAGCTCAAGGCGTTCCTGCGCAAGCTCGCCGAGCGCACCGTCGACGGATTATGGAGCGCCATCGGGCGTGGCCTCGACGCCTTCCGCCAAGCCGAGTTCGCCAACTATTTCGCCGCCTGCGGATACGATCCAGAATGATCGGCTATCGCTCTAGTAGGTGCGCACGTCCTCCAGTGTCAGCGTCTCGGGGGATCGGTCGAAAACCGGCTGAACCGCGTGGACATAGGATCGCTGCGTCGCCGGCGAGAAATTGCGGACCGTCATGTCCTCGATCATGCGGGGGCGCAGGGGGCTGGTCTCGGCCATCGAAGCTCCTGTCTGGAAAGGGGTCTCAGCAACCCGATCATTCCAGTCAGGAGCACCAACGGCGAAGTTCTCACCCTGCCGCGCAGCGGCTTCGTTCAATCCACCTCCGCTTCAAGCGATCGCCATGGGATTGGCTTTCAGGGCTCCGAATCCAAGTCATTTGGAGTGTGAGGAGAGGATGCGTCACACGTCACGGTTGTCCACCACCTGGGCGGAGTGGCCGAAAAGCGCGGCAAGGCGCGATCTCCGGGCGAGGATTTCGGTGGAAAGGGTCGTGGCACTGCTCCGAATGGAAAGCCCTGCATCGATTCAGACGTTCCCCACTTGTCAAGTGTCACATGAGTTCGGAGCCCTGGATTGGCCTTGGGCTCACTTGACACGAAGATTTAGTGGCCCATACTGGCGTGATTTCATATCACGCTTGGATGCATCGCCGATGGCCGGACCTCAGCAAACGCCGCGGAACAACTTTTCCGAACGACCCACATACCAGGTACGCGTCCGCGGCACCAAATACCTTTGGGGATCAGCAGGCCTTGTTCAGGATATCGACTTCGATCGACCGGTCATCCTTCACCTCTATAATGAGCCATTTGGCGAAGCAATTACGCTATCGACGCGAACCGCGGCGGGTGTTGCCACCACGATTGGAGTGATCGAACCGGGCGAATGCGTCTCCCTTTCGCTCGGAGGGGTGACCGGCGTCTTGGCAACCTGCGACCAGGAATCGGTTGTCGCCTGCCTACTTCAATAACAGTAGAGAAGGGAGACATCGAATGGGCGCCGCGAAAGTCATTGCACTCCACGTCCAACCCTTGCGAACAGCTCAACTCTGCTATGATGGGGGGGGATCCTGGGCGAGGTCGGCGTCGAACTCGGCGACAGCGTCGCAGCATTCGATTTCGACAAGTTCTATGAGATCCTACGCGGGGCGCCTGTGCGCGCAACGGATGCATCCCGTCTCCGCTATGATGTCGAGGAGACCCTTGAGTACGTGAAGGGTTTCGTGTTGGCGCGACTGAGGGCCGAGCCGATCAAGGCGGCGCTGACAAAGGCCATTGGCGCCCGCCAGAACGCGTACTGGTCGAAGTATCTACATGCGTCGCAGATCGCGGCCCTAATGGACGACTACTACGGCGGTTCAGTTGGGTCTAAGGGCCAAAGGCTCGCCAGCCTTGCAAGTATTGCCGAGTCTCAGTGGAAACAACTCAAGACTGCGTACGTCAATGACGGCCGCGTCGGGGTAGTGCGCGGCACGCTCAGCGCCCTCAAAGGAAACACCCAGAGCTCCGCTGTCGTGAGCGAGACGGGCGAGACGAACGAAACTGACGTGGCTCTCGTCGCGGCTCCAGGGCCAATGATGGAGCCTCCGCCGTCGGGGTGGTCCGTCACCACAACCGGGGACTTTCCGGTGAATGAGAGCGTGGGGCAGGCGGCACACTCATCCACCGCAATCAGTCGAGAGACGGCCCGCCAGAGTCAGACGATTGTTAACACCGACTACGCGTACCGCGTCCCCTACCTGGAGGACGCCGCCCAGCACGAGCGTGCCCAGATCAGCTTGCAGGATCAGAGATTCGCCCACTTCATGTTCAGCCGCAACATTCACCACATGGAGGAAATCCTCCTAAACGAGCTTCGGGCGATTGACACTGACATCGTGCAACTGCAGGTTTCCTTCGTTAGTTCGCTCCTTATGTCCCCAATCTCGGGCGTTGTGACGGGGCTCTATAAACAGTCGGGTGAGGCAGTGCGTCCCGGCGAGACCGTGATGCGGATTGAGGGCAACGATACTGTGCTGCTCGTGGCGCAGCTCGGCCATCGCGGGTCCATTGCGATCGGTGACACCTTGAGTGTGAGCACTCAGCTGTTCGATGCGGCCAATCCTCCCACGACCTTGTCGGCGTCCGTGGTAGCCGCCCGTGGGTTCGATGACGACGACCAATGGGAGGTTGTAGCCCGATGCAGCAACCTCGACGGTGGCGGATCGCCGATCCTGCCACTGGGCTACTGTTTCGACTACGACAACACCACAGCGACGGTGGCATAGCCGCCAATGTCGGGGAAGGACGAACCACATACGACGGACCAACCGCCGCCAATCGAGCCTGAACACCCGTCGCCAGACGCTGGCGAGGTAGGACACGGCGCGGAGACAGCTCAACACGGGACCCAAGAGGCCGAGGAAATGCCTCTTCCCGAACCGCGGACCGAGCGAGCTTACCTAGGCTCCGGCCCCATAAATGGGGTTTCCCGGTGCGTGCGGTTCTGATTCACCCTCCTCAAAGGGAGGGTTTGATGAGGCGACACGAGCTGAGCGACGAGGAATGGGCGATCATTGCGCCGCTCTTACCGAACAAGCCGCGCGGCGTGCCACGTGTCGATGACCGCCGGGTGATCAACGGCATCCTGTGGCGGTTCCGGACCGGCGCGCCGTGGCGCGACGTGCCGGAGCGCTACGGGCCGCGCACGACCCTCTACAACCGCTTCGTGCGCTGGCGGGCTGCCGGGGTCTGGGATCGCCTGCTCGCGGCCGTCTCGGCGGCCTACGACGGGGACATCGTGATGATCGACTCGTCCTGCGTGCGGGTCCACCAGCACGGCGCCGCGGTCAAAAGGGGGATCCCGACGCCGGGGATGGTCGCATGGGACGCTCCCGGGGCGGGCTGACCACGAAAATCCATGCCCTCGTCGACGCCGAAGGCCGGCCGGTCAGGCTGAAGCTCACCCCCGGACAGGCCGGCGACGCCCCCGTGGCCGCGACCTTGCTGGAGAACCTCGCGCCCGGATCGACCCTGCTCGCCGATCGAGCCTATGACACCGACGCCATCCGCGCGCTCGTCGCCGAGCGCGGCGCTTGGGCGAACATCCCGCCGCGCATCATCCGAAAGGGCAGCTTCGCCTTTTCCACCTGGGTCTACAGGCAAAGAAACCTGGTCGAACGCTTCTTCAACCGGATCAAGCAATTCCGCGGGCTCGCAACTCGATACGATCGAAACCCGGACAACTACCTCGCCGCTCTCAAGCTCGCTGCCGTCCGCATCTGGCTTGCTGCGATATGAGTCCGCACCCTAGGTCAGGGAGACGATCGTTCGCTGCCCCCCGCTGCGGAGCGCTGGATGTTCGGTCCTCCGGAGATCGATCCATTTAGCGGAGTTTCTGGCGGGCACTCCCCGGCTCCGGACCCGTTTGACGGCGGGATGTGGAGAGAACCTGCCAATCCGTATACCGGCCTGGATCGAGTCAATCCGTTCGTCGGCCCTGGAGGCGGCGTCGTGCCGGTACGTGCGGATCCGCGGCCTGACGCCGAGGCGATGGACCGCTACTACCAAGTGGTCGTCCACGATGGTGTCACTGCGGGAAGGGTCGCATCTGCCCCTTCGCCCTCCCCTAAGTCGCCCGAGCCCAGAGGGCCGGTCGTGCCGGACAAGAGCGTGCATGAACTGAGCCCCGCGGAGCTCGCGAAACTCGTTGCCCGCTTCGCGCAATATGATGCCGAGCTCGCCAAGACGTCCGCGGAATCCAAGCCCCCACCGCCTCCGACGCCGCCACCTTCCCGCGATCCGGCACCGCCGTCGTCCCGCGAACTGCCACCACACTCGCCCTCTTCGCAGCCCAGCCAACCGACAGAGCGCCGCCCGGTCGCCGAGCCGGACTGGACGACACGCACTGAATGGGCCTATACTCCGCCTGATCGGCGTTTGATCCAGCCTATTACGCACTACGAAAGCGGCAATCGGGCCCTGAATTTTCTCATGAATAAGGTTGTTCTGCCGTGGCGTAATGCCTTCGCATTTGCCGAGAACTTAGCTCTTGGCACGATCATTGGCATTGACGCGGAGATGAAGAGCAGTCCATTCGCAAAAGAGTACGAGGCCGCACAGGACATGATGCCTTTGGAGGGCGCCATGGGCCTCGGGCTCGAAGCGGGACCGGCACTCGACTACGCCGTGGCGTGGCTTGCGACAGAGACGCGCGTTGAGGCAGCCCTAACAGCCCCAGCATACTGGTTCTTGGGAGCCGGAGGGGTGGGGGGCGGATCGCCAATCGGGGGGCGCGCAGCACCGTTGATTCGGGAGGCGACTTCCCGCGCCCGCACGGCAGCCATCGCCGAGGATAGCGCGCTTTCCGCAGGAGGGCTTGCGCTCAGACCGAACAGCGCGGCGGTGGCACAGACCGGGCGCGAGGCAGCTCAGCGTGCTGCAGCCAAAGGTGTAGCTACTCAGCCGAACTCGTTGGCGCCGGCCTCCAGCGCCTTCAGCACTGGTAGGGGGGCGGCGTCTGCCCTCCCCCTAGGAGGCAAACCGGGCTCGACCCTCCTCGCACCCCTACCCGGTGAGGAGATGTTCGTCGGCGACTGGCTGAATCTAAACCTCGAACACCGGCTCAACGAAACCACGATTCAGTTCATCGCCGACCCCCACGCGATGGCGAAGCTGGTACCTCCGAGTATCCCCTACCGCGCGGTGCCTCAGTTCGGGGGGTTCGTGATTGAGTACGGCCTGAAAGCGTCCGTCGAAGCGGATCCCATCCTCAGCCGCATCCTGCAGGGTGTTCCTCAGGCCTCGCAGATGGTGCGCGGCGGCGCCCCGGACCTTGTGCTGCGGGCGCCGTTTGCGGGACAGTGGGGTCTCAAGCCTTGGGATGTAACGACGTCGGGAGCGGCAGCCTACAAAGCAGCTCGCGGGGTCGACTACCAATTCCTGATCTACCAAATAGATTGGAAGTCGCTTAGGCTCTGATCTGCAGTCGATTTGCAACGGGACAATGGCCGCGCGGATGTGAACCATGCCCTTGTGTACGCCAAGTCTTTGCGGGCCACTAACGAGCTGGAGTAGGACCCTGCTGATTGAGGGCGCGCTGCCCGGCGCCACCATCCATGTGCGCGAGGGGAGTCCGATCGGGTCGCCAATCGCCGAGGCGGTGGTGGCGGGCGGGCGGGACCGCATCGACCTGCTGCCCGGCGTGACGCTATCGCCTGGACGGCAGCTCGTCGTCGCGCAGGAGTTGGGCGAGGAGATCAGCAACTGGACTCAGCCCAATCTCGCTGAGTTCGTCGGCTGGCCCCCGGTCGACTGGGCCAAGGTGCCGGCACCCTGGTTTCGCAGCCGACTGCATTGCTGCGGTCGCGCCCTGTGGCTCTCGGGCTGTGTGCCGGGCGCCGAGCTGACTGTTGCCAGCGGCGGCGTCTCCCATGGCTACGGGCCAGCCAATGAGGGGGAGGCACGTATCCGGCTCGACGATCCCTTCCCGGCGAATGGGGGCGCCATCACCGCGGCTCAAGCCGCGCCAGTGGGTGCGCCGGCGCCGACCGGTGCACTGGTCCCGGCGCCGGCGACGCTGCATCCGCTGCCCGTCCCGGGTGGGACCGCCCTGCCGCCGCCTATCGTCGGCGAACCGATGCCGATGGGGTGTGACAGCGCGGTGGTCATCCGCGGCGTCGTAGACGGCGCGGAGGTGACCATCGCGCGCGTGGCCGAGGGAATCGTCGAGACCACGCTGTTCGATCTCGATAGCCTCACCGTCATCCTTGGCAGCCCGCTTGATCCCGGAGGCGGCCGCATCGACGTCACCCAGTCGGTGGCGATGCGCTGCGAGGTACAAGCCTCGCCAGCGCGCGTCGTCGGTTTCGGGCCGGTGGTCAAGCCGCCGACGCCCAGCCCCAAGCCGCCCTGTGGAGGCTCGGCTTTCCTCTGGATCACGGACCTCAAGCCCGGCGCCGAGGTCGCCATCGACGTCGCCGGCACCGTCTATCGCACGATGGTCTCACCCGGCGCGACGGAACAGCTCTTCGAGTTGGAGCCGATGGACCAGGGCGACGCCATCTCAGTCGTCCAGACTGCCTGCGGCGTCGACAGCGATGCCGGCACCACCGAGGTTCGGCCAGCCGAAGCCGCCGGCCCGCCCAAGCTGGCCGGGCCGCTGCTCGAATGCGCGCGGATCGTACGGGTCGTGGGCGTCGTGCCCGGCGCGTTAGTGCGGATCGTTGCCAAGGGTCCGTCGGGTGGGTCGGCTATTAGCCCGTTCAAGTGGAGCGCAGCCACGAGCATTGGGATCGAGGTCAGCCCGTCGCTCATCGAAGGTCAGGAAATCTATGCCGAGCAGGTCGCCTGTGGCGGGCCGGCCATGTTCTCCGACCCGCCCCTTCCGGTCGGAGACCTACCACCTCCGCAGCCGGTAGAGATCGCCTTCGCCTTCGCGACCCAGCGCAGCGTGACCGTCGTCGCGCTGCCCGGCTCCCTAGTCCGGATCTTCACCCGCCGGGACGGGGTCGAGGAGATCGGCTGGGGACTGGTCGATCCCGAGAATGACCGGGTCTGGGTCAAGCGGCCGCTGGTTGAGGGCGAATATCTGTTTGCGGTTCAGGAAATCTGCGCCATGACTTCGACGGAAGGGCCGGCCTACGCGGTGAAGCCCGGCGAGCGCGTGTTCGAGTTGGCGCCCGCGAAGCGTTGGCCGGTCACCAGCGAAGCGCATGGCCATGATGTCACCTGGCTCGAGGGCAAGCTGGTCTGCCGGATCAGCGGCGACTACCACTTCTTCTGCAAGTTCCAGAACAAGGCCGAGAAGAGCACCGCCGACATCGACGCAACCGTCAAGCTGACGCATCCGGCGGGGCTGAGCTGGGGAACGCATGTCGTGATGCTCCTCGCCGCCGACGACAAGGACGACCCCACCAACAAAGTGATTCTTGCCAAGGGGTTCAAGGCGGAGGATGAGGACACCTTGACCGGCCTGCAGCCCCAGTGGCGCCAGCCCGCCCAGTGGATCAGGGTGCTGAACGCGATGGCGTCCTTCGACTGGATCGTCGCGACGTGGACATTCCCCGAGATCGAGGCGGACGACGCCGAGGAGGAGAAGGCCGATGGCCCGAAGCCGCCGCCGAGTTCCTGAGCAGCCAACGGTTTGTCGTCATTCGGCGCTGCGAATGTCGTGAATGGAAAGGTTTTCCGATGCGGACCGCGGCGTGACGCCTATCACGAGCACCAAGTTCGGACAGAAGTGCCGGCTGAAACCATCGCCACCGAGGACGATCTCGCCGCCGAGGCGCCCGGCGCGACACCTCCGCGGGAGCGGGTGGTCGTGCCCGGCGCCCGCCTGCTGCGAGGCTTGCGGCTCGTCGCGCGTCGCGAAGATGGAGCCCGCGCTTTGCACCGCAAGGCAGAATAGCCGTAGGGTAAGCGATGGGGTGAGCGCCGAGGGGCGAGAGGAAGGGCAGCATGATGTCCGGATCATCTCACCTTCAGCGCGCATGCCGTCGATCACCTTGGCGATCTGGACGGTGTTCCAGAGCACGATGGCGGCGGTGACGAGGGCCAGACCACCGGCGTGGTGTTGCAGAGCCTCGGACGAGCGATCGCGCACGCGGCCGAGGCCATGGAAGCAGACGGCGCGGGCCAGCGCGTTGCGCGCCTCACCCTTGTTCAGTTCGACCGTGGCCTGACGGCGAAGGCTAGGTCCTCCAGCCAGTCGAGGGTAAACAGCGTGCGTTTGATCCGACCGATCTCCCGCAGCGCGAGAGCGAGGCCGCTCTGACGGGGATATGCGCGAGAATCCGGAGGGCTTTTTGCGGCGATCGAGCACCACCTTCGCAGGACCTGGGGCGGGCGCGTGCTCCTCCGCGAAAGTAATACCAACCGGCATTGATCAGAACCCTTCGGCCCAGCTGCGCTTTCCGATGGATCGGATGCGCCAAGGCTGATCGACAAGGTCGTTCCAGGCGGCGCAGCAATGGGCGACGATGTCGTCGTAGCCGTTGAAGACCCGGTTCGAGAGCCAGTTGTTGCGCATGAACTGCCAGACGTTCTCGACCGGGTTCAGCTCGGGCGAGCGAGGTGGCAGCGGCAGGATGGTGATGTTCGGGGTACGACGAGGGCGCGGGCGAGATGCCAGCCGGCTCGGTCGAGGATGAGAACGGCGTGGGCGCCCGGCGCCACCGTGGCGCTGATCTCGGCGAGGTGCTCCTGCATCGCCGGCGTGTCGCAGAACGGCATGACGATACCGGCGCCCTTGCCCCTCGGCGGGGCAGATTGCGCCGAAGATGTAGGCCCAGGCCGTGCGCTGGTCGTGCGGGGCCCGCGGCCGGGTACCGCAGCGCGCCCACCTGCGGGTGAGCTTGTTCTTCTGCCCGATCCGTGCCTCGTCCTGGAACCAGAGCTCTATGCGCTTGCCGGGATGCGCGGTCCGGACCTCCGCCACGCGCTCCGGGAGAGTTTTTTGAAAGCCTCCGCCTGCTCCGGGTCCTGGGCATAGTGCCGCGGCCGCGCCGAGAGCTTGCGGAAGCCGAGCGCCCTGAGTTCCCGCCCCACAGTCGCCTCGCTCACCGACACCCGGAACTCTTCCCAGAGCCACTGCACGAGGTCGATCAGCCGCCAGCGCACCACACCGTCCCGCCACGGCTCCGGGCCCGCCTCCACCACCCGCGCCAGCGCCGACCGGTGCTCCGCCGTCAGCGTCGGCGTCTTGCCGGGCGCCTTGCGGTCGATCAGTCCCCCCGGACCCTCCGCGTTGAACCGCAGCACCCAGTCC
>Ga0075163_10004310_pt1 | contig 19105 bp, 15 predicted proteins | sample JI1023141ADNA_FD_71478 | JGI IMG/M metagenome (GOLD analysis project Ga0075163, IMG submission 71478) | Wastewater effluent complex algal communities from Wisconsin, to seasonally profile nutrient transformation and Carbon sequestration -... | ecosystem: Engineered > WWTP > Effluent > Algae...
TCCTTATCTCTCATTTCTGATTTATTGGGATACAGAGCGGCAGTATGATGGAGGAAATCTCCAGTACTCGTTGAACAATGGCGTTTCCTGGCAGAATGTGGGGAATAGTTCTACTAATCCCGATTGTCGTACTGCCAATTGGTTCAATGCTCCGAGTATAAATAATCTGAGTGGTCTGGCAAGTCCTACACAGGGCTGGTCGGGTACTACCGTGAATAGTAGTGGCTCTTGTCTGGGTGGGAATGGTAGTGGTGCATGGAAGAATGCCCGCTATTGTTTGAGTAACCTGGCGGGTGAGCCAAATGTGATGTTCCGGTTTACTTTTTCTTCAGGTACAACGTGTAATAATTATGATGGACTTGCGGTGGACAGTTTCAGTATCTCCGAATTGCCATTGCCTGCGTTGGATTTTTCGTATACCTGTGAAGGGAATGGTCGCGTGCGGTTTGTGGCTGATGCGGGAACTTGTCCGACCGGCGCTTCCTGGAATTTCGATGATCCTGGTAGTCTGATTAATTCATCCACGTCTTCGATAGATACGCATACGTTCTCAGGACCTGGTGAATATTTTGTGACATGGACACTAGCCGAGCCATGTATAGGTACCCGTACTGTGACCAGAAGAGTGGTAATTCCTGATGTGGATGCTACCGTTTATCCGGAGAGTTGTCCGGGCGCTTTGGATGGTGCAATCGCGTTAACAATTCCTGCTTATCCCGGACTTCTGATCTCGTGGAATACGATTCCTGTTCAAACAGCCGATTCGTTGAGTGGTTTGGCGGCCGGTTTCTATGAGGTGGTGGTGAATGCTGATTCAGCCTGTGCGCTGGTCTCGCGTATTGAAGTAGAAACTAACCCCGACGCAGTACCGAAAAGTGATTTACCACAGTTGTTGTTTATTTGTCCACCCGAAGAATTGCAGGTTACTCCCGGAGTATTTGCATTTTACGAATGGTCAGATGGAAGCAACGATTCCTTTTTTGATATTTTCGATGCCGGAACCTATTCTGTGACCATCACAAGTGCTGCTGGTTGTACGGCGACTGATTCGGTAGTAGTATTGGAGAATTGTTTTACCGATGTCTTTCTGCCTTCCGCATTTACGCCGAATGTAGATGGGAAGAACGAAATCTTTATGCCTGTTTCCGGATTGATTCCGTTTATGCGTTTTTCGGTGTATAACCGGATGGGGCAGCAGCTCTATTTTACCGAAACCCAGGGAAACGGATGGGATGGAACCTATAGTGGAGGTGAATGTCCGGAAGGAATCTATGCCTGGAAAGTAGAGTACCGCGGACCGGATAACAAAAACCGCGAGAAATATGGTTGGTTTATGTTGATACGCTAGGTTCATTGTAACTCTTATTAAGGTTGCTGCGACCTTTTGTATCAATACAATATTCACTATTTTCATACATTATGGTCTGCTGAATTATTGGATTTAACTTGTTGTTTATCAGGTTTTTGATAGCTGATGGTTGATAAAAATCATATTCAATGTAAAAATTGTTACTAAAATTCAAGAGTGTTGACTGTATATTTGTGACATGCTACGCAAAGCAGCGGTTTGGATTTTGTTATTCGTGATGATCTTTGAGACATCCGGTAAAACTGCATTGCTGATTAATTTTGAATTGCGCCGAGATTATTTTGCAAAAGAACTTTGTGTAAAGAAAGACATCCCCGATAACTGTTGTAAAGGTTCTTGCCAGTTGACCAAGGAAATCAAAGAGCAGGATGAGAGAGAAACAAAAAGTTTCCCTCTTGTACAGGTAAAATCTGAATTGCTTTTTTTTGAAACCAGAGAAAGTAAACTTCGTTTTTACAGGGCATCTTCAGAGTTGCCGTACGATGAGCTATACACTACTGTGAAAAGTGGTCACACTACGGAAGTAATTAAGCCGCCAATTGCCTGATTTTATCTTTATCAATGGATATTGCTGCCATTTCTCTGTAAAAACAAACGGGGGATGAAACAGATATATCCTGTTTATTGTTAACTTTATCAAATCACGCAAAAGACCAAAAAATGAAAAAAATTATCTCAATGCTGGCTTTCGTAGCCATGATCAGTGTTTCCTTTACTGCCTGTAAAGATGATGACGAAGAAGTAGCCCCAGACGGAACTGTTTCTTTGGAGTTTACCAATATTGCCGGTAATAAAAATGTTGATACTACCGGTGCTACTACTTATACCACCGCTTTAGGACAAAGTTTTAACATTAAGCGGCTGAAGTATTATATCTCCAATGTTAAGCTTTTGAAGAACAATGCAGTTGTTTATACAATGCCTGAAAGTTATTTTCTGGTGGATGAGTCTAAACAAAGCTCTACCAAATTATCTATTCCTAAAGTACCAAACGGTTCTTATGATCGGATTCAGTTTATGGTCGGAGTTGATTCCGCGAGGAATGTTAGCGGAGCCCAGAGTGGTGCTTTAACTCCTTCTGATATGTTCTGGAGCTGGTCTACAGGATACATCTTCTTTAAATTGGAAGGGCAATCTACTTCAGCTCCCGGTGGCAATTATGTATACCATATCGCCGGATTTAAAGATCCCAATGTAGCGTCAAGAACAATTGATCTTACTTTCAATGGAGCTTCTCTCGTTGTGGAAGGTTCACGTGAAGCAGAGATTCATGTTTTTGCGGATGTATTGAAGGTCTTCAACGGCGGTCCGGCAACAGTAGATCTCTCTACAACCTACAATGTTATGACTACCGGCGCGAATTCCATGAAGATTGCGGATAACTATGCCGATATGTTCACTTTTGATCACCTGCACAATTAATTGATTCAAGCGCTCCATACTGAGGTGATTCGTATGGAGCGCTTTTAAAGTTACCACCATGAAAAAGTTATTGGTATTACTCTCGGGAATTGCAATGTTCAGTATTTCCTGCAGTGATAAGGATGATAATCTGACCACAACTCCGCCGGAAGTCCCGGTTGAATTTTATATTCCTGACGGATTTCCTGCTCCTGTATATAATTTTCAGAATAATCCAATAACACAGGATGGTTTTAAATTGGGGCGTAAACTCTTTTATGATCCTATCTTGTCACGCGATAGTACTGTCGCCTGTGGAAGTTGTCATCAACAGTTTGTAGCCTTTGCTCATGCCGATCATCGCTTTAGTCATGGAATCGATAATCTGGTTGGTTCGCGTAATTCTCCAGGGCTCTATAATCTAGCATGGTTCCCCAATTTTATGTGGGATGGTGGTGTGAATCATATCGAGGTGCAGCCGATTGCTCCGATTAATAATCCGGTAGAAATGGATGAAACACTGGCCAACGCTGTATTTAAATTGCAACGGAGTTCATTTTACCCGCAGATGTTTGAAAAAGCATTCGGTTCGGATAGTGTAACTGCTCAGCATATGTTAAGAGCAATGGCACAGTTTATGGGTGCGATGATCTCTGCCGGCTCGAAATATGATGAATACCGCGCTGGTAATGTAACACTGACAACTTCGGAGATGAACGGGCTGAATGTTTTCAGAGCAAAATGTGCTTCCTGTCATACAGAGCCGCTTCTAACGGATATGCAGTTCCGAAATAATGGTCTGGATAGTGTGTTTTTTACGGATGCCGGTCGTGGACATATCACCCAGCTCCCGCAGGATTCCGGGCTCTTCCGTGTACCCTCGCTTCGTAATGTGGCATTGACCTATCCTTATATGCACGATGGTCGCTTCTATAGTCTGAATAATGTGCTCGATCATTATTCTTCCGGTATTGTCCAAAGCAGTACGTTAGATCCTTTATTGACACCGGGTGGAATGAATTTAACAGCACAGGAGAAAACAGATATCATTAGCTTCCTATATACTTTAACTGATCATAAATACATTGCTGATAAACGATTCAGCGAAGTTCAATAATGTCTTTTGTTAAACGTTGGGTAGTAATTGCTTTGTGCTGTATTGGAATACAGGACACCTTGTCTGCATGTGATATGTGTGGTTGTTTTATGGGAGTACTCCCAAGCGATCGCCGGTCTTTTGTGGGGCTTCATTACCGTTATAGATCATTTTCCGGAAGTAATGTTAGAGGAAATAATGTGTTTCCGGATGGTGCATTGAAAACCATGCATGATGTTCATGGAGCAGCTCCGGCTACGGATGGGTATGAAATTTACCGGGCTGTAGAGCTACGTGCAAGATATTATCTTCATCAGCGACTGGAGTTAAATCTGGTAGCACCCTATCTCATGAATAAGGATGTTACGCCAACCACTAAACTGGCTGTAACCGGTTTAGGTGATATGACGCTGATGGCCGGCTGGCAGCTGGTGGATGATTATGAAAAAGGAGAGTTCCGTCACCGTGTTTTATTGGGTGCAGGTATAAAGTTCCCTTCTGGGAGTCCGAATAATACTCTGGATGGTTTTCGCTATCCCTTGTTGATTCAATCGGGAACGGGCAGTACAGATGGACTTCTCTATGGAACGTATCAGCTGGGCTTCAGAAAGTGGAGGTTGTCATTGACTCCGGTCTACAAGATAAATGGTACAAATCGTTTTGAGGAACGTATCGATAACAGCAAAACACTTTTTGGGAACATCTATTATAAAATTGAACCGAACGATAATCTGGCTATACTACCGGCCGCGCTGGTGTATTACGAGAATACAAAAGGACTCTATGCAAACGATGTTTTCGTAGAGGGTACCCGTATGAACACATTGATGACCGGTATTGGTGCAGATGTTTTCTGGAAGAATTATGGTTTTAATTTTGGTGTGCATGTTCCGGTTTATGAGCAGGAGAATAACAGTGGATTGGAAAGTCGGCTGCGTTTTATGGCTGGTCTGACCATGTTCTTTGATCAGGAGAAGTTCATTTTTAAGAGTAAGTAGCAGAAGTAATTTTACGTAGTTAAGCGGCAAATGCTATTAACACCGCCTTGTAGATAAGTAGCTTGTATGCTACATGCTATCACCATGAGCATTCATGTAGTTTTGAGAAACACCCATTATGAAGAGGGTAGTAAGCTCGTCCATTATTTCATTAGTCATTTTGCTGCTTATTGCGGGAGGGTTCTTCTATTGGCAATTTTTAAAGAATGATGCCGGTGAAGCCTACGATGCAGTGCCTTCGGATGTGGCGTTTGTGATCTCGGTGGATCCAACTTCGGGTGAACTTCAGCGGCTGGCAAAGAGCTCGTTCTTCAATGGCAGTGATAGTGTGCCGGTGTTGAAGTCGTGGCAGGCGGCTTTGCTCGATTTCAATAATGCTTGTCTGAATAACGCCCGGCTGAAAGAAGTTTTTGCTTCATCTCCCTTGCTGATCAGCGGCCATGTGACCGGTCCTTCTGCATTTAGTTTGTTGTTTGTGATGCCTGCCAATGCGGAGTTAAGTGCTTCGTCAGAGGAAGTTATTGCGACAGTGTTGAAGAAGAAAGGTGCGGTGCAGTCGAGGAATTATAATGGAGTGGAGATTAAAGAGATGATAATGGATGAGGGTCGCTCGTTTTCGTGGGCGATTTCCCGTGGTGTGTTGATCGGCAGTACTACACCTTATCTCGTGGAGGATGCTTTGCGTCAGCAGCGAAATGATGAGGCTCCTTCTCCGGCAAATGAACTGAAGGCGTTTATCAATGGTAAACCGCGGGAGATGGTGTATGCGGTACACTATACTGGCTTTGCGAAGTGGCTGAAGACGCAGTTCAAGGATCCGGCTTCGGTGCGCTTAAATGGTCTCGATCGGTTGGGTAGCTGGTCAGTAATGCGACTTGATCTGCATGCGAATATTATCTCGTTTAACGGTGAAACACTCACGGGGGATACTACGGCGTTCCTGAATCTGTTTCAAAACCAACAACCCGTTCAGCGGAAACTGATCGATTGGTTACCGGCGAAAACGGCTGCTGCGGTGATCTGGGGTGCGAGTGATCCGGCAGGCTTTTTAAATGGACTGAAAGATTATCGGAAGCAAATCAAAGAGCAGAATAATGCGGCTACTATCCTTCCTTATTTCCGCGATTGGATTGGGGAGGAGATGGCGCTGGTAGTGACGCAGCCTGCAGGTAGTCTCACCGATAACAACTATATGGCGATGTTGAGTGTGAAGGATGCGGCGAAGGCTGCTTCTCAGTTGGCAGCGCTGGCAGGAAATACTGATAACAAAGAGGAGTATTATAACGGGTATACTATTCGGGTGATCGACCGGAAATCGGTGATGCAGGATTTACTGGGGTCGCTGTTTTTCAGAGTGAATAAGTTCTTTTATACGAGTGTGAATAGTCATATCGTTATTGCGAATCAGGCTTCAGTGCTTCGGGCGTATATCAATGATGTGAAAACCGGAAATCTTTTGGTGAAGCAGGATCGTTATCAGAGTCTGGCTGCGCAAGTGCCGGCAAAGGGGAATTTGTTTTTCTATTGTAGTATTCCTCAGTCAGAGCGTTTGTTTAGTAGTATCGCTGCTCCGGCCTGGGTGAAATGGCTGGCAGAGTATGGTGAGGTGTTGAATAACTGGAATGGGTTGACGTTCTCGGTGAGTCGCCAGCAAGGATTGTTTACTACTACAGGTTGTCTGGGTTATTTTAATGCTTCGGCGCGTGGACCGCAATTGGCTTGGAATACAAAACTGGATACTACATTGACGGCAGGTCCGTTTTTGCCTTCGCCTTCTTCTGGACTCATCTTCGCCGGTGATGCGGCACAACAACTCTATGCGTTTGATGAATCCGGCAGCCTTCGCTGGAAGAAGAAACTGGAAACACCATTGATGAGTAAAGTGGAGGCGGTGGACTTCTATAAAAACGGTGCCGTGCAATATTTATTCTCGACACATTCTTTTGTTTATCTGGTGGATTCCGCCGGTAATAATGTGGGGAGTTATCCTTTCCGTTTGCCTGCTGAAGCTTCGGCGGGACTTACCTTCGTGCAAGGTGATGCAGCACGCGATGCCCGTTTTTATATTCCTTGTAAGAATCTCCGTTTGTTTGCTTATGATATTTCCGGAAAGCCATTGCCGGGCTTTGCACCTATGAAACTTCCGGATGTGGTGGTGCAGCCGATTTATATGCTGAAAGAAAATTCGGAGATGGCTGTATTGGTAGAGAAAGGCGTTTGTTTCATCGCATCAATTACGGGCGAAAGAAAATATACGATTAAAGGAACGGTAGCACCTGATTCAGGGACTGTACTTTCACCTTTGCCGGGAAGTGTTGGGCTATTTTCTTATCGCTCAGAAAATAAAATGCGCCTGGTGGCAGAAGGTGGAGAGCAGCAGGAAATGGAGTTGAATGGCAGTGAGAATTATTTTGATATTGCGTTTGGAGATGTGAATGGCGATTCGGTGCCTGATAAATTAATCGCTGCGAATAATGGCTTCAGAGTAGAAACATTGGATGGATTGACGCTTTTCCGGTTTAAATCCGATGAACAGTTTTCGGGTACTGCATTCCATCAGGTGAGTACTGTTTCATTTATCTCTGCGGTTTCTGCGGGCAGATGTTATTTGTTTAACCGGGATGGATCTCTTTATGAAGGTTTCCCTTTGTCCGGTTATACTGTTCCGCTGATTTCAGAGGGCAGTGAAGGAGAGAAGATTATTCTGCTGCGAAGCGGAGATGATAATTTTAGCTTGTACCAATTGCCGTAGAGCCCTATAGGTTTTCGGTTAGTGCGATTAAGGATTGTGTTTGAAGGAAGGTGGTGGTGTATTTGCTGGCGTTCATAAAATCTAACTTATATCAACTAACTAACTAACCAGTTCAAAAACAGAAAACATGAGTAAAATGGCATTCTTCTACAGGCATGATGAGTTGTATGATTGCAGCCTGAAGGCGCTGAAGCGCAGAGATTATAAAATTGTACATGCAGATGAAAGTAATGGGACGATTACTGCTACCTATCAGCGATCATTGTTGAATCCGAAAGTGATGGTAGAAATCAAAGTGGAGAAGCGTGATGAGGAGCAATCCTGTCTGAATATTATCTCACGAGCGATTGGAGGATTTTTTGGTTCGGATAGATATGTTTCGCAGCTGGAAGAACGATTGATTAGTTCACTGGTAAAATTCACATAAAAAAAGAGAGCCCCTGGTTTTAACCCGGGGCTCTCTTTTTTTTGATTTCTTCGCAGACTATTCAATCGCGAAATCAACTCTTCTGTTCATCGGATTGAGTGTAGTAGCCATTGGCTCTTTCTCTCCTTTTGATTCAGTTGATATGCGGGCCGGATCAATTCCGTATTGTTTTACAAGATGATCTCTTACGTTGTCTGCACGACGTTGTCCGAGCTTCAGATTCTGATCTTCGTTACCACGTACATCACAGTTACCTGTAATTTTTAATTTCAGATCAGGATTTGCTTTGAGAACTTTTGCAATTACCAGTAAGCGGTCGTAGTTGATGTTTTTGATGGTTGCAGAGTTTAGGTCGAAGAATACAGAAGGAAGGAATCCTGTTCCGTTTTTACCATTTGCTCCACCAACACCGTCTTTACCGAAGTCACCAGGTTTCGCAATTGTGATACCCTGGAAGTTAACGAGTGATCCTGCGCCGGTTAATGGCTCAAGGTCACGGCTGTCAGCTACTCCGTCACCGTCAGTGTCTGTTTCAGCTCCATTAGCATCTACTTTCGCTCCTTTAGGTGTGAATGGATCAGCGTCTTTTCCGTCAGCTACACCGTCACCGTCAGTATCAACTGTTGTTCCGTCACCATATACTTTTGTACCTTCTGCTGTGCTGTTGTCTTTATCAAACAAATCGGATACACCGTCTTTGTCTTTGTCACCGCTGATGATGTCGATCTTCTCTTTCATATCAGCCATGTCGTTGTAAACGATTTCCATTGGGTTAACCCATTCCATTGGCTTGTTCTTCTTGCCAAAGGTGTAGTTCACCGCTGCGTTAACCATGATATAGTTGTCAAACTCAGAGTAAGTTTTAACAGTTGCATCTACATCATCCGTGAATGATTTGCGGTATTCGAACGCCAGACCAACATCAAATTTGTTGATTTTGTATTTAAAGCCAAGACTCACAGGAATCATCAGCTCAGTAACGTTGCCTGATTTGCGCAGTAAAATAGAATTCGAAGAATCAGATTCTACTTCTGCATCGAAGTTGAACATTCCAACGCCCAGTGTTGCCACCATGTGGAAGTTCTTGTTGCGGTTGAGGAAGGAGATGTTACCGAAATTGTAAGTCATTTCGAGTGTTCCTTCGTACATCGGACTATTGTATTTTACCGCCCATTCTTTGGTTCCCGGACCACCTGATCCAGGAAACTGTACTGATTGGTAATTAGTATCGAGGTATTCAACATCATTTCCGCCAAAGCTGGAAATCATAAAACGGGCACGCCCTCCAATTGAGTGGGTGATCTGGTGGTGAACCTGTACTCCAAAGGCGGGCTTCAATAAACCCTGCTCAAGGAAACGGTTGTTGTTTTGTGATCCTTTTAATAAGTCGCCAAGTAAGTGACTTACACCTACAGTAGCTCCAACCGACCAACGGTCATAATCTTTAAGTTTTGGAAGTCCGTAATTGGAGCTGGATGTTGATCCGGTCTTGTCCTGGGCGAATGCCGAAAGACTGCAACCAATGAGTAGTACGCTGAGTAAACTTTTGATGTTCATGCAAACTGCTTTTTGCGATTAGGATGCAATATTAACTATTCTATGTTTATATCCCTAATTGAATGAAGGTTAACTATTCCTTAAAGCCTAATTTCGTGGAGCTTAGGTTCGGGTGCCGATTCCAAAATCTCCAAAATGTTCCGTAGATGCCCCGGGTCGTTTACAAAATCCAGTTTATCACTTTCTAAAATTATAATCCTTTGATTGTCAATTGATTTTAAGTGTTGCAGGTATTCCTGGCTGAGGTTTTCCAGGTAATCGGCAGGTATGTTTTTTTCGTAGTCGCGTCCCCGTTTGGCGATGTTTTTTAATAAAACATCCGTGCTTTTATGAAGATATAAAATCAGGTCGGGCGGACGTAAGGCCGGGTTGATAAGGGTGTAAAAACGGGTAAACAAGTCTAGTTCAGCTCCCTTCAAGGTGACTTTGGCAAATAACAGACTCTTTTCAAATATATAGTCTCCCACCAATGGCTGTCCATCAATGAGTGCAGTTTGCTGGGCCTGATTGATCTGCTGAAATCGTTCTGCCAGAAAAGACATCTCCAGCGGGAAAGCAAACCGCTCCGGATTCTCATAGAATTGCGGTAAGAAGGTGTTGTCGGCAAAAGCTTCCAGCACCAGCGAAGTATTGAAGAGGTTGGAAAGAATTTTGGCGAGTGATGTTTTCCCTGCTCCAATATTTCCTTCTACAACGAGATAAGGATACTGCAATATTGGTTGACTCATGAGATGGTAGAGTAGGGTTGTACGTTACCTTGATCTTCGCATCTTTCCAGAAGCCAGGTTAGCGGTTTTGCATAAACAGGATGAATGTAATCAGGAAGAATCTCTACCAATGGCAGTAAAGTGAATCTCCTGCAGGGAATTCCGGCATGTGGAATGGTGAGATGATCGTCGTAGTAAACAAGGTCGTCGTAGAATAAAATGTCCAGGTCGATGGTGCGTGGTCCCCATTTTTCCGTCCGGATTCTGCCCAGCTTTAACTCTATCTCCAGCAATGTCTTTAGCAGTTCAAAAGGATTCAGGATGGTTTCTACCTGAATGACTTTGTTTAAAAAATCGGGTTGTGCTTTTATTCCCCAGGCACTGCTTTCATATATCGATGAACTGATGATCGGCTTTCCAACTACTGCCTGAATGAAACGTTCAGCCTGTTCCAGGTTGCGCTCGCGTTGATCGAGGTTGCTGCCTAAAAGAAGGATGGCGTTGTGCTTCATAATGCAAAGATAATAGAGATTTGGTCCGTCCGGCGGTTGGAAACTTTGCGTTTTATTAATCTGTACTGTGCAATGGTTTTCTACATTTACATGCATCCGGATATTCGTCCAGGTGGCCGTCTACCGGTTAAACCTTTAATAATTTTTATCATGAAAAAACATGTACTACTAACCGTCTTGTGCGGGTATTTATTGGTTGTTACAACAACTGTTTCAGCGCAGGAAATGCTGGGCTTACGTAGTTCAAACTTTGCGGGTATTCAATCGATCGGAATTAATCCTTCACTAATGGTGGATTCCCGTCTGAAATGGGATATTAATCTCTTAAGTGGCGGAGTAAGTCTGGAGAATGATTATCTCTATCTGCCAAAAAACAAGCTCGACTTTCTGGGATTGGGAAATATGATCCGGCAGGTGGAGAATGAAGCGTACCTGGATGATTTCGATCGTACGGATAATAATTTGTTTTTATCTGCTTCACTGATGGGACCATCATTGATGTTTCCTGTGACTCGTAAACATACGTTTGCCATTTTTACGCAGGCAAGAGTTGCGGTGAGCTGTAATGGCTTGAGTCCGGAGGCGGCGAAGTATGCGTTTGAGGGTTTTCAGTTCGATCCGTTGCAGTTCGAGGAGACCGGCAAGTTGTATGACGTTTCAGGCGCGGAGTTTAATGCCATGAGCTGGATTGACTATGGATTGAGTTATGCAACGATCCTGAAGGAAGATGCTTTGCATACAGTTAAAGGTGGTATTACTTTGAAGTTCTTGCAGGGAGTGAGCGCAGGATATGTGAAGGATCTTCGTGGCGATTTTAATGTGTTGAATGATTCAGATATGGTGTTCTCTCCCTTGTCGGCTGCGTATGGACGTGTGAACTATAATACATTCGATAATATAAACGGCTTTTCCGATTTTGTAAATGGATATGGTTATTCGTTTGACTTGGGTGTGTCGTATGAGTGGATGCGTGATGAGAGTGAGATTAATTACGAAATGGATGGGACTCGTCATCGGGATATGGAAATAAATAAGTACAAGTTCCGACTGGGTGTTTCGTTGCTGGATATTGGGAGTGTCCTCTATAACAGAAATGCCAATACGTTTTATCTGAATGCGGATAGTGCGCTCTATCCTGATTGGGATGTGGATGAGTTTAGCAGTAACTGGGATTTCGATAATACGATGTCGAATATTTTCTACAACGATCCTCTTCGTTCATTGCAGGGTAATAGTTTCAGAATGCGTTTGCCGGGTGCGCTGAGTGTGCAGGCAGATATTCGTGTGACCGATCGTTTTTATGTGAACTCTACTATTATTCAAGGGCTGAAGAATAGATCAACAGGTGTTGACCGTGCGAGTATCTATTCGATAACACCGCGTTATGAATCGCTTTGGTTTGAAGCTGCGCTGCCTATTTCATTGATTAATTATGAGTCGAGTTCACTGCGGGTGGGTATGGCCTTTTACCTGGGTGCATTCTGGATTGGTAGTGATAAAGTCGGGACGCTGTTCGGATTGAATGATCTCTATGGTGCGGATATTTATGCGGCGTTCAAATACAGTATTCCATGGCGCCGTCCTTCTGATCGTGATGCGGATAAGGTGTCGGATAAAAAAGATAAATGTGTGGATGTGCCGGGCTTGTTTAAGTTTGAAGGTTGTCCTGATCGCGATGGTGATAATATAGAAGATGCACGTGATACTTGTCCTGATACACCCGGAATTCCTGAGTTCAACGGTTGTCCTGATCGTGATCACGATAAAATTATGGATCGCCTGGATGCTTGTCCGGATGATTCAGGACTGGTGGAGTTTGATGGTTGTCCGGATCGTGACGGTGATAAAATTATTGATATGAACGATTCTTGTCCGGATGTGCCGGGTATCACGGAGTTCTTTGGTTGTCCCGATCGTGATGGTGATAAAATAATTGATATGCGCGATTCCTGTCCGGATGTGGCGGGTCTGTTGGTGTATTTCGGTTGTCCGGATACGGATGGTGATAGTATTCCTGATCCGGTGGATCGTTGTCCGCTGGTGCCTGGACTTCGTGAGTTGAATGGTTGCCCGGAGGAGATTAAAGTGGCGTCTGTTCCGCTGGCTCCGAAACCCGTGGAGTTGACGGCCGAGGAGAAGGAAATCATCAATACCGTATTTAAGAATCTGCAGTTTGAAACTGGAAAGGCGATTATCCGTCAGGTTTCATTCTCTTCACTGGATGCACTAGCGGATCTGATGGTGCGTAAAACAGAATTTAAACTGACCATTGCCGGTCATACCGATAACGTGGGTGGTGCGGCGATGAATCTCACGTTGAGTAAAAAACGTGCGAAAGCGGCGAAGGATTATCTGGTGAAAAAAGGAGTAGAGGCTACACGGATTACGGATAACGGTTACGGCTTAACGAAACCGGTGTCGACGAATAAAACAGCTGAAGGTCGTGCGCAAAACCGTCGGGTGGAGTTTACGATTGTTCAGTAAATAAACACTGCCTTTTCGAAGCAGGATTCCATTTACGGGAAGTGAAGTCGATTGATTTCACTTCCCGTTTTTTTTATTGCTTTACGTAGAAGAAAAACATGTCTTCACTTCTTGGTTGTGGCGTGTATCCAATGGACGCTTCGAGCTCTAAAGGACTTTTTAATTTATAACGTATGTATTTTGGAAATTCGTTTTCGGGATTGTAAAATACCCATGCGTTTTTAGTAGACTCTATCAGTCGAAATCTGGTTTCGGCTTGTCCGGGTAGAGAGGGACAATAATAAGTACTGCTGTCGCTGGCGTATAAGTGCAGTGTTTCCGCATAGACTGAGTCTCCGTTTTGTAGTATATGCCAGGAGTCGCCGCGTAAATGTCCGTCACTGCTGATGCTCCAGCGTTCGTGTATGGTTTTACCCGGTTTTTCGTATTTCCAGTGTCCGCTCCAGGAGTGAAAAGGAGATAGTGGATCTTGCGATAATGCAGCGTTGCTGAGGCCAAGACCGGCGACAATTAGCAGAAGTTGATGCTTTATTTTCATAAGCTATGTACATTTGTGATTCAAATATATGCAAAGTCCATCATTATTTACATTTATTGAAGCTGCTGCGGTGGTGGTGAGCTCAGTTTCGGGGATGATCAAAGCCTCGGAAAAGAAAATGGATCTGGTGGGGGCTTATAGTCTGGCCTTGCTGGTGTCGTTCGGTGGTGGTACTATTCGGGATGTATTGCTGAATCGACGGCCTTTTTTCTGGATTGAAAATGAAGTGTACCTGTTTGTCGTGTTGCTGGTAGCGATTGCGTTTGTGTATATGCCGTTCTTTCATAAACTGGCTAAACTCCTGCATCGACGGTCAAATACGGTGGAAGCAACCGGATTGGGACTGTTTAGTATCTCCGGACTCTTCGCCGCCCTGAATATGGGTATGCCCTTGTTTTCTGCCTCGCTGATGGGAGTCATTACAGGAGTGGCTGGTGGTGTGATGCGTGATGTGGTGACGAATGAAATTCCGTTGATTTTTCGCTATACAGGCGGACTCTATGCCGTGGCATCGTTTGTGGGTTGCTGGGTTTGTATTTTCTTCATTCTGATGTTTGAAACGCCGTTTATTGGATTTCTATTGGGCGCCGCCGTAATTATCGCATTGCGGATGGCATCACTTTACTTTGGTCTGAAATTACCTCGTCCGCTTTGGGTGAAGGAGGAGGAGGATAAGCCTTGAAGAATTGACTGAAATAAAAAAGCGAAAGCAGGATAGTTCCGCTTTCGCTTTTTTTATTGGTGGATTTTGAATCTTATAAATTCTCTAATACGAAATTGGTCATCTTGGTGTAGAGGTTTAATCGCGTTGTTCCTCCGTAAATACCATGGTTTTTATTCGGGTAGATGAAGAGGTCGAACTGTTTGTTGGCTTTTACAAGTGCAGTGACAAAGTCCATAGTGTTTTGCATGTGTACATTGTCGTCGGTTGATCCGTGTACGAGCATGAATTTACCTTGCAGATTTTTCGCGAAGTTGATGGGTGAATTCTCGTCGTATCCTTTTGGATTTTCCTGTGGTGTCTGAAGGTAACGTTCAGTATAAATACTGTCGTAGTATCTCCAGGTGGTGACAGGTGCTACGGCAATACCGGCTTTGTAAACTCCGGATCCTTTGGTGAGCAGCAAGGAGGTCATGTATCCGCCAAAGCTCCAGCCCCATACACCAATTCGGCTATCATCAATGTATTTTTTGCTTTTGAGATATTTCACGGCACTGAGCTGATCTTGTACTTCAAGTTTGCCCATGTCTTTGTAAATGCAGTTGGCGAAGTCGAGTCCGCGTCCCGGTGTTCCTCTGTTGTCGAAGCAGTAGATGATGTAGCCGCGTTGTGCAAGGTATTGGTGCCAAAGATAATTCGGGCCATCCCAGTCGTTGGTGGCAGTTTGTACTCCCGGACCTCCATATACATGCATCAATACCGGATAAGTATTGGATTCTTTGAAATCAGGTGGGAGAATTACCCAGCCATATAATCGTGTACCATCTTCTGTGAGGAAACTTACAGTGTCGGCTTTTCCAAGTGTATAGGTGGCAAGATTTTTATTCGTTTCCTTGTTTTCTTCAAGCAGTCGGATTGTTTTTCCTGATTGATCATTGAGCGAACAGATGAATGGTTTCCCCATGGAGGAATACGTGTCAACATAGTATTTAAGTCCGTTCGCAAAGGCGGCGTTGTGTGTGCCTGCAGAGGTGGAGAGTGCTTTCTTTTTACCACTCAGACTAATGCTGTAAATATGTTTCTCCATTGGAGATCTTTCTGTGCTCTGGTAATAAAAAGTTTCTGCTTTTTCATCAAACCCATAGTACTTCATGATATCAAACTTTCCGCTGGTGACCTGTTTGATAAGCGTGCCGTTTAGTTGATAGAGATAAATATGGTTGTAGCCGTCGCGGGTGCTGGTCCAGATAAAACGTTTGCCATCTTTGAGGAAGGTGAGGTCGTCGGTGATTTCAATGAAGGAGTTGTTTTCATCTTTGAGGATCACTTGTAGCTTGCCGGTGCTGAGCGTATATCCAACAAGTTCCAGTACATTCTGATGACGATTGTTGCGTTGGAAGGTCAGTAGGTCGCCGCTTTGTGTCCATTGAATGCGTGGGATATATTCCCAGGCAGCATCGGTTTTAAAAATCTCCTTGTTCTTCTTAGAGTTGAGGTCGTAGAGATGAATGGAAACTGCTGAATTCTTTTCGCCTGCTTTCGGGTATTTATATTTTTCTTCTTTGGGATAAAGTTCGCCGTAATAGGTGAGGTTGAATTCTTTTACTGCTGATTCATCGAATCGGTAATAGGCGATGCTTTTTCCATCAGGTGCCCAGGCGAAGGCTACGTCCATGCTGAATTCTTCTTCATACACCCAATCAGTGGCGCCGTTGATGATTTCATTGCGTTTGCCGTCGGTAGTGATGGCTGTTTCGGTACCTGTGGATAATTGATAGAGATAAATATTGTTGTCGCGCACATAAGCAAGTTGATTGCCATCCGGTGAGAAGGAACCATACATGGATTTCCCATTGAGGGTGACCTTGCTGAGTTTGCCGGTATTGCGATCGAAGACATAATAATCTTCGCGGGTGCTGTGGCGATAGATAGATTCTGAATTTACAGAGAGCAAAATTTTCTTTTCATCCTTACTGAACTTATAGTCGTCAAAACTGATAGTATCTTTGGCAGTGATCAGTTGAGTAGGCTTGAGTAAGGTGTCAACCGCTTTTCCGGTTTTGAATGCGTATTTGATGATGGCTGATCCTTCGCTGATCTCTTCGCTGTTGGTATAGTGTTCACCGTCTTGCATGGCGTTGAAGCCGGGAACAGATCTTGCATAGAGTTTTGGACTGGCCCAGATGTCTTCCAGTTGTAAAAAACCGGGTTGTGCCTGAGCACTGATGGTCAGGAAGAGTGAACAGGTGAGGAAGATGCGCTTCATCAATGGTTGGTTCATATTCGTTTGGTATTAGGAAGTTCAAACCTAGGAAAAAACCATCTTTCTATTGAATATTTTCGACAAAACCTCTAATTTTAACCACCAAACCAATATTCATGAAATACTTCCTCTCGCTTATTTTATTTTGTCTGTCATTTCAGCTGGCAGATGCTCAATCCAATGATGGTTATATTCTTTTTGATGTGAAATACGACGACATGGGTCTGTCGAAAGAAGAACTGGCTGCCTTGCCTTCTCAGTCGGAAATCTGGTTTAAAGGGAATAAAATGCTGATGCTGATGCCTTCTGCAATGGGCTTCGAGACCAGAGTGGTGGTGGATGGCGATGATGTGTTTGTGCTGATGGATATGCTGGGTAATAAGATGGCTATCAAATCTTCGAAGACTGAGATGAAGGATAAAAACGCTGCTAAATCCAAACAGTATTCGGTTAAGTCAATCACTACCGATAAAAAAATGATTGCCGGTTATGAATGTACTAAAGCGATTATGTCGAGTGAAGGGGAGGAGGATCTAACTGTTTGGTTTACCGATAAGTTGAAGATTTCGGGTGGCTGGTATTATAACATGAACGGTTTGAATGGTTTCCCGTTGGAGTTTGCGATGTCGGCCAATGGAATGAAATTGTGGATGGTGGCAAGAGAGATTAATAATGAGCCTGTTAGTTCAGATAAGTTTGTGGTTCCCAGTGGATACAAGGTGATGACGCAACAGGAATTAATGCAAATGTTCGGCAACATGAAATAAATTTGTGTGCCAACACATTTATTTCTAAATTTGTATTGAACAACAACCTGATTTTTCTGTTTTTATGAATGAATCTTTAATTCTCTGCATCGCCTGTGGACTAAGTTTCTTTTCCATTGGCGTTAAACTAAACCGTGATCCGGGGCCAATAGCCTCGCGACTTGGTTATCGAACCCGTGCGTCTATGCGTAATGAAGATACCTGGTATGAAGCCAATATCTTCGCCGGTCGATGGCTGATGTTATTAGCTGTGCTGCTATTGTTGATTCTGGCCATCGCCGAAGTGTTGACCATGCATCAGCGTCATCTCTTTCTAATTGTTGCTTCGGCGGCTGGGGCTTCGATCATTTCTATTTACTTCATGACAGAAGTTCATATGAAGCGGCTCTTTTTTAAGGACGGAAAGCGTCGTCCGAAGTTCTGATTCACAGTTTCGGTCTGAAAGGGGAAAATCCTTTATTTTCGCTGTCAAACCGATTACTATGAAATTCAAAATATTTCTGCTGTTTATCTTCTCTTGCCTGACTTCTTTCGGTGCAGAAATTAAATATTCACTCTCTTTTCCGGAAGCGCAGGCGCATTATGTGCATGTGCAGATGTCAGTAACTGACTTCAAAGGTGGAGATATGCTGGTGAAGATGCCTGTGTGGGCGCCGGGTTCGTACCTGGTTCGGGAGTTTTCGAAGAGTGTGGAGCAAGTTTCTGCGAAGAGTGGTGGTCAATCACTTCGTGTAGAGAAAGTGTCGAAGAATACCTGGAGGATCAAAGCAGGAAAAAATAAGCAGGTGGATGTGTCGTATGCCGTTTATGCCAATGAACTTTCGGTTCGTACCAGTTATGTGGATGAAGAACATGCTTATCTGAACGGTACTTCTGTTTTTATGTATGTTCCTGGATTGGAGAAAACTCGTCATCGTGTTGTTGTGTCACCACGGGACTCATGGAAGAAAATTTCGGTAGCGCTTGACCGTTATAAATCGGATAATGCATGGGATGTAATAGCGCCGGATTATGATGAATTGGTGGATGCACCGTTTGAAATAGGAAATCATATCGTGTTCGATTTTACAGCGGCGGGTGTTCGGCATGAAGTGGCAATGTTCGGTGAGGGTAATTATAATATTGAGCGGCTGAAGAAGCATATGACCACGGTGGTGGAAAAATCAACAGCGGTTTTCGGTGAGCATCCATGTAAGTATTATCTCTTTATCGTACATAACCTGACTTCCGGTGGGGGAGGACTGGAACATAAAAATTCTACTACACTGCAAACAAATCGCTGGTCGTACGGCTCCGAAAGTTCGTATGCCGGATTTATGAGTCTGGTGGCGCATGAGTATTTCCATCTCTGGAATGTAAAACGTTTGCGTCCACAGCCTCTCGGACCATTTAACTACGATGAGGAGAATTATACTTCGATGTTGTGGATCGCAGAAGGGTTCACGGCGTATTATGATGATCTGTTGGCAAAACGTTGTGGGTTTTATTCGGAGAATGAATACCTGAAGACCCTGGCGGGAAATATTTCCTATGTCGATAATATTCGTGGTGGTCCTTATCAGAGTCTGGCTGA
>Ga0075163_10004311_pt1 | contig 19103 bp, 21 predicted proteins | sample JI1023141ADNA_FD_71478 | JGI IMG/M metagenome (GOLD analysis project Ga0075163, IMG submission 71478) | Wastewater effluent complex algal communities from Wisconsin, to seasonally profile nutrient transformation and Carbon sequestration -... | ecosystem: Engineered > WWTP > Effluent > Algae...
ACCTGGACGCCCGCGTGCCCCACAACCTCAACGTCAGCTTCAACTACGTGGAGGGCGAATCCCTGCTGATGGGCATCAAGCAGCTGGCGGTGTCGTCCGGCTCGGCCTGCACCTCGGCCAGCCTCGAACCCTCCTACGTGCTGCGCGCCCTCGGCCGCAACGACGAGCTGGCCCACAGCTCGATCCGCTTCTCGATCGGCCGCTTCACCACCGAAGCCGAGGTGGACGCCACCATCGCCCTCGTCAGCGACGCCGTCGCCAAGCTGCGCGAACTCTCGCCGCTGTGGGAGATGGTGCGCGACGGCATCGACCTCGAAAGCATCCAGTGGGCCGCCCACTGAGCCCCCCACAGACCCACCCAAGCCCCGCAGCGCCCCCGGAGAACCGCCATGGCCTATAGCGAAAAAGTCATCGAGCACTACGAGAACCCCCGCAACGTCGGCGCCTTCGGCAAGGACGACGGCGACGTGGGCACCGGCATGGTCGGCGCGCCGGCCTGTGGCGACGTGATGCGCCTGCAGATCAAGGTGTCCGCCGACGGCGTCATCGAGGACGCCCGCTTCAAGACCTACGGCTGCGGCTCGGCGATCGCCTCCAGCTCGCTGGTCACCGAATGGGTCAAGGGCAAGACCCTCGACCAGGCCCTCGACATCAAGAACACCGAGATCGCCGAAGAACTCGCCCTGCCGCCGGTCAAGATCCACTGCTCGATCCTCGCCGAGGACGCCATCAAGGCAGCCGTGGCCGACTACCGCGCCAAGCAGGGCAGCACCGAAACCGAGGCGCCGGTCTGCGCCCCCGTCGCCCCCTGAGGAGTCACATCATGAACACCCCCGTCACCGAACTGCCGGCCTCCGTCGTCTTCACCCCGGCCGCCGCCGGCAAGGTCGCCGAACTGATCGCCGAAGAAGGCAACACCGAACTCAAGCTGCGGGTCTATGTGACCGGCGGCGGCTGCTCGGGCTTCCAGTATGGCTTCTCCTTCGACGAGGTCGCCAACGACGACGACCTGCGCATCGAGGAGGGCGGCGTCACCCTGCTGGTCGATTCGATGAGCACCCAGTACCTGATGGGCGCCGAGATCGACTACGAGGACAGCCTCGAAGGCGCCCGCTTCGTGATCCGCAACCCCAACGCCACCAGCACCTGCGGCTGCGGCAGCTCGTTTTCCATGTGAGGTACGCGCCATGAGCATCACCGTCACCGACAAGGCCGCCCGGCACATCCGCAAAACCCTCGACAAGCGCGGCAGCGGCTTCGGCCTGCGCCTCGCGGTCAAGACCAGCGGCTGCTCCGGCATGGCCTACGCCCTCGAGTTCGCCGACGAGAGCCGGCCCGAAGACCTGGTCTTCGAGAGCGGCGGCATCAGGCTGCTGGTCGACCCGCAGAGCCTGCCCTACCTCGACGGCACCGAGCTCGACTTCGTCCGCGAAGGGCTCAACGAAGGCTTCAAGTTCAACAACCCCAACGCCAAGGCCGAGTGCGGCTGCGGCGAAAGCTTCGCCGTCTGACACAACGGGAGAGACCACCATGGCGCTGCTGCAAATCGCCGAGCCGGGGCTGGCCGCCGCCCCCCACCAGCACCGCCTGGCCGTCGGGATCGATCTCGGCACCACCAACTCCCTCGTCGCCAGCGTGGCCAGCGGGCTGGCCCGCGCGCTGCCCGACGCCGACGGCCACGTGCTGCTGCCCTCGGTGGTGCGCTACGCCGAGGCCGAAACCCTCGTCGGGCGCGCCGCCCGGGCCAGCCAGGCCACCGACCCGCACAACACCCTGGCCTCGGTGAAGCGCCTGATGGGCCGCAGCCTGGCCGACACCGACGCGGCGATGCGCAGCCACTACCGCCTCACCGACGCCCCGGGCATGGTGGCCATCGAAACCCGCGCTGGCACCAAGAGCCCGGTCGAAGTCTCGGCCGACATCCTGCGCGCCCTGCGCGAGCGGGCCGAAGCCAGCCTCGGCGGCGAGCTCACCGGCGCCGTCATCACGGTGCCCGCCTACTTCGACGACGCCCAGCGCCAGGCCACCAAGGACGCCGCCCGGCTGGCCGGGCTCAAGGTGCTGCGGCTCCTCAACGAGCCCACCGCGGCGGCCATCGCCTACGGCCTCGACAACGCCGCCGAAGGCATCTACGCGGTCTACGACCTGGGCGGCGGCACCTTCGACATCTCCATCCTCAAGCTCACCCGCGGCGTCTTCGAGGTGCTCGCCACCAACGGCGACCCGGCCCTCGGCGGCGACGACTTCGACCACCGCCTCGCCGACTGGCTGAAGGCCCGGGCCGGCATCACCGACGCGCTGTCGCCCGAAGACCTGCGCCGCCTGCTGGCCCTGGCCCGCTCGGTCAAGGAGGCTCTGTCGTCGGTCAGCCAGACCGCCGCCGCCTGCCGCTTCGGCGACGGCCGGGTGCTCGACACCCTGGTCAGCCGCGCCGCCTTTGCCGAGCTCACCGCCGACCTGGTGGCCCGCAGCCTGCGCCCGGTGCGCAAGGCCCTGCGTGACGCCGGCCTCGGCCCGGAGGACGTCAAGGGCGTGGTGATGGTCGGCGGCTCCACCCGCATGCCCCACGTGCAGGCGGCGGTCGAGCAGCTCTTCGGCAGCGCGCCCCTCAACAACCTCGACCCCGACCAGGTGGTCGCCCTCGGCGCCGCCATGCAGGCCGACGTGCTGGCCGGCAACCGCAGGGCCGGCAGTGAGGCCGACTGGCTGCTGCTCGACGTGTGCCCCCTGTCCCTCGGCCTCGAAACCATGGGCGGGCTGGTCGAGAAGATCGTGCCCCGCAACAGCACCATCCCCACCGCCCGCGCCCAGGACTTCACCACCTACAAGGACGGCCAGACCGCGATGAGCGTGCACGTGGTGCAGGGCGAGCGGGAGATCGTCACCGAATGCCGTTCCCTGGCGCGCTTCACGCTGCGCGGCATCCCGCCGATGGTGGCCGGCGCGGCGCGCATCCGGGTCACCTTCCAGATCGACGCCGACGGCCTGCTGGCGGTGACGGCCCGCGAGCAGACCAGCGGCGTCGAGGCCCATGTCGAGGTCAAGCCCTCGTACGGCCTCGCCGACGGCGAGGTGGCGCGGATGCTCCTCGACGGCTACGGCAGCGCCGAGCTCGACGCCGCCACCCGCATGCTGCGCGAGGCCCAGGTGGAAGCCCGGCGCCTGATCGACGCCACCGAGGCCGCCCTCGCCGAGGACGGCGCCACGCTGCTCGCCCCGCCCGAACGCGCCGCGCTGCAGGCCGCCCTCTACGCGCTGGCCGAGCTGCTCGAAACCGACGAGGGCGACACGCGCAGGATCCGCGCCGCCACCGACGCCCTCAACGCCGCCAGCAGCGAGTTTGCCGCCCGCCGGATGGACGCCGGCATCAAGCGCGCGCTGGCCGGCCGCAGCCTGGAGACGATCTGATGGCCAACGTCCGCGTGCTTCCCCATCCCCACCTGTGCCCCGGCGGTGTGTCCTTCGAGACGGCGCCGGGCGAATCCCTGTGCGACGCGCTCCTCGCCAATGGCGTGCCCCTCGAACACGCCTGCGAGAAGGTCGCCGCCTGCGCCACCTGCCACGTGTATGTGCGCCAGGGCGGCGCCGGCATCGCCGCCAGCGACGATATCGAGGAAGACCAGCTCGACTCCGCCTGGGGCCTGCAGGCCGACTCCCGGCTGGCCTGCTGCGTCAGGCTCGGCGAGGGCGATCTGCTGATCGAGATCCCCAAACATTCCCGCAACCACGCCCGCGAGCACGGCTGACGCCGCCCGCCGCGCCCACCCCCGCGAGGCAGCTTCGGCTGCCTCGTGGCGTTTGGGCCGGCGGAAAGCCGCTGTTGCAAAGCCGACAAAGCCGACAGCCTCCGCCGCCAAGCTTCGTGCGGCCTCGGGCTGAAAAGGATTTGTCCATATAAAACAGTTAATTGCGTAAATTTGGCGACATGGCACGGCCTTTGCTGAACAGTCAGTGAAAGGAAACATCCGACCATGAACCCGCTCTCCACCATCAACGACACCACCCTGCGCGACGGCGAACAGACCGCCGGCGTGGCCTTCACCGTCGAGGAGAAATGCGCCATCGCCCGGGCTCTCGCGGCGGTGGGTGTCCGCGAGATGGAGGTCGGCATCCCGGCCATGGGCCCGGTCGAGATCGAAGCCATCCGCGAGATCGCCCGGCTCGGCCTGCCCGCCAGCCTGATGGCCTGGTGCCGGATGACCGAGGCCGACCTGGAGGCCGCCCGCGCCTGCCCGGTGGACACCCTCAACCTGTCCATCCCGGTCTCCGACATCCACATCCTCGGCAAGCTCAAGCGCAACCGTGAATGGGTGCTGGCCCAGGTGCGCCACTTCGTCGGTGCCGCCCGGGACGCCGGCTTCATGGTGGCGGTGGGCTGCGAGGACGCTTCCCGCGCCGACCCGGCCTTCCTCGGCGAGGTCGCCGAAACCGCCCAGCAGGCCGGCGCCCTGCGCATCCGCTTCGCCGACACGCTGGGCATCCTCGACCCCTTCTCCACCTTCGAGGCCATCGCCGCGCTGCGCCGCCGGGTGGACATCGGCATCGAGATGCATGCCCACGACGACCTCGGCCTCGCCACCGCCAACACCCTGGCCGCCTTCCGGGCTGGCGCCACCCACGCCAACACCACGGTGAACGGCCTCGGCGAGCGGGCCGGCAACGCCCCGCTGGAAGAGGTCGTGATGGGCCTGCGCCACCTTCACGGCATCGACTGCGGCATCGACACCCACGCCCTGCCGGCCATCTCGGCCCTCGTCGCCGAAGCCTCCGGGCGGGCCGTGGCGGCCAACAAGAGCATCGTCGGCGAGGCCGTGTTCACCCACGAGGCCGGCCTTCATGTGGATGGCCTGCTGAAAGACCCGCGCACCTACCAGGGCTTCGACCCGGCCGAGCTCGGCCGCGCCCACCGCACCGTGCTCGGCAAGCATTCCGGCTCGCGGGCGGTGATCGCCGCCTACGCCCAGCTCGGCCTGTTTGTTTCGGAGGCCGACGCCCGCAACCTGCTCACGCGGATCCGCGACCACGCCATGTGCAACAAGCGCGCCCCCTCGCCGGGCGAGCTCACCCACTTCTACCTGGAAGTCACCCATTGCCCCCGGAGCCTGTCATGAGCCCGCGCCAACCCGAGCTGCGCACCCTCGCCGACGCGGCGCCTCCGGCCGCGCCCGCGGGCATCGTCGCCATGCTGCGCGAGGACGTGGCCTGCGTCTTCGCCCGCGACCCGGCGGCCCGCAGCACCCTCGAGCTGCTCACCATCTACCCCGGCGTGCAGGCCCTGGTGCTGCACCGCCTGGCCCACCGCCTGTGGCGGCGCGACTGGCGCTACGGGGCGCGCGCGCTGTCCTTCGTGGCCCGCCTGCTGACCAACGTGGACATCCACCCCGGCGCCCGCATCGGCCGGCGCTTCTTCATCGACCACGGCGCTGGCGTGGTGATCGGCGAGACCGCGGTGATCGGCGACGACGTGACGCTCTACCACGGCGTCACCCTCGGCGGCACCACCTGGAGCCCCGGCAAGCGCCACCCGACCCTCGGCAGCGGCGTGGTGGTGGGCGCTGGCGCCAAGATCCTCGGCCCCATCACGGTGGGCGACAAGGCCCGCATCGCCGCCAACTCGGTGGTCATCGACGACGTGCGCCCGGCCATGACGGTGGTCGGCATCCCCGGCCGGATGGTGCTGCCCATCGAGGGCCGGCGCATCGCCCACGGCATCGACCTGGACCACCACCAGATCCCCGACCCGGTTGGCAAGGCCATCGGCTGCCTGCTCGACCGCATCGCCCAGCTGGAACGCGAGATCGCCGCCCTGAAGGGCGAACCCGCCGGCGCCGACAGCGCCTGTCGCAGTTGCGACGACAGCTGCGCGCAACCCACCTTCGACGGCAGCTGGAAGGACGCTGCCCCCACCCCGCCTGGAGCCTGACGCCATGAACGATCTCACCTGCGAACTCGCCAAGCTCTCTTCGGCCGAGGAATTCCTGCACTTCTTCGCCGTGCCCTTCGACCAGAAGGTGGTCAACGTGAGCCGGCTGCACATCCTCAAGCGCTTCTACCAATACCTGCGCCGCGACGACGAGCTGGCCAGCCTCGCCGGTGGCGAGCTGTTCAGCCGCTACCGGGGCCACCTCACCGCGGCCTACGACGACTTCGTGCGCTCGACCCCGGCCCGGGAAAAAGTCTTCAAGGTCTTCCAGGAAGCCGACGGCCGCCAGCAGGTGAGCCTCGACAGCCTGCGCGCCACCCTTCCCTCCGCCAGCTAACCGACAGGACTGCCGCCATGCACATCGTCGTCTGTATCAAGCAGGTTCCGGACTCGGCGCAGATCCGCGTCCATCCGGTCACCAACACCATCATGCGCCAGGGTGTCCCGGCCATCGTCAACCCCTACGACCTGTTCGCCCTCGAGGAAGCGCTGCGCCTCAAGGACCAGTTCGGCGGCAAGGTCACGGTGATCTGCATGGGCCCGCCCCAGGCCGAGGACGCGCTGAAGAAGTGCATCGCCTTCGGTGCCGACGACGCGGTGCTGGTCACCGACCGCTCCTTTGCCGGCGCCGACACCCTGGCCACCTCCTACGCCCTGGCCGCCGCCATCCGCCAGCTCGGCCGCGAGCAGCAGGTGGACATCGTGTTCACCGGCAAGCAGACCATCGACGGCGACACCGCCCAGGTCGGCCCCGGCATCGCCAAGCGGCTCGGCCTGCAGCTGCTCACCTACGTGTCGCGGATCGCCGAGCTCGACATCGAGAGCGCCCGCATCACCGTCGAGCGCCGCGCCGAAGGCGGCGTGCAGGTGCTGAAAACCGCCATGCCCTGCCTCATCACCATGCTCGAAGGCACCAACGAGATGCGCTTCGCCCCGCTGGAAAACATGATCCACGCCGCCCGCTACCCGGTGCGCCGGTGGAGCAAGGAGGCCGCCGGCATCGAAGACCTCACCAAGATCGGCCTGAAGGGCTCGCCCACCGTGGTGAGCAAGGTCTTCGGCCCGACGCCCCGCGCCGAGAAGGCCCTGATGCAGTCGGTGGACGACGCCAGCCCGCGGGACGTCGCCCTCAACGTGATCCAGAAGATCTTCACCCAGCACCCCACCCTTGAGCGCGACATCCTCGCCAAGGCCACCGTCTGACCCCCGCCGCAACGCGAAAGGAACCCCTGCCATGAGCGAGGCCGAAGCCAAAAAGCCCGCCGCCCGAGGCGGCCGCAACCTGGAACTGCCCGAACACCTGAAGGCCTACAAGGGCGTCTGGGTGTTCATCGAACACGACCGCGGCGCCGCCCACCCGGTGTCGTGGGAGCTGCTGGGCGAGGGCCGCAAGCTCGCCGACACCCTCGGCGTGTCGCTGTGCGGCGTCATCATGGGCGGCCCCGACGAGCCCCTCGACGCGATCGCCAACGAGGCCTACACCTTCGGCGCCGAGACCTGCTACATCGTGCGCGACCCGGTGCTCAAGGGCTACCGCAACGAGCCCTTCACCAAGGGCATGACCGACCTGGTGAATAAATACCAGCCCGAGATCGTGCTGCTCGGCGCCACCACAATGGGCCGCGACCTGGCCGGCTCGGTGGCCACCACCCTCGCCACCGGCCTCACCGCCGACTGCACCGAGCTGCGCATCGACCCGGCCACCCGGGCGCTGGCCGCCACCCGCCCGACCTTCGGCGGCTCGCTGCTGTGCACCATCATGACCCTCGCCTACCGCCCGCAGATGGCCACCGTGCGCCCCCGCGTGATGCAGATGCCCGACGCCGATCCGGCGCGCAGCGGCCGCATCGTCGAGGACAGCCTGGGCATGATCGAGACCGACATCGTCACCAAGCTCCTCGACTTCATCGCCGACCAGAACAGCAACCAGGTCAACCTGGCCTACGCCGACATCATCGTGTCGGGCGGCAAGGGCCTGAAGAGCCCCGACAACTTCAAGCTGGTGTGGGACCTCGCCCGGGTGCTCGGCGCCGAGGTGGGCGCCACCCGCCCGGTGGTGCAGTCGGGCTGGGTCGAGGCCGAGCGCCAGGTCGGCCAGACCGGCAAGACGGTGCGCCCCAAGCTCTACATCGCCGCCGGCATCTCGGGCGCCATCCAGCACCGGGTCGGCATGGAGGGCGCCGACGTGATCGTGGCGATCAACACCGACCCCAACGCCCCGATCTTCGATTTTGCCCACCACGGCATCGTCGGCAACGCCATGCAGGTGCTGCCGGTGCTTACCGAAACCTTCCGCGAACACATCGCGATGCGCAGCCGCAAGGCCGCCTGAGCGCCCACCGGAGACCCACCATGAGCGAGAAATTCGACGTCATCGTCGTCGGCGCCGGCCCCTCGGGCAACGCCGCCGCCTACACCGCGGCCAAGGCCGGCCTGTCGGTGCTGCAGATCGAGCGGGGCGAATACCCCGGCTCCAAGAACGTGCAGGGCGCCATCCTTTACGCCAACGCCCTCGAGCAGATCATCCCCGACTTCCGCGACGACGCGCCCCTCGAGCGCCACATCATCGAGCAGCGCATGTGGGTGCTCGACGAGCAGTCCTTCGTCGGCACCCACTTCCGTTCCGACGACTACAACAAGCCGCCCTACAACCGCTACACCATCATCCGCGCCCAGTTCGACAAGTGGTTCTCGTCGAAGGTGAAGGAGGCCGGCGCGCTGGTGATCTGCGAAACCACCGTCGACTGCCTGCTGCTCGACGGCGACCAGGTGGTCGGCGTGCGCTGCGACCGCCAGGGCGGCGAGGTGTACGCCGACGTGGTGATCCTTTTCGAATGCGAGAACGGCGAATGCGGCTCGTGCTGCGTCGAGGTCCAGGTGCTGTCCGGCAAGGCGCCGATGGGCATCGCCCTCACCGAAAAGGAGAAGGTCGCCCTCCGCATGGCCGGCAAGATCACCAAGGAGCAGATCGCCGACGCCGAAGAGAAGGACCTGCCGCCCCCCTACCGGCTGGCCTGCCAGTTCATCGCCCGCAACGAGGACGTGCTGGTCAAGTTCTGAAACCCGCGCCCCGCCGGCACCGTCGCTGCGGGGCCGCGCCGAACCCACCGCTCCGGTGCCCCGCCATGCCGATCTACGACTTCCACTGCCCTGCCTGTGACCGCGTGTTCGAGCGCATCGTCCGCGCCGACGCCCGCCCCGCCTGCCCCCACTGCGGCGCCGCGCAGACCGAAAGGCTGGTCTCGATGCCGGCCGCCCCCGGCAAGTCGGCCGCCATCATCGCCAGCGCCCGTCAGCGCGCTGCCCGGGAAGGTCATCTGAGCAACTTCGGCGTGCCGCCCAAGGGCAAGTAGTGCCGGCCGTGGCCCTGCGGTGTCAGCCCTCGCCGCAAAGGCGGCGGCTTTCCCTGGGGTCGCGGAAGATCAGCGGTTTGGTCGACGGCGCTGCGGTGTCGGCCTGTTCGAGGGCGGCGGCGACGTGTTCGTGGTGGGGGCTTTTCGGGCACACCGGGTCGGCGGCGTCGGGGTCGGCGGCCAGCAGGTAGGCCTGGCAGCGGCAGCCGCCGTAGTCCTTTTCCTTGTCCTCGCAGCTGGCGCAGGGTTCCTTCATCCAGCCGGTGCCACGGTAGTGGTTGAAGCCCTCGGACTCGAACCAGATGTGGCGCAGGCTGTGCTCCTGCACGTTGGGGAAGTCGAGGCCGGGCAGCATGCGGGCGGTGTGGCAGGGCAGCGCGGTGCCGTCCGGGGTGACGGTAAGGAAGACGTTGCCCCAGCCGTTCATGCACTTCTTGGGCTTGCCCTCGTGGTAGTCGGGCACTACGAAGAGGATGCGCATGCGCTCGGCCAGCCGCGCCTTCCATTCGTCGGTGACGGCCTCGGCGCGGCGGAGCTGCTCGCGGGAGGGCATCAATTGGTCGCGGTTGAGCAGCGCCCACGAGTAATACTGGGCGTTGGCCAGCTCCAGGTATTCGGCGCCGAGGGCGTCGGCCATCTCGATGATGCGGCCGATGTGTTCGATGTTGAGGCGGTGGATGACGACGTTCATCACCATCGGCCAGCCGCGCGCCTTGATCATCTCGCCGACCCGCTGCTTGAGCTCGAAGGTTCGGGTGTGGGTGAGGAAGTCGTTGATCTCCTTTGATGAATCCTGAAAGGAGAGCTGGATGTGGTCGAGCCCGGCGGCCTTGAAGGCGTCGAGGCGTGCCTCGGTGAGGCCGACGCCGGAGGTGATGAGGTTGGTGTAGTAGCCCAGCCGGCGCGCCTCGGCGATGAGGACTTCCAGGTCGTCCCGCAGCAGCGGCTCGCCGCCCGAGAAGCCGCACTGCACGGCGCCCAGCTCGCGCCCTTCGCGCAGCACGCGTAGCCAGTCGTCGGTGGACAGCTCGTCGGTGTGCCGGGCGAAGTCCACCGGGTTGTAGCAAAACACGCAGTGCAGCGGGCAGCGGTAGGTGACTTCGGCCAGCAGCCACATGGGCGGGCCGATGGGCGTGGTAGGGGCGTTCATGGCGTGGGCGGGTCGAGGCGCAGCCAGCGTTTGCCGACGGCCATCGCCACAAAGGCTTCGACCTCGGGCCGCAGGCCGGGGCTGGTGAAGGCCTGCTCGAGTTCGGCCACGATGGCGGCGATGTCGCGGCTGCCGTCGCAGCGGGCCAGGATCTCGCCGGCGCTGCGGTTGAGCCTGATCATCCCTTCCGGGTAGAGCAGCACGTGGCAGCTTTGCGCCGGCTCCCACTGGAAGCGGAAGCCGTGGCCGAGGCGGGGTGTGCCGTCCATCAGGCGGCCTGCCGGTCGGTGACCTTGCCGGTGACGCCCTGGGTGCCATAGTGCTGGCCCATCACGTCGTTCATCGCCCACAAGATGTCGAGCTTGAACTTGAGGATCTGCACCGCGCGCTCCTGCATCGGGCGGGTGCGGAAGTGGCCTAGCGTGATCTCCAGGCCCTGCTCCACGTCGCGCGGGGCCTGGCTGGTGCGGTTGCGGAAATACTGCAGGCCCTCGGGCTCGATCCACGGGTAGTGCCCGGGCCAGGTGGCGAGGCGCTGGCGGTGGATGGCCGGGGCGAAGAGTTCGGTGAGCGACGAGCAGACGGCCTCCTGCCACGGGGCGCGGCGGGCGAAGCTGACGTAGGCGTCCACCGCAAAGCGCACGCCGGGCAGCACGTGGCGCAGGTCGGTGATCTCGGCGCGGGTCAGGCCGACGGCTTCGCCAAGGCGGATCCAGGCCTCGATGCCGCCGGCGTCGATGTACTTTTCACCGTTGGGCAGGCCGTACTCGAAGCCGTCGTGGTCGAGGATGCGCTGCACCCAGCCGCGGCGCACCTCGCGGTCTGGGCAGTTGGCCATGATCGCGGCGTCCTTCACCGGGATGGCGATCTGGTAGTAGTAGCGGTTGGCCACCCAGCCGCGGATCTGCTCGGGCGTGGCGTGGCCGGTGTTGAGCATGACGTTGAACGGGTGGTGGATGTGGTACGACTTGCCGTTCTCGCGCAGCTGCGCCTCGAACTCGTCACGGCTCCAGGCCGGGCGGCCGTCGTCGGCGTCGATGGATTCGGCAAGGATGTCGGCACGGATCATGGGGGCTCCCGTCAGAGGTCGATGCGCCAGCCGTCCTCGGCCACCTCGATGCCGCGCCGGGTGAGTTCGGCACGTTCGGGGGAGTCTTCGTCGAGGATGGGGTTGGTGTTGTTGATGTGGATGAGGATCTTGCGGATGTGGCCGGGCAGCTCGCCCAGCCAGTCCATCATGCCGCCGGGGCCGGACTGGGGCAGGTGGCCGATGTCGCGGGCGGTCTTGGTCGACAGGCCGGCGGCGATCATCTCGTCGTCGGTCCAGAAGGTGCCGTCCACCATCACGCAGTCGGCCTCGAGCATGCGGGCGAAGACCTCCGGCGTGCGGGCGCCGAGGCCGGGGGCGTAGAACAGCTTGCGGCCGCTGGCCTGGTCGGTGATGGTCACGCCGATGTTGTCGCCGTCCACCGAAGCCTCCCGGTGCGGCGAGTAGGGCGCGGCCTTGCTCGACAGCGGCAGGGCCGAGAATTCGATGCCCGGCACGCCCGGCATCGCGAAGGGCGCGCCGTCCAGCGGCACGGGGTGGCGGTCGACGCCGCAGTAGTGGCCGAGCACATTGAGCACCGGGTTGCCGGTGGTGAGGTCTTCATGCACCGGGTCGGCGCACCACAGGGGCATCGGCGTCTTCTGTTCGCGCAGCATGAAGAGGCCGGTGGCGTGGTCGATCTGGCCGTCCACCAGCAGGATGCCGCCGATGCCGGTGTCGCGCAGGCTACGGCCGGGCTGCAGTTCGGGCGTCGCCTTGATCTGCTGCAGGATGTCGGGCGAGGCATTGAGCAGGGCCCAGTCGGCGCTGCCGTCGGCGGCCACGCAGATCGACGACTGGGTGCGCGGCCGGGCGCGCACGCTGCCGCTGCGCACGCCGGCACAGTTGCGGCAGTTGCAGTTCCACTGGGGGAAGCCGCCGCCGGCTGCGGCGCCGAGAATGATGAGTTTCATGGTGATCCGTGGGCAGCCGCCACCCGCGGGGGGTTTGGCGGGTGGCTGGGCGCTGGGGCTTAGCGGGCCGCGATGTACATGGTGATTTCGAAGCCGAAGCGGAAGTCACAGGCGGTCGGGGTTTCCCATTTCATTTGATGTCTCCTTCAGGTGTTGGATACGGCGGCGAGGCCGCCGCCGGCGCCCGGCACGATCGCGACGGGCTGGTTGCCACTATCGCACCGGGCTTTGCGCGCCTCGTCTGGATAAGCATTAAAGGCAGCTCATGATTTTCATGGGGTGGCCCTGTTGCGGGTTGAGGGCTTGGGGGCAACGACGCGCCAGGCAACGGGGGCGCAGCCGTTAGAATCGGCCGATGACGACGCTCTTCCCCCCTGCCGAGGCATTCCGCACCCACTGGCTGCCGGTCGACGGCGGCCACCGCCTGTTCGTCGCCGAGTACGGCCGGCCCGACGGGGTGCCGGTGCTGGTGCTCCACGGCGGCCCCGGCTCGGGCGGCTCGCCGCGGCTGGCCGGGCTGTTCGACCCGGCGCGCTTCCGCGTGATCGTGCCGGACCAGCGCGGCGCCGGGCGCAGCGAGCCGGTGGGCGCCACCGCGGCCAACACCACCGCCGGGCTGCTGGCCGACATCGACGTGGTCTGTGCGGCGCTGGGGGTCGGCCGCTGCTTTATGGCCGGCGGCTCGTGGGGCGCCACGCTGGCCATCCTGCATGCCGCCCGGCGGCCGGCGCAGGTGGGCGGCCTGCTGCTGCGCAACCCCTTTCTGGCCCGGGCGGCGGATCTGGCCTGGTTCTTCGGCGGAGCCCGGCAGCGACATCCGGAAGCCTGGCAGTTGTGGGCGGCGCTTGGCGCGCCGGAGGCCGAGGGGGCGATGCTGCCGTGGCTGGCCGACGTCTTCGCCCGGCTCGATGCGCGGCAGGCGGCGCCCTGGGTGCGGGCCTGGCAGCGCTGGGAGTGTGCGCTGGCCGGCACCCCGGCGGGCTCCCCGGGCGAGGCGGAGGTCGCCGCGCTGTTCCGCCGCTACCGGCTGCAATTGCATTACTTCACGCAGGGCTGCTTCGTGCCGCCCGACGCGGTGCTGGACGCGGCCGATCAACTGGCGGCGGCCCGGCTGCCCATGCGGCTGGTGCAGGGCCTCGCCGACGACGTCTGCCCGCCCGCCGCGACCCGGCTGCTCGCGGCCCGGCTGCCGGCCGGGGCGTGCCGGTGGGTCGAGGGTGTCGGCCACGACCCCTTCGCGCCGGCGATGGTCGCCGCGTCGATGGCGGCCTGGGCGGAGCTGTCGGGTGGGCAGGCCGGCGGGCGGTAGGCGGTCTTCAAGGTCTGGCGCCCGGGGCCGTTATCCCCACAGTCTCGCGGGTTTTTGATGAATCTGAAGCCGACGTCTTGATCGAGGCCAAGGATGCCCGCGAAATGGCCTCTGAATTGCCGCCGCCGGATCGGTCGGCGGAGCAGTCCTCTGTGAAGTGCCCTGAAAAATATCATGGCGATTGAAAGCGATTTTTCGGCGCTGTTCGCCCCGGAGCCCGCGCCCGCCGAATGCGTGGCCGCGGTGCCGTGCTGGCAGGTGCTGCTGGTCGACGACGACGTCGACATCCACGCGGCGCTGCGCCTGTCGCTGCAGGACATGCTCGTGGAAGGCGTTCCGCTGCAGCTGCTCGACGCCTATTCCGCAGCCGAGGCGCGCGAGCTTCTTGCCCACAACGCGGAAATCGCGCTGATCCTGCTCGACGTGGTGATGGAAACCAGCGACGCCGGCCTGGCGCTGGTGAGGCACATCCGGCAAAAGGAGCGCAACCGCACGGTGCGCATCGTTCTGCTCACTGGCCAGCCGGGCTATTCGCCCCAGCGCGAGATCATCATGAACTATGAGATCGATGACTATCGACTCAAGTCCGACCTCAGCGCCGACAAGCTGTTCACCTGCGTGTATGCCGAGCTGCGCACCTACCAGGCCCTGCGGGCGCTGGAACAGAAGCGCCTCGTCGAGCAGCTGGCCGACGAATTGCAGGGCGCCAATGCCCAGTTGAAGGTCGAGATCGCCGAGCACCAGCGCGCCCAGGCCATTGCCGATGCGCGGATGCACGATCTGGTGGTGCTCAACCGAAAGCTGGAGGACGCCCAGAACAAGCTGCTGCAGTCCGAGAAGCTGGCCTCCATCGGCCTGCTGGCGGGGGGCGTGGCCCACGAGATGAACAACCCGATCGGCTTCGTCAATTCCAACCTGGGCACCTTGAAGCATTACGCCGAGAGCCTGCTGGCGATCATCGACGCCTACGAGGCGGTCGAGGCCGGCGCCGACCCGCGCTGTGCCGGGCTGTTTTCGAAAGCCGCGGCGCTGAAGGCCGCCTTCGAGCTGGAATACCTCAAGGACGACCTGCGGCAGCTGTTCCGCGAGTCCCAGGACGGGCTGGACCGGGTCCGGCGGATCATCCAGGCGCTCAAGGATTTTTCCCGCACCGATGCCGCCGAGACCTGGCGCCTGGACGATATCAACCAGGGCCTGGAGAGCACCCTGTGCGTGGTCTGGAACGAGCTGAAATACAAATGCGAGGTGCGCAAGGAATACGCCGATCTGCCGGCGATCGAATGCGTCATGTCGAACCTCAACCAGGTCTTCATGAACCTGCTGATCAACGCCGCGCACGCCATCCAGAGCAAGGGCGTCGTCACCGTCCGCACAGCCTGCGTGGGTGACGAGGTGTGGGTCGAGATCTCCGACGACGGCGAAGGCATCGCGCCGGAGAACCTGTCCCACATCTTCGACCCCTTCTTCACCACCCGGGCGGTCGGCAAGGGGACCGGCCTCGGGCTGTCCATTTCTTACGGCATCGTCGAGAAGCACCACGGGCGTATCGAGGTGGACAGCGAGCTCGGCCGGGGCACCCGCTTCCGCGTCTGTCTGCCGGTCCGCCAGCCCCACGACGACCCGATGGAAGGAGGGGAGTGAGATGAATGATCAGGTGAGGGCCTTCCGGGCCTTGCTCGAAAGCCTGGACCGCGTGGGTGCGGAGAACGCCGTCAGCCAGGCGCTGGCAAGCCTCACGCCGATCCAGGTGATCGACCAGATCGTCGTGCCGGCGCTCGAGGAGATCGGGCGGGCCTGGGAGTCCGGCGAGGTGGCGCTCTCGCAGGTGTACATGAGCGGGCGCATCTGCGAGGAGCTGGTCGAAGCCGTCCTGCCGCCGAGCGACCCCGACCGCAAGCATCAGCCCCGCTCGGCGATCGTCACCCTCAGTGATTTCCACATGATGGGCAAGCGCATCGTCTATTCCCACATGCGGGCGAGCGGTTTCGAGTTGTTCGACTACGGGCGCATGGATGTGGACGAGCTGGTCGATCGGGTGCTGGCCGACAGGATCCGGGTGCTGATGATCTCGGTGCTCATGCTGCCGTCGGCGCTCAAGGTGGCGGAGGTCTGCCGGCGGCTCAAGCAAGCCGGCATCGTGGTGAGGGTGATCGTCGGTGGCGCGCCTTTCCTGTTCGACGAGAACCTGTGGCGCGAGGTGGGCGCCGATGCCATGGGGCGCAACGCCGCCGAGGCCGTCACGCTGGTCAGTGGGTGGATGCAGGAGATGGAAGCATGAGCATGACCCCGATGCAGCGCACGCTGGCGGCGCTCGGGCATGGCGAGCCGGACCGCGTCCCGCTGTTCCTGCTCCTCACCGTGCACGGCGCGCGGGAGCTGGGGTTGTCGATCGAGGCCTATTTTTCGTGCGCCGAGAACGTCATCGAAGGCCAGTTGCGCCTGCACCGCAAATATCGCACCGACTGCCTGTACGCCTTTTATTACGCCGCCATCGAGGTCGAGGCCTGGGGCGGCAGCACCCTGTTCACCGAGGACGGCCCGCCCCTGTGCGCCGGCCCGACCATCCGCAGCCCGGCGCAGATCGACAGCCTGCAGGCCCCGGCGATTGCCGACGCCCCCGGCCTGGGCCGCGTGCTCGACACGATCCGCGGGCTCAAGGCGCAGGTGGGCGACACGGTGCCCATCATTGGCGTGGCCATCTCGCCCTTCTCGCTGCCGGTGATGCAGATGGGCTTCGATCGCTATCTCGACCTGATCTTTGATCAGCCGGCCCGCTTCGAGCGGTTGATGGCGGCCAACATCGAATTCACCGTCGAATGGGCCAACGCGCAGCTGGCGGCCGGGGCGACGGCGATCTGCTATTTCGACCCGGTTTCGTCGACCACCAGCATCCCGCGCGAGCTTTATCTGAGCACGGGGATGGATGTCGCCAGGCGCGTGCTGCCGCGCATCAAGGGGCCGACGGCCACCCACATGGCCTCGGGGCGGGTCATGCCGATTCTGGGCGACATCGCCGACACCGGCACGGCGATCGTCGGCGTCAGCGCCCTCGAAGACCTCGCCGAGCTGAAGGCGGCGGCCCACGGGCGGGTCAGCCTGCTCGGCAACCTCAACGGCATCGAGATGCGCCGGTGGACGCCCGCGCAGGCGGAGTTCGCGGTTCGGCAGGCGATCGCCAAGGCCGGGCGCGGGGGCGGTTTCCTGCTCGGCGAGAACCACGGCGAAGTGCCCTACCTGGTGCCGGACGAGGTGCTGCTGGCGATCAGCGCGGCGGCCGAGCGCTGGGGGCGCTACCCGCTCGACTGGGTCGAGGTGTGGCAAAAGTAAAACCACTAGGCACGGCACCCCGCGGTCCGCAGGCCGCCTGAATCATGTCCAACGCAAGCACCCTGTGCATTTTCGTCTGCCACAATTTCATCGCCGAGGTCCGGGCGGCGATCGAGGCCGAGGGCTGGTCAGACGTCGTCGCGCTTGAGTTTCCGGCGCGCTGCGGCCGGCCGCCGTTGAGCTGGGCCGAACTCCGTGCCCTGATCCCCGAAAACTACAGCGGCCTGCTGGTGCTGGGCAGGGCCTGCCTGGGCAAGCTTGGCGAGCCGCCGGCCGGTCTGCCGCCGGTGCGCGTGGTGCGCCAGGAGCAGTGCTTTCATCTGGTCGCCGAGCCGCGGATCGTCGACGAGGCGATCGGCGCCGGCGTTTACCTGCTCACCGGCAGCTGGCTGGCCGAGTGGCCGCAGCATGTGCAGGGGCTGGGCTTTGCGCCGCAGCAGGCCGGGGCGTTTTTTGGTGATTTTGCGAAGTCGCTGCTGCTCCTCGACACCGGCCTCGACCCGCAGGCGGCCAGCCGGCTGGCCGAGTTCCAGGCGGCGGTCGGCTTGCCCGCCCGCACGGTGGCGGTGGGGCTGGACCACACCCGCCTGCTGCTGTGCCGGCTTGTGTTGACGTGGCGCCTGGAGCAGGCCCAGCAAGGCGCCCGCGAGCAGGCCCGCCAGCACGGCGCCGAGCTGGCCGATTATGTCGCGGCGATGGACCTGCTGACCCGGCTGGCCAAGACCCAATCCGAGGCGGACACCATCGGCACCATCGGCGAGCTGTTCCAGATGCTCTTTGCGCCGGGCGCCCTGTATTACCTGCGCCTGGAGAACAACGCGCGCCTGCCCGGCAGCGACGTTCCGCCCGCCATGCTCGAGGCCATGCGCGATCTGGCGGGCGACCACGGGTGGACGCCGGACGGCCAGGGGTTTCTGCTGCGGATCTGCCATGGCGAGGAAGTCCTGGGCCTGATCGCCGTCGACCGCCTGGCTTTCCCTGCCTATCGCCAGCGCTACCTCAACATGGCGCTGGCCGTCACCGGCATCTGCGGCATGGCGGTGGCCAACGCCCGCAACCGCCGCCGCCTGATGGAGGCCGAGAAGATGGCCTCGCTGGGCATCCTGGTAGCCGGCGTGGCGCATGAGATCAATACGCCGCTGGGGGTCAGCCTGATGGCATCCAGCGCGCTGCAGGACCAGTCCCGGGCCCTGGCCGAACACTTCGCGGCGCGCACGATGACGCAGTCCGGGCTGGCCCGCTACCTCGATTCGGTGGCCGCCGAGACGGCGCTGATCCAGCAGAACCTGGAGCGCATCGGCAGTCTGGTGGCCACCTTCAGGCAGGTGGCGGTGGAGGGCAAGCCGCTGCAGACCCACCGCTTCCGCCTGCGGGCGACGCTGGAGGGTGTCGTGCGCAGCCTCGGCAAGCGGCTTGACCCCCGGCGCGTGCGGTTGCAGATCGACTGCGACCCGGACCTCGAGATCGACGGCGTGCCGGCCGACTGGGCCAGCATCTTCATCAACCTGATCACCAACTCATTGCAGCACGGCTTCAAGCTGCGCGAGCAGGGCGTGATCGGCATCCAGATCGCCCGGGACGCGAGGAACCGCCTGTGCATCGATTTCCGCGACGACGGCAGCGGGATCGAGGCGGAAGCCCTGGCGCGCATCTTCGACCCCTTCTTCACCACCGACCAGCAGGGCGGCATGGGGCTGGGGATGCACCTTGTCTATAACCTCGTCACCCACCGCATGGGCGGTTCGATCCGTTGCAACAGCGCGGCGGGCGAGGGCGTGCATTTCCATATCGAGGTGCCGTAGCGCGCGGGTGGCGGGGGCGCTCACGCCTGTGTGCCCGGTTCATCCTCATCGACGCTGGCCGCCGTGAACAGCGGCTCCCACGCCAGATAGGCGGAATGCACCTGCTCGACCCGCTGGCGTAGCGCCGGCGGCCTTGCCGCCTTGGCCGGGCTGTCAGCGAAACCGCCCGGGTCGCACGCCGTGGCGTTGGCAAAGTCGAGCTCCCGCAGCGCCCGCGAGACCCACGAGACGACGAGAT
>Ga0075163_10004312_pt1 | contig 19099 bp, 14 predicted proteins | sample JI1023141ADNA_FD_71478 | JGI IMG/M metagenome (GOLD analysis project Ga0075163, IMG submission 71478) | Wastewater effluent complex algal communities from Wisconsin, to seasonally profile nutrient transformation and Carbon sequestration -... | ecosystem: Engineered > WWTP > Effluent > Algae...
CTAACCCTCACTAACTTATTGTAATACAAATAAGTTAGCTTAGGCATACCATTTGCGTAACAACGAATTGAACTTTTTGATTATGGAGGTGGGTTATGAAAATAGATGCAAGGAAAAAAATCTCTGACCTAATAAATGAGATGCCAAGTGCAGCTCGTATATTAGATGATTTAGGCATAGATCCTTTTCACAACAACAATAGATCCCTTTGGGATGCTTGCACGCATTCAGGAATCCCAATTGCACGTGCAGTAGACCAGCTTAAGAAAGCGGAAGAGTCTGGAAGAGAGCGACGACATTTAGTTAATCATTAAGTTAGCTAAGTTGCTAAAAAGGTGTCTTTATGAATATAATCGTTTGAGCAACCTATCTTAATAAAAGTAGCAAAATAACTATGTCTGAAAAAATTCAAGAACAACCTTCAAAAAGCAATCGTCGCTTTATTAATAGTATACTTTGTCCAACAAATCTTAGCCCTAGTTCAGATGAGGCTTTGCGCTATGGAGTAGCTTTTGCCCGTGCTTATAATGCAAAACTTTATCTTTGTTATGTAGCAGAAAACCCAGAAGCCCTAGAGCCTGAGCAAGTAAATAACTTTTTTCTTGAATCTATTGCTCCATATATTAGTGTTACAGATGTTCCCTGGATTCATTGGGATGGTATTATCGCTAAAGGCGAAGCCGAAGAAGTTATACCTAAACTTGCAGCTGAACACAACATAGATTTAATTATAATGCGTTCACGCCGTCGCCCTTATGGGGCTATGCTACTTGGTTCTACGGCTGAAGCGGTTTGTCATACAGCTACTTGTCCAGTATTAGTTACTCATCCACAAGAACAGGAATGGGTAGATCTAGCTGGAGAAATTAAGCTTAAACAGATTTTAGTAGCTTATGATTTTTCAGAGCATTCTGATCTAGCTCTCTCTTATGGTCTTTCTTTAGCACAAGAATTTCAAACTGAATTACATTTAATGAATGTTGCTCCTAATTCCTTAGATACTTTATCTGAAGATAAAGAGTTAGATAAAAATAAAGCTATTGAGCACCTACGTGGGCGAATCCCTGCTGAAGCACACTTATGGGCAAAAATAACTCCTGTTATTACTACGGGTAAACCTTACCATCAAATACTAGCTTATGCTCAAGAAAATAATATTGATTTAATTTGTATTGGAGCACATGGAATAGAAGATAATTCTTGGGCATTATTTGGTTCAAATGCCGATCGAGTACTTAGACAAGCTAAATGCCCGGTTTTAATAATACATAAAGCAAATCAAACAGAAGAAAAGCTATAATAAAACCAATAATTTTATCTATTTTAGAGAAAACTTATAGCTAAGAATTTTCTTAACTATTTAAGCTTAAACTCTTTTCTATAAGATGTTTAAAATTATTGATCTCTTATCATTAAAGGGTAGTAATACAAGCTCTTTTTTAATAACCAACCATAACGATATGTTATATAGACAATTAACTAAGAGATTAGTTAATATAACGCATAATATTCTTGGCCTTTCTTTATAATTTGCAAAAACAATTCTGAGGTGAAATTATGTGGCGTGATAAGTCTTGGCGAATGAACTTTTTCTTGTCTTTACTGCTATTTTTCTTTATAACAGGTGTTTCTCAAACCACTTTAGCACAAAGCGGGGCAACTACTGGAGCGGCTACTGGTCTTGTGAGCGATGAACAAGGGGCTGTAATTTCATCTGCTTTGATCACAGCAAAAAACCTACAAACTAATCAAATACGTGAAGTACAAACTAACGAAGATGGATCATTTTCTCTTAATTTGCTTCCTCCTGGTAGTTATGAAGTATCTGTTGTTGCTTCTGGCTTTAAGAAAAGCATCTCACGTTTTGAATTAATATTAGGAACAACAGCTTTTTGTGAATTTGTATTACCTATTGATTCAGGCCAATCTGATGTAATTGAAATTATTGGTAATACTGGTGTAGATCAAACTAAGACTGAGAGTAGTTCTAATAATGATCGTGGGCGTATTGATAATTTACCAATTAATCGACGTAATTTTCTAGATTTTTCTTTGACTTCTCCTCGTGTTACTCCAGATCGCACCCCTCAGCAAGGTGTAGCAGCTAGTTCAGGTTTATCATTTAATGGCTTACCTGCTCGTGCAAACTCTATTACCATTGATGGTTTAGATAATAATGATGCAGGCCCTGGTGCAGTACGTTCAACATTTAGTCAAGAAGCAGTACAAGAATTCCAAGTAGTAAGTGATAGCTATTCTGCTGAATTTGGTAAAGCTCTAGGTGGAGTAATTAATATTGTTACTCGTGGTGGAAGTAATAGTCTACATGCTTCGCTTTTTTCGCTTAATCGTGGAGAAAGTATTGCGGCTCGTAATGCTTTTGCTGATACAAAACCTAAGTTTAAGCAATACCAATTTGGAGCAACATTAGGTGGAGCACTAAAGCGTGATAAGGCTTTTTTCTTTACTTCTTTTGAACGCTTAACTATTAAACAAAATAGTATTGTTGGTATTTCAAATGAAACCCTCCGATCAATTAATAGCCAAGGCTTTCCAATTCGCAATGGTGCTATTCCCTTTGGTATTGGGATTACTAGTTTTTTAGTAAGAACAGACTTTCAAATAGCTCCTAATGATACTCTTTATGCTCGTTATAACTATGGTCGTACTTTTAATGGTGCAGGCGAGCCTTTTGGAGACTTAATAGCAGGTTCACGTGTAGCAGATACTAATGCTGGTCGCCAATCTTTAAATGATAATGCTATTGCTATTAATAATACTTACATTAATGCTGGATTAAATTTAGTTAATGAAACTCGTTTTCTTTATAGCCGACGTAATCAAGTTATTACCCCTATAGATACAAACGGCCCACAAGTAAATCTTGTTGCTCCAGAAGGTTTAATAGTCTTTGGTACAGGAACATTACTACCACAGCCAAGATTACAAAATCTTTATCAAATAGTGAATAATGTTAGCCTTACCCGAGGCCGTCAACAAATTAAAATAGGTATAGATTATGCTAAAGATGGAATATCTGATGGTGCATTATTACCTGTATTTAATAATGGATTTGCTTTTTTCCCACAACTAGACCTTCGTCCTAATGGAGGCCCATTTTTTACCGGTTTACAAGCCTTTGATCCAAATACTCGAACACCTCAACAAAGAGCTTTCTTAACTTTTCTTTCTGCAGCTTTACCAGCAACTATACCTGGATTTCCTCAGCTACGATTAGCTGACATAGGAATCCCTGCTGCCTTTGCTCAAGGTTTTCTTGATCCTAGTAAAGTCACAAGCCTTAATCGCAATGTATTTGCTACCTTTTTCCAAGACGATATAAAAATTAATGATCGAATGCTATTAAAACTAGGGGTACGTTATGACCTTAGTCGTATTGATGTACTAGATTCCAATAATGGAAATATTTCTCCTAGAGTATCTTTTTCTTTCCGTCCTAAACAACTACCTAAGCTAAATATACATGGTGCTTATGGGCTATTTTTTGCTTCAGGTATTTATGGCCCTGCCTTTGTTGCCAATGAATCAATGACTGGTGCATTAAAAATCCTATTATTGCAATTTCCTTTGTCATTGCCATTTTATGCTTTACCAACTAAAAATTTACCTTCAGGAACAAGCATACCACCAGGTGTACCTTTAATTCCTCAACTTAGCTTGGAATTTACTAATCAACGTAATCCACGTGCTAGTTACACACAACAAGCTAACATTGGAGTAGATTATTTTATTGGTAATAATATGGCTGTTTCTGTTAGTTATACAAATGTAAGAGGATTAAAAATTCTTTCTCAACGTAATATTAACCCTATTGTTAGACCTATTGTTGGTGATCCAACTAATAGTGCAATAATGGGTAGAATTGATACTACTCGTGGAGATATTTTTGAATTTACTAATGCCTATGATAGCTACTACAATGCTTTTACTGTTTCATTAAATCGTCGTCTTAGTAACCGAATAGGCTTTTTAAGTAGTTATACATTTGCTAAATCCATAGATAACTTTATTGATATTCGTAATGAACTACAACAATCTAATGATCCTACTAATCCTCGTGGAGAAAGAGGTTTATCATTACAAGATGTTCGTAGCCGTTTTGTTTTCTCTGGAATCTGGGATTTAAGCTATACTAAAAACCCTTTCCTAAGAGATTTCCAACTTTCTAGTATTGTTAATCTAGAATCAGGTCGTCCATATAACTTACTTGCTGGTGTAGACTTAAATCTAAATGGTGATAATCCTCCTGGAGATCGTCCTTTAGATGGTAGTACAAGTATTGCTCGTAATAGTGGGTTAACCCCAGGTTTTGTTAATGTTGATATAAGATTAACACGTAATATTAGTATCAATGAGAAGTACAAATTACAATTTATAGTAGAAGCTTTTAATTTATTTAATAGGGTCAACATTAGTGATGTTAATCCTATTTTTGCCCCTGATTCTAATGGTAAATTTAACTTACCTTCCAAAGAAGGTAGTCGCTTTACATCTCCTGAAGAGCGTTATAGAGCGGCTTTTTCTCCTCGTCAATTTCAAATAGGCTTAAAAGTATCCTTCTAACCTTTTAATTAACCTTCAGAGCCTTTGCTCTGAAGGTTAATTTATCACTTAAAACCTCTATGACTTGTAAAAAATGTGGAATGCCAGAAATTGCTCTTTCAACTCCACAATATCATTACCTAGAATCAGGTTTAAAAAATATCTATCTAGCCCCTGCCCTCTTAATAACTTGTGAAAGATGCTTTACTAAACGCGCTGAAATAAATAACTTAACATTACTAAATATTACTATTGCTGAATCTATTTTATTAAAACCTTTTGCTTTATCTGGAGCAGAAATAACATTTTTACGAAAAAATCTAAACTATTCTATTAACTATTGGGCAGAACTTTTACACCTAGAAGTAGAAACTCTTGTTGCCCTAGAAAATGATGAACAACCTATTACTCCACAATTTGACCTATTAATAAGGCTTTTTTATGTTCGGCTTTTAGAAGAAATTTCTAGTCAAACTATTACTATAAAGCTAATAGATAAATTTGCTCAAATAGACTTTAATAGTCAAGATAACTCTATAATATTAATAAATTTAGATACTCCTCCTAAATATTATTATCTACAACCTAGCTAAATTTTTAGATGCTTTAGTTAGTTTTTTTCTTCCAACATTGACGTAAACGTATCTAGCAATTAAGATTACAAAACCATGTCTATTCTTACATTTAAATTCCAGGAGATTTTAAGCGTGAAACCAAGTTCTTACCTTTCTTTTGTATTTCTCTGTATTAGTACTTCAGCTATGCTTGGCTGTGGTGATATTAGTTTATCAAGTAATAATGAAAAGACTCGAGATATTCTTCCAATTGTTACACCAAAAGCTGAAACTAAAGCAATTGCTATTGATCCAACAGCAAATAACATTGATGGCAATGAGATGTTAGAGCATATTAAAAAACTTTCTTCTGATGAGTTTGAAGGCCGAGCACCAAATAGCAAAGGCGAAGAACTTACAATTAAATACTTACAAGATAATTTTCAAAAACTAGGCTTAAAACCAGGAAATCCTGATGGAACATTTGTACAAAAAGTCCCTCTAGTTAGCTATAAAATAGATGACAAAGTAGAAATGAAATTCTCTGCTGGTGATAAAAACCTAAGTCTAAAATTCCGTGATGATTTTGTTGGTTGGACTCGTCAATTAACTAATACAGTTAATATGGATGCTGAATTAGTTTTTGTTGGTTATGGTGCTCAAGCTCCAGAATTTGGTTGGGATGACTTTAAGGGTGAAGATCTTAAAGGCAAAGTGCTAGTAATGCTAATTAATGATCCTCCTTTACCAGATGATAAAATGTTTGGTGGTAAAGCCATGACTTATTATGGTCGATGGACTTATAAGTTTGAAATGGCAATGCAAAAAGGTGCAGCAGGCTGCATTATTATTCATGAAGATGGCCCAGCAGGTTATCCTTGGGAAGTAGTAAGAAATAGTTGGGGAAGTGGTGGTTTTACTATAAGCGATAAAAATAACAATATGGGTCTTTGCCCAGTAGAATCTTGGGTAACTTTTCCAAAAGCCAAGGAAATTTTCCAAATGGGAGGAAAAGACTTAGAAGCATTAAAGAAAGAAGCTCTAAAAAAAGAATTTAAACCCATTCCTCTAGGAATAAAAGCCTCAGTAAACTTCAAAAATGAATTTAAGAAAGTAGAGTCTAATAATTTTATTGCAAAATTAGAAGGTAGCGACCCAACACTAAAAGATGAATATGTAATCTTTACAGCACATTGGGATCATTTTGGGGTTGGTGAACCTGCTACAGACAAAGATGGTAAACCAATTAACAACGATAAAATTTACAATGGTGCAAAAGATAATGCTACAGGCACAGCAGCCCTTTTAGAACTAGCTAAAACTTATACTAAGCTTTCTACTGCACCCAAACGCTCTTTACTGTTTTTAGCAGTAACAGCAGAGGAACGCGGTTTATTAGGCTCAGCTTATTATGGCCAAAATCCCCTTTATCCAAATAGTAAAGCTGTTGCTGTTATTAATATGGATAGTATGAATGTTACTGGTAAAACCAAAGATATTATTGTAGTTGGTTTAGGAAATTCTACACTAGATGATTATGTTAAAGGAGTAGCAGCAACACAAAATCGAGAAGTCAAACCTGATCAAGAGCCTGAAAAAGGTTATTTTTACCGCTCAGATCATTTTAGTTTTGCTAAACAAGGTGTCCCTGCCCTAGATGCAGGAGCAGGAAAAGAATTGGTTGGCAAAACAGCAGAAGAAAGTAAAAAGATTTTTGAGGCATATACTACAACTGATTATCATAAACCTTCAGATGAAGTTAAACCTGACTGGGATCTTAGTGGTGCAGTTGAAGACCTAAAACTACTTTTCCAAGTAGGTCTTGAAGTAGCTAATGCTAAGGAAATCCCTACATGGCGCGATGGTACAGAATTTAAAGCTAAACGTGAAGAATCATTAAAAGCAGGTAAATAAGTTGTATTACTCGGTGAACACATAGGTTCACCCTCTTAAAAGAAGATGGAAAGGAAATGTTATGGCGAGAAAGATTACTAACCTCTCAAGCTTAATTGAGGCGGCTCGCGGTGATAAAACAGTAGATTTAGTATTGCGAAATGTTCAATTAATCAATGTTTTTTCTGGAGAGATTTATCAAACAGATGTAGCAATTGATAATGGTGTAGTAGTTGGTGTTGGTTCTGAATATCGTGGGCAAAAAGAAGAAGACTTAAAAGGTTTGTATCTCTCGCCAGGTTTTATTGATTCTCATGTGCATATTGAAAGCTCTATGGTTACAGTACCTCGTTTTGCTCGTGCAGTAGTAGCACGAGGAACAACATCAGTTATTTGTGATCCACATGAAATTGCTAATGTCTTAGGGCTAGAAGGACTAAAATTTATGATTGATTCTAGCCAAAATGTTCCCCTTAATGTGTTTTTTATGTTGCCTTCTTGTGTTCCTGCAACTGGACTAGAAACTTCTGGAGCAGCGCTTTCTGCTGCGGACTTAGCACCATTTATTGATCACCCACAGGTTTTAGGGCTGGCTGAGATGATGAATTTCCCTGGCGTAGTTAATGCAGATAAAGGCGTTATGGAAAAACTAGCACTTGGTTCAAATAAGCGTTTAGATGGACATGCACCTGGACTTTCAGGGCTTGCACTTTGTGCTTATGTTGCTAGTGGAATTGCTTCTGATCATGAATGTACTAGCATTAAAGAGGCAAAAGAAAAAATGCGTGTAGGGATGTATATAATGTTACGTGAAGGGACAGCAGCAAAAAATCTTTCTGATCTTATGCCTTTAGTAACATCAGAAAATGAGCGCCGTTGCCTATTAGTAACTGATGATCGCCACCCTAATGATATTTTAGAAGAAGGTCATATTGATTTTTTAGTACGTACTGCAATTAAAAAAGGAATGCCTCCACTAAGCGCTATTCGTATGGCAACGCTTAACGCTGCTGAATATTTTCGTATTGACCGTACTGGTGCTATTGCTCCAGGCTATTTTGCTGATTTAATTGCATTTGATTCACTAACAGATATTCGTCCACGTCGAGTTTATAAAGATGGCCAATTAGTAGCACTTGATGGCCAAGTATTATTACCAGCACTTGATGACCAACTTATTACTGCAAAAAATTCTATAAATATTGGGAAACTTCGCCCAGAAGACTTTTTAATTAAAGCCCTTAGCCACCATGCAAGGATTATCGGACTTGGAAAACATCAACTTTATACTGAAGAGTTTATTACTGAACCAACAATAAAAAACGACCAAGTAGTTTCTGACACTAACCAAGATTTGCTTAAAATAACCGTAGTAGAACGTCATAGAGGTTCTGGCCAGCGCGGAATTGGTTTAGTAAAAGGTTTTGGACTCCAACATGGTGCACTTGCTGCTTCTGTAGCACATGACTCTCATAACATTATTGCAATTGGGGCAGATGATGAAAGCATTTGTCGGGCAGTAAGTAAAGTAGCAGAAATGCAAGGTGGTATTGTGGCAACAAATGGAGAGAAGATAGAAGCAGCCCTAGAACTACCAATCGCTGGACTAATGTCTAATCAACCAATTGAAAAAGTAAGTGCTGATATGAATGAGCTTAAACGGGCTAGTGGTCGCTTAGGATGTATTTTAGAAGATCCATTTATGACAATGTCTTTCCTAGCTCTACCTGTAATTCCTAAACTTAAAATTACTGATCGTGGTCTAGTAGATGTAACAAAATTTGCCCTAGTAGACCTTTTTGTTGCAGATTAAATTAACTTGGGAAAAATTGTAGAAAATATTATACCTAGTGAAGTTACAACTAAACTTAGCAAAGTAAAAAACTTAGTTGTTTTTACTGGTGCTGGGATTTCGGCTAGTGCTGGAATCCCTACTTTAACCGGGCTAGGTTCTTCACCAATTTGGGAATATAACTTTATTAATGATTTACTTTCAGCAGAAAAAATTTCTAGTAAGGCTATTTTACATTTAAGGCTACTAGATAATTTATTAGAAAAAACTAGACAAGCCTCCCCTACCCCATCCCATTTAAGTTTAGCTAAAGCAGCTAATAGTTTTACAAATTTCCATATTATTTCACAGAACTTTGATGACTTACACAAGCGTGCTAACTCAAAGAATTGCTTAATGTTACATGGAGAAATTACAAAAGCACGTTGCTTAAGTTGTAATCTAACACAAACAATTGAAATTAGTTATAAAGCTCATTGGCAAACTAAATGTATTTGTGGTGGTAGTTGGCGGCCAGATTTGCTTTTATTTGATGAAGTAATGAGTAAAGCCCTTTGGCAAAAAGCAGAAACATTAGTTCAAAACTGTGAGATGCTTATTGTAATTGGTAGTTCTGGCCAAGTTTTACCAGGTGGGTTATTACCTGCTATTGCCCGACGCACAGGGGCTTTTTTAGTAGAGGTTAATTTAATCCCAACTGAAATAACCCCTCATTTTAATTTTACAATTTTAGGTAGTAGTGATGAGATTGTGCCTAAAATACTAAGGTAACAGATAGGTTCGCCCCTACTTTATTATTTAATAGGGATTAATAGATGAAATTGGCTACCTTTACCAATACCTTCGGATTCTGCCCAAATTTGTCCTTTATGAGCATCAACATAGCTTTTTGCAATAGCCAAACCTAAACCTGTCCCACGAGCGCCAAATTCAAATTTTCCTGAGCTATGATGCATAGGGTCTGCCCCTGTGTAAAATTTTTCAAAAATTCGCTCTATCTCTATAGCTTTAATGCCTATACCATTATCTTGAACAATAATATGAATAAATTCTGCTTCTGCGCTTAAAGTAATATTTATTTCTCCATCATCATGAGTAAACTTTATTGCATTTTGTACCAAATTTAACATTATTAATCTTATTTTTTCTGGGTCAACTAATACTTTTGAAAGTTGACCTGTTGAAGTTAATTTAAGTTTTTGTTTACGCCTTTCTACAAAACCACTTAAATCTCTGGTTACTTCCTCAATTAAATCTAACAGATCCACAGAAGTAAGTTTTAGAGTAATTTGACCTTCTGATATTTTAAGCATTTCTAAAATATCATTAGCAATAACAATTAATCTATCAACAGTACGTTGACAGACAGATAAAGAACGTTGTTGCATTCTAGTAAGTGTGTCAGAAGGTGCACTTAATAAAACATCATGATAGCCTTTAAGGATAGTTAGAGGGGTACGCATCTCATGAGAGGCTAAGATTACAAAATTTGTTTTCATTTTGTCTAGCTCTTGTAATGTTCGTGTTATTTCTTGTTCATTGCGATAAAGTTTTTCTAGTTCTCCATAAAGAGCAGCATTTTCAATTGCTACCGCGGCTTGATTAGCTAAAGCTTCTATAAGTTGACGATCTAGTTTAGTAAATGGAGGCCGACCAACTCGGCGACGTATGTCTAAAACTCCAACTACTTTTCCAGTGCGAGTAATAATTGGTACATCCATAAACCCATTTTTATAATAGGCTCTTAAGTTATCAGGGAAATCTAGTTCTTTTTGTGTTGGCTCATTAATAACTATTGCTTGTGCAGTAGCAACAGCTTGCCCTGCAATGGTTTCACCTACTGGAAAAGCTAATGAGTCATCTTCCCAATGATCTTTTATCCATAAACGATGAAATACTACTTTATTATCTTCTACTAAACCAATTCCTCCAGGCTCAGCACTAATTAGACTAGCACTTTGAGCAGCAATATCTTGTAAAACTGTTTTTAGTTCAAGTTGTGAATTAATAACTTGAATGCTTTCTAGGAGTTGGCGTAGTCCTGTTATACGTCTTTGATATCTAATATTAAAAGAACGTATTCGCCAAGCATAGCTTCCATAAGTCAATAAACCTATTAAACCTACTATCATTAACCTAAACCACCAAGTTTGCCAATAAGGAGGAAGTACAGTTAATTTAACTGCTTTGGGTTCAGTCCAAATTCCAAAAGCAGATGAAGCTTTTACTAAAAATGTATATTGACCTGGAGGTAAATTAGTAAATCTAGCTAATCTTTCTCTACTAGGTTCAGACCATTTATTATCAAAATTTTCTAATAAATAGCTATAAACTACGGCTTGCTCATCAATAAACGACAAGGCTACAAAATCAAACTTTACTGTATTTTGCTTATAAGGAATAAAATATTTAGGTTGTAAGGCTAGTATTTCATCTCCTGCCGATATGCTAGTTAGATGAATTAAAGGTGCTTTAGCAGTAAGAAGCTCTTCTTTAGGTTGATAGCGCACTACTCCTTCTGTAGTACTAAACCATAAGCTATCATCTATACTAGATTTAATGCCATTAGTAATACTGTCACTTATTAAACCTTGTTTAACAGTATAGTTAGTAAATTTTTTACCATCAAAGACAGAGATACCTCTTAGCGTACCAATCCATAAACGTCCATTATAGCTAGTAATTGCACGAACAGAATTATCTGCTAGGCCATCTTTTACTGTGTAATGTTGGAAAGTTTTACCATCAAATTTACTAATTCCATTAGCCATTCCTATCCAAAAAGTACCTTGTTCATCTTCATAAAACCTATGAACATATTTATTTGGTAGACCTTCTTTAGTGGTGTAATTAGTAAACTGGCTTCCACTAAAACAACTTAATCCACCTTCTGTACAAACCCATAAATTACCTTTGCGATCTAGTCCAAAACCATTAACTTGATTTTTTATTAATCCTTTTTCTGTATCATAAAGAGTAAAGTTAGTACCATCATAAGCAACAATACCATTACTAGCAGAGCTATCTGAACCCATCCAAATACGGCCTAAACTATCTTCAATAAATACACTTACTCGTGTTTTAAGACCAATTTGTTCAGTAGAAAAACTATAAAAGCGTCCTTTATCATAATAAGAAGCGCCTTTATGCCCTCCTGTCCAAATTCTTCCTTTACTATCAACCAAAACTGCCCAAAGTTCTTCTTCTAATAACCCATCTTTTATTCCATAAGTATGAGTTGTCCCATTAGGGCTAAAAGAAACAAGTCCTGTACTAAAGGAAGAAAACCATAATGTTCCATCTTTGGTTTGTGCTACTCCAGATATGGTACCTTCTCCAATACCGCTACTACTGGTGTAATTAGAAAATTTTTCACTAAAAAAATGAAATACTCCGCTACGTTGTGTTCCCCACCAAATATTTCCTTCATAGTCTTGGGTATGGGAAGTAATAAAATCATCAGGGAGGCCATTTTTACGATTAAAAACTGTAAACTGGCCTTTTTCTAAACGACAAATTCCACCACCATATGTACCACACCAAACTCTGCCATATTGATCAACCCTAATAGAGCTTACTCTTTCATTACTTAATCCATCAGCTACTTTATAATGTTTAAATTTTTCTTCTTGAAAATAAAAAACTCCTCCATCAGTAGCAATCCAAAGCCCTTTATTATTAATATCTATGGCTAAATCAAAAACATTTTCACTTAGTAGCCCTTGTTTTGGGCCGTAGATAGTAAAGGTTTTACCATCAAATTTTACTAATCCTTTTCCTCTTAACCCTAACCATAATTCATTAGGAGAGGTTTCTAGTATTTTCCAAACAGGGCTACTAGGCAGACCCTGAGCTACACCATAATTAGTAAAGGTTTTTCCATCAAACTTACTTAATCCTTTAGTAGTACCAAACCAAAGAGTACCATCTGAGCTACAAAAACCTGAGCGGATTTCATTTTCTGGTAAGCCTTCATTTACAGTAAAGTTAGTAAATTTTTGTCCATCAAATTTACTAACACCCCCTCTAGTACTAAACCAGATATTCCCTACTTTATCTTCTATAATTGCTCTAACAGAGTTATCAGCAAGACCATTTTCTACATTAAAAGACTGGTATTTAGTACCATCATAGCGACATGCTCCATCATTGGTAGCAAACCACATAAAGCCTTTGCTATCTTGCAGAATATGATATACCGCATTGTTAGGCAAACCACTACTAGTATTGTATGTTTTGAATTTATAAATTTGTGCTTGTACTGAAGGGGTCAGCAATATTAGTAAAAGTATGGCTATGAGATATCTCATAAAATATAAACCCTTCTGTACAAAAATTGATAGGAGGAATACACAAAGAGCGTATTTGTAATATAGGGCACAAGTCTTGTGGATAGATTATTTTATAAAGTGCAGTTAGTTTTAGTAAAGTAAATAATTTTTTCTAACACAATATTTCTATTATGGCACATCTTTAGCACAACGAAAGCCTAAGGTTGCATCACTACGTGTAGGCTCAATCCAATTTCTAGCAAAAGTAGTTGCAACTGCTTTTCCTTCTTTATGTGAACCACCTCTTATAACTCGATAATTATCACCATCTGTTACCTTAAAAGGAGAACCAGGATAAGAAATAGGTTTAGAATCAGTCCATTCCCAAACATTACCACTCATATCATAAAGCCCTGAGGGGCTAACACCTTTTACAAAAGCACCTGCGGGTTTTATACCATCTTGAGCAGCTTCTTTAGTATTAGCTTTTACTATCTCCCATTCATTACCCCAAGGATAACGCAAATGATCTTTACCTGCGGCAGCAGCTTCCCATTCTTCTTCTGTAGGAAGACGTTTACCAGCCCATTTAGCATAAGCTTTGGCATCTTCCCAAGTTACTTCTGTAACAGGTTCTTGTCCATTACCAAGATAACTGCCATTTGACCAAGAAGAAGGAGCTTTATATTTTGCTTCTTTAACAAACTTTGCATACTCTTCTTTTGTTACTTCTCGGTTATCAATTAAAAATGCTTTTATTTCAACAGTATGAGCGGGCTTTTCTCGATCTTCTCCTTCACTGCTACCTATTGTATATTGGCCAGCAGCTATTTCTACCATTTTTAGTTCAATAGGGGTATACTTAGGTATTTCTGCTAGAACAGGTGTAGGGCTTGGAGTTTTTCCCTTAGGGGTAGCACTAGCAGAAGGAGTAGGAGTTGGTGATTTTGCTGTAGTTGGTGCTGGTGTACCTCCGCTAAATAGAAAGAAGTATAAAACTACTAAAATTACTACACCGCCTATCCCTGCTCCTGCTTTAGTCTGATTATTTAAAGGTATTTTTTGGCCAAGTATCTCAATAGTAGGTGTTTGAGCATCAGCTTTGTCTTTATCAGCTTTACCTTTACCTTTTTTGCTTTTACTTTTCCCTAAAAGCTCATCTAGACCGCCATCTGCTTCAATTTCCTCATCTAGACCTTTTTTCCCTGATTTAGCTGGTGGTTTAGCTAATGGACTAGGTGCTCTAGGAGGAGAAACCTTATTTTCTGAAACAGCTGCTTCAAAGGAAGGGACACTAGGACGATAATCGCTAGTAGGTTCACTAGGTGGAGTGGGTGGAGCATCTTCACTAGAATTAGAAGGAGTTTGCCCTACATTAAAATCAAAAGAAAAGCCTGGTTGCTGAGAAGGTTGTGGAATATCGCTAGAAAATTCACTAGGGTCATAAGGAGGGGCAGTTTGTCCTCCTGATGTTGGAGGCTCTGCTTGAAACACCATTGTTTGTGCATTATCAAACATATCCCTAGTTAACATAATTTGGTTATAAGTTTGACAATGAGGACAAGTAAACCTATGGTTGTACTCAACAAAAGCTGCCCCAACAGTCATTTTTATTAGATCTCTTACTTCTTGAGCACAATTACAGCACAAGCAGACTAATGACCAGCTTTCATCAGAAATCTTAATCAAAGGTGATGACATACTCGTCCACCACTCCTATTAAAAAATTTACAAGATTATTAAATATAATAATCAATATTACAAAAAGCTCAAATTACAATCTTTTTGTAGAAGGAATTTGAATCTAGGAATACTCCTTAATGTAGAAGTATTCCTATGATAAAAAGGCTATTTATGTTTAGGCCCATAAATGCTAAACATTACCATGCCTTCCATTTTCGGTTTTACTTCAATAATACCATATGGGCCAAGATCTACTTCTAGGCGATCTAATATTTGCTGACCTATTTCTCGGTGAGTAATTTCACGACCACGAAAACGTACACTAGCTTTTACTTTATCACCATCTTGAAGCATTCTTACGGCATTATTTTTCTTAAATTGATAATCATGTTCATCCGTAGCAGGACGGAATTTTATTTCTTTAACTGTAACTGTGGTTTGCTTTTGTTTTGCAGCATGAGCCTTTTTCTTTTGCTCATATTGCCACTTGCCGTAGTTAATAATACGACATACAGGCGGTTGGGCTTGTGGCGCAACTTCTACTAAATCTAGTCCTTTTTCTTTGGCAATATCCAATGCCTGTTGTGGTGGCATAATACCAAGCTGGGCTCCATCTTCATCAATTACTCTAATTTCACGCACACGAATACGGTCATTAATACGTACTTGTGGGAGTTTCTCCTGTTGGCGTAGGGGACGTTTTTGAGTGTTATTAGTGCTAATTGTTCACCTCCTATGGTTTCTATTTTTTTATTAATATTTACCAAGTTTGTTAAGCTGGCTTGCTATTTGTTAACTATTTTGGATCTTTACAAAAAGACCCGGTTAAATTACTAAAACTCTAATGTTATTTACTTACTATTAGATATTTGGATGACAAGAAGTTAATGGCTCCCACAATTAACGGCTCAAACCCTCTAGGTATGATAGGAATCTGCGCAAGTAACATAGCTTATCAACACCATACTAAAGAGCCAGGAGAACTCTTTATATTTAGTAGCCTGTGCTCTTGCCATACAAATTTTTGAAAGTTATTGATAATTACAATAACTTGTTTTGATTGGGTAAGTTGCATATTTGAAAAAGGAATGAAAGTCAATATTTAGGCCTATGATAGCAAATTCTTACTATAAGCACAATCTTTTAACCTAAAGCTTTATATTAACAACCACTTTATCTTTGCCTTCTAGCCTTTTATTTAACTAATTTACTATTCTTTTGGGTTCATAAAACGATAGATTAAGCGATCTACTATACCAGGGAAAAAAGCATTTAAGGCCAGTAGTACTCTAACAGGCTTAAGCATCATTACCTCTGATTTTGGGAGATCAATTAATGAAATAATTGTGTCTGCTACTTCTTCAGCAGATTGTACTGGCCCTTTTAGAAGGGCTTTTTTACCAATTTGTTTTTCAAAAAATTCTGTTTTTGTTACTACAGGACAAATAATAGAAACTTTTATTGGAGTTTCTATTAGCTCCATTCTTAAAGCTTCAGCAAAAGATTGCATAGCATATTTACTAACATTATATGCTCCCCCTGAATCACGAAATATTCTTTTTGCAGCAACAGAAGAAACCATAATAATTTGTCCAGATTTTTGTTTTTGCATTATTGGTAACACAGCTTGAGTAGCATAAAAGGTACCAAAAAAATTTACTTCAAGGATTTTATGCATATCTTCAGAGCTAGTATTAGCCAATTTTGAGAAATACCCATAACCAGCATTATTTACTAGTACATCAATTTGTCCATAATGCTTATAGGTATGTTCGACTAGTTGATGAACTTCCGCCTCTAGCGCTATATCAGCAACATAATAATCAGCTTGTCCACCTTTAGCACGAATTTCTTCACAAGCTTTTACCAAGTTATCTTTACGTCGAGCCGTAAGCATAACTTTAGCACCTGCATTTGCACACAAATATGCTGTAGCTAAACCAATACCACTTGAAGCCCCAGTAATTAAGACAACTTGCCCAGTTATTTTTCTCACAAAATCCCTCCGTTAAATTCAGTGTTTTTATGATAAGATAAAAATGTTTTTATAATCTTAATAATTTATACTCAAAGCTTTTAATTATGCTTAAACCTTTTATGACAGAAGAAATTATTAATCTAATTCGTGCTCTACTTGCTGCTAGCACGATCTTGATTGCTTTTAATGCCATTAATCAACACTCTTCTATTGGCCTAGCCTAAGCTAAATACAGTGAGTAAATAACTGTCCCCTTGCTTATTTCTGGAAAAACTTTTTTAAGTTTTGAAACCTACTGACCACCATTGAGTTAAAAGTTATGTAAAAGCTATGTAAAATCAATCTAATAAATACTCTAACTTTTTTCTTAGGAGACACATGCACAAGAATACCCCAACGAGTGCTTTTGCTTATATATTAAGCATTATCATTATTTTAGTTTTTTCTTTTACTCCAACCTTAGCACAAAATAAATCAGATGAAGAAAAAGCCGATTCTACATCTATTACTAATAATCGTTCAAAAGATGAAAAAACCGCTACACCTAAAAAAATTACTGGCCCTACACTTTACTCAACTATTCGTAACTTAGCAAAAACCGAAAGGCTTAATGTAATTTTTGACCAACAATCAGCACATTTAGCAGAAATTGTTAGTATTGACCCTACACAAATAGCAGACCTAGCACCACTAAGAGCAATAGCAATACTATTAAATACAAATGGCTTAACTTATTCTCAAGTAGATCGTCGTACAATAGCTGTTAGTACAAGAAAAAACTCTTTTCATCCTTATGTCACTTTAGAAGAAATCATTAGAAAAGCTAATAAATATGATCAAGTTATTAAAACTGCACGTCTAGCACAAAAAATCTTTAAGCTTCATGATTATGATTTTAAGGATGCTACTTTAGATACAATAATTCGTACTATTGCTGATCAAGAAAAGCTAAATGTAATTTATGAGGACAATATTGCTAAACTAATAGAAACAAAAAAATCTAATTTTACACTTAAAGGTGTTTCTGCACCTACAGCACTAACAGTATTACTTAATAGTCAAAGATTAGTTTATGTCCCATCTGGAGAACGTACTATTATCTTACGTACAGCCGCTTTTGCTAACTATGACTATGGTGCTCCACTAGAAAACATGATTATTATTGCAGAAGAAAATCAGGCTTTAGGTATTGAGTAACTATTAAGTCTATTTATTATTTAGGTAAAAAATCTGTTTCTGTAAATATTTCTAGAAGTGAGCATTTTGGCGAAGGTAAAGGTATATGCCCCATATTTTCTAGTACTTTTACCTTTGCATTTGACATTTGACTTGCCATAAACTCTGCTTCTAATACAGAATTTTGTAAGCGATCTTGACGACCTGCAATAAATAATGTTTGAGTGTTAATCTTACTTAGTCTATCACGGATATCATAACCTCTAATTAAGTCCATTCTTCTTGCTACTGCTAATTTAGGTATTTTTCTAGTAATAGAAATAAATTTTTCTCGTTCTTCAACAGCCATATCTTCTGCTAGTAAGCCTAAATGTACTGCGGCCATTCGGCTAAGTTGAATAAGTTCATAGGGTGTAAACTCTAAGAGTAGTCGCCCTGTAATAAAAAGGGCACGATTACGAAAATAAGGAAAAGAATTTATAATTACAAGTTTTTCTAATAAGTTTGGGTAGGCTAAAGCAAATTGTAGTAAGATAGTTCCCCCAAAAGACTCACCACATAAAGTAACAGGCTCTTTACTAAGTTTTAAGATTAAATTTGCTAAGTCTTCAAGTAGGTCTTTATAGGTAAAATTGCCTGAATCACGTAAAGAGCAAGTAACTACTGTAAAATGCTTTATCAGCTCTGGTTCTTGACGATAAAAAAGTGCTCCTGTTCCGTCAAGTCCTGGAATAAATATTAAAACTGGGCCTTTACCAGAAATTTGATATTGCATATTAATAGTCCACTATTTACCCCTAGGGTTAAAACTCTTATGGGATAAGAGTTTTAACCCTAGGCTATTATATGAGTCCCTTCCAGGGACTTAAGAAAATACATTAAATCTTAGTTTACAATGTACTAGCTTAAAGCAATAAATTTTTCTAATATATCTTGTGCATTTTGTTCAGTAAAACGCTTATTATCGCCTTCATAAACCCAGCTAACAGCATCTTTTATTTTTAATTTTTCTTCAACTGCGGCAGCACTTAAAATTAAAAATAATCGTCCTATAAGTTCAGGATGTTTTTTTTCTGTTTGTTTTTCTTGCCAAATTTGTGCACCAGCTATTGCTCCTGAGTCACGAAAAATTGGTAAGTAGTTGCCTTCAATTAGTTCATAAGTGGCAACATCTATTTTCAAAAGTGGC
>Ga0075163_10004313_pt1 | contig 19098 bp, 32 predicted proteins | sample JI1023141ADNA_FD_71478 | JGI IMG/M metagenome (GOLD analysis project Ga0075163, IMG submission 71478) | Wastewater effluent complex algal communities from Wisconsin, to seasonally profile nutrient transformation and Carbon sequestration -... | ecosystem: Engineered > WWTP > Effluent > Algae...
TACGACCTTCCTCATAAAGATGGTGACATATCCCTACAATTCCCTCACGAAACATTTATGACATGGTGGATGAACGTAGGGCTAGGTATACAAGAAGGTAAATTTGAAGACTACGATCAATTCATCTTCAACCTACAAAGAAGACAATCTCAACCCCATGTAGCACATGGACACTTTGTAAACTTAGACGCGGATAAGATTGAAGTACTACGCACCCTATTAACAGCATGGAGAGAGAATAATGAAGCTATTTAGAAAAAAGACAATCGTATCAGTAACTCATATTACACATAGAGGAAGTAAGACTAAGCGTGTAGAGTTCAAATTAGATGATGCAAAACGTCATATATATTCAGTAGCTCTATCAGCAAACGAATCAATAAGGGTAGAGGTAGAACTATGACCCACCAACAATTTAAAGAACGCTTAGAAACGACCTTAGTAGTGTTGGCAGTTGGCGCAATTAGCCTAGCTGTTCTGTACCTAATTGGTATAGGGCTAAGAGGGATGCACCGAACTATGACAGAACCAGCAGGCTACTACTGCTCAAGCTTAAAGAAAATTATCCAAGCTGACCCTATTTTTGAAGATGATGGCAAATACGAAGATGAATCATACCGAGTCACTTACGAAGATGGTTCAATCGGGCTAGTTGATGATGCAACACTACGAAGTGGTTACTACTGTGTGAGCGAAGATTGGATGCGAGCAAAAACAGCTAATGAGAGAGGTTGGGTATTGAAGCCATGACACATGAAAAGTTTACTGAGCGTTTAAAAGAAATACTATCTGACCTAACTGATAAGGCAGTAGCTATAGCAAACAGCCCAGTGACAAAAACCCAAATGAAACGATGGGCTAAGGCTGAGTCAGATGCTAACCAATCCCTCATAACTCTATTTGAAGATTACACTAAGGCTATTGTGGGGGAAGAAGACACCGAAGTGCGTGGCACAACTCAAAGCCCCAGTAACCCTATGTACTGGACAAAAAGAACTAAGCACAGAAACGAACTACGCCAAACCATAAACCAAACTAGTAAGACTATATTAAGGGGAGATACTAATGACGCTTAAAGAAAAATACGAAGGTAGAATACTTACCACTGATGAATACGCAGAAGCTAGAAACGAGATAGACGAGAAGATTAAAGAGCTAGAAAACATCAAGCTAGAGACTGGCAAAGATTACATACTGCTTAAGTGGGGTAGTTTAAAGGGCTGGGAACTACATAGCGAAAAAGGCAAGAAACTTACTGATGAATACTGTGAGCTTGGTCGGTCAATGAGTGCCATGAGTCAAGAAGATAACCCACGCCAAAAAGAAATCATACTAGAAATGATTGATGAATGTAACGGCTTGATACAAAGTGACTGGTCAGGAGAGTTCTTTACTAAACAAGGTGCAAAAGAATATGTCGCACCCACCCAAACACCAGAGACTATAGTAGGAGGTAGTGATGAGTAAGCTAATACTTCACTATGAAGACCACTTTAGTTATGAAATGCTATTACGTTGTTTTGATGAATACATGGAATCGCCAAACTTCAAAAGACAAGGCACTGACAGTATCACCATATACAGCAACCAGAAAAAGAAATACACCGCCTACTTCAAGCGCAACAAATCAGGCTCAATAACAGGCAAGTGCTGGCATGAAGCCACCCAACCACTAAAATTAGATTCAAAGAACACAGTATATTGTGAATACGACCATGACCTTAACCACGCTTTTATGGCGTGTGAAAAATGCCAGCATAATATGAAAATAGAGTCTATCCCGCCAAATACAATCATTAACAGGAGATAAAGAATGAAGATAGAATATCATGACGATGCTTGGGATTACTTTGATAATCATGGCGGCAGAGATAGATTTGATTTACCACAGTCGGTAGACATCTATAATGATGTAGACTATTGTCTAATAATAGATGGCCATGATAACCATTTCAAAAACCCACATATGGGAGATCTATATATCGGTAAATATAGTCATTGGATAGCTAACATGGTTGATAAAATTAATGGCAATCCATATACAGTTGTAATAACTTGGCATGGATAGGAGTAAATAAATGAAGCGATTCCAACCTAAGAAGAATGAAAACTATTGGATGATTAACTCAAGAAGGAGAAACACTAAATGAGTAAAGATGGATTACCAATGCTTAAATCTGATGAACTACTACGCCAAATATCTCTTTGGGCAGCTTTCAGTATGCCAATGACTAGTGAACAAATCAGAAGCCTTGCAGACTACTTAGAACCAACCATCTCCGCCCAAATCACTACCCTACTAGATAACCTAGAACAATCAATCAAACAACACACCGTACCAGAAGGAAGTCATTTAGTCACACGCAGTTATGTACTAAATGCTATTAAATTCGCCAAATCAGAACTAAATGGAGAGAAAGTATGAACGTCACAAACTTAGAATTATCAAAACAGCTGTATGAGCTAAGCGGCTGGTATACAGACAGGCGGTGGTACCAAGTTCCAGAAGACAATGGAACAACTAGCCACGAAGTTGTAAAAACTGGTGAAATAGTCTATCGCAACGGAGTTAGTGTTGGCGGCGTTATAAGCCCTGCTTATGACTGTGGTTACCTATTAAGAAAGTTGCCAACCCATACGCAAGTTCGTACATATTACGGATACCATCACGAACCAGAATTTTCGCAAGACGAATGTGGTAGTTACGCATACTACGACTACGCACAGGGCAGGTATAACCTTTATGGCGCAACCCCCGAAGACGCCCTCTGCCTGCTCGCAATCAAGCTGTTTGAACAAGGTGTCTTAACGAAGGAGAAATGATGACAACATATGAAAACGGCATACCACCACAACCAATACCTACAAGAAACTCCGCCCAATTAGACGATTCAAAGAACACATGCGAAATAACTTGCGATAAATGTGGTGGCAGTGGCTCTATTGAAATCTTAGTAGACAGTACACCACTAAAGTATGGCGAAAACGAAATAGGCAAAGACTGGTCAAAGATTGAAAATGTGTGGATATGGTTTCAAGCGTTCAATAAGCCGACTAGCTGGCGTGGAATCCCTGGTTATGTGTACGAAACATCAACTGGCGACTACCTCGCACCGTTTAGAGGCGAACTAATTAAAGTAATCAAGGATACTAAAAATGAGTACAGACAAGTCGAATAATCCGCCCAATACAGATAACCCATTATTAGATGAGATAATATCCAGAATATGCTCTGATACCGAAAACTGTAGCCCTACTAAACTCTGTAGGTTCTGTGTAGAGGACAAAGCTAAATTACAAGCTCTTATCCTAAAAGAACGAAAGGCTGAACAGGAAAATACTGATATGTGGCAAGACGGTGGCATTAGAGTTAAATCAAAAGATGAATTTGATAACCCAGTGTGGATAAGCCAAGATAACCGTATAGCCGAACTCGACCACCAAATAAAGAACTATTTAAGGAGATAGAATAATGAAAATTGATTTAAGGCTACCATTCAAGCTAGTTAGAAATGATGAAGCAGACAGAATAGCAAAGACTAGAACTGAACTAAAAGAGATAGTTGAATCTGCTAAGTCTGACCTTAAAGATAAACTAACTGAAACTGATAAGAAAATATCCTCTATGAACACAGACCTGCAATTCTGGAAACAGCAGTTCAAGAAGCAAGCACCCAAAAAGAAATGCACTAAGTGTAATGAGCTTATAGACGTGTGGCCATTTAACTCAACAGGCTATTACATCAAAGGTAATCGAGTAACTCATGACAACTGTTTAAAGATTAAGGAGAAATAAGTGATAACAATATACTCAACACCAACCTGCGCCCCATGCAATCTGATTAAAGAAATCCTTGATCGTAAAGGCCTAAACTACCAAGTAATAAACCGAGATGAAGCAGACAACATCAAAGACATGATGAAATACACTGATTCTCCGGTAGTACCTCTAGTCATTACAGACAAAGGACAAATGCAAGGGTATAACGTTACACGATTGATGGAAATACTGTAATATATCTCACACTTGATTTTTAAGCTATAGCGTGATACGATATAAGTACAAAACGCTCCTTTTACTTCCTATAAAGATACACGAAAGTCCGATTCAAAACGGTCTCTCATGAGCTAACGCTTATTTTCGTGTATCGTCGGGGCATCTAACCATATGAGACTATAAAAGTTTTTATACGTTACCCTCAGCATATACATTATTTCTTAGATACATTGAATTACTAGACCAATTCTAGTACGCACTTGGATGCTCCGTCTTTATGGTAAGTAAAGGCGGTTTTTTAATTTAAAAAGATGACAGAACAAGAATTACTAACCTCTACAAGCTTACCTCAAAAGCACAAACTCACCATCGGTCAAGGTCGTGAAGCCTATAAGAGACACAAAGCAGGAGAATCAATTAGTAAACTAGCAGACGAATACCAAGTAGAATGGCACACACTAGATCGAGCCATTAAAAGGTATAAAGAATCAAAACTCCCCTCATACCTCAGAAACATCTACTACGGTGGCACTACAGATAAGAAATACGCTGAATACGCTAAGAAGAAGAACAATAAGATTATAGAAAAGTGGTGTAAATGAATCTCACACAAGAACTCAAGCAAGCTAAGAAGCTTCGCAACAAATGGATAGACTTCTCACCTTATCTCACAGACAAAGGTAAGCTCAGTGTCAAAACAGGTACAGTCATGGGCTTTAGACAAGACGATGGTAGGTTAGTTCATTACAAGATGGTTCACATCAACCGTAAGTCCAATAAGTTCTACATGATAGAACTCGGTCACTTATACGACAAAGACGAGTTAGAAGAATACAACAAGCAAGAGGAAGCAAAGTTTAAAGCTTTAAAGGATAAAGACAATGACAGCCGGTAGACCATTAAAGTTTAAATCAGCTCAAGAGCTTCAAGAAAAGATTGATGCTTACTTTGCTGATTGTGACCCACATATGGAAGAAGTCTCTGAATGGGTACAAGCAAGAGATAAAGAAGGCAAATTATTAAAAGATGAGAACGGCCTAAATTACCTAGTCGAAGTACACCATAAGATAATGACAACACAGAAACCATACACAATAACAGGGTTAGCATTAGCCCTTGATACAAGTAGAGAAACATTATTGGAGTATGAAGAACGTAAAGAATTTGTTGACACTATAAAAAAGGCTAAAGATAGATGCCATAACTATGTAGAGAATAGCTTACTTACATCTAACCCAACTGGTGCGATATTCAACCTTAAAAACAACTATGGCTGGAAAGACAAGAGCGAAGTTGAAAGCAATGTAAACATGGGAGTCGCAATAAGTGATAAACAAGCTGAACAGCTTATCAAAGCAAGAGCAGGACGAGCTGATTCTTAGAGAAGTTGCAGAGAACGGTACATTCGCAGAGTACTGTATCGCAATAGATAGAACCTACGACATGGAGTGGTTTCATGCTGAGATAGCAAAGAAGCTAGAACGTGGGTATAAGCGTCTTATGAACGGTGAAGATGTACGCATGATGATATTCATGCCACCTCGTCATGGTAAATCAGACATGGCAACACAGAAGTTTCCATCATGGGTACTAGGCAAGCACCCTGAACTCCCGATAATGGTCTCATCATACTCAGACGAACTTGCTACAGATTTCGGTCAACGTACTAGAGACATCATGCAACAACCTGAATACAATGTGATGTTTAACACTACCCTACGTGCAGATGCTAAAGCTAAAGGGAAATGGCAAACAGACAAAGGTGGTGGATATACCGCAGTAGGTGTTGGTGGTGCATTAACTGGTAGAGGTTTCAAGATAGGTATCATTGACGACCCATTTAAGAACCGAGAAGAAGCAGACAGCGCAGTAGTACGTGAATCACGACACAAATGGTATCAGTCAACATTCTCAACTAGAGAAGAAGGTAACTCAATGGTGGTGTTCATCTTGACAAGATGGCATGATGACGACCTAGCAGGACGAGTATTAAAGGACGCAGCAGAAGCTAAGTCAGAAGGTGAAGCCTATGACGAGTGGGAAGTTATAGAATACAAAGCTATTGCTACTGAGGATGACGAACACCGTAAAGAGGGTGAAGCGTTATGGTCAAACAAGTTCTCTATTGAAAAACTACTCAAGAAAAAGACCGAGATGGGTACTTATGAGTTTTCAGCATTATACCAACAGAATCCTATTGATGAAGAAAACCGTAAGTTTAAAGAAGCTTGGTATCAGTACAAAGAACTATCAGATGTAGAGAACCTTGAAACATTTAATGTGATGACTATTGATCCGAGAGGCAAAGACGATATTAAACTTGGTAACGACTTTGTAGGTATAACAATAAACTTCGTAGACTTGCAGGGTAAATGGCACTTCATTAGTTACAAGGCTAAGTTATCAGCTACCGGCATTATAGACATGATGTTTAACAATTGGCAACGTTACCGATTACACAAGATATGTATTGAAGATAACCAGTTCACTCAAGCATTAAAACACTCGTGGGAAGAACAATCACGTATAAGAGGTATCTACCCATATGTAGAGCTACTCAAGCATGGTGGTACTCAGAAAGAGCTTAGGATAGAAGCTTTAGTACCTCGCTATGAAAGAGGTGGCATTTTCCACTTGAAAGTGAATGGCGAAAACCAATGTAAAGACTTGGAAGAAGAACTAAAACTATTTCCTAAAGCAGCCAATGACGATACGAGCGATTCAGCAGGGTATCAAGAGATGGCAGCAGTACGACCTACAGACAGGTCAACACTAGAATACTCAGGCAACCCTAGCGCACTAATTTACTAAAGGAGTGGTATGAGAATTAAATACGGTAACTACAAAGTCAAATACACAAGAGAGGATGGTGTAGAAGTGGACGAGAAAGAAACCTACCAGAACGGCTCACTCACTGGTAAACAAATACGCTATGAGATACGCAAGAAAGTAGCCAACGATAAAGAAGAACTCGCTGAATGGTTAAAGTTTCGTACTGAACATAAGGACTCACCGATACTAGAGTTTAAGACAGAACGTAAGTCATGGCTCGGTCAAGACTACTTCATTATCTTATCGTGGGAAGAACACGTACAGTACACAAAGTAGCTTTTCAAACCTATTTTTGATATAATGTAACTAAGCAATAGCCACCGAATACCGGAACTTTGCAATAGCAAATAACCGGTATAAAAGTGGCTTTTTTAGATTCAACACAAGAATTATCTCTATGGAAAAGAATATACGGTAACTATGTAGTTGCTAATTCAGGCTGTTGGGAATGGACAGGCAATAACAAAAAAGATGATTATGGTTATTCCTATCTAAGTTTAAATTTTAAGGGTAAAAAGAACTTAACTCTCGGTGTGTACAGAGCTATGTATGCACTCATACATGGGTTACCAGCAAAAGGTTTACACCTCGACCACTTATGCAGAAATGTTAATTGTATAAATCCAAAACACCTAGAGCCTGTTACAACACAAGAGAACCAGAAAAGAAGCCCAGTATCTATCACGACAGTGAACTCTAGTAAAACTCATTGTCTAAATGGGCATGAATTTAATGAGCAGAATACTTACATACCGCCTAAAAGACAGAATAGGCGTGAGTGCCGAACCTGTAAAAGACAGAGGAGCGCATTGTAATGGCATTCAGTTATTTAACCCCTCAAAACGTTTACAAGCATTTCAAGGACTCCGAAAAGGCGATGAGTCCTTTGTTCGATAACCTCTCAGAAAACGAGAGACTCGCACAGAACAGACCGCACCCATCAGTAGACAAGTCAATGCCTAAAGTCACTGACGGTACTCTAGCGGCTATTATCCAAGAAACTCCTAAACGAATTATCCAACAACTACCTACAGGCGTAGTTAAAAGCTCAGAAGGTGAATGGCTCGACATATTCGCAAACTGGAAGCTCAACAAAGACATTATCCCTCACATGGACTGTCAGGCAGACCCACTTCAGAAGTCATGGCGTGGTGGTTCATATGCTATGACGTATGGCTCATGCCCTGCATATGTTTTCATGGATGTATATAACGGTGAACTACGTGCTAACTTCAAGCTCCCATACATCACACACGTTTATCTACAAAAAGGTAAAGTATCCTCTCACGAGTCTAAGTTCCAGTTTATTGAAGGCTGGTATCAAGAATCAGACATTGACTATATTATCTCTAACGAGAAACAACTTAAAGAGCAAGACCCCGGATACAAGTCTGAATGGGATGTTAAGAAGCTCGAAGAAATCAAGACAAGTAGACAGACTAAAGGCGAAGATCAAAAGAACCCTCAAGAAAAAAAGAGTAAAGAGAATACTGAAGATGACGGTATCCGTATCATACATGCGTTTCAAGATGGTATCGGTGCAAAGTTCTACTCATTTGTTGTAGAGCAATCAAGTGAAGGTAGCGAAGCATTCATAGTCCGAACAAAGGTCAATCCAGACCCTAGAGGCAAAATGCCGTTACCTCGAATGTACTACAACATTGACCTATTCAACCCACTAGGTCGCTCAGTCATAGATATGTCAGGTGGTATGCAAAACCTTCTTGACTCACATACTCAGTCATTCCAGTACCGTACAGCACTAGAAATAGCACCACCAGTTAAGAAGCGTGGTCAAATACCTAAAGGTGCAATCAAGTTTGTTCCTTACGCAGTATGGGATATGGGTGACAACCCTAACAATGATGTAGAAGTCGTCACTATGGGTACAAGTGCATTCCAGAACTTCCCTAATACCTACGGTTTAATCAAGTCTCAAATCCTCAACTTAAACAACTCATCAGACACATCTATAAGTGCAGAATCCGGCAACCCTGGTTTCTCTAAAACTGATGCTGGTGTGAATGCTATGTCTCAGAAACTTGGTGTATCAGACAACTACTTCCGTAAGCAATACGAAGGCTGGTGGAATGAAATCTGTGAAACTGCACTAAACCTTACATTCGCAGAAACCAAAGGCTCACGAGAAGAAAAACTAGATAAAGACACCGCAGATAAACTACGTAAAGTCCTCCCAGAAGGTAATGAAATTATCATATGGGATCAACAAGACGAGAACAAAGTATACGTTGACTACGACCTACTAGGTGTAGAGCCATTGTACTTTGAAGTTGATTCATCTACCTCACAAGTCAAAGAAGATAGTATGCAAGTTGAATCATTGAGTGCTGCTAAAGAACTTGTCGTCGATATGCTCCCACCATCTAAGAGAATGGCACTCGCTAACAAATTTATCTACAAGCTTGGTGTTGAAGACCCTGAAGATATTACCTTCTCAGAAGAAGAAATCATGCAAGCAACTCAAATGGAACAAGTGCAACAGGGAATGGCAGAACAACAAATGGCTATGCAAGGTCAAATGGGTCAAATGCCACCAGAAGGTATGCCACCTATTGAACAACCTACCGAAGAAGAACTCGCAGTAGAAGATATGCGTAATGCTGGTATGGATGACGCGACTATAGAAGAAGTCTTGATGATGATGCAGAACGGTGCAACAGACGAAGAAATCACTCAATTCTTGACGGGAGCGGCATAATGTCTGACTTGTTAGTAAATGAAGGTCATCTGATGGAGTCAACCCTCGCTCCTCAGAAAGTAGCCGAAAATCTTGAACGTGCTGAGTTTCAGGAAGCCCTCCCGTATATAGAACACCTCATTAAATGGTTTGATTTTCAGGCTAAAGAGTGTGACTCAGTTAAAACAGTACACCAAGTAGTAAAAGAATACAGCCACCTTAACCCAACTACTGATACAGCCTTGATTGCTTTGGATTTATTAAGCGAGTTACTAGCCAACAAGAAAGGAGAGATTAAAGCATTTCTAAGCACATACGCACCACGCTTCGCAAAACAGCTAGAAGAAGATTCTACTACTGACAGATAACCAAAATAGTTGTCTGTCGTTAGTAGCACCTCCGCTACGTCAAGGGATCGCGACCCGTTAATTAAGCAGTTAAAAAGGAGTGCATATGTCTGATACAGACGACATCGATGAGTTCGCAAACCCATTCGATGAACCAACGGAAACAGAAACGACAGAAAGTGCAGAAACAGAGAGCAAGGTAGAGGATACCGAAGCTGAAGAAACTAACGCAACTGACGATGACGAGGAAGTTGAGGCTGAACAGTCAGCTAGTAAAGATGACTCTGACACTGAAGAATCTACGGAAACGGATGTAGAGGAAGAATCAACTGACGGCAAACCAGCACCAGACGCATCCAATAGTGATTGGGCGAAATGGCGCAGGGAACAAGCCGAAGCTCGCAAGCAACAACGTCTACAGGAAGCTCAAACGCTTCAAGCAAAACAGCAAGAATACTTGCAAGATGCAGAGGACGATGATGGCGAGCTAAGACTTAGGAAGATAGAAGCAAACGAGGAACAACGCAACTTAGACCGTTACTACGAAGTCGTAGAAACGAATGTATCTAAGATTGAGAACGACTGGGAATCTATTTTATCTGACGAGTCATTAGCAATGTTCAACCCTAACAAGGACACGTTTAACAGCAGACAGTTTGACCGTATGAAAGCTAGTTATGAAGCTATGCACGTACAAGTAAACCCACAGCGACCAACGGACATTGTAGGAGTGAACGAATCTTTTTACAAATTCGCTAAAGAGTGGGCGAAAGACTGGAATCTTGATGCAAAAGTCCAACAGGCTAAAGGCACGAAGCAAGCCATAAGAAACCTTGCAAGTGCTGAACCATCAGGTAACAGTGTCGCTCCTCAAAAGAAGAAGTCAGACCCTCTATTAGATTTATGGGATTCGGAAGATTAACAAAAATTTGAGTAGGGCTGGCTATCTATAAAGGAAACTAACAATGGCACAGAACTATTCTTCAAAAGTACTCGGCAAAATTGACGAGCGCAACTACCAAGAGATGCTTACTGGCGACATCGTAAACAAAGGCATCCGCCTTGAGTTCAACGGTAACAACTCTTGCACAATCTATAACGTAAACGTTGTAGACGAAAATGACTACGTACGAAGCGGTACAAACCGATTTGGTGCATTAGTCGAACTTGGTACAGGTACTCAAACCTTCACACTTTCACAAGATAAAAGCTTTACATTCACAGTTGACCGAGGAAACTTGGAAGATTCAGAAATGGTACAAGAAGCTAACAAAGCAGTTAAGCGACAGGTACGTGAAGTATCAGTCCCTAACACTGACATCTACATCTTCACGACAGCAGCAGCTTACGCTGTAACTGCTTCACAGACTACAAGTGGTGTCACTCTTGCAACTAACAACGCTTACCAGAACTTCTTGATCGGTGCAGCAGCACTATTCAACAACAAAGTTAAAGGTAAGAACGTTTGTTTCTTAGGCACAACAGCTCACAACTTGCTAAAGCGAGATGCAGAGTTCGTACGTGACTGTGACAAGAGCTATGCAGACGCTAAGACTGGAACAATCGGAATGGTTGACGGAGTAGAACTTCGTTTAGTACCTACTGGTTACTTACCAGCAAGCGTTCACTTCTTGTTTGTAAACGAAAAAGCACTTGTTGTTCCTATGAAGTTCAACAGTGTTCGTGTCTTGACAGATGTTCAAGGTATTGACGGTGCTGTAGCGGAAGGTCGTCGTTACTACGACTGCTTCATTCCAACACAAGCAGGTAAGGGTATCTATACTATCACAACCTAATAAATAGGAGATACGTATGGAAGAAAATTTTAACAAACCAGAACGAGGCAGTAAGACTGGACTCTACCAGATAGAAAACGCAGAAGGCGATAAGGTAGATTTTCCAGCAGAATCATTCCCTCAAGCAGATGCACTCGTCCGAATGGGCGGTAAGTGGATTAAAAGCATTGAAGAATGGCGAGCAGACCAACTAGCCAAAAAAGCTACGAAGGCTGAAACCTCAGATAAGAAAGGCAAATAACAATGGCAAACCCAATAACCCCATATGTCGGTACAGATGGTCGTCTATGGATTAACGTGTCAGAGAACAAAACTTTGGCAGCAACGGAGTTTGGCTGGGTACAGAACCTCATAGTTGATGGTCTTACTCTAACAGCTCCAGCTTCAGCAACAGTACTTGCTGGTGCAGAACTAACAATCCGTAACGGTGGTGTACCACAAGGTAGCACAGTTGGATCAGGTGATGACGCTAGCTTAGGCTTCGTATTGACTCCTGCATCTGGTGATGGTGTAACTGGCAACGGTTTCACAGCAGCTATTAACAAAGGTGTAACTTACGTCAAAGCTCAAGGTAGAGTCGGTGACGAAATCACACTTGCGAGTGGTGCTGCAAACACAGCTAAGGCATGGAACGTAACCAAAGTAAAAGGCCCATTAGCCGCTTGGACTCGAACAGCTTAATAGCAACTCCTGAGCATGAGTTAAAACTGCTCACCTAAAACTATGAATCCAGCTATAGACAAACTACGACAAGAGAACAGACGCAAAGCCGAACTACAGGCTCAAGCTGACCAGAACCAAGCAATAGTGCAAGGGTTACAGTCACTTGACCAGAATAACGTTCAGGCTATTTCTGCTTTAGTACGTTTTCTGCAAGGGCATACATCTAAAACTGAAGTTGTAAACCAACTCAAAGAGATAGGCACACCAGACGCATTTAAAGTAATGAGCGCAGTCAATGATATGCACTCGACACTTAAGAAGCTAAAGAATGCTGATTTCTCAGAAGTAGTAGACCGTCTTAACAAACTCATAGAAGTAAGTTCAAAAGAGATTGAGATACCGGAACAACGTGAAGAAGTACGAGTATCTAACTTAAATGAACTATCCTCAGAGATTTCTAGCCTAGAGCAAGCTATTGACCGACTTGCAAACAAGAAGCAACCAGATATTAAAGTAGCTTCACCAGTCGTAAACGTAGATGCACCTATCGTCAACGTAGAGCAAGATTTTGCGACGTTACAAAAAGGCTTAAAAGACGTAGTTGAAGCCATCCGAAAACAGGTATTTCCAGAACCTATTGCAACAGACATCACCCCACTAGTAGACGAACAGAAAAAGTCTAACAAGTTATTAAAAGAAATAGCAGAAAAGCGTGTAGGTGGTAGCGGATCAGGTGGTCACACGACACCGTATCAGGATGCAGACGGTAAACCTGTATATGTTGAATTGCAAGGTGGAGCTGTACCTATCACCGGTTCAATAACCGCAAGCGCATCAACCCTAGCAGACTTCTCAGTTAACGACATTGAAGAAGATACAACCTCGTACTTTGGCTATACAAAGCCTGACGGTACATGGCTAGTTAAATCCCTCACAGCAACATCAGTATCCTATGCGACTGAGACAAACAATGTCTTGGTTACATCGTACACGGATGCGTGGACGGACAGAGCAACACTAACATATCAACGCTTCGACGAGGCGTTTTAACGAAAGGTAATAATGAGTAAATCAAACATATTTGAAAATGACTTGCTACTTCTCATTTTCAATAACACAGACATAGCAGACGTAGGTGATGCAGGTGGACTACAGAACTCAGCTACCGCAGGTTCATTATACATAGCACTACACACAGCAGACCCAGGTGAAGCAGGTACAGCAGCAACCAGCGAATCAGCATACGGTTCATACGCACGACAGGCAGTAGCTCGAAGTGGTGCAGGTTGGACAGTTACAGCTAACGAAGCAGAGAATGCAGCCCTAATCCAATTCCCTGAATGTTCAAGTGGTTCAGAAACTATCACACACGTTTCAATCACGACAGCAGTATCAGGTACAAGCAAGATTCTTTATAGCGGTGCATTAAGTGCATCACGTTCAGTATCTAGTGGTATCCAGCCTCAATTCGCAGCAGGCGCATTAGTGGTTTCCGAGGACTAATCATGACAGATAAAACTAAGAAACCAATCATTGCAGACATGAGCGTAGTCATGAATGGTAAAGGAACGCTTAAATAATGATAACTGGAATCAAACAACTAGTAGACGCAGAACTAGACGGCAAAGTTCGTCAGTACACATGGCGTAAGACACCATCACAGGTGACTACTGCTGGTTTATGGTTCGATTTATCTATGAGTCCAGGGCGACCAGTACCTAAGTATTGGTTTGATGCTCCTCCAGCTATAGCAAAACAGATTAGCTATTCAGCAGACGGTGGGCTAGAACATGGTGGTGGTGTATCTCCTAGTGAGAAGTATTTACGACTTACAACAAGCTTAGCTACCGCTGCTACCGCACTACCTTTAACAATGATTCTATGCGACTACCTACTTTACTACCCATCTATAGATGATTCAGTTACCGATGAACAGATTATGGATAACACTGTTACCTTGCCTCGCTATACAGACGGTGAAGGGGTGCAAGTCATAGCAGTATCCGTTGCTGGTAGAACTGGTGGTTCAAGCTTTTACTTTACCTACACGAACTCAGACGGTGTATCAGGTAGAGTATCACGAACAGTATTTCAGAACTCAGCAGCAGCTTTAGGAACATTACAAGCCAACGGTGTAAACAATAACGCCTCGTCAATGCCATTTATAGGCTTACAAGCTGGTGATTCAGGTGTTAGAAGTATTGACTCAGTAGTAATGATTAATGCAGACGTAGGTCTTATGACTTTAATCCTGGTCAAACCGATTGGAACATCTGTCATACGAGAAATAACTGCACCTGTAGAAAAAGACTACTTCATGGAAGCTGGTGTAATACCACGAATATACGATGATGCCTATTTAAGTTTTCTCTGCTTGCCACAAGGTACGCTGGCGGCGACAGCTTTAATGGGCGATATAAAAGTAATTTGGACATAAGAAAGGAAATATTATGCCAGGATTCGCATCACGTGACCAAATAATACAAGCGCAGACTAACGGACAAACATGGAGAGCCGACTGGTCTAAAAACATGAACCCTACCGCAGCAGCAGTAGCTAACGAGTGGCACACACTATTTAGGGGTAACGGAAACCCAGGGCCAGACGCTATATTTGACGCTGGTTCTAACTTAACCTTTCAGGCAGTTAAAGACACAACCACATCAGCAAGCTCTATCCCTCATGGCGGTAACGTACAGCCAACCTATAACAAATATCTATTAAGCGGTTCAGCAGTTAGCGCAGCAGCTACCGCACAACCATCAGTTGTAACTCTTATAGACGTAGTAGGGTTCTACCGTGTTACATCTGTTACCACGACAACTGCACAAGCTACTACAAATACTTTGGGTCAGTCAGACACATTTACAGCAGATGCAGGCACGGATGTTTGTACTTGGACATCAACAGCCAACATTCCGTCTAACGTACTAACTGGTACACGTGTACGTCTTACGACCACCACAACACTACCTGGTGGGCTAGCTACAGCTACTGATTACTATGTAATTAAAGTGTCTGACACGACGTTCAAACTGGCAACTACATACGCAAACGCAGTAGCAGGTACTCAAATAAACATCACTGACGCTGGTACAGGAACTCACACCGTAACTTGGTTACTACCTCGCTACACAAACGGTGCAGGTCTTAACGCTATCATGTTTAACCCAGCAGCAACAGCTATGGGCGCAGCAACTCCTAACCTTTCACTAGGTTACACAAACAGCTCACAAGTAGCCTCACGAGCAACACCAACGGTACTTCCAGTAGGTAAAACAGCAGCCTCAAACAGTCACATCCTATACACAGGTGCAACAGGTGCAGGTAAATATAACTTCGCAGTACCTCGACAATCTGGTGACTCAGGCATCGCAGAAATCAACACAATTCAGAACTCTACCTCGTATGTATCAGGAACGTACTGTGTAGCTCTATACAAAGAACTTGCTAGATTCCCTATAACTACATTGGGTGTCGCAGCAGAGAGAGATTTCTTAAATCAACTCCCAAGCTTACCTCGTATCTATGACGGTGCAGCCATTTACGGTTTACTCGGTAGTGGTGCAGCAACCCCAGCTAACTCAGCATTTTCAGGTCACTTAGATTTTATTTGGAACTAACATGGCACTACTAGGCAGTTACTCAGTTATCTTGAAAAACCCAGCGACCTTTATAGGTGGTACTCAAGTTTCTAATTGCCGAAGCGCTTTTGGTGGGTCAGGTCAAAACCTACAGATGTACTATGGTGAATCAGAAGGTGGTGGACTACCGCTTACTTCCTCAATGTCTACAGGTACAGAGCCACCATACTCATACCACCTTGCAGAAAAGGGCGGTGAGCTATCTTCGACTACTCTGATAAACGGAACAAGTGACTTAGATATTACATCCCTCTCACTAGGTAAAGCACTCGAAGCAGCTATGGCAGGTGTAGGAACAGTAGACACAGCTGGACTATCACTTGTAACGAGTATGATTGCCGCACTCGCAGGTACAGGTTCACTCACTGGTTCAATGGTAGGTACGATTCAAATGGCAGCAGACCTAGCAGGTAGTGGCGACCTTACCGCTTCTCTAGGCTTGTTGTCTAACCTATTCGCTAACTTATCTGGTAGTGGTGGATTAACCGCAGACCTTAAAGGTAGGCTCTCTATGGCAGCTACTATCTACGTAAATGAAGGTACTGCAACCGTAGAACAGATCGTAAACGAAGTAGTACAAGCCATAGTAGACATGGGTGCAACTGGTGGACTTACAGTTGAGGAACATGCACAGCTTATGAAGACTCTTACAACGGTGAAATTCTTAGGCTTGAAATAAGTGTGTAAGTGTGCTATATTGGTGGTATGAAGTTTATAATTACTGACACTAAAACAGGTAAGAAAACAATACCATTCGAAATCCACGATCTTGACTGTTATGGTATAATAAGGTTATGAAAATAGTTACTCATACGGGGTACTACACTCTTAAACAGAAGTGGCAAGAATTACATAATCTAAAGCAATTTGCCGAATCAGATAAACTAAGAGAAGATTTCGAGTACTACTGGCAGGAAAATTTTACACCTGAATTAGAACAAAGTTCACCTATGCGTCCTGCTCTATGGTTCAAGAAGTACAAGAAACGCTTACTTGAAGATAACCCATCATTGACTAGTGAAATCGTTGAAAGTGTAGAACGACAATCAATTTACCTTTTTTCACGCACAGGTCAGTTCATAGCCTTAAAGTAATAATTTTGCTATACTATATATAGATAAACTCTCACCCCACTGACATACAGAAGGTATCACCGAACAACGGAACTATAAGGAGAGAATGTACGATAGTAGGTATTCACAAGCAACCGATCAACGGAACTTAGACAACGGACACACCGAATCCCGAAGAAAGCTATCTTACAACTACTAAACAGTTAGTAATTGAATAGAAAAGCTTAAAAATTGAGAGAAACGAGAAACTAGTATTGACAGATAGTGTATACTGATAGTATAGTATGAAAAGATATTTACTACTCATACCAGTCATAGCCCTAGGCATATTCGTATTCAGACCAACAGACAAGCCTGTACAGTCTGTTACAGCTACTGAGTCGGTACAAGTACCAGAATCAGAGCAAAAAACCGTAGAAGAACCCCTAGACGCACAAACGATACTTGAACTAGTAAACGCAGAACGTGCAAAAGTAGGCGTTAAGCCACTAGTAATAGATGATAGGCTTAACCAATCTGCACAAGCTAAGTGTGATGATATGTCGAAGTTTAATGAGTGGGAACATGTACTAAGTAATGGCAACACCCCCGAAACCTACATAAATAGGTATTATGGTGAATATGAAAAAGGTGCTGAAAATCTAGCACTCAATACTAGAACACCGGAAATACTTGTTAAGTCATGGCTTAATAGCAAAACACATAAAGAATCTATGCTAAGTAGTGATTATGTAAAAACAGGCTTTGGAATTTGCTACATAGTTGACAACACCTCAGTAGTCAACTTATTTGTCAATTAGTTGATCTCGTTTCTCTCCAACCCAAGGAGTGAAACATGCAACCATCATATCGAAGCTATTTACAAAGCCTCGCAAATAACACAGGGCTTCCTGCTCAAGAAGCACGAGCTTTACTGCAAGTAACTGGTGATGACCAAAGAGTTAACGACCAGTTTGTTAGCGACCCTTATGGGTATACTAAAAACGACAGAGGTCAAATATCCGTACAAGATGATACCGGAGAGAACTACTGGTATGGTCCTCAAGGTATACAAAGTCTAAATACTAAATACTCAACATCATACAATAATAAATATAGCCCACAAGTACAGTCATGGATGGACCAGAACTCTAGCACATCAAGACTTGGTGGTGGTGGCTCAACAGGTGGTGGTAGCTCATACGACCCGAACGACCTTGCATTCATAGACAGTCAAATAGGCTCAGTCAATCAAGGTATAGGACAACTAAGCAACCAGCGTGGTATCGGACTAGAAAATATTTTGAACAGTTGGCAGGAAGCTGAGAATAAACGACAAGCAGATAAAGCAGTAGCAGAACGTGACTACAACACAGCTAAGACAGACTCAACTAATTCATACCTAGACTCACGTTCAGGTATTCGTAGAGATGCTGGCAACATGTACCAGTCAGGGCGTAGAGCATTAGGTGCAGCAGGTGCAGGACGTTCATCAGCATTAGACACACTTCTTCCATTCGTAGTAGGTAAAGAAGCTGCTATGCGATTCGGTGAAACACAAGACTCTTTCGGTAAGAATCAAAGAGGCTTAGATACTTCATGGTCAGATACTACTCGTCAATATGATGAATTTGGTAGCGACCTTACAAACAGGAAACGACTCAAGGAACAAGAACTAGAACAAGGTATCTTAGGAAAAGAAGCAAGCTTACAAGACCAACTCGCACAACTTCAGCTACAGAAAAGCTCACTCATGGGTGGCAACGCAGCTCAAGCATTAGCAGGTGTTGCTCCTATTCGTGATCGTATCAGTACAATTCTCGGACAAGTAGATAACTTAGGTAAACAATATATAGGCGCAGTACAACCAGCAGGTCAAGTTAAATTCCAAGCACCAGAACTTGCAAGCTATGACTACTCAAAGTTCGCACCAGTAACAGCAGGACAAAACCAACCAGCACTAGGGGATTACGTTAGTCCTCTCACGTCAATCATTCAGAAGCGCAAAGAACTAGAGAAATAAGGAGGGTCACACTATGGCTTTCGGCTCTATCATAGACGCAATTCTT
>Ga0075163_10004314_pt1 | contig 19097 bp, 17 predicted proteins | sample JI1023141ADNA_FD_71478 | JGI IMG/M metagenome (GOLD analysis project Ga0075163, IMG submission 71478) | Wastewater effluent complex algal communities from Wisconsin, to seasonally profile nutrient transformation and Carbon sequestration -... | ecosystem: Engineered > WWTP > Effluent > Algae...
GTCTTCAGGGACGGAAACCTTGTATACTCGCTGCTCCTATGGCTGAACAGACTGCTGACAGCTCGTTGGCCCGTCGCCTATTCTGGCTGGTCTCGCTGCCCGTGGCCCTGCTCGTCACGGTGGGCGTGGTTCTGGGTCTCCAGATCAACCGCATGAGCGAAAATGCGCACTGGGTTGATCATACCGACACAACGATCTCAAAGCTCTACGAACTTCAGAAGCGAATCATCGATCAGGAGACGGGGCTGCGCGGCTACATGGTGACGGAAAGTCACCTGTTTCTGGAGCCTTACGAGAGCGCCAATGTCGATGTATCGCTGAGCGAGCTTGGGAACCTGCTGTCGGACAATCCAGAGCAGCTGCGCAACCTGCGCGAGCTCCAGGCCCGCTACGACTTCTGGTTCCAGGACTCCGAGAAGGTGCGCCTCGGCGAGATCCCAATGCAGACGGTGCGCAACGTCGACTACATGAAGATGCGCAAGCAGCGGATGGACCAGATCCGCGGGATCGTGTCGACCATGCTCGCGACCGAGCGCCACCTGCGCGAAGCCCGGCAGGCGGCGCTCAGCGCCTCCAACCAGTCGACCGGCATCATCTTTGTGGTTCTGCTCAGCGCAACGGCGATCGTGATCTCGCTGTTTTCGCGGCGCAGCGCGAGCGCGATTGCCAATACGTTCCAGGCCGCTCTCGACGGAGAGCAGGGCAGCCGCAAGGCGCTGGAGCGCGAAGAGTGGATCCGCACCGGCCAGATGAAGGTCATGGCCGCGATTCAGGGAACGCTGGATGTGCCGGAGATCTGCGGCCGCGGCCTGGAGACGCTGGCCACCCATGCCGGAGCCCCGATCGGAGCAATCTTCGTCACCGATGGCAGAGGCTGGAAGCGGCAGGCCGGACACGGTCTCGACGCCAAGTCCGCGGGACCCGAGCACTTTGACATCGGCGAGGGGCTGGTGGGACGCGCTGCCCAGGCGCGGGTGGTCACCGAGCTCAAGGACGTTCCATCGGGCTATCTGCGCGTCCGCTCGGGCATCGGCGAGACCGAGCCGCGCCACATCCTGTTTGCGCCCGCCTCCGTCGACGGCGTGGTGCATGGAGTCATCGAGCTCGGCTTCCTGGCCGAGGCCGCAGAGCGCACGCGCGAGCTCTTGTCGCGGGTCGGGGAGTCCATTGCCACCGCAGTGCGCACCGCCGAGTCGCGCAACCGCCTGAAGGATCTGCTGGAAGAGTCGCAGCGGCAGTCCGAGGAGCTTCAGACCCAAGGCGAGGAGCTGCGGGTCGCCAACGAGGAGCTTCAGGAGCAGAGCAAGGCGCTTCAGGAGACGCAGCAGCGCCTTGAAGAGCGCCAGGAGGAGCTGGAGGCCACCAACGCCAGCCTGGAGGTGCAGACCGATGACCTCCAGCGCGCCCAGCGCGAGCTCAACGAGAAGGCCGCGGAGGTCGAGCGCGCCAGCCGCTACAAGTCCGAGTTTCTGGCCAACATGTCGCACGAGCTGCGCACGCCGCTCAACAGCGCGCTCATCCTGTCCAAGCTCCTGGCCGACAACAAGCCCGGCACCCTCAACCCCGAGCAGGTGCGCTTTGCCGAGACCATCTACCAGGCGGGCAACGACCTCCTGACCCTGATCAACGACATCCTGGATCTGTCCAAGATCGAAGCGGGAAAGACCGAGATCCATCCGGAGCTGACCACCACCCGCCGCATCACCCAGCCCATCCTGCGCGGCTTCGAGCCGATCGCGCGCGAAAAGCACCTGCGCCTGACTTCTTCAGAGCAGGAAGGGATGCTCGATGAGCTCACAACCGACGTGCAGCGCGTCCAGCAGATCCTGAAGAACCTGATCTCGAACGCGCTCAAGTTCACCGAAAAGGGCGAGGTGACGCTGCGGGTCGAGGGCGACGCAAAAGAGGTCCGCATGAGCGTGCGCGACACTGGAATCGGAATTCCAGCCTCGCAGCACAAGCTCATCTTTGAAGCGTTCCGGCAGGCCGACGGAACCACCAACCGCAAGTACGGCGGCACCGGACTTGGACTCTCGATCTCGCGCGATCTCGCCCTGCTGCTCGGCGGCGAGCTCACCGTCGACAGCGAGCCCGGTCGCGGCAGCACCTTCACGCTGCGTCTGCCGCGCGCGCACCAGCCGCAGGAGCGGCCCTCGCAGCCGCCGCATGCCCCAGCGCCGCCGGCGCAGCAGCAGCAGCAGCAGCACAAGGCGCCGGCCAGATCGCAGCCCCCGACCGCCGTCGCCAAGCGCGCACCGCAGCCCCCGGGACGAGCGCCGGCAGGCGACCGGCCGCCCATCGACAAGTCGCGGCGACTGCTCCTGATTGTGGAAGACGACGCGCCGTTCGTGCGCATCCTGCTCGATCTGGCCAAGGAGCTCGACTTCGAGGCCATTGTCGCCACCACCGCCGACGAGGCGACGCGGCTGGCGCAGCAGCACGCGCTGAGCGCGGTCATCCTGGACATGCACCTGCCGGATCACTCGGGACTCTCGGTGCTCGATCGCCTGAAACACGATCCGAACACGCGCCATGTGCCGGTGCACGTGGTCTCGATTGCCGACTACAGCCAGCAGGCGCTTGCCATGGGCGCGGCCGGCTATCTGCGCAAGCCGGTCAAGCGCGAGGATCTGGTGGATGCGCTGCGCTCGCTCGAACAGCGCTTTACGCGCCGCATCCGCCGCGTGCTGGTGGTCGAAGACGATCCCGTGCAGCGCGAGAGCCTGCATGCGCTGCTCGGCGGTGAAGGCGTTCAGTTGGTGGCCGTGGGGACAGTGGCTGAAGCGCTGACCGCCCTGCGCACCAGCACCTTCGACTGCGTGGTCACGGATCTCATGCTGCCCGATGCTTCGGGCGACGATCTCCTGCGCACCATGGCCGAAGACGAGACCTACTCTTTCCCCCCGGTCATCGTCTACACCGGCCGCTCGCTCAGCGAAGAGGACGAGCGCCGCCTGCGCCGCCACTCCAGCTCGATCATCGTGAAGGGTGCGCGCTCGCCAGAGCGGCTGCTCGAAGAGGTCACCCTGTTCCTGCATCAGGTCGAGTCCGACATGCCGCCCGAGCGGCAGCGGCTGCTCAAGCAGGCGCGCGATCGCGAAAAGCTCTTTGAAGGGCGCCGCATTCTTCTGGCCGAAGACGATGTGCGAAACATCTTTGCGCTCAGCAGCATCCTAGAGCCCAAGGGCGCCAAGCTGCTGATTGCCCGCAACGGGCGCGAGGCTCTGGAGATCCTGGACAAGGAGCCCAAGGTAGACCTGGTTCTGATGGATATCATGATGCCCGAGATGGACGGCCTGACCGCGATGCGCGAGATCCGCAAGCGGCCGGCGTTCGCCAAGCTGCCCATCATTGCGCTGACCGCCAAGGTCATGCGCGACGATCAGGAGCACTGTCTGCAGGCCGGCGCCAACGACTATGTCGCCAAGCCGCTCGACATCGAGATCCTGCTCTCGCTGCTGCGCGTCTGGATGCCCAAATAGAGCCTGATGCCGTCGGATTTTGACATCGAAATGGAGCTGCTGCTGGAGGCCATCTACCGGCGCTTCCACTACGACTTCCGCAGCTACTCCATGGCTTCGATGAAGCGCAGGATCCGCCAGGCGCTGGTCGTGCTTCAGTGCGAGACCGTGTCCAGACTTCAGGAGCGGCTGCTTCACGAGCCGGAGCTGTTTCCGCAGCTGCTGCGCTTTCTGACCGTGCAGGTCAGCGAGATGTTTCGCGATGCGAGCTTCTTTCGCGTGCTGCGCGAAAACATCGTTCCGATCCTGCGCACCTACCCTTCGCTCAAGGTCTGGATCGCGGGCTGTAGCAGCGGCGAGGAGTTCTACTCCCTGGCCATCCTCTTTCGCGAAGAGGGCCTCTTTGATCGCACGATCTTTTACGCCACGGACATAAATGGCGACGCGCTGCGTCAGGCCGAATCGGGAGTCTATCCGCTGAGTCGCGTCATCGCGTTCAGCGAGGCCTATCAGGCCGCGGGCGGACGCGGCTCGCTCTCCCAGTTCTACTCGGCTGCCTACGGCTCTGTGGTCTTTGACCGCTCGCTCATCGCGCGCTCCGTGTTCTCGGATCACAGCCTGGCCACCGACTCCGTTTTCGCGGAAGTGCAGCTCATCACCTGCCGCAACGTGCTCATCTATTTCAATCGCGAGCTTCAGGATCGCGCGATCAATCTCTTCGCTGACTCACTGGTCCGGCGCGGCTTCCTCGGTCTTGGCAGCAAAGAGTCGCTCATGCTATCTTCACACGCTGCTAGCTTCTCGGAATTTGCGCTGAACGAGAGATGGTACAGGCGATGTTAGCAGGCCCCCGGTCACCGGGCGTAGATGCGGTTGTCATTGGCGGCTCTGCCGGCGCGGTCGAAGCGCTGGGAAAGCTGCTGCCCCTGCTGCCCGCTGACCTGGGCGTGCCGGTGGTGGTGGTTGTGCATCTCCCGAACAAGCATCCGAGCCTGCTTCAAGAGATCTTTGCCCATCGCTGCAGTCTTCAGGTCTACGAAGCGCAGGACAAGCTGCCCATGGAAAAAGGCGCCATCTATTTCGCGCCGCCCGACTACCACCTGCTCATCGAGAGCGACCACGTCTTTGCGCTCTCCGTCGAAGAGCCGGTGAACTTTTCGCGACCCTCGATCGACGTGCTCTTTGAGTCCGCAGCCGAGGTCTACGGCCCCCGGCTGCTGGCCCTGGTGCTGACCGGCGCCAGCCCGGATGGGGCGCGCGGCGCCGCAGCCGTCCGCAGCGCCGGCGGTCTCGTCGCAGTTCAAGATCCGCGCACCGCTCAAGCCTCCACCATGCCGCTCGCCGCAATCAAGACCGCGGCTCCTCAGCTGATTGGGACCCTCGACGAACTGGCGACCTTCACCGTACATACCGTGCGAGGATGGACCTGACCATGGCCACTGATAGCACCCCGAAGATCCTTGTGGTCGATGACCTGGAAGAGAACCTCCTTGCCCTGACCGCGCTCCTCCGCAGCGATCGCCTGAGCATCCTCACCGCCCGCTCGGGCGTGGAGGCGCTTGAGCTGCTGCTCGTCCACGACGTGGCGCTGGCGCTGCTCGATGTCCAGATGCCGGAGCTCGATGGCTTTGCGCTGGCCGAGCTCATGCGCGGCAGCGAGCGCACCCGCCACGTGCCCATCATCTTCGTGACCGCGGGCGCCAATGAGCCCTCGCGCATGTTCCAGGGCTACGACGCCGGCGCCGTGGACTTCCTGTGCAAGCCGCTCGATCCGCGCATCCTTCGCCACAAGGTCAACACCTTTGTCGAGCTCCACTCCCAGCGCCAGATCCTGCGCGAGCAGCTCATCGCCCTGCAACGCGGAGAGGCCGAGTCCCGCCGCCTGCGCGACGAGCTCCAGGCGACGCTGCGCCTGAACGACACCTTCCTCGGAGTGGTCGGCCACGATCTGCGCAACCCGCTCAACGTCATCCTGATGTCGGCCGCGCTGCTCGATCACATGTCCCAGGATCCCGGGCAGCGCCGCATCACCGAGCGCATCAGCACCGCGACGCGGCAGATGGTGCGCATGATCGATGATCTTTACGATCTGACCCGCGCGCGCATGAGCGGCGGCATCTCCATCAAGCCGCGCCCCGATGTGGATGTCGGCAAGCTCGCCGAGCGCGTCGTAAGCGAGCTCGGCACCACCCATCGCGATCGCTCGCTCAAGGTGGAGCTGGTCGGCAACACCTGCGGCGTCTGGGATGTGGATCGGCTCGGGCAGGTGCTCTCCAACGTCATCGGCAACGCGCTCCGCCATGGCACCCCCAGCGTGCCCATTCAGGTCTATGTCGACGGCACCGACCCCAACTGGGTCACGCTCACGGTCACCAACGGCGGCGCCGTGCGCGAAGATCTGCTGCCGCACATCTTCGAGCCCTTCCGCCGCGGCTCCGAGACGCAGCGCGAGGGCCTGGGCCTGGGTCTGTTCATCGTGCAGCACCTGGTGCGCGCGCACGGCGGCGATGTCGAGATGCTCGCCCACAAAGAGCTGGACCGCACCAGCGTCCGCATCCGCCTAGCCCGCAACCCGCCCGTCGCCGCCCAGCAGCAGCCCATAACCACTTAAGCTCCTGCCTCTATATGTGCCCTGGCGCTCAGTGTGTCAAAATCGCACGGGTTCCGTCGCTCATTCTCTGCATAATAAGCAGTTTCCCGGGGGTTTTGCCCTGGTCCATATCTTGCTGATTAGCAATCAAGCAATTCGACACATCCCTTTTGTGGAGTCTTTATGAAGAAAGAAGTGCCGCGAAAGCAGCCTCCCTTGAACCCCGTCTTCAAGGCTCAGCTCTCCTCCAGAGCGAGCAGCATGAGCCACCTGCTCGAAAAGTTCTCCGAGCGGGTCACCGCGTGGGCCGGCGGCACCTGGGCCTTCACCATCGCGCTCGGCACCATCCTGCTGTGGGCGATAAGCGGTCCCCTGTTTCACTTTTCCGACACCTGGCAGCTGGTCATCAACACCAGCACCACCATCATCACCTTCCTGATGGTCTTCCTGATTCAGCGCTCGCAGAACAAGGACGCCATGGCGCTCCAGCTCAAGCTCAACGAGATCGTCGCTGCGCTCGAAGGAGCCAGCAACCGCCTGATCGATATCGAGAGCCTGAGCGAGACCGACCTGCGCACCCTGCACACGCACTATCAGCGCCTCTCCGAGATGGCCAAACAGGACAGCTCGCTGACCGTTTCCCACTCGATCGAAGAGGCGGATCTGCGCCACCTGCAAAAGCAGAAGGAATCCAGCCGCAACGCCCGCAACGTCTCAGCCAGCGGCGAATAATCTTCAGGTCACCTTGGGCCATCAAGATCAACGGGTTGCAGTGCTAGCGGAGGGACCCCTGAAACAGCGGGAGGGTGCTTACGGTCTCTTGTCGGGCATCCGGAACTCGGGGATCGCGAGACTGCCGCTCAAGCTGGGGCGCTCGCGCGCTTTTACGGTGATGGCGCCCGAGAGGCGCTCTTTCAGCGAGTCCTGACGCTGCTGCGCCAGAAGCCGCAGCTCGACGGCAACTTCCGACAGTCCGCCCTTTTCCGCCAGGTCGGCCAGCCGCGTAAACTGCTCGGCTTCGCGGCGCGCGCGCTCGCGCATGTAGTCGTGCATCGAGCGGAATACCTCGAAAAATCCGTGCAGCATATCGGTCTTGCGCAGCGGATGCAGCGTGCCCAGATAGCCGGCCTGCATGCGCCGGATCTGATGCGCGACATAGTGAAGCGGACCGGCGACGCGATTGGTGGTGATGATCTGCCATGCAAACAGCACGGCCGTGAGCAGCACACCAAAAAGGATAAGCCCAATGAGCAGATGGCGATCGCTGCGGTGGAACGCCGCCGAGAGCACCTGCGCCTCGACATCCGTGGGGTCCAGCGCGCGCACATCCACCACCCGCGCCGCGATCTTGTTGAAGTGATAGACGAGCCAGCCGAGGCCCGAGGTCAGCACCGCGCTGAGCAGCGCCATATAGCCAGCGTAATGAAGCTGGAACTCACCAAAGATGAGGTAGTTGCGGAGCTTGCGTCTTGCGCGTCCGCGTTGGACTTTTTTACTCATCGCACACCCTGGAGATAAGTCTGAACTTTTTCAGCAGCCTGTTTGGCGGCATCTCCGAGGCAGAAGTTCTTGGCCTCGGCGACACCTTTAGGGTCGTTCCGCTCTTCGAGGTTCCCCCCCACAGTAGCCATCATCTTGATCGCTCGCTCTGGATAGGTGGCGACGATGATGCTGAGATCGCACTCGACCTGGACGCGACCGTGCGCGTCGGGCGGGCTGGCCGACAGCTTGGCAATCTTGGTGTCCACGACATAGCGCGGCAGATTAGGTGCCGAGCCCGGCCCGATCACGACACCGCGAAGTCGGCCGAGCTGAGAGGCGACCTCGCGGTGGGTAAACCTGGCCGTATCGGGGATACCCAGGCTGCATGTGGTAGGGCTGACTTCCAGCGCGAAGCGGCTGGGGCCATTTGCTGATCCGACGCCGGTCTGGCCTGGATCCGAGGGGTTCTCGATGGCGGCAATTGCCCGGCTGACGGCGGTGCGCACCAGGACCTCGGGATCTTCCGAGCAGGCGCGCAGCGCGGGCAGCGCCGCCGCATCGCCCAGCTTGCCCAGCGACGAAGCAGCGACGACGCGCACCGCTGCTTCCTTGTCGCGCAGCGCGCTGATCAAGAGCGGCACGCCGCGCCGATCCTTGAGCTTGCCCAGCACCAGCGCGGCCTGAGCACGCACATTGTAGCTGCGGTCCGTGAGCAGCGCCTGACCCAGCTGATCCACGGAGTCCGCAAAAGCGACCGCGCTGAGGAACATGATCAGCGCGACCGCTCCAATCCTCATTCTAAAGAGGTTAATCGGGTCGCTGCCGAGGGGTCAATATCTTTGCCGGGTTACTGCGCGCAGGGAAAAGGGAAGTGAGATGCGATGTGATAACCAGCCTACTTTGCGGCGGCGCGCGCGGGCCCGGTCGGGGTCACAGGTCCCGCTGGCGGCGGCGTCAGCTCGGGCAGCACCCGGGCGCTGATCTGCCGCACGGCATCGCGCAGCGCCTCGCCCAAGGCCGCAGCAATTGCGCCTGGCAGCTGCCCCTTTTCCACGGTCGGGATGGGACGCTCGACCTGGAGCGTCTGCTCCATGCGAACCGCGCGATCATCGCGCAGGACCATGGTGACGCGCACCAGCCCGACATGCTGCGGCTGGCGGATCTCCTCGAAGCTCACCAGCTCCACATCCAGCGTCGAGCCTGCGCCGGTGACGATGCTGCGCACGCCCTCCTCCTCAAAGAACTTCTGCGTCAGCGCGCGCCGCAGATAGGCCTCGGGCCTTTCCGTCCACAGCAGCTCATCGTAAAACCCGAGCTCATGCTCCGAGTTGCGGTAGATGATCTTTTCCCGGATGTGCGCCGCAGCCTGCACGCGCCCCAGCCGCAGCTCGATCACCGGCCCCGCTCCCGCAGCACGCGGCGGCGCGGCATCGCGGCTCGCGCTCTGCTTCAGCTCTGGGCTGAAGAAGCGCGGGATCGTCGGCTGCGCCTTGTTCGTCAGCGCGCAGCTGCTCAGCACAAACAGCGCAATCAGCGCCACCAACCAAATGCTCACGATGCGTATCATGGCTCTTTCCTCCGCGCGCGGCCCTTTAGCAGCATATCGGGATCGCGATCCACAGACTCGGCCAGCTTTCTTACCGCCTCGGCCGCGCCCTGCACCTCGCGCAGCGTCTCTTCCAGCGCCGGCCCGACGTGATTGGCGTTCTGCGCGGTGCTGCCCACCGACTCCGCAGTGCGCTGAATGGCCGCAACCAGACCCTGATCACTGTTTATGCGCTCGACCATGCGGTTGATGTTGGTGATGGTCACGTTCAGGTTGCTCAGCGCCACATCGGCTCGTCCCGACAGCTTGCCGGTCTGAAGCTCGCTGATGGCCTTGTGCGCGTCATGCAAGACCACATCGACATTGCCCAGCGTGACCATTGCGGCGGGCAGGATCTTCTGAATCTGCGCCGCCAGATCCGGCAGCTTGTCGAGCGCGCGACCAAACGAGTCCTCCAGGTTCTTGAACAGGGAGGGCGTCGACGGAATGTAGTTCGCCGGAATCGGGAATGGCAGCACCGGAGGCGGATGGCTGTTCGGATCGAAGTAGTCCATCAACAGGAACTTCACACCCGTGATGCCGGTGGTCTCCAGACGGATGCGCAGCTCCGGCGGAATGGTCATGCGCGTCTTCAGGCCGACCAGGTTCTTGTCCGAGAGACCCAGCACATGCAGATCCTTCACGATCAGATCGCAGGTGATCTCGACGTGACGATGGTCGGGTGCGACATCGATGGCGGCCACTCCGCCAATGGTCACGCCGCGGAACTTCACCGGCGAGCCGATCTCCAGACCCTGCACCGACTCATCAAAGTACGTCTTGTACGCCACCGTGTCCTTGTGCAGGCTGCGCGCCCCCAGAAACACAACGGTGGCCGCGGCCAGACAGAACCCGACAACGACAAACAGGCCCAGTTTCCAGTGGTTGGTTGGGGCACTCATCTCCGAGGCTCCTTCGCGTTCACAGCACGTAAGTCCAAGGCACTCAAGGCGGCCGAGCTCTCTTGCGGATCACCGGCCTCCCTCTTAAAGAAACGTCGCACGCGCGGATCATCCGAGGTGTCCCGCAGCTCGGCCGGATTGCCGCGCGCGATGATCGACTTGCTGACCGGATCCAGCATGATGCAGGTGTTGGCGATCGCAAAGATGCTCGCCAGCTCATGCGAGACCAGCACCACGGTCAGCCCGAAGCTCTTGTTCAAGGTCAGGATCAGATCGTCGAGCTCCACCGAGCTCACGGGATCCAGGCCCGCCGACGGCTCATCCAGAAAAAGCAGCTCCGGTTCCAGCGCCATGGCGCGCGCAATTGCCGCCCGCTTCTTCATGCCTCCGGACAGATCCGAAGGCAGCTTGTCCTCAGCAGCTTGCAGCCCCACCAGCCGCAGCTTCGAGCGCACGATGGCCGAGATCGCACTCGGCGGCAGATCCGTCCACTCCTGGAGCGGCAGCGCGATGTTCTCGCCCACGGTCATGGAGCCCAGCAGTGCGCCGGACTGAAACATGACGCCGAACGGCGGCCGACCCACGTTCAGGTTTGACCCCTTGACGCCTTCGATCTCGATGGTTCCAGCCTTGGGAACTTCAAGACCGATCAGATGCCGCAGCATGGTCGATTTGCCGCAGCCGCTGCCGCCCAGAATCACAAATATGTCCCCGCGCTGCACATCGAAGCTGGCGTCCTCCTGGAGGATGTTGTCATCCCAGCCCATGGTCAGGTTGCGCACGCGGATGAAGGGTTGTTTGCTCATAGGTTGAATGCGTAAAAGAGGATGGTAAACGCTGCATCCACCAGGATCAGCGCGAACAGCGTTGCGACCACCGAAGCGGTCGTGCGACGTCCCACGCCCTCTGCTCCGCCCGACGTGGCCAGACCCTGCTGGCACGAGATGAGAGCGATCACCAGCGCAAACACCACGCTCTTGATGAGCCCCGAAAAGACATCCCACACTGTGACCGCTGACTGCGTCTCGTAGAAGTAGCCCGAGAACGTCAGGTTCAGGCTGATGAGCCCCACAAACAGGCCGCCGATGATGCCGACCAGATCCGCGATCAGCGTCAGCGCTGGCATCACCAGCATCAGCGCCAGCGCGCGCGGCAGCACCAGGAAGCGCATCGGTCCAAAGCCCATGGTGCGCAGAGCATCTATCTCTTCGGACACCTTCATGGTTCCAAGCTCGGCGGCGAACGCAGCGCCCGAGCGACCGCACACAATGATCGCGGTCATGAGCGGTCCAAGCTCGCGCGCCAAGGCCAGCCCGACCAGATCAGCGACGAAGATGTTCGCGCCAAACTGCTTGAGCTGCACCGCGCCCTGAAACGCCATGACAAAGCCGATAAGAAAGTTGATGAGGAGCACGATCGGAACCGCATCGGCTCCGGTTCGCTCCATGGTCGGCCACAGCTCGCGCCAGTTCGCGGTGCGCGGTCGCCGCAGCACCCGCCCGGCCGAGATCAGCATCTCGCCGAAAAAGCCGAGGACCAGCTTGACCTCGTGGAAGAAGGCCACCGTCGCGTCGCCGATCTGCTCCAGCATCTTGCGCGGTCGCCGCCGCCGGAGCGGCCCCACCTTCACATCACCGCGATAAAGATGAATGATCTCCTGCACGCTGGGCGGCGCCGCGACAAACTCCGAGACCGCGCCCATGCGATGCAGATCCGCGCGCACCTGCACCAGCAGTGCAATGGTTCCACCGTCGACAGTCTCCACACCCGACATGTCGAAGTTCAAGGTCTGGCCAGCTGTGAGCTGACTGGCTGCCTGCTGCACTTCCTGCCACAGCGAGGCCGCTCCGGCCAGCACCAGCGTGCCAGAAAAACGCAGAGTAAATACGCCCGACCCCTCTTCCTGTAGCTGCGCTGTGTATGCGGCGTCGGCCAAGCTGATGATCCTAGGTTGCCCGAGGGCTGAGTTTCCGTTTCGATTGAGCCAGGCGCCAGCAGCCCGGGGCTATCTGCCCATGATCAGGCAGGCCAGGATCAGCAGCGGCAGCGGTACGCCCAGCAGCCACACCATCGCCCAGCCGGTGTTTCCCAGCTTCTGCCGGAGAACGCCCATGGTGCCGCTCTTGCGCTTCAAGAGCGTGCTGATGTCATGCTTCTGCGATTCAAAGCCAACCATTGCGATCTCGGTGATGCCGACAACCCCATCAGTTCGCATGCATGTATTCCACATCGTCGTTCATCCCTTCCGAGCGGTGCAGTGCATCGCTCGCATGGGCTTTAACGATTTGCACTTGGCATGCCAGGTGCGCATATGGTCCAGGTAGGAGGAGGCAAGAATGTCAGGAATTCCGGTGCTCTCTTATCGACGAACGGGTGCAAAAGGGGTGGCTACACGGGGGGCAGCAGGGGCAGCGGAAGGGCAGAGCGCGCGCACATATTTGACTCACTGTGCGAATCTGCCACATTCCCGTCGCGCACACCGCCTTTCCCGGGCCGTCGGCAGGAGCACCTGGGCGCTGATGCTCACTGCCTGCCTGCTTGGGGCAGGTGCGGCGGCAGGTGCGGAATCGGCCGCTGCGGCAGCTCCTCAGGCGGCGGCCGAGGCCAGGGTGAGCGCGCCAAAACCGCACATCGATGGCACGGACATCACAGCCCAGTTCAACGCCCTCTATGATGGGCCGGCGGACAAGGCCCTGCTGAGCGCCCAGCAGAAGGCCGCGCTCCAGCGCTACGACGTGCTGCTGGTGCCGGGCTTCCTGACCGGCTTCTATCTTCAGATCGGCAAGTTCATCGAACAGACGATCGACAAAAAGGATGTGCTGAACTATCTGCGCGAAGCGCACGAGGCGCTGGGTGAGCTGGGCATAAAGACCGAGCAGGTGTTCCTGGACAGGCAGCAGTTCAACACCCAGGCTTCAGTCGCCGTCAACGCCGCGCGCATCGTGCAGGCAGTGCAGCGCTCTGCGGCCAAGGGGCGGGGCGTGATCCTGATCTCGCACAGCAAGGGCGGAAACGATGTGCTGGCCGCGCTGCTGAAGCTCCAGAGCCAGCGCAAGCTGGGGCAGGTCGCGGGCTGGATCTCGGTGCAGGCGGGCTTTGCCGGCACGCCGATTGCCGACGAGATCATGGGGAATGAAGCGCTCAGCAAAGGGGCCCAGCTCTTTATCGAAGGGCTGGGCGGAACCATCGACTCGCTCAGCGACATGACCAGCGAGGCGTGCAAAAAGACCCTGGCCGACCATGCGCCAGTGCTGCGCAGGCTGATCAAGTCGCTGCCCATCATCAGCTTCGCCAGCTGGAAGCCCAGGCCCCAAGACTTCCAGACCCTGCACCCCGATACGATCCTGGCGCAGACGCGCGACCTGATGGTCAGCCGCGGCCTGAACAACGACGGCCTGGTGCCCACCACCAGCGCCGTGCTGCCCGGCACCGCCTACATCGCCAAGCTGGGCGTCGACCACTCGGAGGTCGCCATGGCCAACCAGCCGCCGGTGCTCGCGAGCAAGCTCGATCGCAAGAGGTTCCTCAACGTTCTTTTAGCGCTGATCTTGAAGCGCCTGCCCGGCCCTTCCAGTCAGCGCCACAAATGAAAGTCAGGTGACTCCCATGTCGAAACACAAAAAGAATCACGACGCGCCCCACGCAAAGCAGGACGAAGCCGCCGCTGGACCGGACCTCGGCAAGCTGGATGAGCAGTTTCGCGCACTGACGCTGCTCATGTACGACACCAGCGTGGAGATCCCGGTCTTGGAGGAGCGCGTCTACCCCTACCTGGCGCCAAACATCGAGTTCATAGACGGCATCCTCACCGCGACCAGCGCTGCCAAGTTCAGGGTTGGTCTGCGCGGCTTTCACTGCGTCTTCTGGTTTGACTTCGACATCTTCCAGAGCTCGGTCAAGCTCAACGCGCGCGGCGACGGTGGAAGGGCCATGGTCGACGGCATCATGAACCTGCGCAGCGTGCCCCACTACACCTATCCGCTGCGCACGATCCTGGTCTACGACTTCACGCTGAGCGCAGATGGCCAGAGCTTCCAGATCACGCGCTTGGAAGAGATGTGGAGCTACGCGGATCTCTTGGAAAATGCGCCGCTCATCGGTCGCCTGTTTCGCGCTTCGCGGGTGGTTGCCGGCTACTTCTTCACCGGATTTTTCTGGCTCGGATCCACGCTGCGCAACAACCGAGCACTGAGCTCACGCCGCAAGCCCGGTGAAGACATCAAGGGGCCAGCGCGCTATCAGAGCTGGCTCGCCGAGTCGCGCGACCGCGGATAGTTCGAGCCGCCCGGGATCTTCTTCTGCGGGGCCGAAGCCACGTGCTCCGGCCGCCGCGACAGGCGCAGCAGATCCCGCGGCGCGGCAAAGTGCTGGTCGATCTTGCGCGCGGCCACCGCCCACTCTTGAAGCGTGCGCACGCCGGCCAGCGTCTTGACCAGGAAGGGATCGCGCAGGCGCTGCTGCGCCCGCTGCCACAGCACCTGCGCGGGCTCGTGCAGGATGTTGCCGACCGTGCCTTCGTAGATGAGCAGGCCGCGCACGCCGCCATCCGGCTCGATCTCCATCACCTGGGTGGCCGGCTCGCCGCGCCTGACCTGCTCCGGATTCAGCTGCAAGAAGAAGTTGTCGTTGATGTCGAGCTGCTCGATTCCCGCTTTTGACGCCGCGGCCAGCGCCCGCAGCTCCTCGGTCAGCCTGGGATCGCGCAGGGTCGCAAGCTGCTCCTCGGTCAGGAGCTCCTGCTCGGCATAGCTCGGCCGCCCGGCCAGTCCCGCCGGCACCGCAGCGCCCGCGGAGATGAACGAGAGCCCCGGAAATGCCGGCGCAATCACCGAGCAGAAGAGCGGCAGCTGCGCGAAGTTGCTGCGCACCAGCGTGACATCGATGCCGTACTGAAAGTCGCATTCACCCCGCGCCCGCGCTGCGTTGCGCGCCCGCTCCAGCGCCCCGAGCGCCCGCAGCGCCGCGTCAAACGAGCCCGTGCGACCGCGGATCATCTCGTGCACCTCGCGCGTGGCGCCATCGATGCTCACGTGCACATGCGTGAACAGCTGCACGAGCTTTTCCGCGATCTCATCGGTCACATCCAGGCCATTGGTATACAGATGAACCTGAAGCCCTTTGGCGCGCAAGAGCGCTGCAACCTCGAACAGCCCCGGCACCAGCAGCGGCTCGCCGCCCCCGATCTGGATCGACTGCGGCTTCATCGCGGCCAGCGTCTCGGCGATGCGCAGCAGCGACTCTGGCGGCAGGCGGCGCGCGGGCCGGCGTCCCGACTCTGTGTAGCAGTGCGTGCAGCGCAGCTGACAGCCATAGGTGATCTGCCAGTTGACGCTGCGCGGGTAGAGGTCAGGTGTCATGGACATGGTGCTCCCTCGAATTGCTGTTGCGACCGAGCCACTTGCCGCGGGGCTGAGCGCCGGGCGCGCGCGGACTCCGACTGATACAGGCGCTCAAGAAAGTCGTAGATGACCAGCTCCTGCGCGCGCGCCGCGGACCGCAGCATGCGGTTCGCATGCATGTGGATGTAGCTCACGGCAAGCACAGCAACCAGCGTGCCCAGCTGCCCGCTCTGCTCTGCTCGATGCAGCGCTGCCGCGACCGGTGCCAGCCTGCGCGAGCGCCGCTCCAGCACTGCCATTGCCGCCGCTGCCGCAGCTCCCTTGCCGGCGCGCAGCGACTCCAGCGCCGCCCGCTCCGCGCGAAAGCGAGCCCCGAGCTCACGCTGAAAAAGTGCATCCACCTTGAGCTCTTCGCCAAAGCGCTCGCGGGCATGGCTGATCACCGCCCACTTGGTCTCAAAGTCGAGCCCCAGATCATCGAGCAGTCGATCGATGCCGAGCAGCGTCCACTGCCACCGCGCCTCCTCGCGACCCGCCGCGGGCAGCGCCGCCAGCAGACCCGCAGCCGCCTCGCTGTCGGCCTGAAAGAGCTGCTCGCTGAGCGGCATGCCGACCGCGCCGCCATAGCGCTCGCACTCGCGCTCATAGGTATCGAGCTGCACGCGCCAGACCGAGCCATCGGCCATGAGCGCCGCCAGCGCTTTGTGCAGAGCCGGCAGCACCTCGCCGAGCAGGCGCTGCGGCGCAGCGTGAACGCGCAGCCGCAGGTGCCAGTCGGGATCGCCGTAGCGGATGAAGAACCAGCCCTGCGCCGCGCCGCTGGCGAGCGCCTCTTGCATCGCCGGCTGGAGCGCGCTCAGCAGCACCGAGTCAGCGCAGCCCTTGCCGGTGTAGATCTTGACGTACAGCCACTCCGAGCCGGGCGCAAAGCTGCGCGGCAGCTGCGCAGCTTCCGTTTCTGGCGTCGCTGGCGTTGCCTCTGGCAGGATCGAGCGCGTGCGCAGCAGCGGCACCACGACCTGATGCAGGTAGCGCCCCTCCGGCCCGCGCACGCACAGATCTTTTTCGTGCAGCGCGCCTAGGCCGCTTACCTCCAGCAGCTCGACCAGCGTCGCCTGCGCACTCTCTTTGAGCAGCGCCAGCGCGCTCTCGATGCTCAGCACATTGTCCAGATCAACGGGCAGGAGGTTGTCCCGATCCATCAGCGCAACCCAGCGCGGCAGCTTGAGCTGCTGCCGCAGCTCCTGCACCGCGGCGAAGCGCGCCCCCTCGTCCTCCACGGCCAGCGCCGCAAGCTGCGCGCGGCTCAAGCGCCACTGCGCCAGCGACAGGATGAGCTGCCCACACACGAGCCGCGGCAGAAACGCCGCACCCTCCAGCGCCCCCCACGAAAAGCGCGCCGAGCGCTGGACCCCTTGCGCCTGAAGCGCGCCCAAAAAGCGATACAGGCGCAGGTTGCAGCCGTTGCTGTAGTTGTGCGGCGAGGTCAGCCGCGGCAGCACCTCGCGCTGAAGTCGCGCCGAGCGCAGCACCACCCGATCCCCGCGCACCGAGACCATCAGATCCGAGATCGGAATCTGCTGCTCCAGCGGCGCGCCGCTCTGACCCAGATAGGGAATCTCATAAGCGCGCAGCTGCGGCCGCGAGATGACGGTGCCCATGGGTCCTTCGGGCAGGTGCGCCAGCTCGGCGAAGATCACGTCCGAGCGCAGCGCCTCTTCGGCGCGCAGGTGCTGCTCGACCCGCGCAAGCAGCTCGGCATCGCCATGGCAGAAGCGCCCGAGCTTGCTCGCCCCCGAGGGACCGGTGATGCTGCTGATGTAGACGCGCGGCGCCCCGCCAGCGACGCCCAGCACCGTCGCGGTCACCGCGAAAGCATCGGGCAGCGGCCGCCCGCCCTGCCCCACCGCTGCGCACAGCGCATCGAGCTCCGCGGGCGCGAGCGCGACCTCTTGCGCGCCGCTGCGCAGCGCCTCCTCCAGCTTGCCCAGAAGGAGCTGCTGGCGCCTGCCCCACGCGGCGGAGTCGCCCCCCTCGGAGGCGGCAAAGTGCAGGTCGGCCAGCAGCGGCAGCGGCTCCGCGCTGGGTGCGCCTGCCGTCGGAAACGCCACGCCGCACTGCTCATCCAGCGCAGTGGTCAGCGGCACCTCCCGATCTTCGTAGCGCCGCTGAAACTCGGCGCGAAAAATGGCCAGCTCGGCGCCGCCATCGCCCTCCGGATCCGCCGCGCACAGGCGCTCCAGCAGTGCGGCTCCCGCGACGATCTGGTCCAGCAGCTCGGGCCCCAGCGCGGCGTCCGGCGCCGGCTTTTTCAGATCGACATAGAACAGGTGGGACGGATCGAGCGGCACCGGCAAGCGGCCCAGCTCCTCGGTCAGCTGCTGGTATTTATGTACCGGCGTACCAACTCCAGCTGCATCGAGCGCGGTCAGCGCCGACCCGATTTTCGCAAGCCGCTCGGCGGCCGGCGCTGCGCCGGGTCCGCCCGCCTGAAGCTGCGCGACCAGCGCCGCAAGCGGCGCGGCGCCCGTGACCGGTGGAGCCAGCGCCGGCAGCAGGATCCGGCGCTCGATGAGCTCGCGCACCAGCGCATCCGCCTGCGCGACTCCGTCCGCAGTCAGCGCTGCGCGCAGCGCGCCCGCAGTGAGGCCTTCGCCGTGCGCATCCAGGATCGCAAGCGCCGCGTCCACGGCCTGCGGCGCCGCCTCGCAGATCATCTCGTAGCTGCGGCTCGGGCCACTGGGCAGCGGACGCACATAGGCCAGCTGCTTGCCCGGGGCCTGATGCAGGCTCGTGTTCTTGTGATAGCGAACCTGGGCGCCCAGCCTGGCCGCATCGTCGTGAATCAGGCGGTCGGCGAGCGCGGCCAGGTATCCCGCGTCCAGGCAGGTGTGGCGGCGATAGTGCGCCCGGCTGCCCAGCTCAAAGTTGGTGGCTGCACCGATCTGGCCGATCGAGTAACCGGCAAACAGACCGAACAGCGTGGGACGGCCGCTCATGCGCGCAAAGTAGCGAACCAGCGCGCGCTCGGTGCGCTGCCCGCGTTCACACCGCGCATCTTGCAGCCAGGAATCGATGCTGCCTTCAAGAGAAGGGGAAGCAAGAAAGATCGCCTCGCGCAGCGCGGGCTGGGCCATCGCGGCCTGTAGCCTCGCGCGCACGCAAGCCCGGTCGCGCTCCAGCGCCGCGCTCAGCTCGGACGACTGGGCGCCTGCGGCCTCCAGCCCTTCGCCAAGCGCGAGCAGCTCATCAACCGGAAGCAGTGGGGTGCGCAGGATGAAGAAGCCGGAGCTCTGAAACTGCGCAGGCGCCGCAGCGCGCTGCTGACTCGGGATGGCGGCTCTCTGGGTTGGCGACATGGGCTGGCTCGCAAGGTGGAGGGCTTTGGCCTGTCCGAGCGCCAGCGTGGGCTTTGCCTCCCACGCTGGCGTCGGCGTTTGCGTCACTCGCTGCAACTAGCGGGTGAAGGTCGAGCGGACGAAGGGGTACATCCGCGTCGAGGCAGTCGCCCCGAGGACTCGACCCTGGCTGCCCGCTCCCACCAGGTCGGCGGCGGCCGCGATGCTGTCGCGACGCGCTCCGGCCACGGCAGAGGTCAGGGCCTTCTTGATGGCGGCGATGCGGATTTCTTGCTCGGACATGGGAATTCTCCTTTTTTCTTTTCGCAGAAGCTCGGCTTCTGCTTCGTTTTTCAGAGCGTCCCGGGCCTGCCTTCCTGACCGACCCGCGCTCCGTTGT
>Ga0075163_10004315_pt1 | contig 19096 bp, 14 predicted proteins | sample JI1023141ADNA_FD_71478 | JGI IMG/M metagenome (GOLD analysis project Ga0075163, IMG submission 71478) | Wastewater effluent complex algal communities from Wisconsin, to seasonally profile nutrient transformation and Carbon sequestration -... | ecosystem: Engineered > WWTP > Effluent > Algae...
GCGAAGCGCGGCGAGGCGCCCGGGTGGCGGTCGATCAGCAGGATCCTTCGCCGCCCGCCCGGGTCGGCCTGCGCGAGCGCCTGCGCGGCCGCGCACCCGGCGATGCCGGCCCCGATGATGACGACGTCGTAGCGCGCCGCCGGCTGCGCGGATGTCTCGATCGGACTGGCGGTCGGTGCGGTCATGTCACGGTCCTCCGGTGGATGGCGATGTTGGCGATGCGCTGGCCCGAGGGGCATGTTCGCGAGGACATGTCCGCAGGGGCATGTCCCCGGGAGCATGTCCCGGGGGACAGGGAGAGCTGGCTGTGGGTCGCGCGCGGCATGGTCGTCAGATCTGGCCGCCGTGCTCGGCGAAGCGGGTCAGCGCGAGGGCGGCCTCGCGGACGCCGGCGCTCGGGTCGTGCACGCGCGGGCTCAGGCCCAGGCCCTCCGCCCACGCGCCGCCGAGGCGGTCCGACAGCCCCGCTTGTGCCAGCTCGGCGGGGGCGCTGTCCAACAACTGGACGAGGTGACGGGCCGCGCGCTGGGTCTGGATGCAGGCGGCCCCCTCGAGCGCCATCAGGCCCTGCATCGCCAGCGCGGTGTCGACCGGCGCGCCGTAGCTGCCGTCCTCGCGCTGGCGCCCGCGGAGCTGGCGCTCGATCGTCTGGCGCAGCGGGTGCGTCGGCGGGCACAGGGCCGCCGTGCACAGCGCGAGCTCGCCGAGCGTCGCCAGGTCGAAGCCGGCGAAGTCGACGGTGACGCGCTGCCACAGCCACTGCAGGCCGCGGGCGATGCGGTCGTCGTCGGCCTGGAAGCCGAGCCGCGACAGTTGGCGCAGCGCCATCGCCGAGACGCGCACGCGCGCCGCGTCGGTCAGCGCCCCGGCCGCGAGGATCTGCGCGTCGCGCAGCGGGAAGCGGGTCATGAACACCTCGCTCTCGCCGCGCTCGAAGCGGGCAAACCCACCGTCGGGCTCCTGCATCGCCAGCAGGACCTCGACGGCGCGGCGCATCGCGGCGCGGACCTGGCTCTGGTGCGCGGAGTGCTTGGGCAGCGCGTGCAGGGCGTCGAGCACCGCGCAGGTCGAGAGCGTGTCGACGTACTTGTCGGCCCCGGGCTCGCACGGCCAGCCGCCGGCCGGCGCGTTGGTCCGCAATTGCCACTCGCCGGGCTGGCGGATCTCCTCGGCGAGGAGGTAGGGCACCGCGGCCTCGCCCGCCGGGTCGCCGGTCGCCAGCGCGACGCGCACGAGCCGGGCGACCAGCGCCAGCGGGGCGCACGTCAGCGCCTGCGCGAGGTGGGGGGTGAAGGTGTTGCCGCGGCCGGGCGCGCGCGCGAGGCCGCGGGCGCGCCGCAGGTACGCGAGGCCGCGGACGATGCGGGGGTCGTCGTAGTTGGCGCCCATCACCCGCAGCGCGATCAGGCTCAGCAGCGTCGGGCGCGCCGAGAACCACCCGCCGTGGGCCTGCTGCGCGCCGATCAGCCAGCGCTGCACGCGGGCCAGCGCGGCGCCGAGGATCGGGCCGCGCGGGAGCTTGCGGATCAGCTTGACGCTCTGGTCGAAGGCCTGCAGCAGGTCGCCCGCGAGCCCCGGCTGGACCAGCCGCGGCAAGATCGGCTCGCCGTCGGGGCGGGTCAGCAGCAGCGTCGCCGCGCTGCTGACGTGGACCCGCGCCGGCGCGCGCGACAGCAGCAGGTACGGCGTCATCACGCCGCGCGCCCACGGCGACACCCGGCTCGGCGACAGCCACGTGACCGTCGGCAGCAGCCACAGCTCGGCGGGCATCGTCGGCAGCCAGGCCCACGGGATGTGCCCGGCCATCGCCAGCCACAGTCGGACCTCGATGCTGGCGCGCTGGGCCCCGCCGAGCTCGTGGACGATCCTTCGGGCGCGCACGAGGTGCTCGGCGCCGGGGTCGTCGCCGACCTCGACGAGCGCCCACCAGCCGAGCGCCGTGCGCGACAGGTCGGGTCGGCCGGCGGGGTCGAGCCAGGCGCCGGAGGGCTGCTGGGTCGCGCGGACCCAGGCGGCGAGGCCGTCGCGCTCGGCCGGGCGGAGGTCGTGGAACAGCCGGTCGGCGAGCAAGATCTCGCAGCTCAGGCCGATGTCCGGGACGCTCAGGAGGTGGCCATGCGAGGGCTCGGCCGCGGACGCGTCGGCGGTGCGCGGTCGCAGGAGCGGGACCTGCTCGCGCCACCAGGCTGCGGCGCCGGCGGCCCTGGCGATCGCCGCGCGGAGGCGGCCCTCGATGGGCGCCCGGATGGGAGATGAAGCGGACATGAAAATCTCGGGCCGCGGGGGCCGTGGAACGTGGCCGTCGGGGCGGCCGTGGATACGCCGGCGGGGGGCCGCCCGGACCATGCAACTGGCTGGATCGCCGCCTGGACGGCTGTAACTGCGCGTCCGAGGCGTTCCAAACCTAACATGCGACCTCGTGCGCCCGGGGTGACGCGCGTCACAGCCGGGCCGGCGCCGGCGACCCCGGACGAGCGCGTAAAACGTCGTTTTCAGGGGTGAACGCGGCTTCACGCCGGGGGTCGCGGAGCCCACGCGCCAGAGCCGCCGCCGGGCGGGACTGTCCGGCGTCGGCGTGGCGACCGCTTGCAGGTTCGGGCTCGGGTTTGCGAGACTGCCGGCAATGACCGCGAAACTGCGCGCGCTGCTGTGTATGGTCGGCTGTCTGGCCGGCGGACTGTCGTTGAGCTGCAAGGAGGAGGAGGCGGAGGAGTTCGGCTTCACCTGCGTGGACCTGCAGCGCGGCAATGCGGTGATGGGCGACCCGTTCGCGGGCACGTACGACATCATCGTCACGCTCAACTACGAGACGTGCCTGGTCGACTACTACACGAAGAAGCACCCGGAGATGCGGCTCAACGGTCCGGAGGAGATGGGCCCGGCGATCTTCGAGGAGTGGCGGACGCGGCTGTGCACGGAGGACATCGAGCGCCGCATCGACTGCGAGATCCCGGAGCTGATGGACTTCGAGCAGGTCCTGCAGGAGACCGGCGTCAAGACCTACAAGATGTCGATCCGCTACCGCACGCCCGAGCCGTCGCAGCTCGAGGGTCGCATCCTGCTGTGGGGCCCGGCGCCGCTGACCGAGTACGCCGAGTGCGGCGAGGGCCTGTCGTCGTTCGTCAACCTGACGAGCTACGCCGGCGTCATCGGCCGCAACAAGGACGAGGAGACGCTGTGGCAGATCCAGTCGTTCGGCGACCAGCGCGGCAAGATCGACAGCAAGGGCAGCGGCTGCATCAAGGCGCTGATCGAGCCCAGCACCTGACCGCGCGCCGGATGCCCGCGCGCCGGACATCCGCGCTCGCGGCCGCGCTCGCGGCCTGCAACCCTCCCGCCCGCGAGGTCGCCCCCGCCGCGCCCCCGCCGGCGGCCGCGCCCGCGCCCGAGTGCGCCCCGCCGCCGCCCGCCGCCCTCGCCTACCTGTCCGATGCGACATGTCCCTGGGTGCTGGTCCCGGGCGACAGCGCCGAGATGGCCCTGCGCGCGACCGACATGGTCGCCCCGCGCGCCCTGGTGGTCTCGCTGCCCGAGGGCTGCGCGGCCGACAATTGCCGGTTCAGCGGGCTCGTCACCGCGGTCGGGCCGATGCTGCTCGCGGTCCGCTCCGACCCGGCGAGCGAGCTGCCGGACGCGGCGTACCTCGGCGCCGCGCTCGGCGGCGGCGCGATCCGGTTCGCGCCGCTGTGGTTCGGGCGCGCCGTCGTCGGCGACAGCACGGCGCTGGGCCCGAGCCACGCGCTCGCGCCGTGGCTGTGCGGCGACGCGCTGGTGCTCGCGGTCGCCGGGCGCCTCGCCGAGGCCGCCAGCGAGGAGCCGCCCGACGCGCTGCGCCGGGCCGCCGGCGTGTACGAGGTCGCGGGCGACGAGCTGCGGCGCAGCGACCGACCTGTCCCGGAGGACATGAAGCGATGCACCCGCGTCGCGCTCGACCTGCCCTGAGGCCCCGGAGGACCCATGCACCCGCACCCGTCATCGCCGCCGTTGCTCGACTTCCCGCGACATGTCCTCGAGGACAGGTCGAACCGCGACCTGGGCCTGACGCTCGCGGGCGGCGGGAGCCGGTCGTTCTATCAGGTCGGGCTGCTCGACCGCTGGGGCGAGCGGCTGCTGCCGCGGCTGGCGGCGGTCGCGGGCGTGAGCGCGGGCGCGTGCACGCTGGCGGTGTGGCTCGCGGGTCGCGGCGAGGCGACGCGGAGGTTTTGGCACTGGCGGCGCCGCGACGTGCGGACCAACTTCGAGTGGCGCCGGCTGCTGCGCGGCGAGCCGCCGGGGCCGCAGGGTCCGGTGTACCGCGACAGCATGGTCCACGCGTTCCAGGAGGGCGGCCTCGAGCGCCTGCGCGCGTGCCCGATCCCCGTGCTCGTGGTCGTCGCCGCGCCGCCGCGCCGCGTGCCCGCGCTCGCCAGCCTGCTCGTGGGCTACGGCGCCTACAGCATGGAGAAGAAGCTGCGCCCGACGATGGTCCACCCGAGCCTCGGCCGCCGCCTCGGCTTCGCCGCCCGCGTCTTCGACGCCCGCGACTGCACCTCGCCCGAGGAGCTCGCCGACCTCATCCTCGCCTCCTCCGCGACCCCGCCGTTTACCCCGTTCGGCAGCTTCCGCGGCGAGCGTTACCTCGACGGCGGCATGGTCGACAACGTCCCGGCCTTCGCCGTCGAGCAGGTGCCCGGCGTCGCCCGCAACCTCGTGCTGTTGACCCGGCCCTATCCGGCGCGCAGCCTGGGGCCGCGGGCCAGCCGGCTGTACCTCGCGCCGAGCGGGCCGACGCCGGTCAGCTGCTGGGACTACACGAGCAGCGAGCGCGTCGAGGCGACGCTGGCGATGGGGCGCGCCGAGGCCGACCTGCACGCGCCGATGCTCGACCGCTTCCTTCGCTGAGAGCCGCGGGCTCGCGCCGACCGGCGCTCAGGGCCGCCGGACCGGCTCGAGGCACGGCAGCAGCAGCGTGACCGCGGTGCCGCGCCCCGGCGCGCTCTCGACGTCGATGTGCCCGCCGTGCCCGGTCACGATCCCATGCACGACCGCCATCCCGAGCCCCGCCCCGGTCCGCGACATGAATGGTTCGAACACGTGCTTGAGCGTCTCCGGGTCCATGCCCTCGCCGGTGTCCTCGACGCGCAGCTCGACGAAGCTCCCGCGCGGCAGCCCCTCCGTCGAGCGCCGCGGGTCGTCGAGCGCCAGCCGCCGCGCCCGCAGCGTCAACGCGCCGCCGCCGGTCATCGCGTCGCGGGCGTTGATGCACAGGGTCAGCAGCGCCTGCTGCAGGTCGGGCGCCTGGCCGCGGACCTGCAGCCCCGACTCGACCACGAGGTGGAGCTGGATGTCGCGGCCGAGCGTGCGTCCGACCAGGCGCGCGAGGTCCTGGATGAGCGCGCTGAGGTCGACGGGCGTGTCGCTCGGCGGGGGCCGGTGCGCGAGCTCGACGAGCTGGCGCGTCAGGTCGGTGGCGCGGTCGGCCGCCTCGATCGCGTCGGTGAGCATCTCCAGCTGCGAGCCGGTCGCCGGGGCGCCGGCCTTGAGGTCGCGCTCGAGGCGCGAGAGGTTGCCGAGCACCACGGCCAGGAGGTTGTTGAACTCGTGCGCGACCCCGCCGGCGAGGCGGCCGATGGCCTCGAGCTTCTGGCGTTCGAACACGCGCTGCTCGAGCGGGTCGCGGTACACGAAGTGGAACACGACCTCGTTGCCGACCTGCACCGAATCGCCGCTGCGCAGCTCGGCCCGCGTGATGCGGCGGCCGTTGACCCACGTGCCGTTCTTGCTGCCGAGGTCCTCGACCTGCACGAGGTCGGGGCCGAGCACGACGATGCGGGTGTGGCGACGCGAGACTCGCTCGTCGCGGATCGTGATCTCCGCCTTCTCGTCGCGGCCGATCACCGTCTCACCGTCGATCGGGTAGACCGTGCCGGGGTTCGGGCCGAACATGGCGATCAGCACCGGGCGCCGGACCGGAACATGCACCGCGGCCGACGGCAGCGGCGACGACAGGTGGGTCGTGCTCCCGGGGTCCTTCACGCCCCGATCTTGGACGCGCTTGCGTCACCCGTGCAAGCCGCCCGATGCAGCGTGCAACCTGGCGCACAGCCCGGCGCCCCGGCGCGCGATCACGGCACCAGCCCTGAACGTACGAGGTTGCCGCGCCCGGTCGGCCACGGCAGACAATTCGTGGCCGAGCCCGGCACGCGGTACACCCGCACGCTCTCGACCTTGTCCTCGGCGTCCTTGAGCGAGACGACGATCTCGACGCCGCCGTCGCCGTCGACGTCGGCCAGCGTCGGCACGGGCATCGCGCCGCGCCGCGGCAGCGGGACCTCGTGCAGCAGTCCGCCGTCCGCGCCGAGGATCACCAGCCGACCCTTGTCGGCGTCCGTGCTGTAGGTGTTGAAGATCACCTCCGGGACGCCATCCGCCGAGAGGTCGCCGATCACCACGCCCCCGGTCGCGACCACCGGGTCGTCGGTATAAGTGTGACTCCACAGCACCTCGCCCGCGGCCGAGACCGCGTGGATCGCCCCATCGAAGCCCGGGAACACGACCTCCAGGCCCGGGTGCGCGGCGCTGATGTCGGCCACGCTCGCCTGGTTGGTGATCGCCACGATGTTGGTCTCGCCGTAGTCCCACAGCCCCGAGAGATAGTCGGGGAAGTGCACCGGGGTCGCGAACGCCGGGCGCCGCCCCGCGTCGCTGCCGACCACCCACACCGCGACGCCCTTGAGCCGGTCGCTCTGCGCCGCGTTCTGCACGCTGGCGAGCAGGACCACCTCGCGCGCGCCGTCGCCGTCGAGGTCGGCGATCGCCGGGGCCGTGTTCGTGAAGTGCGCCTGCAGGGCCGTCTCCTCGTCGTCCGCGTAGCCCTGCATCGCCTCGGCCAGCACGTGCAGGTACCGCACCCCCGGCGTCTTCGTCACCGGATAGACGTCGGCCGCGTCGAACGCCTCGCCCGTGCCCTTGTGAATGCTGACATATGCATTGTCGTGCGGCGCGACCAGGTCGGCCTTGCCGTCGCCGTCGAGGTCGCCGATCGCCAGGTTCTGATCGTAACAGCCGGCCAGGTAGCACTTGTCGTCGCAGCCGCTGCTGCCGCTCTGCAGCGGCGGGAACCCGGGCAGCTGCGCGCCCTCGCCGGTCCACGCGTTGAGGATGTCGGGCGCGCCGCCGCGGGCCAGCGAGGCGGCGATGTCGAGGTCGCCGTCGCCGTCGAGGTCACCGGCGGCGATGCTGCGCAGCTCGTCCTCCCACGTGACCGGAAACCCGGGCGCGACCTGCCCGGCGGCGTCGACGAGATACACGCGATCGCGCGCGGCGAAGGCGACCTCGAGCTTGCCATCACCGATGATATCGGCGACCACCGGGCTCGCCCAGATCCTCCCCTCGGTGGCGATCTTCCACAGCAGGGTGCCATCGGCGTGCCACGCGAGGATCGCCTCGCCGCGCGGCACGACGATCTCCACGACGCCGTCGCCGTCGAGGTCGGCGACCGCCGGCGAGCCGAGCCACGCCTCCTCGTATCGATCTTTCAAGGAGATCAAGAGCTCCGGCGCGCTGACCGTCGCGCCGCCGCCCGCAGCTTCGCAGGCGGTCTCCGGCGGCTCGGTGGTGTCGGTCGTCGGGCCCGAGGGGTCGGATGGGTTCGATGGGTCCGACGGATTCGAGGGGTCCGATGGGTTCGATGTGCTCGAAGGATCGCCGGCGCTCGTCGGCTCCGTCGGACTGCCCGTGCCCTGCGAAGGATCGGTCGCGGTCGGCTCGCCCGTCGCCTCCGTCGCGCTGCCCGTCGACGCCTCGCTCGCCGACATCGTCGCGCCGCCGCCTCCACCGCACGCGAGGCCGCCGACCACGCACCACACCACGCCCAGCACCGTCGTTCGCGCCATGTCCCGGCCCCCGCGGCGAGTGTATCGCGGAGCAGCTCAGGCCCGGCAGACGGCGTCGGTGTCGAACTCCGCGTCGTAGTCGACGCCCGGCTGGCCGAAGCCGCGGGTCTGCGCGTACTCGTCCATGAAGCGCTGGTAGAGCCCGAGGTCGAGGGCGTCGCCGACCTGCAGACGCTCGAAGCGGCGCCGCATCTCGTCCTGCACGTCGGGCGCGAGCTCGCGGTCGTCCATGCGCAGCAGGCCGTGCTCGTCGAGCTCGGGCTCACCTGTCCCGAGAGGCAGCTTGGTCCCGAACATGCGCAGCATCGACGCGAGCGGGTCCTCGAAGCGGGGGCCCATGACATCGAGGACCTGGGCCATGTAGAAGGGCACGCCCGGGATGCCGCCGGAGGCCTCGGTGACGACGGCGGGGCCCATCGCCGCGACCGCGCGGCCGCCGACGCGGGCCTTGAGCTGCTCGTGCAGCGCGCGGGTGGTGAACTCGAGGTCGGCCTTGGCGAGGCCGATGAGGCCGTCGCGGTAGACCGCGGCGTTGAGCGGGTTGCCGCGGTAGGAGATGGTGATCAGCGTGAAGCCCTCGGAGATGAGGTCGGCGGCCAGCAGCGCCTCCATCCAGATCTCGACGATGCGGCCGCCCATCACGTACTGGGTGGCGACGGCCTCCTCGGGGGTGCCGGGCGGCAGGCTGAATTCGGCGATGCGCGGCAGGTCCTCGGGGCCGTCGCCGCGGCCGCTGAACGTGCGGATCTGCGCCGGGCGACCGAGCGGCTTCAGGGCGCTCTGCACCGTCTTGCCGGTGCGCGGGTCGAGGGCCCGCGGGGCCGCGAGCGCCCACACGAGGCCGTGCAGCTTGCCGCCGAAGTGCTCGCGCAGCTCGGAGATCGCGCGGGCGCGGACCTCGGGGTCGAAGGCGTCGCCGTGGATCGACCGGGCGACGAGCCCGAGCGCCCGCAGCCGGCGCTCGATCGCCACGCTGCGATGATGCCCCGGCGAGCCGATCTTGCGCAGCTTGTTCGAGCTGTCCGGCTGCGGCGGGGCGTCGAACGACGCGTTCAGCGTGTGCGCCCCGAGGCCCGCGCCGAGCACCACCCGCGCCGCGCTGCCGAAGCCACCCGAGCCGCCGACCAGCAACCAATTGCCGCCGGCCCCCGCCGCGCGTCGCTCCGGCATGGCCGCGAGCGTGCGATCGACGAGCGCCTCCGCCCCGACCTGCGAGCCCACCGGATGAAAGTTCCCGGGATGGATCACGTTGCCCATCGCGGGCACGAAGCGGAACTGAAACCGGGGGATCGCGATCTGCATGACGAGCTGGCGTGTACCACAAAGCGCGCGCGCGATGCAGCGCGACAATGAACGTAGCGCTCATTGCGCAAGCCGCCCCGCAGGCCCGCGTCCGCCACCCCCGGCGACGCGCGCCGCGACCCACCAGAGGGCCGACCTTGACCCGCCCGCGCGCCGCTCCCATGGCAGGTGACGGCCATGCACGCGAGCCAGGACCTGCACGACGCCCCGGACCTGGCCGCGCCCCAGAAGAGCAGCGTCCCCGGCTCGCTGGCGGAGTACGGACGCGGCCTCGCCGGCGGCCTGCTGTTCAGCCTCCCGCTGCTCTACACGATGGAGATGTGGGACATGGGCCAGGTCGCCCAGCCGCTGCGCCTGCTCGCCGGCATCGGCGGGACCTTCTTTCTGCTGCTCGGCTACAACCGCTACGCCGGCCTGCGCTGCGACGCGGGCCTGCGCGAGGTGATGATAGATTCGGTGGAGGAGCTCGGGCTCGGGTTCCTGCTCGCGGCGGGGCTGCTCGCGCTGCTCGGCGTCATCGACGCGCAGATGTCGGCGCCGGAGATCGTCGGCAAGATCGTCGTCGAGGGGCTCGCGGTAGCGATCGGCGTGTCGGTCGGCACCGCCCAGCTCGGCGGCGACTCGCCCGGCCTCGCGGGCGACCCGGACGGCGACAAGCCGGAGCAGCCGCAGCAGGAGCGCGGCGGCGAGTCGAGCGCGAGCGGCTCCTGCATCGCGCGCGAGCCCTCGCAGACGCCGGCCGTGCACAGCCCCGCGTGGCTCTCGGGCCAGCTGTCGCTGGCGCTGTGCGGCGCCGTGCTGGTCGCCGCGAGCATCGCCCCGACCGACGAGATCCACGAGATCAGCGTCCGGGCGCACCTGCTCCACCTGCTCGCGCTCACCGGGCTCACCCTCGGCGTCGGCGCGCTCGTGCTCTACTCGTCGGGCTTTCGCGGGGCCACCACGCACGTGCGCCACCGCGATCGCATCGACGTCGTGCTCGGCACGGTCTCGACCTATCTCGTGTCGATGATCGCCTCCGCCGCGCTGCTGTGGTTCTTCGGCCGCTTCGACGGCGAACAATTCGACATGGGCCTCGCACAGACCGTCGTGCTCGCGCTGCCGACGGCGATCGGCGCGTCGGCCGGGCGCCTCCTCCTGCAATCCTCATGACACTACCCAAGAAGAACTGGCTCGAATGGACGGTGTTCGCCGCCGGCCTCACCTTGCTCGTGGCCGTCGCGAGCTACCTCGTGGTCCAGGCGCTGCGCTACAGCGACGAGCCCGCGGCGCTGACGGTCGCGCTCGGCGAGCCGTGGTCGCCGGCGGGCACCGACCTCGCGCAGCTCGCCGTCCCGATCACCGTCGGTAACCACGGCGGACAGACGGCGGCGGAGGTCGACGTCGAGGTCCTGCTGGTCCGCGACGGCGAGGTGCTCGAGCGCCGCGAGCTGACCTTCCCGTTCGTCCCGCGCCGGTCGTCGCGCTCGGGTTCGCTGACGTTCCAGCACCACCCGCGCCGCGAGGAGCTGGTCGCGCACGTGCTCGGATATCTCGAGCCCTGATTATGCGCGCAGCTCGTCCGTTGTCCGGCGACCGCTGCGGATCAGCAGCAGGCCGGCGACGACGAGCGCGACGCCCGAGGCGATGAATCCGAGGTCCCACGCGAGCTCGGCGCGGCCGGGGTGGACGTGATGGATGCCGAGGATCTGGTGGTCGACGACCCCCTCGATCGCATTAAAAAGACCCCAGCCGAGCAGCAGCGCGCCGACGAAGGTCCGCGTCACCCACGGGACGACGTCGCGCCGCAGCCCCGCGCGCCACAGCAGCGCGAGCCCCACGGCCGTCATCGTCCACGTGAAGATGTGGAACGCGCCGTCCCACACCATGTTGATCTTCATCGCCACGAGGTCGTCAGGAGGGATCCACGACGACAGCATGTTGTGCCACTGCAACATCTGATGCAGCGCGATGCCGTCGACGAAGCCGCCGAGGCCGACGCCCAGCAGGATACCCGCGGAGACGATCGGCCGGTCGGCGAGGCCGCGCCCGCGCAGCGCCCAGCCGAGGCCGACGACCGCGAACGGCGCGAGCATCAGCGCGACGTATGTCCAGACGTTCGGGTCGGCCCGGATCGCCGCGCGGGCGGCCAGCGCCGGCGCACAATCCGGGCACGCCGCCCAGGCGAGGGTCGCGGCGGTCAGCATGGATCAGGCCGCCCGCATCTCGCTCTGGATGCGCTTCTTCTCGGCCAGGAAGCTCGCGCCGAGCTCCTGCTCCTGCTCGCGGCTGAACACCCCCCGGGCTTTCTTGAACATCTCGCCCTCCTCCTCCTCGACGTGGTGCTCGACGAGCTCCTTGAGGACCTTGAGGCGCGCGGACCAGCGCTCGTTCTCGGCGCTCAGGCGCTCGAGCTCGCCGAGCACGCGGGCGACGACGCGGTGCTCCTCGGCGGCCTCGAGCACGATCTCTCGCGCCTCCTCGGCGGTCTTGAGGCGCTGATAGAACACGACGTCCTCGGCCTCGCTGTGGGCCAGCAGCTCCTTCTTGAGCTGCGCGACCAGCCGCTCGCGCTGGGCGGGGTTCTCCGTCGCCTCCATCTGCTCGAACAGCCCCGAGACGGTCTCGTGGTCGGTGTGGAGGAGGTCGTAGATGCTGGCTTCTCGCATGACTTTGTGCATCCTGCAGCCCCGTGAGTGAGCGTGACGTGCTCTCGCGAGCACGGGCTCGCCGCGGCAGTGGGGCGGTGCGCCGGGCGAGCGCGGTGCACTTGCTATGGCGTGAGCCCGCCGCGTCGACCATCGCCGCCGACGCACGACATACTGGCCGCCGCGCCCACAACCGCGCAATCTCGCCAGATTCCCGCGCCGACGCTGCCGACCGACCGAGTCACGAATGTCGCCGACCCGGCGGCGCGTGCTCGAGAGCGCAGCCAGCGCGCCGCAATTGCTCTTTAAAAGCCCCGCATTGCTGACGCGGGGCCACCAAATCTCAGCGGGGGCGGTCCGCCGTCGGTGGCGGCGCGTCGAGGTCCGCGCCGCCCCACTCGACCACGGTGAAGCCGCGGCGGGTCCGTTGCGGCAGCGGCGGGGCGCCGACGGCGACGGGCACCGCGCTGCGCCGGAAGATCATGAACGGTCGAATGACCGTGTCCGGCTCGGGCTCGACGCGCATCCGCGCATAACGCCCGTAGATCGCCTCGTCGACGAACTCGATGACATTGTAGGGATTGGCCGCGAGCGTCGGGATCCAGTACGTGATGAGATCTCCGCACTCGGGATCGCTGAGCGCGAACCGTGCGCAGACATTCTCGAGAAATTGCGCCGCCTCGGCCCCCGGCACGCAGTGCGCGCGCGACGGGTCGATCTCGAAGCCCGCGCTCGTCCCCTCCCAGAACAGATAGCGGTGGTGTCGGCCCGTCGCCTCGTCGACGAGCTCGCCGTCGGGCGCGGCGAGCACGCTCCAGCCGTCGGCGCCCATCCGCGGGTATACGGCCAGGAACTCGCCGTCGATGTCCACGCGCACCCGCACGCGCGTCGGCGCCTCGGGATACAGATAGACCACCGGCTTGCGCACCGCGACCGGCTGCCGCGGCCCGGCGCCGAAGTCGAGGACGGTGATCTGCGAGCACACGCCGACGATGCCCGGCTTGCGAGGGTCCGCGCTGAACGCGAAGACCGTCGGCGAGGTGTCGCGCTCCCCGTCGACGATCAGCAGGTCGCGCGCCTGATCGAGGTCGTAGCCGGCGCGACCGAGCTCGGCCAGCTGCGCGCTCGCCTGCACGCGCTCGCGAAACGACCCCCGCACCCAGGCCGCGCCGCGAAACGGGCCGCCGGCGAGCGTGATGACCTTGCCGCCGTTCTCGCTGTCCCGCGACGAGAACCCGCCGATGTCCCGCGCGGCCCGGCGCGTCGGCCGGGGCCGGGGGTCGATCGTCAGCTCGCTGCGATCGGCGGACAGCGCGAACACATACGTCTCGCTCACCGCCGCGGGCACCTGCTGCAGCGCCGCCGAGATCGGGCCCATCGCCGCGGGAGCGGGCGTCGCCGGCGGCGGCGCTGCGAACCCGTCGTGCGCCGCGTCGTCCGGGGGCGGCGGCGTGTATGTCGGCGAGGTCGCGGGCGGCGGCGGAGCGGGCCCATCGCCGTGCGCGAGGGGCCCGGGCGGCGCGGCCGTCTGGCTCCCCTGACACGCCGCGCTCGCGCCGAGGATCAGCGCGGCGATCGAGGCGAACGAGTTCCTGGCATGGGTAGCGGGCATCGGTCCACGATACAGCGGATACAGCGGACACGGCGGATACAGGTCCGTGCGCGGACCACGGACGCGCGACTGCACGCCATCCGGACCGGGGAAGGCCCCGCGCCGCGTCGGCGGCCGCGCGAACGCGCGTCGCGTCGGGCTCGCGAGCGGACGTGTGCTCGCGACGCCGACAAAATTACGTTTGGCGGCCCGCGGGTCGTCTGGCCAACTGGGCGCCATGCGACATGGTGGATGGAAACTGGGTGCGGTGGCGCTTGCGACCGCGTGGGTGGTGACTGGTTGCGGCGACGACGGGGTGGGCACGGCATCGGGTTCGACCTCGGTGGGGCCGACGACGGAGCAGGCGACGACCGAGGTTGCGACGACGAGCGGGACGCCGACGACGGGTCCCGCGACCTCGAGCACGACCGAGCAGGGCACCGACGGCACGCTCGGCATGACGACCGGCGAGCCGACGACGACCGACGGGACCACCGGGGCGCCGCTGCCCGTGTGCGGCGACGGCAACGTCGACCCGGGCGAGACCTGCGACGACGGCGCGAACAACGGCCCGGGCAACGCCTGCAAGCTCGACTGTACGCCGAACACCTGCGGCGACGGCGAGGTCGGTCCGGGCGAGGGCTGCGACAACGGCATCGACAACGGGCCTGGCAACGCCTGCACCGCCGACTGCAAGCCGAACGTCTGCGGCGACGGCATGGTCGGGCCCGGCGAGGGCTGCGACGACGGCAACCAGAGCGACGACGACGAGTGTACCAACGAGTGCAAGATGGCGGGCTGCGGCGACGGCATCGTCGCGGCGACCGAGCAGTGTGACGACGGCAACGACGACAACACCGACGCGTGCACGATCAACTGCACCGACGCCGCGTGCGGCGACGAGTTCGTGCAGGCGGGCGAGGACTGCGACGCGGGCGCGGCCAACTCCGACAACGGCGTGTGCACGGCGCAGTGCAAGGCGGCCGTGTGCGGCGACAGCTTCGTGTGGAACACCGAGGGCGGGCTCGAGGTCTGCGACGAGGGCATGAACAACGGCACCGGCAAGGCCTGCAAGGCCGACTGCACGCTCAACGTCTGCGGCGACGGCGACGCCGGCCCCGAGGAGGGCTGCGACGACGGCAACGTCGTCGCGGGCGACGGCTGCAGCGCGGTGTGTCAGCCGGAGGGCTGCGGCAACGGCATCGTCGACCCCGGCGAGGCGTGCGACGACAAGGCCAACGGCAACCAGGACGACGGCTGCACCGACCTGTGCGCGCTGCCGAAGTGCGGCGACGGCTTCGCGCAGATGAGCCTGGCCGAGCAATGTGACCTCGGCGTCAACAACAGCGACACCGGTCAGTGCACGCAGCAGTGCAAGAACGCGACCTGCGGCGACGGCCTCGTGTGGGCCAACATGGAGCAGTGCGACGACGGCGCCAACAACGGCAACAACAAGGCATGCAAGGCCAACTGCACCAAGAACGTGTGCGGCGACGGCTTCATCGGGCCCGGCGAGACCTGCGACGACGGCAACCAGAACAACAACGACGCGTGCACCAACGTGTGCAAGCCGGCGAGCTGCGGCGACGGCTTCGTCGGGCCGGGCGAGGAGTGCGACGACGGCAACCAGGTCCAGACCGACGCGTGCCTGATCAGCTGCAAGACCGCCAAGTGCGGCGACGCCCAGGTCCAGGCCGGCGTCGAGCAGTGCGACGACGGCAACGTCATCCAGACCGACGCGTGCCTCAACACCTGCAAGACCGCCAAGTGCGGCGACGGCCAGGTCCAGGCCGGCGTCGAACAGTGCGACGACGGCAACCTCGTCAACAACGACGGCTGCAGCATGACCTGCCAGCTCGAGGTCAACATGGTCTGCAACAACCCCCTCCAGCTCACCCTGGCCAACCGTAACGTCAACTTCAACGACAACGGCGCCACCCTGCGCTGCGACTACACCGGCTGGAACAACCCCGGACCGAACGACTGGACCGTCGCCAACGCGTGGTACCGGTTCACCGGCGCCGCCGGCACCCGGCTCGCGAACACGGCCCCGCCGGAGTACTCCTGCGGCACCCACGCCCCGGGCTACATGCAGGGCAACTACCCGACCGTCCAGGAGGGCATCGTCACCCGCACCGTCTGCTACCGCTGGGTCGGCAACCTGTGCAACTGGTCGAACCAGATCAAGGTCGTCAACTGCGGCAACTACTACGTGTTCCAGCTGCCGGACGTCGCCGCCCAGTGCTGGCTGCGCTACTGCGGCGCCAACTGAGCGGCCGCTCGCGCCGACCAATGTGTGGGGCTCACGCATGAGCCCCGCGTGCCTTGAGCCAGCGCACCCGCCCCGCGCCTCACGACGCGGTCACGAGCGGCGCGCGCTGGCTTCGATCTCGGCGATCGCGGCGATCGGGTCGACGAGCGCGTGCAGGGCCCGGGTCAGGCCGGTCTCCGTGTCGGGGTAATCGGCCTCGCAGCCCGCCAGCTCGGCGTACAGCGCGGCGCGTCCGCTCGCCGCGGTGATCGTGAGGATATGCGCGCACGCCCGCGCGAGCGCGCCGGTCGGCAATTCGTCGCGAAGATCGGCGAGCACACCGAGCGCGCCGATCGTCGCGACGTCGTCGGCAGCAGCGGCGAGGCGCTCGCGCAGCCGCGGTCGCAGCGACGCCGGCAGGCGAGGCAGGAGCGCCGCGAGCCCGTGCACGTCCAGCGCCGGCAGCTCGAGCAGCGCCCCGGCGTGACCGTCCGCCGCGAGCCGGGCGACGAGCGCGGGCCCGGCGTGGATCGTTCCGCGCCGCATATCACCGAGCAACTGTCTGGCGACGGTGGCGCGCTCGTCGGCGGCGAGCAGGTCGAGCGCCGACGCGAGCGCGGGCAGCCGGGTCGCGCGACCGAGGCTGGCGAGCGCGGGTCGCAGCAGCTCGAGCATGCCGCGCCGCGCGAGCGGCCGGACCAGCGCGACGACCAGAGGATCGCGGTACGCACCACGCTTGGACCAGCGCACCGCCGCGGGCGGCAGACAGGCGACCGCGCGGCGCAGCTCGTCCGCGTCCAGATCGTCGACGACCGCGATGTGCCGGAGGTCGACATCGATGGGGCCGTCGTCGCGGCCGAACAGCGCGTCGAGGACCCGCGGTCGCAGCCCGGCGTCGGCGTACGGGAGCAGCAGGTGCACGAAATATTCCGGCCACGCGCCGCCGAGGATCGCGTCGGCGATCGGCGCGACTGCGCCGGCGCGCAGGCCCGCGGTGACGATCGCCGCCATCTCGTGGACGAGGCTCCAGCCGGACTTCAACGCGTCGACCACGAGGTCGCCCGCGAGCCCGGCAGGCGAGGCCGCGATCACCGGCGGCAACGCGCGCCTGGCCGCGTCATCGACGTCCCCGAGCGTCGCGAGCGCGACCCGGGCGAGCGGCGGCCGTTCGGCGGGCGGCAGTCGGCGTATCACCTGCGAGAGGCCCACGAGCGGGTGCTCGCTGGCCCCGGCGATGACGGCCGCCTGCGCGAGCGCGGCGGCCCTGGCGGAGCCCTCGAGGCCGCTCGCCAGCGCAGCGATCTCACCTGCTCGAAAGTGCGCATATCCTGCGCGCCGGGCCGCGGCCAGCAGCGCCAGCGCCTCCGTGCGCCGCTCGTCGCCGATGAGCCCGGCGACCGCCCGCGCGCGCAGGTCCACCGCGCGCGGCGTGGGCTCGCTGAACGCCACCGGCGGCTCCTCCGTGGGCGCGAGCCACGGGTCACACAGCTGGTGGAGCCGCGCGGCCTCGACGGCCGGGTCGCTGAGCGCAGCGAGGGCCTCGCGGGCATGGCACCGATCCGACCGAAGCAAGAACAACAGGCCCAGGCCGCGCTCGACGACCGGAAGCCGACGCACGGCCGCGAGCGCCTCGTCGAGGTGCTCGCGATGATGCAGGGCCACGTGGGACAGCGCGACGGCACGCTCGTACGCGCCAGGACGCGCGCGCACCAGCGTCAGCAGCTCGTTCAGCTCATCACGCTGGGCCGGCAGCGGCAGACGCAAGCCGACGAAGCTCGCGCGTTCTGCCAGCGCGCGGTCGACCGCCTCGCGCCAGGTCGACCACAGCGCGCGCCGGTCCTCGCCAGCGCACCCCGGCAGCACCGCGGCGAGCGCCTGGGCCCGCGGATATGCCGTCGTCTCGGCGAGCGCGAGGCTCTGTGCCCGCGCGGCCGCCCCGGCGTACACGAGCCACTCCAGGGTGTACGGATAGCAGCTCTCGTCGGCGCTCCACAGCGCTTGCAGGGCCCGCTCGACAAACTCGTCGCGGCGCTCCGGCGCGGCGCGTGCGAGCGCGAGGAGGGCGATCGAGGCCGCGTCGCCCTCGCGCGCGCCGAGGGCCGCGAGCGCCTGGTCGACCGCCGATGCACGCAGCTCCGCGGGCAGGTCCGCGGCGAGGCGCGCCAGCACCAGCGCCCGCGGGGCCGGCTCGAGCTTCGCCACCGCGGCGAGCGTCGCCGTGGGGTCGCCGGACGCGGCGCGGCGAGCCAGCGCGAGCGCCCCGGCCGCGTCGTCCTGCCCGTCCCACGCGTGACGGACGCGAGCGATGGCCGCGAGCGCCTCGGCCGGCGACAGCAGCGGCGCCAGGGCGACGAGCGCCTGCGCGGGCGGTCCGAGCGGCGGGCGGTCGATGCTGTCCAGCGCCTCGGCCACCGACCACTCGCCGATCTCGACGAGCAGCGCCGGCAACGAAGTCGGCATCCGGATCTTCCCGGTATTGCGCGCCGCCGCGTCGAGGCTGCGTCCCAGCGCTTCGAGGATGTCCGGCCCGTCCACCGCGGCAGGGTATCACCGCGTCCTCGACGCGCGGGCGCGTCGGGTGTAGTCGACGGGCGATGCAGCAGCGAGCCCTCGGCGCCACCGGCCTGACCGTCTCGATCCTCGGCCTCGGCGCCGGCCAGCTCGGCGACGCCGCGCTCGACGACGCGGCGGTCGGGCGCCTGCTCAACGAGGCGGTCGACCTCGGCGTCACGCTGTTCGACACGGCGCGCGGCTACGGCCTCTCGGAGGAGCGCATCGGCCGACACCTCGCGCATCGGCGCGACCACATCGTGCTGTCGACCAAGGTCGGCTACGGGATCTCCGGCCACGACGACTGGACCCGCGGCTGCGTCGCCGCCGGCATCGACGAGGCCCTGCGCCGCCTCGCCACCGACCGCATCGACATCGTCCACCTCCACTCGTGCCCGCAGGAGACGCTCGCGCGCGGCGAGGTCATCGAGGCCCTGCTGGCCGCCGCACAGGCCGGCAAGCTGCGCGTGCCCGGCTACTCCGGCGACAACGAGCCGCTCGCCTGGGCGGTCGATCGCGGGGTCTTCGGCGCCGTCGAGCACTCGCTGTCGATCTGCGACCAGCGCGTCATCGCCGGCGCCCTCGCGCAGGCCCGCGCCCGCGACCTCGGCGTGATCGCCAAGCGACCGGTCGCCAACGCCCCGTGGCGCTTCGCGCAGCGCCCCACCGGCGACTACGCCGAGGAGTACTGGTGGCGCTGGCGCACCATGGACCTCGACCCCCGCGGGCTCGACTGGCAGGAGCTGGCCCTGCGCTTCACCGCATACACACCCGGCGTGCACAGCTGCATCGTCGGCACAGCCGACCCGGCGCACCTGCGACGCAACGTCGAGCTCATCGCGCGCGGCCCCTTACCAGAGGATCAGGTCGCTGCGATCCGCGCCGCCTTCCGCGCCCACGA
>Ga0075163_10004316_pt1 | contig 19096 bp, 18 predicted proteins | sample JI1023141ADNA_FD_71478 | JGI IMG/M metagenome (GOLD analysis project Ga0075163, IMG submission 71478) | Wastewater effluent complex algal communities from Wisconsin, to seasonally profile nutrient transformation and Carbon sequestration -... | ecosystem: Engineered > WWTP > Effluent > Algae...
CTTATAAGATAGTCCGGAAAGCCGGGCCTGAAAAGCCCGTTTCCGTATACCTGATTTACCCAGATTATGCGTTGCGGGTACGGCGGATATAGTTCCGGACCTTATCCAGATCGTTCGGCAGGACGATCAGCTGCTCGGCACGCGTTTTAACACGGGCCAGTTTCTCGGGCATCACCGGATCGATGCCGATGGCACGACGCACAGCGTCCGGGAATTTGGCTGGATGGGCGCAGGCCAGCATCACCATCGGCGTTGCCGGGTCCTTCTCCAGTTCAAACTGCGCGGCATGGAACCCGATAGCCGTATGCGGATCGATGACGATCCCGGTGGCATCATGGCAACGCTTCATCATGGCCAGCGTATCTTCATCGCTACAGCGATAGGAATGGAAGTCCTGCCGGGCGCGATTCATCAACTCCTCAGGCAGGCGGAAGGCTTTTTGCGTCTTGAAGCTGTTCATCAGACTGGAAAGGCCCTGATGGTCGCGGTTCATCAGGTCGCAGAGATAGCGTTCGAAATTGCTGGAGACCTGAATATCCATGCTGGGGCTTAACGACGGCATGACGCCTTCGATCTTCATGTCCCCGGTTTCAAAAAAGCGGGTCAGAATATCGTTGCGATTCGATGCCACCACCAGATTGCGGATCGGCAAACCCATACGTCGCGCGGCGTACCCGGCATAAACATTGCCGAAATTTCCGGTCGGCACGGCGAACGAAACGGCCCGCCGCCCCGCCCCGAGCGCCACGCAGGCCACGGCATAATAAACGATCTGGGCCATGATCCGGACCCAGTTAATCGAGTTGACAGCCGAGAGACGTACATCATCACGGAATGCTTGATCGGCGAATAATTCCTTCACGATCCCCTGACAATCATCAAAGGTGCCTTCCAGCGCGATGTTGAACACATTCGGGGCCGATACGGTGGTCATCTGGCGGCGCTGGATTTCCGACGTCCGGTCTTTCGGGTGCAGAATAAAGATATCGATATTGCGGCAGTTCCGGCACGCTTCGATGGCCGCCGATCCGGTATCGCCCGAGGTTGCCCCCACGATGGTGATGCGCTGGCCCCGCTGTTCCAGTACATAGTCGAACAAGCGCCCGAGGAACTGGAGCGCGTAATCCTTAAATGAATAGGTCGGCCCGTGGAACAGTTCCATGACCCAAGCATTCGGCTCCACCTGCTGGAGCGGCGTATAGGCCGTATGATCGAAATGGTCAGGGGTATAGGTTTCGCTCAGGATCTGGATGAGAACGTCATCGGGTATGGTTCCCCCAACAAACGGACGGATCACATGAAATGCGATTTCCGGATAGGAAAGACCTGCCATATGATCGAGAAGACTCGGGTTCAGTGCCGGCCATTCCGTCGGCAGGTAAAGGCCGCCATCGGGGGCCATGCCCGCCATCATGACATCAAGGAAATTATGCGTCGGCCCCGGGCCGCGTGTGGAAACATACTGAACCATGGGGCTATTTCAGCATAACAACCGGGGAAAGTCACCTCCCCCCGGTGTCGTCTAGATCAGTTTTTTCATGATCATGTCACGGCAATCTTCGTCGAAAATATTGTCATGCCATTCGTTCTGCGCCATCGTATTGGCTATCTTGTGCAAGCGCCCCTGATCGGACACAATTTCCCAGCATTCCGGGTTTTCCAGCATCATGTTGTCGAGAACATTCTTGATATTGAAGACGACCGGTTGCTGCTTGCCGTGATAATCAATGCGCGGCCCCAAAACGCGGTAAGACAGGCCGATTCGCTTCATCGTCCGGAAATAATTCGGATCCATTGATGTCACCATATCGGGGATACCGAATTCCATTGATGCCTCGAAAGCGGCTTTCAGCAAGCCCAGCGGCGCGTAGGGAATCCGGCGGCGAAAAAACCGGCCCAGCCCCTTATCGACATCGCGCATTTCCGTTTCATAATAGGCAGGCAAGATCTTGCCATCCATGGGACGCCTGCGGAAACGATGCGCCATGCACAGGCGCGATATTTCCGCCATCTTGCGGACCTTGTGATCGATCAGCAGCAACGGATGATCGCACAATTCCTGTAACGGGAAGCTTTCCTGCAGATTACCTTCATCCGGCAACAGGACACGTACCGTTCCGGCATCATCGCCGGAATCGCGGTGCACCATCAGAAAATGGATGGCCTTGCGGTCATACGCATCACGTTCCATTCCTGCGGGATCGGTTGCGGGCTCGAACTGATTTTCCCGGCAAAAAATATCATACCGCAGCCGGAAAGCGCGTTCCCGCAGTTCGTCGGTCTGCGCGTGGACGATATCAAAAGTCCGCCAATAATGCTGATAAAATGTCTTTTGCTGGATCGCCTGCAAGGCAGCAGACAATAAGTTGTCACGGTTTTCCATGATCCAGTTATCTCCTTAAAAAATCTTTTCCACCCTATATACTTTAGTCTAAGGCATTTGCTTTTAAGTCCCTGTTAATTATTGCGAGCCTTTGAACCTGATTTGATACAAATACCAATGAAAACAGGACGCCCTTGGTTCCGGGCGTCCTGCATCATCTGAATATATCAGTTATATCTAGTGCTTGTGATGACCACCGCAGCAACCTGTCGGCGCGGTCTGGTCTTCCTCTTCTTCGTGCTGATGATGGTGGTGCGCATGACCGCCACAGCAACCGCCGCCCGCCTTTTTAATTTCCTCAGCCTTTTGCGCGTGGCCGCCGCAGCAACCGCCCGCTTCTTTCTTTTCACCTTTGCCCAGCAGGGTCTTGATCATTTCCAGCATTTTGTTTCCTTTTGTTCCGTCGGTGTGGCCCCCATAACCCATTGGAGGTCTTATCATTAATATTGTATACCAGAACCCAAAGAAAAGCTTTAACGGGAAAAATGACGATTTATGGCTGATTCCGGGGATTTTGACGTTTTGATTATCGGTGCCGGCGCTGCGGGGCTGATGTGTGCGATCGAGGCCGGAAAACGCGGACGCCGGGTTCTGGCGCTGGACCACGCCGACAAACTGGGTGAGAAAATCCGGATTTCGGGCGGCGGGCGCTGCAATTTTACGAATACAGGAACGGAAGCCCGTCGTTTTCTGTCCGGCAATCCGCATTTCTGCAAATCAGCATTGTCGCGCTACACCCCGGATGATTTCATCGCGCTGGTCGGCAAGCATGGAATCAAATGGCACGAGAAAACGCTGGGGCAGTTGTTCTGCGATGAGAGTGCGCGGGATATCGTCTATATGCTGCTGAAAGAAACCGCCGCCGCCGGTGCAATCATACGGACGGGTACCAAAATTACCGAGGTGCGGCAGCTGGAAGACGGCTTCGTCGTTGAAACCGCGAATGGCGTTTACACAGCGGAGAAACTGGTGATTGCCACGGGCGGGCCATCGATCCCCAAGATCGGTGCCAGCGGATTCGGTTACCGGATCGCGCAGCAATTCGGGTTGAATGTCATTCCGCCTTATCCGGCGCTGGTGCCGCTGACATTCAGCGACGAGCAACTGGCAATGATGAAACCATTATCCGGCGTATCGGTCGATCCGGCAGTTGTCAGCTGTAACGGCACATCGTTCCGCGAAGCCGTTTTATTTACGCACCGCGGATTAAGCGGCCCTGCGATTCTGCAAATCTCTTCCTACTGGAAAGAAAGCATCCCCGTCAGCGTCAATTTCTGCCCTGATCTTGATGTAGCAAACGCATTGAAGACAGCCCGCAAGACACAGCCGCGCAAAGTGCTTCACAATATCATGGGTGAATGGATGCCCGCGCGTCTGGCAGAATCACTGGCGCAGGCCAGCGGCCACGATACTGTCATGGCCGATTTGTCAGACAAGAAAATCGACGAGATTACAAAACTGATCACGGCATGGCAGGTTATTCCGCACGGCACCGAAGGATATCGAACGGCAGAGGTGACCGCGGGCGGCGTCGATACCAATGAGTTGTCATCCAAGACATTCGAAGCCAAGAAAGTGCCGGGGTTGCACTTCATCGGCGAAGTCGTCGATGTCACCGGCTGGCTGGGCGGCTATAATTTTCAGTGGGCGTGGTCATCCGGCTGGTGCTGCGGGCAAGACGTCTGATTATTTGTGGCTGCAATGCTCGTCATGCACGTGATCATGATCACAATCTGCACCATGTTCATGATGATGGTGGTGTCCGTGATCATGACCGCAACACGACCCATCCGCCGCATGTTCATGGGCATGGCCGCTTACCGGAAACAAATTCACCGTCGCACCCGCTGAACCCATCGGTAATGTGCTGGAGCCCATCAGGCCGGATTTAAGAAAGCTGAATTTTTTGCTCATCGAGATTTCCTTTGCTGGTCCGATTTATATAGGCAGGCGCGCTCAAAAGGGAAGAAAATTGTTACCCGTCCGAGGCCTGTATCAACAAGCCCTCGAGGTGATGATGTCCGATCCCGTGGAAAGCCTTGGCGTTGCCTATCTTTTTCAATATTTCAGCATCATGGCGTTTGGCCTTGGGGTTGCGAACCCCCACGATCATCACGTTCTTGGGCGTATGGGCATCGGATATGAATTCAAATACCTTGGTGCCATAGCCTTCATATTCCAGCAGCAATGCGCGCAGGCCATCGGTTACCATTTCCGCCTGACGTTCCATGAAGGTGCCGTGCTTCAGCAGGAAATCGAGATCGTTGCCAGGCTTCGCCTTTTCCATCTCGCGGCGGATTTGTTTATGGCAGCACGGCGCCACGACGATCAGTTCCGCCCCGGCCTTGATGCCCTTGGCAATCGCGTCATCCGTCGCGGTGTCACAGGCATGAAGGGCAATCAGCACATTCGTTCCCTTGGCATCATAACTGTCGATCGCGCCCTGTATGAACCGCAGACCCGTAAAACCGCATTCACCGGCAATCTTGTTGCAGAGATCGACAAGATCAACACGGTATTCAACGCCTGTCACCTGCGCTTTCACGCCCAGCTTGTTTGTCAGATAGTCATAGAGCGCGAATGTCAGATATCCCTTGCCCGCCCCCATATCGGCAACACGCACACCCTTGGCCGTATCGATATGCTTCAGTTGCGCGCTTAAGGTTTCTATATACTTATCGATCTGGCGGTATTTATCCTGCGCATCTTTACGGACTTTGCCATCATGATCAGTGATGCCGAGCAAATGCAGCCAGTCACCTTTTGCATCGACCTGACGCGTCTTGGCGCGGTCATGGCTTAAGTTCGGTGCGGCTTTAGTCGTGGCGGCAGATTTTTTCAGTGTATTCTTCACCGCATCAAACGACAGATCATGTTCGGTCGTATTCAGATGCGCGGTCATGAAATCGCGGCCCAGCCATTGCTCGATCAGGCTTTCCGCTTCTTCAAGCGGGTAATTCTTGACGATATCGCGGGTCTGGTAACGGTAAGTAAAGCTTAAAACCGGCTGGCGCTTGACAAGAATCGGGCGGGCGTGGATTTGCTTTAATCCCTCTTCCCGCCCCTTGTAATGGCCCAGTTGCAGCTTCACAAAAGCCCCGTCTTTCAGGGCCTCATGCAAGAAAATCAGGAATTCTGCCGTTCTGGTGGCTTTCGTCATGACGGCAGATTAACCCGAACCCGCATATTAAGCAAAGCGCGTTTGTGCTTACGGTTTTTGCGTCTGCAATTATTCGCCAACCGCCGAAAGCAGCGTGACCGCATCGATCACTTTCTTGGATGCCTCGCCGATCAGCAGGATATCCTTGTCCACCTGCACATATTGATAACCGGCAGGAACCGGGCGCAGGCGCAACAGCAGATCATCCGGCACCGGCACGAAAACGATATCGCCGGGCAGACGCTGGCCGATCACGTATTTCTTTGCCTGTCCGGGCGGCAGGCAGCCATTGCGCTTTTTCGCCAGTCCCGGCGGGCAGAACTTGCGATAGTCGTCGTTCAGGTATTTCACGATCGCGCTGCGGTCGCCGGTGCCAATTTCAATCACGATCTTATCGTCGTGGCTGTCGCGGTCATGCCAGCGGATCGTCACGTCATCATCATCGCCGTGGCTGTTATGGCCTTGACTATTCTCATGGCTATTCTCATGGCCCTTGCCGTGGTCTTTGCCTTTGCTGCCCTTGTCGGCATAAGCGCCACCGGCAAAACCGAGGCAGAACACAGTCAACGCAATCAGGCCCCAGCCTGCGATTTTCGTGGTACGTGTTTTCATGGAAATATCCCTTTCCTGTTATTCACTTGAGGTTCAGGCTAGCACACCGTTGTGCAGAAAAAAGGGCGAGATTGGGGCATATTGTTTCAAGTTAAAGTCTGAACTGCCGTCTAATCTGAACAATAATCAAATACCAAAATATTGTATAGATAAGCACTTGGAATATAGAGAAAGCATGCGTCCAGATCGTAATCGCTTGGAAAGCATTCTGGTTAAAAACCAACCCAATTGGGCCAAATATATGCTGCAGCGTGAAAGCAAAGTTCATAAGAAATGTATTATCTACTTCACAAGCTTTCTGAACCCACATATCAAACTTTTTTAATTCCCCTAAATTACAAGAGATGCCACCAGACCAGTGATAAATAGTTATAAACCAAGGAATTAATCCAAAAAACCAGACCCAGGGCAACCAAAAATTTCTTCCATAGTCATTAAACACTTTCAAAAAATAAGAATGAAACCATGATAGCCAGTCCACTGGATGAACAATATATTCTTCTACAAAAGGAATTTTCCATTTTGATAGCCTTGTTTTCCTGCGAGCATCCATTTCGCAGGCATGAAACATCATATCTGTCCGAGATTGAGAACGGAAAGATGAATGTGACCATAAAGGCATTGGTCACAATTGCGAAAGTGCTGGATTGTGAACTGGCGGATTTAGTTCTTGAGAAACCTAAGCTGCATCCCTAGCTTCTGCCTGATTCTCTGCATTGACACCATAGGAAAGTTCCCAACACTTCTGTAAAGCAGAGAAGACAATTGGCATCTCTGCTTCAAACTGTTCTTTTGTGATGTTGTTTGAAACATATTTGGCTAATTTCTTTTTTTCTCCAACATTTCTGCCCTCAATTAATGTTTGAGGATAATAAGCCTCCAGAGAATCAACGCCTAAATCAAACATTCTTCCAGACACATTTATATCACCGTACTGTTTCCGAAATGCTTGGTATCCAGCTAACTCACGAGAATTCGGAGCGTCGAGAAGAATAACTATCTTACCACCGTAGATGGGGGATAGTGGTGCATATAGTTTGTTAATCGCATCAATGACACGACCAGCTTGAGAAACAAAGCCGTTAGCAGGTATTACCTTAATATTCGGCTTATCTTCATAAAATCTTTTTGTAATTCCCTCTAACAAAATTTGCTCAGATTCCCCTTCAACTACAATAAAATTCGAGGGAAGAAGCAAATCCGTCGGTGAGCCACCCAAAAGATCGTATATAATATTCTGTCTTTCATTATCATTCATAATTTGAGAAATACCTGTAATCTTCTCAGTCTTCTCTACTTTGAAAATGCTCTGTTTATCAAAATTTTCAGTGATTAAAACAGAGGAATGTGTATTCACAAAAACTTGATCCCCATTTGAGCAAATATCAAACAGCGCCCTTTTCAATTTCCTTTGCGCCGTAGGATGCAAGTGCAACTCAGCTTCGTCAATCAAGAAGATAAATGATTTTCCTGCATCCTCTTCCTTCCTCCTGTAGTCAGCATATGCTTGGATAATCGCAAGCATCAATGCCCTCTGCATACCGTCGCCTTTGTTAGAAACCGCGGTCTCAATCCCATCGTCAACATGGGTATCAAAATTTTTAAGATACTCAGTAAATTGCGGAGGACTAATTTCAAATCTCACAGAGGCACAATCAGGAAACTGCTTCTTTAGGTAAACCTCAACAGAACCGCTCATATTTTTCAATTCCGTAAATACCTGCGAGCCTTCTCCTTCGAAAAGTTCAGAGAATTTCTCTTTTAATTGACGGTAATTATCGTTCTTCTCGATAATAGCTTCTAAAACGCCTGATAGCATTATGCCGATCGGCGTCTTTTTATCGAACTTACCAACATCATCAAAATATTTTTTTGTGCTTACATACTCTAAGCGTGGCAAAAAATCCTTAGTTGCGTTCTCAAAGCCTGTAGGATTCTTTTCTAGAGTCTCTCCCCCAACAATGATTTGCCACTTCTCGTCATTTTTGCGAGATAGCGTAATAGTCTGGTTATCACCTAACATCTTTCTGACTGTTTCTTTATTTTTCTCGTTCTTCATGGTCTCTACGCCATTCTGAACATCGGCAAACTCTACAGCTACGACTACATCTAACGCAGAATCGTGATTGAATCTTAAATCATTCAAACTTTGTCCTCGTGCGATTCCATTATAAAAATAATCAAGGGCATCAAAGAAATTAGTTTTTCCATGATTATTCTGACCGACAAAAAAATTAAAAGAATCTGGTGTGATTTCAGCTTCTTTTATCGAGCGGAAATTTTGTACAGTGATTTTATTTATTCGCATGATCGCTACCTTCTGGCTAATTCTAGATTGAACCTAACCGATGAAGTCCCAATTTTGCGAGTCATTTAAGAAAAAATTTTGCCATAATTTTGTGATTAGGAGAGGATCTCTAATCTCTGACAATCATTCCATCTTTGTCCACACGGAACGATCTTGACGCGCTATCCATCAGCTTCGACATATCAAGGTGCTCATAGTGTTGCTCTATAAACAACACGCTTGTTCCCGCCAGTTTTGCCACCTCGTAATGAGCAACGCCAGCGTAAAGACGCGCTGTTATGCCAAAGTGCCGCAGTGAATAATATGATAGGTCTTTATCCAGTTCACTAAGCCCTGAGAACGCAATCAACTTTGTCCAAAATCTATAATATTCTGATTTTGACACTGGTTCATTACGGTCTTGATGGACAAAAACATAATCATCTTTGCCTGTGAACTTTGAATATTCTTTAATTCGCGCAAGATATTTCCCGCCTCTGGAAAAAACTGTACGGGATTTTCGGTTCTTGCAAATCTCTTTCGGCAAGTCCAACTGCATATACTGCTCATCATCCCGCTTGATGATCTTGACCATACCCCATTTAAGAAAACGCAACTCACCAAAGCGGCAAAAGCAATTCGACTTTATCAGGACAAAGTCCCTAATAATTTGTCGATAGTATTTTTCTTTTTCGGTGTCAGCGTCTTTCACCCATTCACGGGCTTTTGTATATAAAATTTTATACTCATCCAGCGTGAATGTATCTCGTCTGGGCGGTTCAGTAATCTTGATCTGCTCTACATTGCATTTTTCAAATGGAAAGTAACGCTTGCGGAAACCCCATTTTATAATCGAGTTGACCGTGGTGTATTCATTTCTAATCGTAACGTCATGAACTTCTGGATTTTCTTTTCGGCGGTGAAGACCGTAGTCCATGAATGAATTCACATCTATCTCGCTAACCCTAAGATTCGCGTTCAGATATGGAACGATATGCCTGTGCAATTGCGTTTTAATTGTTCTATAGCGACCATTTGTAATGCGTCCTGTCAGTTCGCGCTCTTTCGTATATTCTAAAAACTCTTCGCATAACTCACCCCAACTATGTCCGAAGATTTTATGACCTGTTTTGACCTTGGTCAGAACACCGAGCATCTCTTCTTCGCCCAGCTTTACAGCTTCATCTCTATGACGAGTTTGCAGCGTCTTTCGGTAGTATTTTTTCTCTTCAGGAATCCAGCATCGGAATTGATAAATCCCGTTTGATGCTGGTGTTGTATATATAACTCCCTTTCCACCATAAATCGGATACTGATTTAGGTAGGCTTTTGAGTTCTTGAGTTTGTAATTGTTTTCTATGGTGTCCACAGTTTGCAACAACCTTTGAAGTCAACCGAACTAAATGATTGAAAATCATGCTAGTTTGCAAACAGTTTGTAGTAAAGTATAAATACTAAGTATTTGATATTTAATAATAATTAAATCTGCTGTTACTCCCACTCAATTGTTCCCGGTGGTTTGGATGTGATGTCGTAGGTCACGCGGTTGATGCCGCGGACTTCGTTGATGATGCGGGTCGCGACGCGCCCTAAGAATTCATGATCGAAATGGAAGAAGTCGGCGGTCATGCCGTCGGTGGATGTCACCGCGCGCAGCGCGCAGACATAATCATAGCTGCGGCCATCGCCCATGACGCCGACCGAGCGCACAGGCAGCAGCACGACGAAGGCTTGCCAGATCGCATCATACAGACCGGCATTTCTAATCTCTTCCAGATAGATTGTATCGGCCTTGCGCAGGATTTCGAGTTTCTCGCCCGTGATTTCACCGGGGATGCGGATCGCAAGACCCGGCCCCGGGAACGGGTGGCGTTTGACGAAATCAGGATGGAGGCCCAGTTCAACACCCAAGGCGCGCACTTCGTCCTTGAACAATTCGCGTAAGGGTTCCACCAGTTTCAGGTTCATACGTTCGGGCAGGCCGCCGACATTGTGGTGCGATTTGATCGTGACCGAGGGGCCGCCGGTGAAAGAAACCGATTCAATCACGTCGGGATAAAGCGTGCCCTGTGCAAGGAAGTCAGCGCCGCCGACACGCTTGCTTAACATCTCAAACACCTCGATAAACATGGTGCCGATCAGTTTGCGTTTCATTTCGGGATCGCTGATCCCCTCCAGACCGCTCAAGAATTTCTCGGACGCATCTTCATGGATCAGTGGAATGTTGTAGTGATTACGGAACAGATTGACGACCTGATCGCTTTCGCCCGCACGCATTAAACCTGTATCCACGTAAATGCAGGTGAGTTGATCGCCAATCGCTTCGTGCAGCAGCACAGCGGCCACCGTTGAATCGACGCCACCGGAGAGACCGCAGATGACCTTGCCGTTACCGACCTGTTTACGGATTTTGGCAATCGCCTCTTCCTTGAAGGCCGCCATCGTCCAGTCGCCGTGGCAACCGCAGACGCCGTGGGTGAAGTTTTTCAGCAGGGCCGCGCCATGCGGTGTATGCACCACTTCCGGGTGGAACTGCACCGCGTAATATTTACGGTCATCGTTGGCGATCACCGCATAGGGTGCGCCTTCGGATGTGCCGACCACGCGGAATCCCTCAGGCAGTTTGGTCACGCGGTCGCCGTGCGACATCCAGACCTGTTCTTTCGCGCCCTTGTCCCAGACGCCGTTTAACAGGGTGTTGTGTTCGGTAACCTCGACATAGGCGCGGCCAAATTCGCGGGAATGCCCGGCCTCAACCTTGCCGCCCAGTTGTTCGACCATGGTTTGCTGGCCATAGCAGATGCCAAACACCGGAACGCCCATATCGAATACAGTCTGCGGGGCGCGGGGCGATTTGGCTTCCGTCACGCTGGCGGGGCCGCCGGAAAGGATAATCCCCTTCGGATGAAAGGCCTTGATCCGGGCGTCATCGGCCTGATTAAACGGCCAGATTTCGCAATAAACCCCGGATTCCCGCACCCGCCGCGCGATCAGCTGCGTCACCTGAGAGCCGAAATCGAGGATCAAAATCCGGTCGTGCTGAGGGAGGGCTGTTGTTGCGCTGGGGGGGGCGTTTTCGGGCTGGATCGCGGCCATTTTGCTGCCTATCGGACAAAAGTTGCGGATATGCGGGCACCATACTATAAATCCCCCCGTTATGACAGAGCTGATCCCGCAGGAAATCCTTAAAAAACTGGTCGATGAGGCCGATATGGCCGCGGTCGAGAACGTGCGCGAGGGGCGCGGCGGGCCGTTTGGCGCTTCCCTGAATATCGTCAATCTGACCAGTCATCATGTCTTACAGATCGGCGAGATTGCCGGGAATGCCGTGCTGGAAACCGGGGTAGGCAGTGCGCACGCTGAAGATCAGGCGTTAAGCCCGGAAAACGTCCGCGCACTGAAAGCCAATCTCAAGAACATGGATGCGGGCAAGGTCGCGGTCGTTGTCGCATCCAGCGGCGAGAGCTGCCCGGCGTGCCATGCCAAGATCGAGATTCTGGCGCGCATCCTGATCGATGAGCAGTTGCTGGTCGAGGGTCATTTCATCGTCGCTTATGGCGCAACCTATGCCGACACGCTGCATGTCGCCGGGTTTAACGATGAGCCATACCACGCCGACATGACGAAACCGGAAAGCGCGCGCCTGATCCGGATCGAGAGTGCGCAGATTGACGACGTACCCGATGCGGTGAAACAGGTACTGGCTGGTGCGCCTGTTGCGCTGGTCACGGGTGATCATGTCATTGCCGGGCAGGATGAACGCAGTAAGCATTTTACATTCGTGCCGGAAGTCACCGCGATGCGTGCCGCCTGCCAGCAGCAAAAGCAACGGGGCGCGGCAGAGCCATGGGATTTGCAGCGTGCGACGCTTTACACATTTACGCCGCAAATCGGGCCCCTGGCCTATGCTGAAGCGCAATGGGCCAATATCGCGCGTCTGGTGCGGGTTTCCAGCGCTGGCAATATTCAGCCTGAAGCCCCTGCCGTCAGCAATGACGATCTGTTCCGTGCGATTGCCACACGCCCCTATAACAATCCGCATTCCGTATTGCGCGTCGTTCGCATCACGCCCTTTGCCAATCACGGCCAGCATGAATGGGCCAGACTGCAATCCATCAATCCCGATTTGAAAAATTACAACGGAGTATCAGCATGAGCGAAAAGTCCCCGACCTATAAAGAAGAAAAATACGTGACATGGGACGAAGTGCAGGAACATTGCCGTGCGCTGGCGCAGCGTATCCTCGACAGGGGCCGTCATTTCGACAAAATGCTGGTCATCACGCGCGGCGGCATGGCCCCGGCCAGCGTTCTGGCGCGCGAGCTGGAAATCCGCCGGGTCGAGAATATCTGCATCGATACTTATGACATCGTTGATTCCCAGAAGATTAAAAAGCCCACCTTGCTGAAGCCGGCATCGGATGAATTTCTGTCGGATGTGCTGGTGGTCGATGATCTGGCCGATACCGGCACGACGCTGAAGCTGGTGCGCGATATCACAACCAACCCGCTGGTGGTCACGATCTTCGCCAAACCGGCCGGTGAATCGCTGGTTGATCTGTTTCAGGAGCGCGTGGCCCAGAATGTATGGGTGCGTTTCCCGTGGGATACCGAAAAAGGCAGCCGTTTCGTGAAACCGCTGGCCCAGCGCGACACCCCCCGGCCTTAAAGGCCGCCTCATCCCCGTTACCTGTGCTTGCGGGCGCTTGACAGACCGCAAGACGCCCCGCATACATAATAATGCGGTGCATATAAGCATAACAGGGACTTGAGACGCACATGACCGACCTGAACAGCCTGATCCGGCATTCTGCCGAACTCATCCGCCAGAATGCGGGCGGATTGACACCCACACTGGCCGTTATACTGGGGTCGGGCTTAGGTGCGGTTGCCGACCTGCTGGATGAAAAAGCCACTATTTCTTACACAGCCCTGCCCGGCTTTCCCAAGCCCGGGGTAGAGGGCCATGAGGGAACCTTGCGGATTGGCACCGTTAACAATGTTCCCGTCTATTTCCTGAAAGGCCGCGTGCACCTGTATGAAGGGGTCGGCACCGATGCCCTGAAAGTGATGATCCGCACGCTTAAAGCCCTCGGCGTCGAAAGCCTGCTGATCACCAATGCGGCGGGCGGGCTGCACCCCGATATCGAACCGGGCGCATTGATGGCGATCAGTGACCATATCAATTTCACCGGACGCAACCCCTTGGAAGGTCCGAATGACGACGAGTGGGGACCGCGTTTCCCGCCGCAGGATGAAGCGTGGGATGAAGGCTTACGTAAGCTGCTGGTTGATACATCCATCGCTGCCGGTGTCGATATGCATCAGGGCGTTTATCTCGGCATGCTGGGGCCAACATTCGAAACCCCTGCCGAGGTGCGCATGATCCGCACGATGGGGGCTGACGCCGTTGGCATGTCGACTGTGGCCGATAATATCGTGGCCTGTCATTGCGGCCTGCGCTGCATCGGGATTTCGGCCATCGTCAACCGCGCCGCCGGTATGGGTTTTGAAAAACTGAGCCACGAACAGACCTTGGAAGGCGCGCGCCTTGCGGAAAAGAATATGGCTGCGGCCATACGCGCTTTCATCACCGTATACCCGCACAACATGGCTGAAAAAGCCGCTTAAAATCCCTTTATTTCGAGAAAGCCGTTTCAAATGACTCGTCCTGTATCCGTCAGTTTTGAATTTTTCCCGCCCAAATCCACCGAAGGTGAAACCCATCTGTGGCAGAAGATCGACACGCTGGCATCAATCAAGCCTGCGTTTATCACTGTCACCTATGGCGCCGGCGGCTCGACACGCCAGTGGACACTGGAAACCGCCCGCAAGGCGCAGCAACGGACAAGTATCCCGACCGGCGCGCACCTGACCTGCATCAACGCCACCAAGGACGATATCCGCGCGATGGCCGATAATCTGTGGAACAGCGGCATCCGCCATATCGTCGCGCTGCGTGGCGACATCCCGAAGGCAGACGCGCCGCTGAACTATGCCGATTCAACCTATTACCATTATGCGAACGAACTGATCGCCGGATTGCTGGCGCAGCACCCGTTCGAAATCAGTGTCGCAGCCTATCCTGAAAAGCACCCGGAAGCCCCGGATCTGGCGACCGATATCGCCAATCTGAAACGCAAGTGCGAGGCGGGCGCCACCCGGGCGATCACCCAGTTTTTCTTTGATAATCAAGTTTTTCTGCGTTTCCGTGATCAGGCCAGTGCCGCCGGCATCCTGACCCCCATCGTGCCGGGGGTGATCCCGGTTCTGAATTACGACCGCATGATCCGCTTTGCCGGGACCTGTCAGGCCAGCGTACCCGATGCGATCAAATCACATTTGGAACCCTTAAAGTCCAACCAGACGGCGTTTGCTGAAGCCGCCAGCGAATTACTGACCCGGCAATGCGAAGAGCTGGTCAAAGAAGGGGTGCCACATATCCATTTCTATACGCTTAATGAAGATTCCCTGCCTTACAAAGCTTGCCAGACCCTGGGGCTTGTGCCTTAATATTGCCGTGCAATATTGCACATGTATATGAGCACGCAGCTTTTGTATCCGGTCAGGAACATGAGGCGTCGCGTATAGAGATACGCAAGCCGATATGTGACGCCGCCGGATGGAAAAGCTGAAAGCTCATAAGGCTCAAGACAGGCAAGGAGCGTTTAAATGGTACTCACCTCTTCTCTGGGGTTTCCCCGTGTTGGCGTACAGCGTGAACTGAAAAAATCAATCGAAGCGTACTGGAAGGGCAAAGCGTCCGAATCCGATCTGCAGGATACCGCCCGCAATCTGCGCATGCGCCACTGGCAGCTGCAGCATGAAGCCGGGATCGATCATATCCCCTCTAACGATTTTTCCCTGTACGACCATGTGCTGGATACCTGCGCGCTGGTCGGCGCGGTGCCGCCGCGCTACAACTGGAAGGGCGGCAACGTCGACAGCAAGACATATTTCGCGATGGCGCGCGGCAACGATCATGTGACCGCGATGGATATGAGCAAGTGGTTCGACACCAATTACCACTACATCGTACCGGAGCTGCAAAAAGGCCAGACATTCTCGCTCTCCAGCACCAAGCCATTTGAAGAATATCTGGAAGCGAAGGCTGCCAAGATCGAAACACGTCCTGTTTTGGTCGGCCCGCTGACATTCCTGATCGTTTCCAAGAAGGCCGCCGATTTCACCGACTGCCGCTGCACACTGGTGCCGTCACTGGTGAAGGTTTACATCGAAGTGCTGAAGAAACTGGAATCGCTGGGCGCACAATGGGTTCAGATTGATGAGCCTGCGCTGGTTCTGGATCTGGAAGACCAGTACAAGCAAGCTTACAAGGATGCTTATGCCGAAATACGCAAAGCTGTTCCGAATCTGAAGATTATGATCTCCACCTACTTCGAGGGCCTGCGCGATAATACCGAACTCGCGGTCAACCTGCCGGTGAACGGTATCCATGTCGATCTGCGCCGTGCACCAGACCAGCTGGATACTGTGCTTTCGAAACTTCCTGCTGATAAAATTCTGTCACTGGGCCTGATCGATGGCCGCAACATCTGGAAGAACAACATTAGCGCATCACTGGATGTTGCCGAGAAAGTTGTCGCCAAACTGGGTAAGGATCGCGTCATCGTATCCTCCAGCTGTTCATTGCTGCATACGCCGAACGATCTGGATCAGGAAACCGCTCTTGATCCCCAGATCAAAAGCTGGCTGGCATTTGCGAAGCAGAAACTGTTTGAAATCGTTACCATTGCCAAAGCACTGGATGAAGGCCGCGATTCAATTTCCGCAACACTGAAAGTCAGCGACGCTGTGGCGCAAGACCGTAAAACGTCTGAACGCATCCACAACAGCAAGGTGAAAGCGGCCAGCAAAGCCGTGACACCGGCGATGGCCAACCGCCAAAGCCCGTTCGCAACACGCCGCCAGAAACAGCAGGACGCCCTGAAGTTGCCGGCATTCCCGACGACATCCATCGGTTCGTTCCCGCAGACGGAAGAAATCCGCAAAGCCCGTGCTGATTTCAAGAAAGGCACGATTGATGAAATCGCTTACGATGCCGCGATGAAGAAAGAAATCGAACTGGTGGTTCGTTATCAGGAAAAGATCGACATGGACGTTCTGGTCCATGGCGAAGCCGAGCGTAACGACATGGTTGAATATTTCGGCGAACAGCTGGAAGGCTTCACCTTCACCAAGAACGGCTGGGTACAATCTTACGGTTCTCGTTGCGTCAAGCCGCCGATCATTTTCGGCGACGTATCACGCCCGGTGCCGATGACTGTGCGCTGGAGCGAGTACGCGCAGTCGCTGACCAAGCGCCCGATGAAGGGCATGCTGACCGGCCCGATCACGATCCTGCAATGGTCGTTCGTTCGTGACGACCAGCCGCGCTCGGAAACCGCCCGTCAGATCGCCCTCGCAATCCGTGATGAAGTAACCGATCTTGAAAAATCCGGAATCAACATCATCCAGATCGACGAACCGGCGATCCGTGAGGGCCTGCCCTTGCGCCGTGCCGACTGGAAGGCTTATCTGGGATGGGCAGTCGAAGCCTTCAAACTGTCATCGTGCAGCGTGAAGGACGAAACCCAGATCCATACCCATATGTGCTATTCGGAATTCAATGACATCATTGATTCTGTCGGTGCGATGGATGCCGATGTGATTTCGATCGAGACATCACGTTCGCATATGGAACTGCTGGAAGCATTCGTTTCCTACAAGTACCCGAATGAAATCGGCCCCGGTGTCTGGGATATCCATTCCCCGCGCGTTCCGTCAGCCGACGAAATGACAGGCTTGCTGGAAAAGGCCGAGAAAGTTATTCCGGCAGACCAATTGTGGGTCAACCCGGACTGCGGCCTGAAGACACGCGGCTGGCCGGAGGTTGAGGCATCACTGGTCAATCTGGTGAAGGCAGCCAAGGTCATGCGTGAGAAACGCAAGAAAGCCGCTGCTTAATACTTTATGCAGGTTCCGGAGAACCCTTGCGAGAGATCGTAAGGGTTCTTTTTCTTTCTGCGGCTTCAAAACGCTGCAGACGGGCAAAGATGCGCTCGAGCTGGTCTTCGAGTTGCTTTGAAGGTGCCGTATAGGTCAATGTATCAACCAGAACGGGGAACGGCATTCCATCCGCTCCCATGCGATACATGACTCCGCCGGGATTGCGATCAAGAAACAGGCACTCATTCTTGCTGGAAGGGTTCTTGAAAGATTCACGTGCGCATGTTGCAAGAATACGCACGGCCTTTAAAAATCCATCTTCCCCGGCTAATCCACGGTGTGCTGCGCCATGTATCTTATCGCCAAAGGGGAACGTCGCGATGGCACGCGTCTGACCCAGCAGATCGATCCCGAAATCATCATTCAGATCCTGCGTGGAAATCAGTTTTTCCATCACTGTCACATGCTTGCCGCCCTCAATTGCACTGTGTGCGTACACGCGCGGCAAAAACGGATTGTCTTGATTCTCTGTCAAGTATTTGTTCGTCAGCGCCGTCATTTCGGGGCGCATGGAAAAGCGCAGAACGATGTTCGTATCAGGTTTGTGATAGACCGTACAAACTCCACTGGAATCGTGAATACGGACATAACCTTCATCCAGCAATCTTTGGCGACGTTCTGGCTGGGGCAAACTTTGGAACGCTTGTAGTAAATCGGGGAACATCCCACTCACTCGCTTGTTTTTACGCTTCTTGAATCATACGCAAGAATGCTTAAAAAGCTCCTGTTGCGGGAAAATGTCAATCAATCCTGATTTTTATTATTAAAATCAGGTATATAGCGCTGTTCTTCCAAGGGCAGACTGGACTCTTTCCGGCGCAAAACAGCGGCAAAAAAACCATCCGTATCATGACGATGAGGGGTCAGGCGCATGTAGGGATTGCTGGGGGCTTTACCCTCCGACCAGATTTTATCCAGCGGCAGCAGTTCAAATTCCGGATGTGTGCTCAGGAATTTTTCGATCTGGTTTTCGTTTTCATCCGGCAGAAGGGAGCATGTGGCGTATACGAGCTTGCCACCCACCTTCACCGCTTTGGTCACGCGCTCCAGAATATCAGCCTGCGTTTCAATCAGTTCATCAAGACCCGGCCCGTAATTGCGCCAGCGCATATCCGGATTGCGGCGCCATGTGCCGGTACCGCTGCACGGTACGTCAACCAGAACAACATCGAAGCTTTCTTTCTGACGGCGCAGCCATTTGCGGTTCTTCTCATCGGACAGCGCGCGTACTTCAATAATGTCAGCAACACCCGCACGGCGAAAACGCGGACGCGCCTTTTCAAGGCGGCCTTCGGCGATATCCATCGCGACAATGCGGCCCTTGTTCTTCATCGCTGCCGCCAGCGCCAGCGTTTTTCCGCCCGCACCCGCGCAGTAATCCAGAACCTGCATACCCGGTTGCACGCCAGTGACATAAGCGATCAGTTGTGATCCTTCATCCTGAATTTCGATCATGCCATCGCGGAAAACCCTGCTTTCCGACAGGTATGCCTTGCTGCGGCAACGCAAACCCCATGGCGATATACGTGTAGGATCGGTTTCTATGCCATCAGCAGCCAATGCACGCTCAGCATTCTCGCGGTCAATCAAACGTGTATTCACGCGCAGGTCCAGCGGCGCGGTGCCCAGCATCGCGGCCATTTCGG
>Ga0075163_10004317_pt1 | contig 19093 bp, 16 predicted proteins | sample JI1023141ADNA_FD_71478 | JGI IMG/M metagenome (GOLD analysis project Ga0075163, IMG submission 71478) | Wastewater effluent complex algal communities from Wisconsin, to seasonally profile nutrient transformation and Carbon sequestration -... | ecosystem: Engineered > WWTP > Effluent > Algae...
GGAAGATCAGCGCATTCACCGCCTTGTTGGGTGGCCCGCCGTATACAACAGTAAATCCGTACTTTTCATATTCCGCCTTAGCGCTATCCAGGTTGCTTACTGCAATCAGAACATGGTCGATTCTAACATCGGGCATGTTGGTCAGTTGAGAATGTGATTGTATTGTCATGCAGAATGTCGTAACGATGAAAATGATTGACGTGCAACGCGTTCTTTTTAAACTGCCACAGCTCAATTTTTTTTTCATAAAATTAGATCCTCTTATTTTTTCATGATGTAAAAAAGCAAGGCAAGAAACCATGGGAACATAAAAAGCAACAAGATCCATTTAAAATCGGAGTCGATGATGAAATTCACAAAGGTCATAACGCCCATTGAACTTAAACCGCTCACGACAACTATTACAAAAGAACCTGAAGCGCGCGCGCGAAATGAGGTTAATGAGACATAAATGGTCAATATGCCAGTCGTAAAAATATAGCCGCCCATAACATAGAACACATTTTGAAGCCACACAGATAAATTCGGTTGTGTGTCAATAATTTGACCTAGTGAAGTTCCCATATACTTTAGGTCTTCCGGCAATAACGGTGGACGTAGAAAAACAAAATAAACCCCAATTGCAGCGATGAGAAATCCGCCTAATGCCAGCACGGATGATGAAAAGGGTTTTAATGTTAGCATTTTAATGAACAATTCCTCTGATACGAATATTGTTGAAGTTGATATAAACACTTTTTTTCGACAAGCAAACACAACAGTAGTGCTTTAGATATTAGGTAGCTAAATCAAAATCACATGTTTGACATGTCATGCCCCTCCATAGGATTCGCCCCTTGTTTGAACATATACTCACTGTTGAGGAGGTAGGCCCCGGATACGACCACGACATCTCCTTTTTTCAGACCTGATATTATCTCGGTGAAACCATTGGACTCAACCCCGATATCCACCATAACACTTTGGAACTTATTGTGACCGGTTTTGAGCCAGACCGTAGCACCCTTTAGGCCCAGGATGACTGCGTCTGTGGGCACAGCCGGAAGCGTCTCGGAGATGGTGATCACTCCGACGTTTGCCTGCATCCCTGGCTTCAATAAGTTGTCCTTGTTATCGACTTCCATTCGCGCTAGATTAATCTTGGTTGCAGGATTATACTCAGGATTCACAAAACTGAGCTTTCCATGAAACCCGGATGCTGACCGGCCGGGAACTGACGCCATTGCACTGGTTGAGGCCATCACTTTCTTCAGATCCTGAGGATAAACCTGGGCCTCTATCCAGACTTTGCTGTAGTCTGCAAGTGTGAGCACTGGTGAACCCTCCATCAGGTACGCTCCTTCCCGAGCATCAACCGTGACTACAACTCCTGAAGCCGGGCTTAACAAATCAATAGCATTTCCGCTGAATCCATTTGCTCTTAAAGCGGCAATCTGGCCTGGCATAAGCCCGAGGAGTTCCAGCTTTCTTCGTGCACTCTCTATTATTATCACCATATCTGAATCTCTAAGCAATCTGTTGCTTTCGAGGGAGAGAAGGTATTCCTTTATAGCAAGGTTGAGTTCATCACTATTCAATGAATACAACGGCTGGCCTGATGTCACGTACTCCCCTGCAGCCCTAACATAAAGCCGTTCAATTCTACCCATAGCACGTGCGCTGACAGCGGATGCCAGGTTAGCGTTTGGGATTACAACTCCACTGAGTATAATCGTTTCAGCCATATCCACCGGCCGGCTAGAATCAGTCTGAATATTGCCTAGTAAGATCTGTAGATCATTGAGATGCAATTCACCTTCTTTCATCGTGGAATCTTTAGTAACAGCCGTTAGCGGCATTTTACATATGGGACAGTTTCCGGGTTTTGATTCCATTACCTGCGGGTCCATGGAACAGGTATAATAAACATTGCTAGAAGATTCCTTCTCCTTTTCCTTGCAGGAGAAAAATATAAACCCCATTAAAAACAGATATATTATTATAGAATGCCTATTCATACGTTTTAATAAAGCTTTCGCTGTCAATAAGGAACTGGGCATTTTGTGCAACAATGGAAGTGCTGTCCAAACCTGAAAAAACTTCTGTCATATTGCCCAAGATCTTACCCGTCGTGATTTCATGCGCTTTAAATACTTGAGCATCCTGTAGAAATACAACTTTTCGAAGGCCAAGAGAGACTATGGCAGTTGAAGGAAGGAACACCCCTCTGGAAGATGGGGAAGTTAGAATCCCTGTTACACTCTCGCCGATTTTCAGGCTGTTGTCAGAATTATTAAGATAAGCCCGCACACTCACAAAATATTGCCCGTCCCTGAAAACAGGTTCAATAAAATCGGCTCTCGCCTGGATGATCCTATCATTTGCCCTCACAAGTATGGTGTCACCTTCTTTTACCATATCAACTTCATGTCCGCTTAGGTTAAGTAAGCACCACACTGTTGAAGTACCGTTAACCTGAAAGATAGTCTCTCCCTTGTTGACATATACACCTTCCTTTAAAGAAAGTGTGCTGACAGTAGGACTGGTTGCTCCTCCAGCCATACCATCACCAGACATTGTTCCTGGAATAGACGCTGTAATATTCGCATGCAGGTGTCCCGAAAAGGGGCTGAAATAAGGCAATGGATCAATAACCCTCCGCATAGATTTTATCTCTTCAATCTGCGCATCGTTGAATCCCAAAAGGCTTAAGCGGTTTTCACTGGCTGTTAGAATGCCCGAACCTGGAACCTCATTCTTTAGAAGATAAATAAAATTTTGTTGTTCGTTTAAGAGTTCGGGACTGTATAGGTCAAAAAGTCTTTGGCCTTTTTTAATCAGTTGGTAAGGATATTTTACATAAAGCTTTTCAATGCGGCCGTTAACGCGTGCCGAAACGGTGTTGATCAGGCTGGCGTCGTAACTGATAACACCACTTACTTCAATCCTGGCCTCGCTCCTATTCAAAGAGGGCTTCACCGTTTTCACATCGGAAACAACATAGCTGTTTGTTGGTTTAAGCAGTATGTCAGCAGACAGGCTATCGATTTTGTTATGGTGGGCTGGTACAGGAATAAGATCCATCCCGCAGATCGGGCATTGACCCATCTCCATTCTGATCACTTCAGGATGCATTGTGCAGGTATAAACAATCTTATCTTTTGCATCAACATCCTTGAGACGACCTGGTTTGCAGCCTGTGACATATATGAGGCAGGTAACGACTGCAAAGATCATCGAACGAATATTTCTATTTATTAAATCGCTATTCATCTTATCTCAAGCTCCTTTTCGTAATTAACCTGCAACTGAAGCAGTTCGTTCAGCATATCAAGGTAACTGAGTTGAACTAACTTCAAATTCTGCCATGCGTCCAGTGTCATGAATAATTCCTCCTTGTTTTGCTCGAATGCAAGTAATGAGGTTTCATAGTTCTTTTTCATTGATGGAATAATCTCCAGACGGTAAAGTTCCAGTTGTTGTTTTTTACTCTTGATCTGTGCCATATAACTATTCAGACTTCCACTGATATCATTGATGATTGACTGTTGCTGAAAGTATAGTGCGTCAATTTCAAATCCTAGTCCGGTTATTGAGGACCTATACATTTTGGAAGACCAGGGAGCAATTGGAATGGTAAGCATGGCCATCAATGAAAACTGCTGTGGCTGCTGGCCAAATGCAATCATGTGATCATACTTTATCCCAAAATCCGGCTTCAGCTTTGCGCGTTCTAAATCCTGCCTTGCCAGTAAAAGATTTATGTTGGCGCTGACCGCTTTATACTCGCTCTTCTTTGATGTAATAAGTGTCGTGTCTATGAATGCATTCTCGTAATTTTTTATGACAAGTATGGTATCTATTTCGAAGTCGGATAAAAGGTCGCGATTCATCAATGTATTCAGTGTAATTTTTTGTTTGGTTATCTCAAATTCAACCATCAGGCGCATGGTTTTAATATCTGATAGCATTGCCTGTGACTTATAGTAAGCGTTGAGTTTGTCCATGCCATAAGAATAGCGGAGCTCGGCCGATTTAACGATGTATTCAAGAAGCCTTTCACTTTCATCAAACACCGCAAGCTTTTTAATTAGAATGGCCGACATATAATAACTCATTTTTGCCATTGCAAACATTTCGTTACGCATGGTGCCCTGCATCTGCCTGTCCACATTGCCCATGCCAAGCATTACATCGGCATTTGCTTTCAATTTTTGTCTGTTCATGAACATTTGCTGGGCTGACAACATAAACGAACCCATACCCGGGGAACCCTCCATTTCATCAGCCTGCCACATCATGGGATTGTATGGAGTCATAAACAATCCCGCCCCCACCTGTGGTGGTTCGTATGATTTTGCTCCTGCAGCATAGGCAGAAGCAGCTTTAATACGCGCGTCATAGATTCTGAGCCCTGGATTATTATTGGTAACGAAATTCAATACCGAATCCAGGGTGAGCACTTGCGCATGAATTTCACACGGCAGGAAAAAAAGGAATGTTATTTTAAAAAGCAGTTTCATTTAATCTTCAAATTCCTCGATAGCCAACTTACCATTTTTCTTTAATTCGTATTCCCGGACCATGGCATACAAAACCGGAAGTACTATCAGCACAAAGAGTGTAGAAGTGATCAATCCGAATACAAAAGGTATTGTAATTGGTTTCATTACATCGCTTCCTGCACCAGTGGCCATCAAAACAGGGAGCAGTCCAATTATATCAACCAGTACGGTCATCAATTTTGGTCTCAGCCTTAGGGCCGCTCCTTCATAGACAGCATCTTCGATCCCTTGTTTGTCTATTGCCTGGCCCGCAGCGGCAAGCTTCCTGTTTTTGTTGTGCAGCGAATTATTCAGGTACACAAGCATCAGCACTCCAGTCTCTACGGCAACGCCAAAAAGGGCAATGAAACCAACGGCCACAGCCACTGAAAAATTAACATCGAAGAAATGAAGGGAATATGCGCCCCCGACCAGAGCAACTGGCACACTGGTAAGCACAATTAGCACCTCCCTGAAAGTGTGAAACGTAAAGTAAAGTATAACAATGATGATAATGAGCACAATCGGCATGATCATCTTAAGGCGTTCATTCGCCCGTACCTGGTTCTCATACTGTCCACTCCATGTCAGATAGTAACCTTTAGGCAATTGACTCACTGCTGTTTCAAGTTTGGTTTTTGCATCCGCGACTGTGCTGCCAAGATCACGGTCCCTGACATTAAACAATAAGGTCCCGCGCAGCATGGCGTTCTCGCTTGTGATCATTGGGGGGCCTTCCGTAACAGTGATTTCAGCAACGGCGGAGAGAGGAATAGGACCATAATCCATGGTTTGTAATTGCAGGCGCTGGAGCTTCCCCATCTGATCCCTGAAATCCTGTGCAAAACGAACATTTACACTAAAGCGCTCGCGGCCTTCAATGGTTGTAGTTACATTCATACCTCCTAAAGCTGTTTCAATGAACATGTTCACTTCGTCCACTGTAACGCCATATCTGCCTATCTCATCCTTTTTGATCTTTATCTCTATGTATTTGCCGCCGACTATGGGATCCACATAAAGATCCTTCACACCCTCGACTCCTTCCAGTTCTTTCCTGAACTGCTGAGCGAGTTTGTTTATGGTGTCGAGGTCCTGCCCATATATCTTAACACCAACATCGGTGCGGATGCCAGTTGACAGCATGTTGATGCGATTGATTATCGGCTGGGTCCAACCATTGACCACACCAGGTATTTGCAGCTTAGCATTTAGCTCTTCAATGATATCATTTTTTGTTAACCCCTCACGCCATTCGTTTTGCGGCTTTAAGAGAATGATGGTCTCAATCATGCTTACGGGAGCATTATCTGTGGCTGTATTCGCTCTTCCGGCCTTACCTAATACTTCAGTAACTTCCGGCAATGATCTGATGATCTGATCCTGCACCTGCAGGATGCGTTTGATCTCTGAATTGGAAACATCCGGCATGGTAACAGGCATAAACAGCAGAGTACCTTCATCAAGCGCCGGCATAAACTCCGTACCAAGACTAAGTACGAGCGGGATGCTTCCCAGCACTAAAGCGAGGGCAAGGGCAATGGTGAGTTTTTTCCATCGCAGGCACCACTTAATCACCGGGGTATAAAGTCGTATAAAAAACCTTGAAACGGGATGTTTACTTTCCGGTCTTACTTTTCCTTTCAGCAGATAAGTCATCAGAACAGGCACAAGGAAGACAGCAATAAAGGCCGAGCCGATCATTGCAAATGTCTTCGTCCAAACAAGCGGCGCGTACATTTTATGCTCCTGCCCTGTCAGGAACAGAATTGGACTGAATGACACGAGTGTGATGAGAATTGAATTGACCACAGCCTTTGCCACAAGCCGCGAAGATTTTTCAATCCTCTGCTTTCTTTCTTCTTCAGTCAGCAAGGGTTCAATATATTTATTCTGATTCTCCACCTATTGATTTTAAAGCGTTTTCAACCATAACAATTCCTGCATCCACGAGGTCGCCTACTGCCAATGCAATTCCTGCCAAAGACATAATATTAGAGGAAATATTAAACCAGCTCATCATAATAAAGGAGATGAGAATAGCCATTGGAATCGTAATTACAACTATAAGCGCGCTTCGCATATGCAGAAGGAAAATGAACAATACAATAGCGACAACTATGATCTCTTCAATCACAGCTTCTTTCAGCGTGTTAATAGTGGCATCGATGAGATCCGATCGGTCATAGGCCATCTTAAACTTAACGCCGGGTGGAAGTCCCTTTTCAACTTCAGTCAATTTCACTTTCAATCTTTCGATTACTTGCTTGGCGTTTTCTCCATAGCGCATCACAACAATACCGCCCACTTTTTCTCCCTGTCCATTTTCATCGACAATACCGAGTCGCAGTTCACCACCCATTTGGACGGAGGCTAAGTCTTTGACCCTGATTGGGATTGAATTTGTGGTCTTAATAGAAATGTTCTCTATATCGTGGATGTCCTTTATATAACCAACACCTTTAATAATATACCCTATATCCGATTGCTCGAATTTGCGGCCCCCAACATCATTGTTGTTCGCCTTAATTTTGGCGCTCACCTCCATGAGGTTGATGTTATAGTAGTTCAGCTTTAGCGGATCAACGATCACCTGATATTGCTTCTGAAAGCCACCAAAAGAAGCAACTTCACTGACACCTTCGGTTGTCTGTAGGGCAAAGCGGATATACCAGTCCTGCAATGCTCTCAGCTCTCCCAGATCATAACCCGGAGCGTCAAGCGTATACCAGTAAATATGCCCAAGACCTGTTCCATCCGGACCAAGTGTAGGTGAGATGCCTTCCGGTAGTAATCTTTGAGCATAATTCAACCTTTCGAGAACCCTGGTTCTCGCCCAGTAAATATCCACATCATCGTCAAAGATTACGAACACGAAACTCATCCCAAACATGCTGTTTGCGCGTATGTTCTTCACTTGAGGAATACCTTGCAGGTTACTTACCAGCGGATAGGTGATTTGGTCTTCTATGATCTGTGGATTACGCCCCATCCATTCCGTAAATATGATCACCTGGTTCTCTGATAAATCCGGAATGGCATCAACAGGCGTGTTCTTTACGGTGAAGATTCCATAGGCAATAAGGCCAGCCGCGCACAGAAGTACGATAACCCGGTTGTTCAATGCCCATGTGATCAATTTCCCGATCATTTTGTTTTATTGTGCCCGCCGGAGTAACGAGGGTTCAAATTTGGTTTTCAATGTCGGAACTAGGGGAAGACAACTTACATGATTAAGATAGCCATGGGTCAAAATAATCAGATCAATGAATAAGGATCCAACCGCTAACTTACTCCAATTCAAGACACGGAGTTTTTTTAATTCTTGGAAGAGACCACAGTCCACCAGAATAGTTTTATCCATGGACTGCAACGGGTATTTTGAGCCATTGATTGTACCGGCGGCTCTCAGGAAGCGTAACGTTATTTTTTTATTTTTCATTTTACATTTTACAGCGTTTAACTTATCCCCGGGCAAACTGGAATGTATCCTGAACCAATTGACGGCGCGGCCCTGAACAGGGTGGAGAGCGTGATGAATGGTTTCTTTAAATGTTTCATTCGATATTAATAATGACTAAATCTTTCAAATTGAAGTGAGTCCGAAAATTTTTGATAGCCTGATGATTGCAAAAGAGAGAATACCTCCTCCAAGGATAATAACCATGTCGGGAACCGATACGTAGTTCAGGGAAAGCACCTGCTTAGACACCGGAAAGAAATTAACCAGAACAAGTATTCCCGCACAGAGCGATACAGCCAGCCATAGGTATTTGTTCCTGATTACATCTGAATGAAACCATCGCCCTTTACCAGAATCCATATTAAATGCATGAAATAACTGGGAAATTATCAAAGTATAAAACAGGATATTGTTACACAACACAGGGTTCCAGGCTTCGGTTTTATGAACGGAATAATGACTGACAAAAACTGCCGCCAGGCAAGCGAACGCGATGGCACACGAATAAAATATAATCGCCTTCCACCGGGAACCATCTATGATGGGTTCTTCAGAATGACGCGGCTTTTGAAGCATGATATGTTCCGAGCCCTTGGTTAGTCCCAGCGCAAGGGCAGGGAAAACATCCGTGACCAGGTTGATGAAAAGTATTTGAAGCGCTACAAGCTGGAAGTGCAGATCCAATACACCCACAATGGCGATAAGAAGCAACTCGCTCAAGTTGCATGACAAGAGAAAGACCACAAACTTCCGGATATTGTCAAAAATGATTCGCCCCTGCCTTATAGCTATTACAATAGAGGAGAACGAGTCGTCCTTCAAAATCATATCCGCCACTTCTTGTGCCACCTGTGTTCCCCTGAGTCCCATAGCGATCCCGATATCAGCTTTTTTGATCGCGGGCGCATCATTTACACCGTCACCTGTCATCGCAACTACCATTTTTTGCTCTTGCAGCACTGTAACAAGGTCGAGCTTATTATGAGGACTAACACGCGCAAACACACGCGTGTTTGCCCATTGTTCCATTTCTGCGCTGCTAAGATCCTTGTAGTTCTTCATTTTATCCCCCGTAAGAATATCTTCCCTGGCAGAAGCCAATATGCCGAGTTCAATAGCTATTTTTTTTGCGGTGGTCGGATGATCCCCTGTGATCATCATTACTCTTATACCGGCCTGTTCACATTCCTTTATGGCCTGAAATACTTCGGGGCGTAGAGGATCTACCATGCCGATAAGTCCCGAAAAAATGAGTTCCTCCTTAATATGTGCGGGAATATCCGGCGTTGTTTTGTAGGCTGTTGCTATAACTCTAAGACCTGAACCCGCAAGTGTGTCTGCCTGTTTAAGCCATTCGGTTCGCAACTCAGTAGAAAGGCCGGACACACCATCCAATAAGTGTATCTCGGAGCATTTATTTAGGATGGCTTCAGAGGCGCCTTTAACGTAAGTTATTTTTTCTTTACCCGATGCATGCACAGTCGCCATCATTTTAGCTTCAGGTGTAAAAGGTGATTCGAATAATTTGGGTTGGGCAGTCCTCGAATCCTGAATATGATATCCCAGATTTTCTGAAAAAATCAACAGCGCGATTTCCAGTGGATCTCCCGTTTCATGTTCACCATCTTCCGTATGATTTCTTTCAGCAGTATTACAAAGTATACAGGCCTTCACCAGGTGCTCAAGACCAGCAGGGGTTACCTGGTTTCCATCTTCACTCTTCCATGTGATAACAGGTGTAACTGCCAGGGTCACCTTCATCTTATTCTGCGTAAGTGTGCCAGTTTTATCAGTGCAGATCACATTTGTCCCTCCAAGAGTTTCTACGGCTGAAAGCTTTTTCATGATCACTTTCTGTCTTGCCATCCTCATCATGCTTTGCGCGAGGGCCAGCGTAGATACTATAGGCATGCCTTCCGGTATTGCAGCTACAGCCAGGGCAATACAGGTTTTGATCAACTCAATCAAAACATGACCACGAACCAGCCCGATAATGAATATGACACCAACCATTGCCAGTGTCACCCATATCAACTTTTTGGTAAATGCATTTAATTTCTTTTCGAGGGGCGTAGCAGATTGATTCGAACCCTGGACCATACCGGCAATTTTGCCAAATTCAGTGGTCATCCCTGTCGCATATACCACTGCATAAGAATTTCCCCTTGTAACGAAGCTACCTTTATACACACAATTAACCCGTTCGGCCAGTACAATATCATTCTCAAGAACGTTATCCAATTTCTCAACTGGTACTGACTCGCCTGTTAACGACGATTCGTTAATCTGGAGCTGATTAGCAGCGAATATTCTGCCGTCAGCCGGTATCATGTCTCCTGCCTCGACAAAAATTATATCACCTGGAACAAGCTCATCTGACGGTATTTCCACCAGATGACCATTTCTTAGTGCTTTGGCGGGAACTGCGGCCATTTTCTTTAGTGCATTCATGGAACGGTCCGCCTGAAATTCCATGTAAAAACCAATAATCGCATTGACCATTACTACAATAAGGATTGCAATGCCATCAAGCCACTCCCGGAACCAGAACGAAAGTGCGGCCGCAAACAGCAGAATGTACACCATGAGATTTGCAAATTGGCGAAGTAAGATCAGGGTCCAGCCCTTTTTCTGGAGTTGCGAAATGCTATTGCGGCCGTACTTCTGCCGCTTGCTTTCTATGGCCCCATCAGACAATCCAATTTTCTTATCTCCATCAAGAAAGGTGATGATCTCATCGGCGGATATGGTGTGTGGCGCTTTCATAGATCTTCGGTTCAACTGTGCGGCGACCACCATAAAATTGCGGTGCTTCGTCGAGAATATCCTTTAATTGCGGACAGGCAAGTTATTTCTTAAGCAACAACTGCCTAAGCAGAGCGAAGTTCTTGTCCTTTAATATATATAGTGCCCTTAGCTTTTATTAAAAACCAGAAGAGGCACTTTAGCATTAAAAGAATACTTGGCTGATTTGCTCGGCAAAAATATTTTATCAAAAAAATTTCTGTTCTGCTGAGTAAACATTATCATAATTGATGGTTTTGTTTTCCTTATTGTTGCTTCAATACTTGCTATTAATGTTCTGGTGAGATCCTTTTCTTCCAAATGCAGCGTAATGTTATGCTTTGATATTTTATTTTTAACCTTATCCATCATTTTTTTCCTGTTTGTAATTTCAAGCGGATAATGGAAATGGAGTAGCTCCACATTTGCCTTTAATGGCTTTGTAAATGCCACCACTTTTTTCAATTCCTTTTCAAGATTTACAAGATCCGTTGTGTACAGAATACTTGTTATTTTTCTAGGTCGATACAAGGGTGGTACTGCAATGACAGGAACAATTGAATGGTTAATTAGATGAGAGGCTTTTGTGCCTAAAATTTTTTGCAAAGTCCCTGCGCCCCTGGTGCTGATGCAGATATAGGTAAAATTATTTTCTTGTGCATATTCTCTGATACTGTTTTCAGTAAAAACAGAACTTTTTAGTATGCACGCCATATTTTTTGCAACAACTCCTAAGGCTTTATAAACTGAATCGACAAACTGGTTCAACTTCTTTTGAATTTCATCCATTTCTCGTTTTTCATATGCATCAAATGTTGCATTATTCCATGATGTAGGTTTCATTATGTAATATGAATGAAAAAAAGTAAGCCTATACTTGTGCTGCGATGCTAATTGTATCGCAAAGCGCAATCCCGCTTTTGAGTTGGAAGAAAAATCGGTAGTTACAAGAATTCTATTCATTCTTTTGCATTCTTAATCTGAGTTCTTACTGTGCAACCCAGCCACCATCCACGGCCATTGCAATTCCTGTTACAAATGATGCCGAATCTGAACATAACCAAATAACCGCTTCTGCAACTTCCTCAGGTTGCCCCATTCGACCAATGGGTTCCATACTTTCAAATTGCTTTTCCACTTCTTTATTTTGACCGGTGAGCCGGTCTACCATAGGAGTCTTAATTACTCCCGGACAAACTGCATTCACTCTTACCCCTGATTTTGCATTTTCCAATGCAGCATTTTTGGTAAGACCGAGCACTCCATGTTTTGCTGCAACATAGGCGGGTAATCCAGGAAAGCCTACAAGCCCTGCTACAGAAGCATTATTCACAATCGCTCCTTTGCCTTGTTTCATCATGTGCGGAATTTCATATTTCATACAGAGCCAGACTCCCTTTAGATTAATTCCAATGGTTTTTTCCCAATTCGATTCACTGCAATCTTGGGTTGATGCAGTGGCTCCTTCAATTCCTGCATTGTTAAATGCATAATCCAACCTACCGTATAAGCTGATGGTTTTGTCTATCATCGCTTTTACATCTTCTGGTTTTGAGACATCACACTTTACAAAAGTGGCTTCACCGTTAAAGGAATTAATCAGATTGAGTGTTTCACTGTCTTCGACCCAATCAGAAATCACAACTTTCGCACCCCGTTTTGCAAATGCAATGGCTGTCGTTCTGCCAATACCGAAACTACCTCCAGTAACGATTGCTACTTTCCCTTGAAATTGCTTTTCCACTTTTTTAAGTTTTTAAATTGATTTATATTCTGTCTTATCCCAATCCACGTACGTCGAATAAATTGCAATCACAGGCTCTTGGAATCGCATCAAAGCAGGCAACAACACAACAAAAATAAAATCGGTAACATCTCGAGGGTTTCATTGCAATGGCTTTTGGGAAAGGAGTGGGCGTTTAGAAACAAAGGGGCTTGTCGCCCCCTATTCCAATAAATCTATACAGCGGCATGAGCAAGCTCCGCACATGCTTCAGCACATTTTTTGCAGGCTTCGGCACATTCTTTACAGCTAGCATGATGTGAAGCGTGTTTACTGCATTCTGCTGCACAATCTTCGCACACCTTTGCGCATAAAGCGTGGAGATCCTGAGTATACTGAGAACCTCTTGCTTCTAACCTTGCACATAATGCGCAGATGTCTGCACAATCGCGACACAATGCAATACACTCCTGGTTACCGGCTTTGATACAGTCAGTAATGCAGCGTTCACAACTCACGAGGCAGGCCAGGCAGATCTCGATACAATTTTTTGAATTTGTCATTTGTTTGATTTATTAATTTTTATTTTATAAAATGAAATACGGGGCTAAAAAAAGTTGAGTCCTTAAGTTGATCCTTCCGGGTGCATCCTTTATTAAAAAAAGACCCTCGATTTCCAAACTGTAAATTCTCAATATTTTAGCGTGTAAAGAGAGTGAATACTACATACCAGATTTTACACCAACCTGGTTAATGTTTCTATAATTCCTAAGTTAGAAAGTCAAAACTCTTCATTGTGCTTTCCTTGCATTTCCGTCTGATGCATAGTCTGATTAAATCAAATCCGCCAAACGCATAACCTGATACATCTGGGAAAGTTATAAAGTAAACAAGGAAAATCGTAATACGCTACCCTTGATTTCTTGGGTGATTTGCAACAGAAACGAAAGACATGCAACACACTTATCAAATCACCGGCATGACATGCTCGAGCTGTGAGGCAAAGGTAAAAAGTGCTTTACTCACACTCCCGGATATTACTACTGTTGAGGTGTCCAAAGACACAAACAGTGTAACCCTTACCATGGATAAACATGTGTCCCTTTCTGAACTGCAGGAAGCACTTGGGGGCGATAAAAGCCAGTATCATATTGTGGCAGCCTCTCACAACGAAGCAGTCGAACTGACTAAAGGGTGGCTGGAAACCTATAAGCCACTTCTTATCCTCTTCGGATTTATTACGTTCGTCTCCCTGATTGTTACTTTTTCCACCGGAACATGGGATGTAATGGTTTGGATGAACAGTTTTATGGGGGGATTTTTCCTCTCGTTTTCATATTTCAAGCTCATAAACCTTCCTGATTTTGCAGACAGCTATGCCATGTATGATATTGTTGCAAAAAAAGTAAAGGCGTGGGGCTACATCTATCCTTTCATCGAGTTTGGTCTTGGCATTGCCTATATAGCGCACTTCAATCCTGTGATCACAAATACTGTGACGCTTGTTGTTATGTCGATCAGCATTATCGGTGTTCTGCAAAGCGTAATGAATAAACGTAAAATTCGTTGTGCCTGTTTAGGCGCTGTATTTAATCTGCCCATGAGCACAATAACAATTCTTGAAGATGCGCTGATGATCGCAATGAGTGCCATTATGCTCGCCTGGTTGTTATAAATTTAAGAAACTAAAGCCAATACTCAATGATTTGGCCGAACATTTGAAAATAAAATTAAAAAATACAAGAGATGAAAAAAGCTATTCATTTTACACTTGCGATTCTCGGAATTTCCTTGTTGACCGCTTGCAACGCACAAATTAAAAATCAAAAAACCGAGACTATTAAAGTCTATGGCAATTGTGATATGTGCGAAAAGACCATTGAAAGCGCGGCCTTTGAAAAAGGAGTGGCAACCGCGGACTGGGATGCAACTACGAAAATGGCCATTATCACTTACGACAGTGAAAAAACCACAAGTGATGCAGTGCTCAAGCGTATCGCCTATGCGGGTTACGATAATGAGAAATACCTGGCACCTGACGAAGCTTATGCAACGCTTGCTGAATGTTGCAGGTATGATCGCTCGGCGAAAAAAACGGCATTAACGGAAGAGGCAAAAGAAGAGCATGCGCATCATCAAGAGACGCAACAGAAACAAGACACCACTATTATTGATACCAATACAGCGCAATCCGTGAATCCGCTTCAAACCGTGTTCGATACTTATTTCGAGTTGAAAAACGCGCTTGTCAAATCAGACAGTAAAATAGCCGCTGAAAAAGCGGGAGAGTTAGTAGAAAAAGTGGGTGCTGCCGATATGGGTAAAATGGAGGAAAAGGCGCACCTCACATGGATGAAGCTCTACAAGAAAATAGAAACAAACGCAACGGCTATTTCAAAATCTTCGGATTTGGAAAAGCAACGAGCAACATTCGTGGCCCTTTCAGAGGACATGATTACACTGGCAAATGATGCGGGCCTTGATACTCCACTTTACCAACAACATTGCCCGATGTATGATGATGGTGCCGGTGCCGATTGGCTCAGCACAGAAAATGCTGTGAAAAATCCTTATTATGGGTCGCAAATGCTAAGCTGCGGCAAAACGGTCAAGACCATCAAGTAACAACATTAAAGTGATTATCATGAAAACAGAAACACATTCCAATACGCATCAAATAACGGGATATCCCGAAAGGCACCCTTACAGAAAACTTTTGGTGATGATCGTAGTGTCTTTTGCCGCTATGTATCTCCTCATGTATGCGATGGTGGATGCCTGGAAGAATGTTATCCCAAACGTCAATCAGTTCTATATGGCAGGGCTGATGGCCGGTGCGATGGTCGTCATTGAATTGCTGGTCATGTTCAGTATGTATCCCAATCGAAAACTCAACGTTGCGCTGATCGCTTTAGCCGTTCTGGCAACTTTCGGATTCTATTGTGGTATTCGTCAGCAAACTTTTGTCAGTGATGAACAGTTTCTGAAATCAATGATACCACATCATGCCGCAGCGATTTTGATGGTGGAAAAAACACCTCTGCAGGACCCTGAAATCAAAGCGCTTGGGAATAGTATTATTTCAGCGCAACAACAGGAAATTGATTTTATGAAACGCAAACTGGATGAACTAAAATCAAACTAAAGACTGGATGAGGACAACATTCATTTTATTGTATTTACTAATTGTTCAATTTGTGGGATGGTCGCAATTGAATATCTATACTCCAACTCAAAAGCCGCAACGTGTAAGATATGATCTTTACATCCATGACACCTTAGTGGAGTATGGCGGAAAAGAAAAGAAAGCAATAGCTGCCAATGGACAGATCCCGATGCCCGAGTTGCATTTCGCCGAAGGCGATACAGCAGTTATTTATGTACATAACGAACTGGATGAACGGACCTCTATTCACTGGCATGGATTGATCCTGCCAAATGAAGAGGATGGTGTTCCATATCTGACAACTGCTCCTATTAAACCTCATACAACATTCAAGTATGAATTCCCACTTGTGCAGCATGGTACGTATTGGTATCATTCACATTGGAATGTACAGGAACAGTCTGGCCTGTATGGCGCTTTTATTATTCACAAGCGCAATGAGCCCATCATACCTGAGTATACATTAGTGCTCAGCGACTGGACAAATATGAAACCGTCTGAGGTTCACAGGCGACTTCACATGGCTAATGATTGGTCAGCCATCAAGAAATCTGTGGTGCAAAAAGGTGCAGCGCAAAGTTATGTGGATGCAATTTCCGATGGTGCGCTAGGCACAAAAGTGGAAAACGAATGGAAGAGGATGCTCGCCATGGATGTCAGCGATGTCTATTATGATCAGTTCCTTTCTAACGGCCAGGCGGAAATAGATGCGCCTCAATTCAAAACCGGTGATCGGGTGCGCATACGTGTTATCAACGGAGGGTCTTCAACTTATTTCTGGCTTAAATATTCAGGAGGCCCATTGGAAGTAGTAGCTAGTGATGGATCTGATGTGGTGGCGGTTCGGGTTGACCGAATGATTATCGGCGTGGCGGAAACATATGATGTTATCGTAACGATACCTGCAGATAGCACCGCGTTTGAATTTCTCGCGACCTCCGAAGATCGTATCAACTCAACATCTCTTTGGCTTGGAAAAGGTATCAGGCAACTTGCGTCACCTTTAAAACCCTTGAAGTATTTTGAAGGGATGGAGATGATGAACGACATGATGAAGATGAATGGGGACCTGGATGATATGGGGATGAATATGAGCCTGCAACAAATGGATATGAACGTAGTCATGTATCCTGAAATAACAGGCGAAAAAGAAAGTATGGAGGTCATGAATGAAGACCATATGAATCATAACAAAGAGGATCATGGGAATCAATACAACAGCAATGCATTATCCGATATCGTGACGCTCAATTATTCAATGTTACGCTCTCCCATAAAAACAACGTTACCGGAAGCTCCCACAACAGTCTATCATTTCGAACTTACAGGAAACATGAACCGCTATGTGTGGAGCATCAATAACAAAACGGTTTCTGAAACGGATGTCCTCACAATAAAAAAAGGAGAAAACGTCAGGATCATCATGACGAATAATTCCATGATGCGTCACCCAATGCACTTGCATGGTCATTTCTTCAGGGTTGTGAACGGACAAGGTGATTATGTGCCATTAAAGAATGTTATTGATATCATGCCGATGGAGACGGACACACTTGAATTTGCCGGAACAGAAAGCGGTGATTGGTTTTTCCATTGCCACATCCTCTATCATATGATGAGTGGCATGGGACGGATCTTTTCTTACGAAAACTCAACGCCTAATCCTCATTTCCCTGACCGTCGTAAGGCATACCAAAAGGTGTTTCAGGATGACCGCGAGTTTCACTTCATGTTTGAGAATGATTTTGCGACCAACGGCAATGATGGTGAGATGGCCTATATGAACACAAGATGGCGACTACAGGCAGAATGGCGTTTAGGATATCGTGATTATCACGGCTATGAAGTTGAAACGCATTTCGGGAGATATTTTGGTAAAATGCAATGGTTTTTCCCTTATGTGGGCATTGATTGGCGTTACCGGCAGCAGATACATCATCAGACACCGGAAGAAAACATATTTAGCCAAGGCAATACAAAGGACAAACGATCAGCGATTTGTTTTGGATTTCAATACACGCTTCCCATGTTGATTATCGTGGATGCCCGTATCGATACAGATGGCAAGTTGAGGTTGCAACTGATGCGCGAAGATCTTCCTTTGACCAACCGTCTGCGCCTTAACCTCATGTATAACTCCGATTTCGAATACATGGCGGGACTCAAATATATCTTAGATAAGAATTTCGCTTTGTCAGCGCATTACGATAGTGATATGGGATTTGGTGGTGGGGTCACATTTATTTATTAATGATGCGATGTCAATCTAAATAGTAAAATCATCTTGCTTGACTTTCGCAAATTCGTTGTTAGGGTCAAGGCGCTTACGTTTTCAGTTCTCATTGACATCAATAGCGAATTCTTTCGTTTAAAGTGATTCAATACTTCTATGGCTATTTAAGACTGAAGGCCTCATCTACCAGAATTTCAGGAATCCCGTGTATTTATTATTCAGAAAAGCTCGAACAACCGGAATTATCGAAAATGTCCATTCCGCGAATCTTACGGTAAGGGCTAATTTTAACTTTACCGAAAAATTTTCGATACTTAACTACTAAGTAAGATAATGAATTAAGAAATAGTTTCATCTCGAATCCTGGAATCACTTCTGCTTTGCAGGAGTATTCAATTTTCGATTCATTTCATTGTGGAATCAGAAAAAACTCCAATGTTGATGAAAGTTGGAGTAACAGAAGCTTCATTTCGACAACGCCTCTAAAACCTTATGGTTTAAAGCAATTACGCTTTCTGTGAGTTTGGTAATTTGATCCAGTTGTTTCTCATCCATCAGGTAGACCGTGTTGTTGCCGTTAATCGAAACAGGGGAGTTGGTGAAATTCTCGAAAATATTTGCCGGTGTTGTTGATATAAGAGTGATTGGATCAATCCCCAGTTCCTTCGAAACTTTTTGAACAAAGTCCAGAGTAATTGAGGTTTCGCCACGCTCATACTTGGTATATGCCGCTTCTCCGAGGCCAATTCTTGAAGCCATATCGGCAGCTTTGATATCCTTTAGCTTTCGAAAACGTGCGATGTTCTGGCCAATCAAGACCGATTTCATCCAGAAACTCTTTATAGCGAACGGCATTTACTTTTTTTTTTATCACAAACGAGTTGAGCTTTAAAAGGTGTTCCTTGCCAGTTGTCTCGGAAATGCCGACTAATATTCCAGGCAATTGCATAGATCTTTTGTTCCGCTCCATTGAGTTGGTCTGCGCGACTGAATTTCTTTTTGAAATCTGCTTTCTGATATTCTGTAAATGGCTCGGCCACCATGGAGAAGAATGTATCGAGTGGACTTTCATTCACGTTCTTGACTTGATCGCATCCTCAGCTATGTTCACATATTTGTAAATCTGTTCTTCAGTTGTCAGAAAGTGGAAAGCAGCGCGGTCATGCCAAAAATCGAATTTTAATTCCGGTTTGAACTCCGT
>Ga0075163_10004318_pt1 | contig 19092 bp, 11 predicted proteins | sample JI1023141ADNA_FD_71478 | JGI IMG/M metagenome (GOLD analysis project Ga0075163, IMG submission 71478) | Wastewater effluent complex algal communities from Wisconsin, to seasonally profile nutrient transformation and Carbon sequestration -... | ecosystem: Engineered > WWTP > Effluent > Algae...
GCGTGCCTGATGCAGTCGATGGAGGTGGCCACCGAGCTGGCGGACGTGGCGCGCTACCTGGGGGGGTCGGAGCAGGTGCAACCCTATGCCGGGTTGCCCTATGGGCCCCTCCTCAAGCGCATGCGGCGCCCCCCGACCGATCCCGTGGATGGCTGCACCGAGGGCGACTCGCCGTGCCGCCTGGCTCACCAGGCAGCGGCGTTGCAGCAGCAGGCCCTGGATCGCGACCCCACCGCCGAGGGGCCCACCCGCGACCAGTACACCTATGCCGTGGTGGACACCGCAGAGCTGCGGTTGCGACTGGTGCCGGCGCTGGCCACGCTGGCCGATCGGGTGGCGGAGCAGATCGAGCGGGCGCCCGAGGCCAGCATAGAATTTGGGGTGGTCCTGGGTGAGGCGCCGGGCTTCTTGGGCGGCACCCGCGATCTGGGGGTGGTGTTGGAGCGCATCCAGCAGATCAACCCGCCCGGCCGCGGGGGCCCGTCCGGAGGCGTTCTGGCGGCCGCGCGGGATGCGGCGCTGGCGCTGGACACCACCGTGGTGGATCACGCTTTTGGCCGCACATACCGAGGTGAGCCGCGCTACCTCGGCATGCGGGGGCTGGCCATCTGGCTGCCGGTCAACGAGGCCGACCGCGACCGGCGCCTGGAGTTTTTCCTCCAGTCGCGGCTGCACCGCACCCTGGGGCGCGCGCCCGGCCAGGCCCAGCAGCGCTGGGCGCGGATGCTGGCACTCACGTTTGCGCCGCCCCTGCCCGGCGGCCAGTGCCCAGTGCCCGAGTAGCGTAGGCTATCGATATCCAAGGGAAAAATAGAAGCCGCGCGCCAGCAGCCCAACGGGCCCGGGGGAGGGGAGACACCTCCGGGCCACCAGCGCGCGGCGAGCTCGGATCAGGCTTCGGCCAACTCGGCGCAGTGCACGCACAGCGTGGTGGTGGGCAGCGCTGCCAGGCGCCTGAGGGCGATGGCCTGGCCGCACGCGCTGCAGAGGCCCGCGTCGGCATCCTCGAAGTGCAGGAGGGCATGGCGGAGCTCGCCGACGCGGATGCGGGTGCGCTCGTCCAGGGCTTCTACAACTTCGTCGTCTTCGGTGGCCGTGGCGCGCTCTTCCGAGTCGCGGGGGAGCTCGCGGTGCAAGTGGCCTTCGAGTCGCTCCTTGCGGCGCAGGAGGCTGGCCAGCTCGGCTTCGAGGGTGGTTCGTAGGTGATCGCGGTGTTCCATGGGAGACTCCTTGTGCGGCTCGCTGGTCCCGACGGTGTGCACGGGGCGGGCCAAGGGGGCGGTGCTCGGGCCTGGGGCCTGGGGCGCCGGTGAACGCGCCGATCCAGTCGCATCATGGTTACCCATCGGTAGCCATGGAGGCCCACTCTCGTCACCTGCGAGCCGACCGCGTATACTTGAGCAACGACTGGGAGGATGGATATGCGCCTTGCTTTGCTGGGCTTTTTGCGGGTGCCGCGCGCCTCGATCGCGGCAGGCTTCTTGCGGATGTGCGGTCTTGCGCTGCTGATGGGGTGGGCCCAGGGCTGTAGCGTCGCGGAGGGCGAGGACAGCTTTACCCTGGAGATCGCGACCACCGTGGAGATACCGGCGGGCGGCCCGACGGACTCGGCGTTGCTCGAGTTTCCGGTGCTCGGCGGCCTGACGGAGCTCGATTTGAGCCGTACATCGGCCTTTGAGAGCCGCGGCTACCTCCCCGAGGACGTCAAGCAAGTGACCGTCACCTCGGTGAAGCTCAGCGCCCTGGGCCCGCCCGGGCAAGATCTCAACTTCCTGGGGGAAGTGCGGGTGCTGGTGGACACCGAGGGCGTGCCCACCAAGCTGCTGGCGCGGGCAGACGACTTCCCGCCGGGCACTGAGCGGGTGCAGATGGAAGCCTCCACCGACAACGTGATGGCCTGGCTGATCGGCTTGCCCGGGCGGATCCACGTGGTGGCCCTCGCCTCCCAGCGGCCGGCGCGTGCCACCCAGGTCGAGCTGCGGTTCAAGTTCGATCTGGTGGTCCGCGTCTATTGACGTTCAGCCCGCCCCAACACCCCGCTTGACCGCGGGGCTGACTCCTCTGGAAGATGCGGCCCTCGGTGCCTCCGGCGTGCGGCCGTAGGCCGTGACCCAGGCTGGAGGCGTGCATGAAGGCGAAGCGAGTGGCGGTGATTCCGGGCGATGGCATCGGCACGGAGGTCGCAGTCGCTGCGGTGGAAGTCCTCGAAAAAGCTGCAGAAATCTACGGGATTCCCTTGGATTTCGTGTGGTTTGACCTGGGGGCTGAACGCTACCTGCGCGAAGGGGTGAGCATGCCGCAGCCGGTGTTTGAAGACCTGCGCGACCATTACGATGCCATCTTCCTGGGCGCCCTGGGTGATCCGCGGGTGCCCGACCAGCAGCACGCCCACGACATCCTGCTCGGCCTGCGCACGCGGTTGGACCTCTACATCAACCTGCGCCCGGTCAAGCTGCTGCACCCGCGCCTCACCCCGCTGCGCGACAAGGGACCCGAGCACCTCGACTTCGTGATCTTCCGCGAGAACACGGAGGGCCTGTATGTGGGCATCGGGGGCACCTTCAAGCGCGATACGCCCGAGGAGGTCGCCATCAACGAGATGGTGACCACCCGCATCGGCGTGGAGCGGATCATCCGGGCGGCGTTCAGTTATGCCGTGGAGCGGGGCCTGCGCCGCGTGTGCATGGCGGATAAGGCCAACGTCCTGCGCCACGCCCATGGGTTGTGGCAGCGCGTCTTCAAGCTGGTGGCCGCGGAATATCCCCAGATTGAGGCGCGCCACCTCTATGCGGACGTGCTCGCGATGGAGCTCGTGCGGGCACCGGAGGACTTCCAGGTCATCGTCACCAGCAATATGTTTGGCGATCTGCTCAGCGATCTGGCGGCCCAGCTCGTCGGCGGCCTGGGGCTCGCGCCCAGTGGCAACCTGCACCCCGGGCGGGTGGGGTTGTTCGAGCCCGTCCACGGCAGCGCGCCGCCGCTGGCGGGCAAGGACGTGGCCAATCCCTTCGCGATGATCCTCACCGGCGCGCTCATGTTGGAGCAGCTTGGCTACCCGGCGGCTGGGGCCGACATCGAGCAGGCGGTGCGGGCCTGCCTCGTGGAAGGGGCGGCCACCCGCGACCTGGGCGGCAGCCTGGGCACACGCGCGGCCGGTGCGGCGGTGGCTGCGCACCTCGGTGCAGGCCAGCCGGCGCAGGCTTGAGGGTCCTGGTTTTGGTGATCGTAAGTGACTGAAAACAAGTAGGATTTTGGACAGGGCACCGCCTCAGGGTGTGCGCTGCTCGAACTGAATGCCGGCCCGCTGAGTGACCTGCTCGCCCTCCACCCACGGTCGGTAGCGGGCGTCTCCCATGAGCTGCCACTGGAAGAACGCCACGGCCGTCTGCCGGGCGAATGCGCGGGTCGCGGGCGGATCCGCGCCCGGGGTGCAGCCCAGACAGATGAGCCCACAGTCGTCGACAAAATCGAGGTGGCCCGCCCGGGCCACCACATACCGCCAGGCGGGTCCGCCCGTGGAGTCGAAATAGGCCTCGTCGTTGTTGTCGGCCGGCGCACACGCCGGGGCCCCGGGAAACGAAGGCTGCGCACCCAGGCCAGCCCCGATGTAGGCCGTGGGGATGGCCAGGGCCCCCATGAGCTCGGGCGCAACGCTTGGATAGTCCTGGGCATTGCCGCCGAAGGGTGGGGCAGCATCCACGGGATCGAGGCCGAGGACCGCTCGAATGCGGTCGTCGCGCGTGGCGGCAAAGAGCACCTGCTTGCCGCCACGCGAGTGCCCCGCGGCGGCGATGTGGGCGGCATCGATCTGAGGGAGCTCCATCAGGAGGCGGTCCAGGAGGGTGCTGACGTCCTCGGCCAGCTGCACGTGGGTCAGCGGGTTGAAGAGGCCGTCACCCATGGTGGGCAGCACCGTCAAGAACCCGTGGGATGCGAGGTGGCGACCGGTGCTCGCATACACGGGCCCGGAGAGCTGGAAGCCGTGCAGCAGCACCACCAGCGGCCAGGGCCCATCGCCCTCGGGCTGGAGGACCTTGACCGAAAGCGTGCGCTCCGCCGACAGGGCGACCATCCGGTCGGACTCCGCCACAGCGAAGGGGCCGGGCTGGCTGGGGTCGGCGAAGGCCCCAGCCACCTCGGCAGCGTCCGCTGCGGCATCGTTGGCCGCGGCATCGGCTACGGGGCCAGCGTCGGCCACGGGACCCGCATCGGCCACGGGGCCAGCGTCGGCCATCGGGGTCGGTTGGGCATCTCGGACCCCGCCCTCTGGATCCCGGTCGGGTCCAGAGTCCAGCGCGCTCCCCAGATCGGAGCGACCTCCCGGGCCCTGGTCCCGCCCTGGAGTGACGCCACCGGCATCCAGGCTGGGCGTCGGGCGCACGCGGGCGTCGACGACCTCCGTCCGCCCGCCAGCATCGTCACACCCCACCACCAAGGCGCACCACAGCCAACCCCCACGCCACCCCATACCTTTTCCCCTCCAGGCCCCCCTCGCCGGGCCCACTCCAGGCCACGACGGTGCCAGTCCGTGCGGAGGATACCTCAGCGCATCGGAGGTCGCGCCGCCGGCGGGTTCCTACCCCACAAGTGGGTGTATGTGGTTGCATGTGCGCAGTGTAGGTATTACGCCTACATTGAGCTTGGTGGGCCCCACGAGGCCTGCGGGTGAAAAAACACAAAACCCATCAATTTCAGGTATTTGTGTACCAAGTGGGCAGAATGGGTCCCGGTCGGCTATCCTGCCCGGTATTGTTCGCAAGGAGCGCAGCCTCGCGATGTATGCATCGGGCACATTCCTCGATCTCGCAGAGCGTCTGGGCGCCAGTCGTGCCGATGGAGCGCGATCAGGGCCACCGTTGCCTGTGGGCGGGCCGCTAGAGGGGCAGATGATGCGGGTTAAGGTCCCCTTGGGACCCTTTCGCCTGGTGGAGGCCGTTGGGGCCGGCGCCATGGGGCGAGTTTGGCGGGCGGAACATCGGGGCCTGGGCACCCCGGTGGCCGTCAAAGTGCTGACGCGGGCCGAGAGCCCTGATGTGCCCGTCCTGTTTGCCCATGAAGTCCGGGCAGTTGCGCGCTTAAGCCATCCCGCAATCATCCGCATCCACGACCACGGCGTCATCCCGCCTGAGGTCGCTGAGTGCACCGACTTGCCCGATGGTGCCCCCTATCTGGTCATGGAGTGGCTGCCCGGAGGCTCGCTGCGCCAGCAGGCCGTGGGCATGTCGTGGCCCCAGATTCGGCGCACCCTGCTGGTGCTGCTCGATGCCCTCGCCCACGCCCACGCCCGGGGGGTGATCCACCGCGATCTCAAGCCCGACAACGTGTTGGTGTCCGATCGCGGGCCCGTCCTGACCGACTTTGGGGTCGCCGCCAGCTTGGAGGAAGCGCAGGGGACGCGCCTCCTGGTGGGCACGCCCAACTACATGGCCCCCGAGCAGATTCGCGGCGACTGGCGGGCGCTGGGCCCCTGGACGGACCTCTACGCCATGGGGTGCCTGGCCTGGCAGCTGATCTCGGGGGCCGCGCCTTTTGCGGGCCGGGGCCGGGAAGCGGTGCTGCGGTCTCACATCAACTCGGAGCCACCCGAGCTGCAGCCCCGCATGCCGGTGCCGGTAGGTTTTGAGCCCTGGGTGCGCGCCCTGCTCGCCAAGGCCCCCCACGGGCGGCCCCGTTTTGCAGCCGAGGCGGCCCAGGGCCTGCTGGCTCTGGAGGGGGGGGAGGCCATCCCCGTCGGCCAACTGGGCCGGGGTGAAGATGCGCTGTCGGTGCTCTCCCTGGCGCCTGAGCGCCCCGTGGATGCGCGGGAGAGTCCGCCCGTCCCGACCACCTGGCGGCCCAGGGCGCGCCCGCGGCCGCCGCTGCCCCTGCCGGGGGTGGGGCGGGCCCTGGTCAGCCTGCGTGAGGTGGAGCTCCACGGCCGTGATCGTGAGCGCGACATCCTGTGGCGAGCCCTGCGCCGGGTGGCGGAGCGTGGTCGGCCCATGGTGGTGATGCTGGAGGGCCCCTCGGGCTACGGGAAGTCGCGGCTGGCGGCCTGGCTGGGCCGGCGGGCACATGAACTGGGCGTGGCGGAGACGCTGATCGCGCGCCACCAGCGCCAGGGCGGGCCCGGCTTGGGGCTTGGGCCCATGCTGGCCCGGGCGCTGCGCTGCGCCGATCTGCCGGCGGAAGCCCGCCTGGGTCGGCTGGTGGAGGTGTTGGGCGCCGACGAGGACGAAACCGCCTTCCTGCCGGCCCTGGCCGCCCTGACGGAGGGGGATGGCACCTTCGCCGGTGCCGGCGGGCGGGTGGTGCTGGGCTCTGAGGCTGAGCGCCATGCCACGCTGCGGCGCGCCCTCGGGCGCCTGGCCGGAAACCGGCCCCTCATCGTGCACCTCGACGATATGCAGTGGGGCCTGGAGGCGCTGCGCTTCTGCACTTCACTGCTGAGCGCCGCCGATGCGCCACCGCTGCTGGTGGTCGGCACCGTGCGCCAGGATGGGGTGGGGGCCGGCTCGGCCGAGGCCGCCGCGCTGGCCGAGCTGCACGGGTGCCGAGCGGTGCGGGTGCTGCCCGTGGGGCCCCTCCCGGCCGACGCGCTGGTGGGCATCTGCCGAGCCATCCTGCCGTTGAGCGCCGACGTGATCCACGGCCTCATCGAGCGCGCCGAGGGCAGCCCGCTCTACGCGGAAGAGCTGATTCGCCATTGGATCCGCACAGATGCGCTGGAGAGCTCGCCTGAGGGGTTCCGCCTGAAGGACGACGCCTCGGCCGATGTGCCCGCCGAAGTGGGCGCGCTCTGGCTCGCCCGCTTGGGCGAGGTGCTGGGCTCACACGAGCAGGCCGCCTGGCACGCCTGCGAGTTGGCGGCCGCTCTGGGCATGGTGGTCCAGGTGACGGAGTGGAAGGGGGTGTGCGCCCTGGCCGAGGTCACCCTGGCGCCTGATCTGGGTGAGCGCCTGCAGGCGGCCTGGCTGTTGGTGCGCGATGATGCCGACGGCCGCCTGCGCTTCGCCCACCCGATGTTGCGTGAAGCGCTGCGGGCCCGCGCCCAGGCCGCCGGGCGCTTTGGTACCTGGAACAGCCACTGCGCGACGCTGATCGAGCTGGCGCCCACCCCCGATGCCGAGCGGCAGGCGCACCACCTGCTGGCAGCCCGCCGGCTGCGCGAGGCCCTGGAGCCCCTGCGCCTGGCCGCCCAGGCCCACCTCGAGCGGGGGGATCCGCTGCCCGCGCGGCGGCTGATTTTGGCGCGGGCGCGCACCCTGCGGGCCCTGGGCGTGCAGCGTTCGCAGCTTGCGTGGCTGGATGCTCGGCTGGCCTGGGCTGAGCAGGCGGCCGCACGCGGCGATCACGCCCGCGCCGCACGCCAGGCGCGTCAGGTGATGGTGGCCGCGGCCGCTGCGCTGAACGCGGGCGGTCGTCTCCCCGAACTCGCGCTGGGTGCACCCGAGGCCAGCGCGCTCCAGGCGCGGGCGCTGGTGGTGTTGGGCCGCATCGGCCGCCAGGGTGGCGCACCCCAGGTGGGCCTCGACCGCCTCAACGAGGCCATTCTCATCGCGGGTCCTCTGGGTGACCTGGGTCTGCTGGGCCAGGCCCGGTTGGAGGCCGCCTGGTGCCTCGCCCGCCTGGGTCGCTTGCCCGAGGCCGACTTGATGGCTCGCCAGGTGGTGCGGTTGGTGCCCAATCGAGCCGCACCGACCGGAGCCCCCAGTACCCTGAGGGCCGAGGCCCGCTATGCCGTGGCCTCCATCGCCTGGCTGCGGAGCCGATGCAACCAGGCGGAATTGTTCGGTGAAGCGGCCTTTGCCAACTTCCGTGAGGTCGGCGGTCGCCTGGGGATGGCGCGATCGGCGTGCCTGCTGGGCGATATCGCCCGCGCGCGCGGTGAGCGCGAGATCGCCGAGGAACGCTACCGTGAGAGCCTCGCGCTGCTGGACGCCGCCGGGGGACGCGGTCGCAGCGTCTTGCTCGGCAACCTCGCCCTGCTCTCGCTGCATGCCGATGAGGTGGCAGTCGCTCGCGCCTTGCTCACGGAGGGCCGCCAGGAGGCTCAGCGCTCCGACGAGCCCGAGGCGCGCGCTGTCCTGGACTTCTTCCTGTTGGTCTGCGATGCGCGCAGCGGCCGCTGGCGGGCCTGCGAGAGCCAGGTGGGGCTCATCGAGGCGCTGGGCATGACCACGCCCATGCCCGATGTGGCCGAGCACGCCCACGGGCTGGCGCGGTTGGCCGAGCGGGCCAGCTGCTTTCCAGTCGCCGACGCCGCCTGGGCGCTGGCGGATAGGCAGCTCAACACGCTGATGCTGCCGGCCGAGCAGGCCGCCTTGCGCGAAGAGCGCGTCGAGGCCGGTCGCCGCCGCTTTTGGCCGGCCCCGCTGTAGGGCAAATCCGCGCCGGCTGGACGCCCTCACCTCCACCGGCGAGCGCGCCTCTGCACGCTCGCCGGCACCTGGCGAAGCCCAAGCCTAATGGTCACTTATGGGTTTCCATCGGGCATCCCTCGTGCACCCACTGCCGTGCCCGGACCCGCGCCTCGATCATCAGGTGCGATTGGCCGGCCAACTCCTTGATCTGATTCATGAACCTGAGCGATTTGCCGGCCGCGCTTTTCGGGCGCAGTGAACCCAGGGGTTCAGCGAAGGCGAGGCAGTGCAGGGTGGGGTGGGAGCGGAGGCCGCCCGAGTCGGTGGGGTCGGGCGGCGCAGAGTCGGTGCGAAGAGGCCCCGGGGCGGGGCCGCCGACTACTTCTTCTTGGCGAGCTCTTCGTCGATGACGGCCTTGAAGCGCTCGAAAGGCTGAGCGCCGCGGACCTTGCGGCCGTTGATGAAGAACGAGGGGGTGCCGCTGGCACCCAGGGCGAGGGCCTGGGCCTTGTCGGCCTCGATCTGGCCCTTGAAGGTGCCGCTGTCGAGGGCCTTCTTGAACTTGTCCATGTTCAGGCCCAGCTCCTGAGCGTACTGCTCGAGCTTCTCGCGCTTCAGCTCGCGCTGGTTCTTGAAGAGCATGTCGTGCATCTCCCAGAACTTGCCCTGCTCACCGGCGGCCAGGGCGGCCTCGGACGCCAGGGGGGCGTCCTGGTGGAAGCTGAGGGGGTTGTGCTTGAAGACCACGCGCACCTTGTCGCCGTAGGTGTCCTCAACCTGCTTGAGGGTGGGGCCCACGCGGCTGCAGAAGGGGCACTGGAAATCGCTGAACTCCACGATGGTCACGATGGCGTTCTTGTTGCCCTTGATGTGGTCATTGTCGGCCACCTTGACGTCGTAGACCTTGGTGTCGTCTTCCTGGGGCGCCGCGGCGGGGCCGGCGGGCTTGGAGGCGCCATTCTTGATGATCTCGGCGTAGAGGTTGGCCTTGGCCACGCCACCATCGGCCATCTTCTTGGCCTTGGCGAGCTCCTCGTCGATGACCTTCTGGAAGCTCTCGAAGGGCTGGGCGCCCACGAGCTTGCGGCCGTTGATGAAGAAGTTGGGGGTGCCCCCGGCGCCGATCTGGTTGGCCAGATCCTGGTCGCGCTTGATCTGGTCCTTGATGGCCTGGCTGTCGGCATCGGCCTTCAGCTTGGCCACGTCCACGCCGATCTCCTTGGCGTAGCCCTCGATGGCCTCAGGGGCCAGGGCGCGCTGGTTGGCGAAGAGCTTGTCGTGCATTTCCCAGAACTTGCCCTGCATGCCGGCGGCGAGGGCCGCCTGCGAGGCGTAGGGGGCGTCCTTGTGGAAGGGCAGGGGGTTGTGCTTGAACACAACGCGCACGTCGGCGCCGTACTTGTCCTCGATCTGCTTCACGGTGGGGGACACGCGGCTGCAGAAGGGGCACTGGAACTCGCTGAACTCGACGATGGTCACGAGCGCGTCGGCGGCGCCCTTGACGGCGTCGTTGGCCTCCACGGGGACCTTGTAGACGGTCTTGTCGTCGGCCGGGGGGGCCTGCTGGGCCGGGCGCTCGGCGGTCTTCTCGAGGCCGCCCGCGGTCAGCGCCGCGTACACGCCGCTGCGGGGCGTGCCCTTGGCGACGAGGGCCTCGGCCTTCTTGATCTCGTCGTCGATGATGGTCTTGAAGGCGTCGAAGGGGCGGGCGCCGGTGACCTGGCGCCCATTGATGAAGAAGTTCGGGGTGCCGCGGGCGCCAAACTGCTCGGCCACCTTCTGGTCCTCGGCGATCTGGGCCGCGAACTTGCCGCTGTCGATGTCCGCCTTGAAGGTCGCCATGTCGAGGCCGAGCTCCCCAGCGTACTGCTCGAGGTTCTCGCGGCTGAGGGCCTGCTGGTTCGCGAACATCTTGTCGTGCATTTCCCAGAACTTACCCTGGGCACCGGCGGCCAGCGCAGCCTGGGCGGCGGGCATGGCGTTGGGGTGGAAGGGCAGGGGGTTGTGGCGGAAGGCGATGGCCACCTTGTCGCCATACTCGTCCTGGATCTGCTTGATGGTGGGGGTCACGCGACTGCAGAAGGGGCACTGAAACTCGCTGAACTCGATGATCGTGACCAGCGGCTCCTTGGAGCCCTTGACGTAGGTCTTGTCGCCCACGGGGATCTTGTAGACGGTCTTCGTGGTGTCGGTGGGCTCGGGGGCGGCCTTGGGCGCCTCGAAGTTCTTCTCGACGCGGGCGGCGTAGACCGCCTCGGGCTTGACGTCCTTGAGCTCCCCAACGGCCTTCAGCTCGGCGTCAATGACCTCCTTGAAGGAGTCAAAGGGGCGGGCGCCCGACACCTGCTTGCCGTTGATCATGAAGTTGGGGGTGCCGCGGGCACCCACCTTGTTCGCCAGCGCCATGTCGGCGGCGATGATGTCCTTCACGCCCTGGCTGTCCATGTCCGCCTCGAAGGCCTTCATGTCCAGGCCGAGGTCCTTGGCGTAGGTCAGCAGGTTGTCGCGCTTAATTTCCTTCTGGTTGTCGAAGATCTTGTCGTGCATCTCCCAGAACTTGCCCTGCTTGCCGGCGGCAAGGGCCGCCTGGGACGCCAGGGGGGCGTCCTGGTGGAAGGGCAGGGGATTGTGCTTGAAGACGATCCGGACCTTGTCGCCGTAGGTCTCGCCGATCTGCTTCATGGTCGGACCGACCCGGCTGCAGAAGGGGCATTGGAAGTCGCTGAACTCGACGATGGTCACCGGCGCGCTGGCGCTGCCCCCCTTGGCGAAGCTGGTACCCACGGGCACCAGCTTGCTGTCGGCGGTCACGACCTCGGGCCCCTTGGAGGCTTCGTCGGTCTTCTTGGAGTCGGCCGCTTTGTCGCCGTCCTTGGGCGAGTTGCAACCGGCAACGGTCAGCCCGGCCATCATCAGGCCGAGCAGGAACACATTACGCATCATCATATCTCCATGTCCTCAGAACAAAAGAAGATTCCCGGATCCGACTCGGCCCAAAATTGGGCGCCGGACCCCTGACACTGAACGGGGAAGCTCCTCAGGCTCGAGGCGGGGGTGACTCACTCGTGGGAAAGATCTCGTAGGGATGGAAGGCCTGCTCGGGCGGACCCGCTCCGGGCAGGGTGCCCGAACCCCGACGGGGCTCGGCGGTGACGAGCGGCGTGACGGCCGCCCCACCCGCAAACAGGAAGCGCAGAGGGATGTTGCCCTGTCCCGACCCACACGTCGCACCCGCCTCCAAGCAGCGGGGACCGGTGGGGGCAGGCAGGCGAGGTGCCGTGGCAGCCCCCTCGATCAGGGGGCACTCTTCCGCGCCGCACTGGTCGTCTTCGTCGGCTTCATCGCCGCTGCAGTCGGGCCCACAGGCGGGATCAAAGGCGTCGGTCCACGGGGCGATGCGCACACCCTCCAGCGTCAAACAGGTCCCCGGGCTGCGCTCAGCGGCGTACACCGCCGGAGCGAGCACCAGAACCAGCACGCTGGCGAGGGCAAGACGAATCACCCGCAGCACCTCAAGACCTTTCACAAGCGGGGTTGCCTAGCACTGTTTGCGGCCCGGTGTCAACCCGCCCCCGCCCCACACGCGCGGGCTGGCGTGGCGCGTGGGCCTTGGCTATCCTGGCGTTCGCACTGGAGAATACCGCTTTGGCCCCCATTCCCGCCTCATTGCTGGGCCTCTTTGGCCCGATCCGTGACCTGCTCGTTGATCCCGCCGTTCGGCGCATCCTCATCGACGGTCCCGATCGCATCCATGTCCAGCGACACGGCATGGCCGAGCTGTCGACGGTGCGCTGGAACCCGGCGGCCCTGGAAGAAGCCATTGCCGGGTTGGCGCGGCGTGCGGGCAAGCCCTTCGACGCCGATTCGCCGTGCCTGGAGGCGATGCTGCGGGATGGCACTCGGTTCCTGGCCCTGCGCTCTCCGGTGGTGCGCGACGGACCCGTGCTCGCCATCTCGCGCCCCCTGCCAGCCCAGGACGAGGGGCTGATGGCCGCCCACGAGGCCGCAAGCGAGACGCTGGCGCTGGCCATGCGCGCGGGGTTGAACGTGGCGGTGGTTGGGCCGACCGGCACTGCCCGCGATGCGCTGATGCGGGCGCTGGTGGGCCTGCTGCCCACCTGGGCGCGTGTGGTGTCCATCGACGACGACGAGGCCCTGGACCTCGGCGCCCGGCCGGTGGTGCGGCTGGTGCCCCGGCGGGCCGATCCCGACGGACGCCGAGCGGTGAGCGTGGGTGACCTGCTCTACAGCGCGGGGCGCCTGGAGCCCGATCGCGTGGTGCTCAACCACCTGCGCATCCACGATGGGTGGGATGCGGTCGCGTTGCTGGCCGGTCGGTCAGCGCCGGTGCTGATCGCGCTGGCGGGCCGGGAGCCCGCCGACGGCCTCGCGTGGCTCAGCGGCTTTGCCGGTGCCAGTGGCCCCGCCGGGCGAGATCGCGCAGTGCCGCTGCTGGTGGCATCGGGCCTGGACCTGGTGGTCACAGTGGACGGTGGGTTGGCGCCGCGCATCCTCCGGGTGGATCGGGTAGTGCCCGAGGGTCAGGGCGCTGGCCTGGAGCCTCTGCACCTGGCCCAGCCCAACGGCACGCTGACCACAGAGTCGGCCCATGGCCGTTTTGCCGTTCAGTGGACGCGGGTTGAGCTGCCTTCGGACGAGCTCCCTCCGCCTGGCGGGGTGCTTCATCGGGTTGGAGACCTGGATGATGCCGAGGCCGTTGAGCCCTCGATGGTGGGGGCCATTCGGGATGCACTTGCGGCAATGGTGGATGGGGGTGTCGAGGACGAGGAGCCGGTCAGCCGGCCGGGGGCGCGCCCCCTCAATCGCTCCGACGGGCCGGCCATCCTGTCGTCGGCCCGCATTGAGCTGCCCGAGGCCCGCTTGCCCTTTCCCACCGTGCCCACGCTGACGGGCGTGATCACCCGCCAGCGGGAGGATGACTCGCTGGACATCGATGTGGATGTGCCCGTGGCGTTGAGTGCTTTCGCCCACGATCTCGAGGTCACCCAGGCCCTCGACGCCTTCACGCCCGAGGCCCTCGCGGCCATGAACCTGCGCCTGCCCCCCGACCCCGAGCTCGATGAGGCCACCTCCGCCGAGCGCGCGCGGCCCGCCAATCCGTTGCAGCGCCTCCTGGCCTCCCTCGACGGGGGGGAGGAGGGCAATACCAGCGAAATCGAGCTGGCGCTGGATGGCATGGAAGAGGACGACGAGGACGACGACGGGCCGGAGGAGACGGTGGTGCAGCGGGGCGCCACCGCCCACCGGACGTTCTCTGAGATTCTGCGCAGCTTGGGTCGCCGGGCGCCCACCACGAGTGCCGAGCCGCCGCCCGCGCGACCCCCGGCCCGGCCTCGGCGGACGCGGACCACCCTCGTTCGGGACGATGACTGACACTCGCGGGTGCGCGAAATGTCAATCTGATCAGCGAGTTGTGGAATTCGGGCCGGCGGCCGCGCGACGTCAAGCGGCTACGGCGCTGCCGGGATGGGCGGCCGCTGGGGTGCCACCGGCGGCTGGTTGAGCAGCCAGAAAATGCCGCCGCCGATCAGACCAGCCAGGATGAAGCAGATGAGGATCGCCAGACGCCCCGAGACGCGCTTGCGGTCGGGGCCACTGGGCTGAGGGCCACTGGGCTGAGGGCCACTGGGCTGAGAGCCACTGGGCTGAGAGCCACTGGGCTGAGAGCCACTGGGCGGGGTGGGCTCAGGGCCGCTGCCGTGGGGTGGGGTAGGCACGCGGAGCGCTCCGGGGCGATGTCAGTCGCTGCCGCCACTCTTCTCGATGCGACGGCGCTCATTGTAGTCCAGCACGCGCTTGCGCAGGCGGATGGCCACCGGCGTGATCTCCACGAGCTCATCGTTGTTGATGTACTCGAGGGCCTCTTCCAGCGCGAAGCGACGGGCCACATCCAGGCGGACGTCGATCTCTTTGTTGGCCGAGCGGATGTTGTCCAGCTTCTTGGCCTTACACGGGTTGACCAGCATGTCCTGGGAGCGCGTGTTCTCCCCGCAGATCTGGCCGCCGTAGACCTTGTCACCGGGCTCCACAAAGAGCATGCCGCGATCCTGGAGGGTCTCCAGGGCGTAGGCCGTGACCTGACCGAGCTCCTGGGCCACCAGCACACCCGCCGCGCGCCGCTGGAAGGGGCCCTTGTAGGGGCCGTACCCGGCGAAGGTGCGGTAGAGCGTGCCCGTGCCGCGGGTCTGGGTCAGGAAGCGGGAGCGGTAGCCGATGAGGCCGCGGCTCGGCATGTAGTAGCCCAGCCGAATGATCCCGTCGGCGGAGTTGCGCATCTCGCGCATCTCGCCACCGCGCTCGTTGAGCTCCTGGATGACGGTGCCGCTCGAGGCGTCCGAGCACTCGATCGTGACCTCCTCGTAAGGCTCTTCGCTGCCGTTGGGGCCGTCGCGCAGGATGACCCGCGGCATCGACACCATGACCTCATAGCCCTCGCGACGCATGGTCTCGATCAGGATGCCCAGGTGCAGCTCGCCGCGGCCCGAAACCCCGAAAGCATCAGGAGATTCGGTATCTTCCACGCGCAGCGACACGTTGGACTGCAGCTCACGGTACAGCCGCTCGCGCAGCTTGCGCCCCGTGACGTGCTTGCCCTCGGTGCCCGCGAGGGGGCCGTTGTTGGCGATGAACTCCATGGTGATGGTGGGCTCATCCACCGCGATGGGCGGCAGCGCTTCGAGGCTGTTGGGGTGGCAGATGGTCTCGCCCGGCAGGGCATCGACCACGCCGGCGAGGCCTATGATCTCACCGGCCCGACCCTCAGCGATCTCCACCTGCAGCAGCCCCGAGAAGCCCACCAACCGGGTGACGCGGGCCTGGCGCACGGTGCCGTCGAAGGCGATCGCCGACACCGTGGCGCCCTTGCGCACGGTGCCACGGGTCATGCGGCCGATGGCGATCCGGCCCACGAACTCGTCGTAGTCGATGGTGCCCACCTGCATCTGCAGGGGCCCCTCGGGGTCGCACTCGGGGCCGGCCACGTACTCCAGCACCGCGTCGAGCAGCGGCGTGAGGTCGGTGCGCTCGTCGGCCAGGTCCCGCACGGCCCAGCCCTGGCGGGCGGAGGCGTACATCACCTGGAACTCGAGCTGAGCGTCGTTGGCTTCGAGGGCCACAAACAGATCGAAGACCTCGTTGAGGACCTCATCGGGGCGGCCATCGGGGCGGTCGATCTTGTTGATCACCACCAGCGGCTTGAGGCCGTGCTCGAGGGCCTTGCGCAGCACGAAGCGTGTCTGCGGCATGGGGCCTTCGGCGGCGTCCACCAGCAGCAGAACCGAGTCGACCATGCCGAGCACACGCTCGACCTCGCCGCCAAAGTCGCTGTGACCCGGGGTGTCCACGATGTTGACCGTGACATCCCGCCACCGCACTGCGGTGTTCTTCGAGAGGATGGTGATTCCACGTTCGCGCTCGAGATCGAGGCGATCCATGGCCCGATCCTGGAGACGCTGGTGGCTGGCCACGGTGCCGGACTGCCGAAGCAGCCCGTCCACCAGGGTGGTCTTCCCGTGGTCCACGTGGGCGATAATGGCGATATTTCGGACGTCGTCGCGGCGCATAGGGCGCGCACTCTGCACAGCAAGGGCCTTCCTGGCAAGGGGCGGGCTGTCGAAGCATTCAGAAGGTGCATTTCATTGGGATTCGGGATAGCGTGTCCGCCCTGCAAGGAGCGCTGGTTGAGCCTTCTCATCGTTCTGTTCGTTGGCACGATCTTGGTGTCCTTCTCGTGCTCGCTGATGGAGGCCACCCTGTACTCCACCCGCAGCACCACGCTAGAAGCCGCCCGAGACGACGGTCGGCATGTGCAGGCCGCCGAGCGCTTCCTGGCCATGCGCGAGGACATCTCCACCCCCACGGCCGCCATCCTGATCCTCAACACCATCGCCAACACGGCTGGCCCCTCGCTGGTGGCCGTACAGGCCCTCGACGTCTTCAACTCCACCATCGCCGCGCTCCTCTCGGGTGGCCTGGCGGTGGGCATCCTCTTCTTGGGCGAGATCTTCCCCAAGACGCTGGGGGCCACCCGTTGGCCGGCCATTTGGCCTTTTGTGGCCGCGCCGCTCTGGGCGCTGGTCAAGGTGCTTAAGCCCGTGATTTCGGTGGTTTTGGCGGTCTCGCGCCTCGCCACCCGCACCGCGCCACCGGTGATCACCACCGAGGACGAGATCCTCGCGATGATTCGCCAGGGCGTGGAGTCGGGCGAGGTGAGCCCCCAGGAGCTCAAGCTGCTCACCAACGTGTTCCGCTTCGACGAGACGCGTTGCCGCCAGATCATGGTGCCCCGCCGCGACGTCGTGACGTTGGAGCCCGAGTGGCCGCTCGCGCGCTGCCTGGAGGTGGTCGCCCGCCACCGCCACACCCGCTATCCGCTCTGCCGCGGCTCCCTGGACGAGGTCTTTGGCCTCATCCACGTCAAAGACCTGCTGACGCTCGACCGCGGCCAGGCGATGAGCCTGGAGGCCATCGCCCACCAGCTCTTGCGTGTGCCCGAGTCGCTGCCGCTGCCCGACCTCATGCGCCTGATGCGCAAAGAGCGCTGCCACATGGTGCTGGTGGTGGACGAGTTTGGTACGGCGGTGGGCGCGGTGACGCTGGAGAACGTGCTCGAGCAGCTTGTGGGCGCCGTCCAGGACGAGTTCGACACCGAAGAGCCCATCCTGCTGAGCGAGGGGGAGGGCGCCTACGTGGCCCAGGGCCTCATTCCGCTCCTCGAGCTCCAAGATCGCCTCGATCTGCGCCTGGATACGCCGCCCGAGGTGGACACCCTCACCGGCCTGCTCGTGCACGCCCTGGGGCGCCTGCCCCGGGTGGGCGACGAGGTGCGCATCGACGAGACGCTGGACGCCACCGTCCTGGCGGTGCACGCCGACCGGGCCTCCCGCGTGCGGTTGGTGGTCATCGTGCCCGAAGAGGAAGAGGACGGCTGAGGCGATCGCCTCGACCGTGGCTCACCTCGGCCCGCGGCTCACCTCGGTCCGCAATTCACGAGTAAAAATGAGGATTTATCGGCGACGTACCGCCCAAGGGGGCGGCGCATCAGTGGCGGTGCATCAAGGCCGGCGTCGACCGCCCGCATCCAAAGCGCGAAGAGTCAGGTGAAAGTGGGGGCCGCCCGACGGAAGACGAGCAGTACATGCTGGAATTGAACCAGCAAATTTCGATTAGCAGTCGAGTGTCCAACCATGGACAATGTTTGTAGTCCACCGCCCACGTGGCGGCCTCCCGGGGCTACTCTACTGCTGGAGGGGCTGCTGGAGGAAGACCTTCAACGTATCGCCGAGCTTGAGCCTGGTCTTGGGCCCGATGCTGTTCCAGGTCATCAGGTCCTCCAGCGGCACGTTGTACTGCTTGGCGATGCGCCCGAGCGTGTCGCCGTCCTTGATGACGTACTCCAGGTGCCCGCGGGTGGCCACGTCCACCTTGCGCTGCAGCGCCAACGCCTCCTTGGGCGTCCACAAGAGGCCGAAGAGCTGGGCCTTGGGGGCGAATACGCGCACGTGCAGGTGGTGGTAGTGGTTCTTCATGTGCTGGATGACCGACGTCATCACGCGCTGGCCCCGCGGATACGAGAAGATGGGCTCCAGGGCCTTGGCCGTGTAGCCCTTCTGCTTGATCAGGAAGTCGTACATCGTCTTTTGGTGGCGGTAGTCCATGTAGATCACCTCCGCCTGCCCGCGCTCGATCAGCGTCTTGATGAACGTCCACTGCCGCTCGAGATCGATGTTGTCCGGGCCGACGAAGTGGTGCTCGCGATCCCCCGGCAGCACATCCTTGAGGAAGTACCGCATGTCGGCATCGCGCCCACACTGGTGCGTGCGGTGCGGCGCAAACCGCCCGCCCGTTCGCCGCGAGATGTCGCCCACGGAGAGCTCCATGCCCCCCGGATGCAGCCGGCGAACCTCAGCGGCCGCCCCCACCAGCGCGTTGATGGTCTCGGGCACCGCCCACGCGCCATCGGGATCACGAATCCACACGCCCTCGCTGTCCTTCATCTGCACCCCGAACAGCAGCGCGCCGTCGATGCGCCCCACCGACGCCGGGGGGTGGTTGCGGATGATCGTCTCCAGGCTGAGCTGGTCGCGGAAGGCCAACGTCAACGCCCACAGCGCCTCACCGTAGCCGTCCATGACGCCGTAGGCCGCGAAGGCGCGATCCGGCGTGGTGGCGCCGGCCGAGGGCGCCGTGCACCAACACGCCACGCAGGATGCCAAGATGAGGGCCGTTCGCTTCATGCCACCTCCAGGGGTGCGCGCACTATGCCGGTACTGCCCCAAGCGGGAAAAGGAAAAAATGTGCCGTCCGCTGCCGCATAACATTTCCGGGTGGGGGCGGAAAGTGAGGCTTTCCGCACCCGTACGCGCGGTGGGCAGGTGAATCCAGGCGCACAGCCCCTCCCGTCGCGGCGTTTGATCGGTTAAAACGCCAGGGATGACCCACCTCGCCTTCTACGCCGGCACGCTGGAGATTCGGGCGCCCGGCGACCCCGCCATCCTGCCCAGCACCGCCCGCTGGGACGAGCGCACCGCGTGCTACCGGGCCCCCGCCCAGAGCTACGGCGAGGTCTTCACCGCCCTCATCCGCCGCAAGCTGCCCTACGTCGATGAGGCCCGCCGCTACGTCGAGCTGCCCCGCGGCCTGCTGCTCGACCGCCAGCCGCGCCCCTTCCAAACCGAGGCCATCGAAGCCTGGAAGGCCAACCGCCACCGCGGCGTGGTGGCCCTGCCCA
>Ga0075163_10004319_pt1 | contig 19091 bp, 15 predicted proteins | sample JI1023141ADNA_FD_71478 | JGI IMG/M metagenome (GOLD analysis project Ga0075163, IMG submission 71478) | Wastewater effluent complex algal communities from Wisconsin, to seasonally profile nutrient transformation and Carbon sequestration -... | ecosystem: Engineered > WWTP > Effluent > Algae...
CAGCTCGCCCACGAGGCGACCGAGATCGCCAACCGCCACCCGCAGCTCTCGGTGAGCGTGCTCGGCGCCAAGAAGTGCGAAGAGCTCGGCATGGGGATGTTCCTGGCGGTCGGCCGGGGCTCCGAGCAGGAGTCCAAGCTGATCCACATCACCTACAAGCCGGCCAAGAAGCCCAAGAAGAAGATCGCGCTGATCGGCAAGGGCGTGACCTTCGACTCCGGCGGCTACTCGCTCAAGCCGAGCAACGCCATGGAGGACATGAAGATCGACATGTCCGGCGCCGCGGCGGTGATCGCCGCGATGGACGCGATCGCCACGATCGGCTCGGAGCACGAGATCCACGCGATCGCCGCGTGCTGCGAGAACCTGGTCTCGGGCCGCGCCTACAAGCTCGGCGACGTGCTGACCTCGATGGACGGCACCACGGTCGAGATCAACAACACCGACGCCGAGGGCCGCCTGACGCTGGGCGACGCCATCACCTACGCGCGCACCCACGTCGAGCCGGACGAGATGTTCGACTTCGCGACGCTGACTGGCGCGTGCATGGTGGCGCTCGGCCCGTACACCGCCGGCGTGATGTCGGATCACGACTTCCTCGTGAAGGACTGGATGGCCAGCGCCGAGACGACCGGCGAGGACATGTGGCGCCTGCCGCTGAACCCGCGCCTCCGCGAGCAGCTGAAGAGCCCGATCGCCGACATGCGCAACACCGGCGATCGCATGGGCGGCGCGATCACCGCGGGGCTGTTCCTGAAGACGTTCACCAAGGGCACGCCCTGGGTCCACGTGGACCTGGCGGGCCCGGCGTCGGTCACCAGCGGTCGCCCGCACCAGCCCAAGGGCGGCACCGGGTTCGCGGTCGCGACGATCATTCAGTACGTCGCGCGATCGTAACGCGTTAGAATGAATAGCGTTTGCCGCAGCGCCGGGGGGCTGCGGCATTGACTCGCACGCCCCGGCCTGCTACGCTGATTCGTCGCACGGGATCGGCGCCCCGAGGTCTACATTGAAGCAACAGTTTCAGGTTGGAGACAAGGCGGTTTACCCGGTTCACGGTGTAGCCGAGGTCGTTGCCTTCGAGAAGAGGGACATCGGCGGCGCCCAGACGAGCGTGTACATCCTCAAGATCCTTGAGACCGGTCTCAAGATCATGGTGCCGACCGCCAACGCCGGTGCCGTCGGCCTGCGCGAGCTGATCGCGGCCAAGCAGGTCAAAGAGGTCTACGCCATCCTGAAGTCGCGCGACGTGCCCCGGGACACGCAGACGTGGAACCGGCGCTACCGCGAGTACATGGAGAAGATCAAGACCGGCTCGGTCTTCGAGATCGCCGAGGTGCTGCGCGACCTGTGCGTGCTGCGGGCGACCAAGGACCTGTCGTTCGGTGAGCGCCGCATGCTCGAGACCGCCCGCGCGCTGCTGGTGAAAGAGATCGCGATCGCGAAGGGCGCGCCGGAGGACAAGGTCGGGGCCGAGGTCGACGCGCTCTTTTCGAAGCAAGCCGCGTAGGACGCCCGCCTGGGTCAGCCCCAGCCGAAGAGCGGGAGGGCGAGGCGGAGGCCGAGCCAGACGACGGCGAAGCCGACGACGTCGAAGATGATCCCGGCGCGCATCATCTGGCCCATCGTCACCCGACCGGTGCCGTAGGCGAGCGCGTTGGGCGCGGTCGAGATCGGCATCATGAAGCCGAACGACGCGCCGATGGTCGCGCCCAGCACGGCGGCGATCGGCGACGTGTGCGTGGCGTTGGCGAGGCCGATCGCGAGCGGCGCCATCAAGGTCGCGGTCGCGGTGTTGCTGGTCGCCTCGGACAGCACGATCGCCACGCCGATGCACAGCGCGACCACCGCCCACGTCGACGACGCGCCGGTCCACGCCACCAGCGCGCGACCCCAGGTGTCGGTCAGCCCGGTCGAGCGCGCCAGGTCGCCGAGCAGGATGCCGCCGCCGAACAACAGCACCACGCCCCAGTCGATGCGCGTCGCCTCGTCCCAGGTCAGCGCGGGCCGCGGCTTGCCCGGCGCGCCGCCCGGCAACACGAACAACAGGCCGCCGGCCAGGATCGCCACGACCTCCTCGGTGACGTGGGCCTTGGTCCAGCGCGCGGCGGGTCCCGGCGCGACCAGCTCGACCAGGCTGGGCGCGAGCCACCCGAGCACCGCCACCGCCAGCGCGATCGCGATCGACACCTCGCCGCGGCGCCAGCGCGGCTGCGCCGCCGCGCGCAAGGTCACCGCCTCGCGCCGCACGCCGAACACCGCGAACAGCACCAGCCACATCGCGATCAGCATCGCCGTCGCGATCGGCAGCGCGACCACGACCCAGTCGGTGAAGCCGACGTCGTGCCCGGCGGCGCGCAGCTGGCCGAGGCCGATCAGGTTGGGCGGCGTGCCCACCGGCGTGGCGAGGCCACCCATCGACGCCGCCCACGCGATCGCCAGCACCATCGCCGCCTGGTAGCGCTGCGACGTGCCCGCCGCGGCGGCCAGCGCGATCGGCAGGATGATCGCGGTCGCCGCGGCGTTGGACATGAACGCCGACAGCACGAACGCGGCGCCCGACAGCGCGATCACCAGCGACCGCGGGCCGCGCGCCATCCGGCCGGCCGTCGCCGCGAGCCGATCGCCGAGCCCGTGGACCTTCATCGCCTCGGCGACGAAGAACGCGCCGACGAACATGAACAGGAGCGGGGAGCCGAACGCCGCGAACGCGACCTTGGGCGGCGCGAGGTCGAGCACCACCGCGAGCGCCGCGACCACCAGCGCCACCGCCGCGGCCGGCAACGCCTCGGTGAGCCACCAGCCGATCGCCAGCGTCATCAGCGCGGTCAACGCCGGCGCCGGCCCGCCGCGATCGAGGATCGCCACCAGCACCGCGGCGACCGGCGCCGCGACGAGGCCGATCGCCCGCTTGCGCCGCTCGAAGCGCGCGCCCGGGACGTCGTCGGGCAGCTCGGGTGAGACGTCCTCGGCGTCGGTCACCGGCGGACGCTACCGCATCCGCGCTACGCGGTGTGCTGGCGCAGGAACGCGACCGCGCGGTCCCACGCGACCCGCGCCGCCTCGGGCGCGTAGACCTCGGGCCGCTGCTCGTTCATGAACGCGTGGTCGGCGTCGTAGACGTGGACGTCCATCGCCTGGCCGCGCGCGACCAGCGTGGCGCGGATCGCCTCGACGGCGGCCGGCTTGACCCAGCCGTCGCGCTCGGCGACGTGGGCCTGGATCGGCACGTCGACCTGATTCCAGTCGGGGTTGGGCGGCAGGCCGTAGAACGGCACCGCGGCCGACAGCCCGCGCACGAAGCACGCCGCGGCGAACGCGTACGCGCCGCCCATGCAGAAGCCGGTGATCGCGACCTTGCCGGTCGCGCGCGGGTGGGCCTTCAGGTACGCGACCGCGCCGGTCAGGTCGGCGAGGCTGCGCTCGCGCGGCAGCGCCACCATCTGCCGCTGCGCCTCGGCGGGATCGCGGGTGACCGTGCCGCGGTACAGGTCGACCGCGAGCACGACGAAGCCGGCCGCGGCGAGCCGCTCGGCGGTGGCGGTGATCTGATCGGTCAGCCCCCACCACTCGTGAACCAAGATCACGGCCGGCGCGCGCGCATCGCCGGCCGGTAGCGCCAGCGCGCCACTCGCGGTCTCACCCGATGCGGAAGGAAACGACACTCTCTCGATCATCGCCAGCTCCTCGTGCGGTGCGCCGTGTTTATACTGCGCGCGATGAGCGGTACCAAGGGCGCACGCAGCCGACGCTTCGAGGGCGGCATGGCCGACGTGGCCCAGGCCATGAACGCGTCGGTCGACTTCGATCAGCGCCTGTTGCCCCACGACGTCGCCGGGTCCACCGCGCACGCGCGCATGCTGGCCGCGGTCGGCGTGATCACCGAGGCCGACGCCGACGCCATCGCCGCCGGGCTCGGGAACGTGCGCGATCAGCTCGCCAGCGGCGCGCTGCCGTGGGACCCGGCCCTCGAGGACGTCCACATGAACGTCGAGGCGCGGCTGATCGACGCGATCGGCGACGCCGGCCGCCGGCTGCACACCGGCCGCAGCCGCAACGATCAGGTCGCGCTCGACCTGCGCCTGTACGCCCGCGCCGCGGCCGCCGATCTCGACGCGCGCTGCGCGACGCTCCAGCGCGCGCTGGTCGAGCAGGCGGCCCGCCACGTCGACACGCTGATGCCCGGCTACACCCACCTGCAGCGCGCGCAGCCGATCCGCGCGGCGCACCACTTCCTCGCGTACGTCGAGATGCTCGGCCGCGATCGCGCGCGCCTCGCCGACGCCGCCCGCCGCGCCGCGGTGTCGCCGCTCGGCTCGGGCGCGCTGGCCGCGACGACGTTCCCGATCGATCGCCAGCAGGTGGCGCAGGCCCTCGACCTGCCCGACGTCACGCGCAACAGCCTCGACGCGGTCGGCGACCGCGACTTCGCGATCGAGCTGGTCGCGGCCTGCGCGCTGATCGGCGTGCACCTGTCGCGGCTGGGCGAGGAGCTGGTGCTGTGGACCTCGCAGGAGTTCGGCTTCGCCCGGCTGTCCGACGCGTGGTGCTCGGGCAGCTCGCTGATGCCGCAGAAGAAGAACCCCGACCTGGCCGAGCTGCTGCGCGCCAAGGTCGGCCGCGTCGTCGGCGCGTGGGTCACGCTGGTCACCGTCGTGAAGGGCCTGCCGCTGGCCTACAACAAGGACCTGCAAGAGACCCAGGAGCCGCTGTACGACGCGGTCGAGACCGTCGCGGCGAGCCTCGAGGTCGCCGCCGGGATGATCGGCTCGCTCGAGCTCGACGTCGGCGTGCTGCGCGCCGCGGTCGATCGCGGCTACCTGGTCGCGACCGAGCTGGCCGACTACCTCGTCAACAAGGGCGCGGCGTTCCGCGACGCCCACGACATCGCCGGCGGGCTGGTGCGCGCTGCGGTGGCCGCGGGTCGCGAGCTCGGGGAGCTGTCGCTCGACGAGCTGCGCGCCGCCGACCCGCGCTTCGACGCCGACGTGGCGACGTGGCTCGACCCTGCCCGCGCGGTCGATCGCCGCGACGTCGTGGGTGGCCCGGCCCGCGGCCGGGTCCTCGCCGAGATCGCGCGGCTGCGCGCGCAACTGGGAGCAACCTCGTGACGCGACCTCCGTTCCACTACCAGGACGACAACCTCCACTGCGAAGACGTGCCGCTGGCGACGATCGCCGCCGAGGTCGGCACGCCGACCTACGTCTACAGCAAGCAGGCGATCACCGGCGCCTACCGCGCCTACGACGACGCGCTGGCCGGGGTCGACCACCTGGTCTGCTACAGCGTCAAGGCCAACTCGTCGCTCGGCATCCTGTCGATGCTGGTCGCCGAGGGCGCCGGCGCCGACATCGTCTCGGCCGGCGAGCTGTACCGCTGGCAGCGGGCCGGCGGCGATCCCGGCAAGGTGGTGTTCTCGGGCGTCGGCAAGACCGAGGCCGAGATCAAGGCCGCGCTGGCCGCCGGCATCCTGGCGTTCAACGTCGAGTCGATCGAGGAGCTGGTGACGATCGATCGCGTCGCGCGCGCCGCCGGCGTGATCGCGCCGATCGCGCTGCGGGTCAACCCCGACGTCGACGCCCAGACCCACCCGTACATCTCGACCGGCCTCAAGCAGAACAAGTTCGGCATCGCCGCCGACGTCGCCCGCGACGTGTTCCGCCGCGCCGCCGGCATGCCCAACCTGCTGGTGCGCGGCATCGACTGCCACATCGGCAGCCAGCTCACCAAGACCGCGCCGTTCGCCGACGCGATCGCCCGGCTGTGCAAGCTGGTGCTCGACCTCGCCGCCGACGGCATCGCGATCGACCTGATCGACATCGGCGGCGGCCTCGGCATCGATTACGGCAAGGACGGCGACGCGCCGCCGCCCAGCCACGGCGAATACGGCGCCGCCGTCAAGGCCGCGCTGGCGCCGCTCAAGGGCCTGCCGCCGATCAAGCTCTTGGTCGAGCCCGGCCGCTCGATCGTCGGGCCCGCCGGCACGCTGGTGACCCGCGTGCTGTACCGCAAGCCCGGCGAGACCAAGCACTTCACGATCGTCGACGCGGCGATGAACGACCTCTTGCGCCCGTCGTTCTACGGCAGCCACCACCCGATGCAGCCGGTGCACAAGAAGGGCGCGGCCACCCAGATCACCGACGTCGTCGGGCCGATCTGCGAGACCGGCGACTTCCTGGCCCGCGATCGCGCGCTGCCGGCGCTGGCGCAGGGCGACCTCTTGGCGATCGGCGCCGCCGGCGCGTACGGCATGACGATGGCGTCGAACTACAACACCCGGCCCCGGGCGGCCGAGGTCGTCGTCGACGGCAAGCGCTGGCGGATCATCCGCGAGCGCGAGACGCTCGAGCACCTGCTCGCCGGCGAACGCCCGTTCTCGTGAGGCTCAGGCGCTGAGCCGCGGCGCGGCGCTCACGCCGCGCGCGCCACGCCGTCGACGAAGCGCGCCTGGACCGCGGCGCACAGCCGCACGATCGGCTGGGGCAAGCGGGCTCGCAGCGCCAGGCCGATCTCGCGGGTAACCGCGACGTCGGCCAGCGGCCGCACCGCGACCTGCGGGTCGGCGCGCACCGAGCCCGCCGGCACGATCGCGAACCCGACGCCGGCCGCCACCAGCGCCAGCGCCCACTCCTCGGACGCGGCCACCGCGACCGGCTCGACCTGCGGCTGCCGCCGCGCGAACTGCCGCGCGTGCTCGCAGTGGCACCGCTCGATGAACGGCTGGCCGACCAGGTCGGCAGCGCGCAGCGTCGGGCGCAGCGCCAGCGGGTGGGCCGCCGGCAACGCGACGACGAACCGCTCGCTCCACAGCGGCCGGAACGTCTCGCCCGCCCGCAGCATGCCGCGGCTGATCACCCGCACGTCGCAGCGGGCCTCGGGCTCGACCAGCCGCAGCTGCAGCGCCGGCGCCGCGGCCAGCGCCTGCAACAGCTCGCGTCCACGCGCCGCGTCGAGCGATCGCAGCACGCCCACCGCGATCGGCGTGCGCGCCGGCGCCGGCGCCCGGAACGCCAGCCGCAGCGCCTGGGCCTCGGCGATCGGCCGCCGCGCGGTCGGGTACAGCTGTTCGGCGGCGGCGGTCGGCGTCACGCCGCGCCCGTGGCGGAGGAACAAGGTCGCGCCCAGCTCGGCCTCGAGCGCAGCCAGCGCCGTCGACACCGACGGCTGCGAGATGTGGCTGCGCCGCGCCGCCGCGCTGACGCTGCCCTCCTCGAACACCGCGACGAAGTAGCCCAGCTCGCGCAGCTCCATAGGCAGAGACTATGGCACACCCATCGACTCCATCGTTCCTCGATACCTGGATCGGCCCCATGTTCAGCGCATGCGGGTCCACCACCTCAACACCGGCACGATGTGCCCTCACGGTCGGCGCTTCGTCAACGGCACCGGCAACCCCTTCGGCCGCGCGCGCCTGGTCTGTCATTCGCTGTTGATCGAGCTGCCCGATGGCCTAGCGCTGGTCGACGGCGGCCTCGGCACCGGCGATCTCGCCGAGCCGGCGCGGCTCGGTCGCACCTGGGTGTGGCAGGCGGCGCCGCGGCTCGATCCCGCCGAGCCCGCGCTGGCCCAGGTCCGCGCGCTCGGCTTCGATCCGCGCGACGTCCGCCACCTGATCCTGACCCACCTCGACCTCGATCACGCCGGCTGCGTGCCCGACTTCCCGTGGGCCACGGTGCACGTCCACGCCCGCGAGCTGACCGCGGCCCAGGGGCGCACCACCGCGCTCGAGCGCCGCCGCTACGTCCCGCAGCAGCTCCCCGACCCGGCCCGGTGCCGCACCTACGGCGACGGCGGCGACACCTGGCGCGGGCTCGACGGCGTGCGCGCGCTGGGCGACGTCCACCCCGAACTGCTGCTGGTGCCGCTGCCCGGCCACACCGCCGGGCACTGCGGGGTCGCGGTGCAGAGCGACCACGGCTGGTTGTTCCACGCCGGCGACAGCTTCTTCTTCCACGGCCAGATCACCGAGACGCCGCACATCCCGCTCGGCCTGCGTTACTTCCAGCGCCGCGCCGACGCCGATCGCCCGGCCCGCCGCGCCAACCAGGACCGCGTGCGCGCGCTGGCGCTGGCCCACCCCGACGTGCGGGTGTTCTCGGGCCACGACCCGGTGGCGTTCGACGCGGCGGTGGCCGCCGCCGACGCCGCGCGCTGACGCCCGCGTATACTGCGCGCCGTGGCCGAGAAGGATCGCCTCGACAACCTGCTGGTCGCGCGCGGCCTGGCGCCGTCGCGGGCCCGGGCCCAGGCGATCATCCTCGCCGGCAAGGTCGAGGTCGGCGGCGTCGCCGCGCGCAAGGCCGGCGATCGCTACCCGGTCGACGCGGCGATCGCGCTGCGCGAGGAGGACCACCCCTACGTCTCGCGCGGCGCGCTCAAGCTGGTGAAGGGCCTCGACAGCTTCGCGATCGATCCCACCGGCCTGGTCGCGCTCGACATCGGCGCGTCGACCGGCGGCTTCACCGACGTGCTGCTCCGCCGCGGCGCCCGCAAGGTCTTCGCGATCGACGTCGGCTACGGCCAGCTCGCGTGGTCGCTGCGCAGCGACCCGCGGGTGGTCGTGCTCGATCGCACCAACGTGCGCGAGCTCGACCCCGCGACGATCGGCGAGCCGTGCGACCTCGCGGTGATCGACACCTCGTTCATCTCGCTGACGCTGGTCTTGCCCCACGTCGCCGCGCTGCTCGGGCCGCCGAGCGGCAAGCCGATCGTCGCGCTGATCAAGCCGCAGTTCGAGGTCGGCCGCGAGCTCGTCGGCAAGGGCGGCGTGGTCCGCGATCCCGCGGCGCGCGCCGGCGCGATCGCCAAGGTCGGCGACTGGGCCCGCGCCCACGGCTTCGGCGTCGGCGACACGGTCGAGTCGCCGATCACCGGCCCGGCCGGCAACGTCGAGTACCTGCAGCTGCTACGCAGTCCGTGACGCGTCGACCCCGAACAGCGCGCGGATCTCGTCGGGGATCTTGCGCGGCCGGCCGCTGGTGAAGTCGATGAACGCCCACGTCGTCGCCGCGCGCAGCGCCTCGGCGCCGTCGCGGGCCCGCCGCATCGCGGTGCGGCGGATGCACGACACGCCCTTCCAGGTGTCGACCCAGGTCTCGACGATCACCTCGTCGCCGACCAGCACCTGCGCCAGGTAGTCGAGCTCGTGGCGCCGCACCACCCAGCCGGCGCCGAAGCGCAGGTACGCCTGGTGGTCCCAGCCGAGCGCCGTCGAGTGCGCCACCGCGATGTCGAGCACCCAGCGCAGGTAGACCTGGTTCGAGACGTGGTCGAGCTCGTCGATGTCGGCGGGCTGCGCGACGACGGTGATGGCGTGGCGGGTGTGGGGCATCGCGGCGGTCGTCGTGGCGGTCAGTAGGTGGGCTTGATCGACACCGCGACGATCAGCGCGATCGTCGCCAGCACGCCGCCAGCGAGCAGCGCCAGGATCGGCCCGCCGACGCCCCACAGCGGCAGCAGCGCGGCCACGCCGATCGGCGCCGCGACCGCCGCGACCGTCCAGCTCGCCGCGGTGTGCCGGCCGCTGGGCTCGGCCAGGCGGCCACCGACGATGCCGGCGATCGCCCACGCCCCGAACAGGATGCCGTAGGTGATCGCGTAGGTGCCGTCGAGCATCGCCGACGCGCACACCCCGGCGGCGATCAGCGCGAGGATCCCGAACGTGCCGGCCTTGGCCATGCGCGCGCCGTCGAGCCCGTCGGGGCGCGCGAGCAGCCCGCAGATCAGCCCGAGGATCAGCGCCGGCAGCCCCCACGGCAGGCTGGGCAGCGAGCGCGCGCCGCGCAGGCTGGCGTCGGAGCCGGGCACCGGGCCCGCGGCGCTGACCAGCTCGACGGTGAGGCCGCGCAGCGTCCGCGTCTGCAGGTCGCGGTTCTGCACCTTGGGCGCGCCGGGGCTGGTGCGATCCATGCTCGGCCGCACCCGGACCGAGGTGTCCTCGAAGGTGTTCTTGATCACCAGCTCGCACGGCTGGTCGTCGATGGTCACCGGCAACCGGCTGCCGATCGTCGGCGGCCCGTGGGCCACGATCTGATCGCGGATCGCGATCGCCAGCTCGCCGCCGGCGAGCGGCCCGAGCCGCAGCTGCACGTCGGTGCCGCGGATCGTGCGCCACGAGTCTTCGCTGACCTGGGCTTCGATGGTGCGCGCCGGCTTGCCGCAGCCCATCGCGGCGACCACCGAGAGCACGAGCGCGAGCGCGAACGCGAAGCGGACCGTCACGGCGGCATCATGGCATCGGGCGGGACGTGGCGACAGGCCTCGGACCCGCCTTGCGCGCGGGTGTCACTCCGCGGCGAGCACGATCAGCTTGTCGCCGGCCGCGATCCGCACCGGCGCGTGCTTGGCGGGGTTCACGACCACGCCGTACGCCACCGCGGGGTCCTTGGCCTGGGCCCCGCGGCGCAGGCCGATCGCCACCTCGCCGCGCCGCAGCGCCGCCTCGACGACGGTGTGGTACGGCACGTCGACGCCGGGGCGCACGTACGCGGTGGCGGGCTTGAGGTACAGCTCGTGGCCGCCGGCGGTGAACAGCTCGTTGAACACCTTCACCAGGTGGCGGTTCTCGGCGACCTGCGACACCATCAGCGACACCAGCGTGTTGCTGACGATGAAGTCGTCGGCCTCGGCGACGCTGGCCAGGTCGCGGTTCTCGATCGACAGGATCTCGCTGGTGATGGGGACGTTCTTGCCGTGCAGCCGCGCCAGATCGCGCAAGTGGAGCAGCGTGATCATCGTGCGCGCGTCGGCCATGTCCTGGGTGCGGCCGCTGGTCTCCGACAGCAACAGCACGGTGTCGAAGCTGCCCACGTCGAGCGTGTCGAGCAGCGCGCGGTCGGTGGGATCGCCGACCGTCGACCGCACCGTCATGTTCGTGGTCGAGAGCTGACCGAGGACCTCGAGCGCGTCGCCGGCGCCGACGACCAGCGTCTCGCTCTCGGGACCGACGTAGGCGTCGAGCTCCGCCAGCACCCGGGGCAGCCGCAGGCTGGCGCCGAGCACCAGCGTCCGCTCGCGCTGCCGGGCCGGCGCCGCGGCGTTCGGCACGATCGCCGCCTCGTCAGCGGCGAGCCCCCGGCCGTTGACGATCACCGTGTCGTCGTCCTCGCTGATCGCGATCACCTGATCGCCGGACGCCATCACCCGGTCGAACGCCGGCGGCACCAGCACCTCGCCGCCCGCCGTCACCACGCCCATCACCGCCGAGTCGTCGTACGCCAGCACGACGTCGCGAAACGTCTTGCCCGCCAGCGCCGGCTCGCGGCGCACGTACATCTCGACCCCGCCGAAGTCGAGCAGCTCGGTGTAGACCACCGACAGGCCCGACTGCCGCCCGGTCTGCACCAGCAGCCGGCTGATCAGCGGCGGCGCGACGATCAGCGCGGCCGCCGGCCCCACCACCATCCGCGCGACCGCCTCGGTCTTCTCGTCGGACAGCTCGGCGACGATGTGCAGCGCGCGGCCCGCGGCCAGCTTGGTCACCGCCATCAGCACCTTGAGCACGACCGTGTCCGCCTCGTGCCCGGCCAGGAGCGCGCCGTCGGGCCCGGTCTCCGGCGCCAGCGCGATCACCGCCTTGGAGCGGTCCAGGCTGACCAGCTCGAGCGCGGCCAGCGAGGTCGGGCTGCCGCTGCGGGTGACCACGCGCAGGCGCAGGCCCAGCTCGGCGATGTGCTCGTCCATCGCGACCTTGTCGCGGTCGGCCAGCACCACCACGCACGCGTCGCGCTGGTTGGCGTTGGCGGCCGCGAGCTCGGCGAGCAGCGTGTCGATCTTCGGGCTCCAGCCCAGGATCGCCACGTGGCCGTGCTCGATCACCACGCTCTTGCCGCGGCGCAGGTTCTCGATCAGGGCGCCGAAGCCGTTGTTCAAGATGCCGATCAACGCCGACAACACGAACAGCCCGCCGACGGTCACGAACAGCATCACGAACAGGAACGTCCAGCTGCCGGCGTCGCCGCCCACCGCGCCGGCGTCGAGCGCGTGCATCAACGCCTTCCACAAGAGCCGCCCGAACGAGTCGTGCGCCCCCTGCTCGTCGGCCGGCACCACCCCGCACACCACGATCGCCAGCGCCGTGATCCCCACCAGGATCAGCGTCGTGATCGTGAGCAACAAGATCTGCGCCCCCGTCCCCCGCGCCATCAGGTTGTCGAAGCGGTACCGCACCCTTTGCCGAAAGCTCGCCATGGGCGGACCCTACCCGCACCCTCCGACGCCGCGCCGCGCCGCGCCGCGCCGCGCCGCGCCCAGAAAGTGCGGCGACGGTCCCCTCGAACTCAATAGCGCAGGAAGGCGCTGGCCCAGGTCAGGCCGGCGCCGAACGCCACCAGGCACACCAGGTCGCCGGGCTTGATCTTGCCCAGCCCGATCGCCTCGTGCATGCAGATCGGGATCGTCGCCGCGGTCGTGTTGCCGGTGCGCTGGATGTTGTTGTGCATCTTGTGCTCGGGCAGGCCGATCATCTTCGCGACGAACTGGTTGATGCGCAGGTTCGCCTGGTGCGGGATCACCATGTCGACGTCGTCGAGCTTGAGCCCGTTGGCGATCATCCCCTCCATGATCGCCTGCGGCATGCGGGTCACCGCGTGCTTGAAGACCTTCTTGCCCTGCATCGCCGGGTAGTGCTTGCCCGCGGCCATGTCGGCCTCGGTGATGCGCGGGTGGTTGCGGCTGGCCGGCGCCTCGGTCCACAGGATCTCGGCGTCGGTGCCGTCGGCGTGCAGGTGCGTCGACATGATCAGGTGCTTGTCGTCGTCGGCGCGCCCGACCACGACCGCGCCGGCGCCGTCACCGAACAGCACCGCCACATCGCGACCGCGGGTGGTGAGGTCGAGGCCCGTCGAGTGGACCTCCGAGCCGATCACCAGGATGTTCTTGTACAGGCCCGAGCGGATGAACGCGTCGGCCATCGCCAGGCCGTAGATGAAGCCCGTGCACTGCTGGCGGATGTCGTAGCAGGGGATCTCGCGCAGCCCGAGCAGGCGCTGCGTGAACACGCCGCCGCCGGGGAAGTTGTAGTCGGGCGACAGCGTCGCGTAGATGAGCATGTCGATGTCCTTGGCCTCGACGCCCGCCTTCGCCATCGCCTCCTTGGACGCCTTGGCGGCCATGTCCGAGCCGCCCTCGCCGGGCTCGACCCAGCGGCGCTCCTCGATGCCCGTGCGCTCGACGATCCACTCGTTGGTCGTCTCCATCATCGTCGACAACTCGGCGTTCGTGACCACCCGCGGCGGCAGGTAAGCACCGATGCCCAGGATCCGGCTGCGATAGCTCATCGCCCCTTCCTACACCGATTCGCCGCCACCAACCACCGCCGGCCCCCAACACCGTCAGTCTCGCCTTACACGGTCCAGCCACCCCGTTTCCGGAGGGCCCATCGCCAGCTGTCGCCAAGCCGTCCCCGCCGGGGCCTGTCCCCGTCGGGGACCCACCGGAGACGCGAGACCACGCGGGCGGCTACACGTCCAGGTTGCGGACGTTCAGCGCGTTCTCTTCGATGAACTGGCGCCGCGGCTCCACCATGTCGCCCATCAGCGTCGAGAAGATGTCGTTGGCGTTGTTCACGTCGCCGATCGACACCTCGAGCAGGTTGCGCCGCGATGGATCCATCGTGGTCTCCCACAGCTGCTCGGCGTTCATCTCGCCCAGGCCCTTGTAGCGCTGGATCTGCAGGCCCTTGCGGCCCAGCTCCTCGACGTAGGTCGCCACCGCCTCGAACGTCGCCACCGCCTCGGCGGGGCCGCCGTCGTAGCTGACGGTGAACGGCCCGGCGAGGATCGAGCGCAGCTCCTCGTCGACCTTGCGCAGCTCGGAGAACTCGGCCGAGCGCACCAGGTCGATGCCGATGATGGTCTCGCGGCGCACGCCGCCGACGCCGGCGCCGGCGCGCAGCTCCCAGGTGCCGTGGCCCTCGTCCTTGCGGACCTCGAGGCGCAACCCGGCCAGGTCGGGGAACCGACCGGCGAGATCGTCGGCGACCTGCGCCGCCAGCAGCTCGACGCGCTCCTGATCGCGCAGATCGTCGGCGCGCAGGCGCAGCTCGGCGAACGCGCCGATGATGCGGCCATCGCCGCGGCGCTCGATCAGCGCGCGCATGCGCCGGCCCTCGTTGACGCGCTTGACCGCGTCCTTGAGCGGCTGGCCGGTGAGCGGCACCGCCTGGCCGTCGCGGTGGCCGGTGATGGTGGTGTCGTTGACGACCGCGTCGAGCACGAAGTCCTCGAGCGACGCCTCGTTCTTGAGGTAGCGCTCGGTCTTGCCGCGCTTGACCTTGTACAGCGGCGGCTGCGCGATGAAGACGTGCCGGCGCTTCTTCATGCCGGTCGGATCGTCCTCGTCCGGGTGCTCGAACAGCTCGTGGAAGTGCCGGAAGAAGAACGTCAGCAGCAGCGTCCGGATGTGCGACCCGTCGACGTCGGCATCGGTCATGATGATGATGCGGTCGTAGCGGAGTCGGCTCAGGTCCTTCTCGGGCCCGACGCTGGTGCCCAGCGCCGTGATGAGCGTCGCGATCTCCTGCGACGCCAGCATGCGATCGAAGCGCACCTTCTCGACGTTGAGGATCTTGCCCTTGAGCGGGAGGATCGCCTGGAACGCGCGGTCGCGCCCCTGCTTGGCCGAGCCACCGGCGCTCTCACCCTCGACGATGAACAGCTCGCACTTGCGCGGGTCGCGCTCCTGGCAGTCGGCCAGCTTGCCCGGCAAGGACGTCATCTCGAGCGCGCCCTTGCGCTGCACCATCTCGCGCGCCTTGCGCGCGGCCTCGCGGGCCTTGGCGGCCAGCGACGCCTTGTTGATCACCATCCGCGCTTCCTTGGGATGGCGCTCGAGGTACTCGCCGAGCTTGTCGGCCACCACCGCGCCGACCGCGGTCGCGACCTCGCTCGACACCAGCTTGTCCTTGGCCTGGTTCGAGTACTTCGGATCGGCGACCTTGACCGAGATGACCGCGGTCAGGCCCTCGCGCAGATCCTCGCCGGACAGCGTGCCGTTCTTGCTGTCCTTGCCGAGCAGCTTGAACTCGGTGGCGTAGTTGTTGATGGTGCGGGTCAGCGCCTGGCGGAAGCCGGTGAGGTGGGTGCCACCGTCGCGGTTCTTGATCGTGTTGGTGAAGCAGACCAGCTGCTCGTTGTAGCTCTCGTTCCATTGCAGCGCGACGTCGACGGTCACGCCCTCGTGCTCGGCGCAGAACGCGATCACGTCGGGGTGGATGACCGTGTTGGTCGCGTTCATGTCGGTCACGAAGGTGGCGATGCCGCCCTCGTAGACGAAGTCCTGGCGCTTGTCGTTGCGCTCGTCGTGGATCGAGATCGCGAGGCCGCTGTTGAGGTAGGCGAGCTCGCGCAGCTTCTGGCCGAGCTGCTCGTAGCTGAACGCGATGACGTTCTTGAAGATCGTCGGGTCGGGGTGGAACGTGACCGCGGTGCCGCGCTCGCTGGTCGGTGCCAGCCGCTTCAGCTCGGTGACCGGGATGCCGCGCGCGTACTCCTGCTCCCAGGCGTAGCCGTCGCGCCAGATCTCGAGGCGCAGCCAGTCGGACAGCGCGTTCACCGCCGAGACGCCGACGCCGTGGAGGCCGCCCGAGACCTTGTAGTTGTCCTGGTTGAACTTGCCGCCGGCGTGCAGCACGGTCATCACCAGCTCGGCGGCCGGCTTCTTCTCGGTCGGGTGCATGCCGACCGGGATGCCGCGGCCGTTGTCCTTCACGGTCACCGAGTTGTCGACGTGGATGACGACCTCGATGTGCGTGCAGTGGCCCGCCAGCGCCTCGTCGACCGAGTTGTCGACGACCTCGAACACCAGGTGATGCAGGCCGGTGCCGTCATCGGTGTCGCCGATGTACATGCCGGGGCGCTTGCGGACGCCCTCCAGCCCCTTCAGCACGCTGATGTCGGCCTCGGTGTAGTTGCCGGCGTTCGGCGGCGGCACCGTGCCCGGGGCGGAAGTATCTGAATTAATTGTGGGTTCTGCCATCGGACTCGGCTCGGCGCAACCGTCGATTCGTACCACGGATCGACCACTCGACGAAGTTCGAACGACCGCTTTTGCTCCGGATTCAAACGAAAGAGATCACTCAGGAAACCGTCACTCCAGCGCCTCCGGATCTCCCCGCCCGCCCAGCGCGTCAGGTGATGGCGCCGGCGGCGACGCGGCGGTCGATGCGGTCGGCGGCGATGCGGACGTGCCGGGCGTCGGTGGTGGTGATGAAGCACTGGCCGGGGCGCTGGGCGAGGTACGCGAACAGGAACTCGTTGCGCGTGTCGTCGAGCTCGCTCGAGACGTCGTCGAGGAGCAGCAGCGGGGCGTCGCCGTGGGTCGCGGCCAGGAGCTCGAGCTCGGCGATCTTCCACGCCAGCACCAGCGCGCGCGTCTGGCCCTGGGAGGCGAAGCTGGCCGCGGGGTGGCCGTCGAGCGTGAACAGCAGCTCGTCGCGGTGCGGGCCGGTCGTCGTCGAGCGCCGGCCGAGGTCCCGGCCGCGGTCGGCGGCCAGCTGCGCGATCACCGCCGCGGGGTCGCTGGCGAGCTTGGTCTCGTACGCGACCGCGGCGGTCAGCGCACCGCCGGTGATCGCCGCGTACACCGCCGCGACCCGGGGGCCCAGCTCGGCCAGGAGCTCCTGCCGCGCGGCGACCACGGCCACCGCCAGCGGCGCCAGCTGCTGGTCGTAGACGTCGAGCAGGTCGCGACCGCTCCGATCGCCCTCGGCGATGCCGCGCAGCACGGCGTTGCGGCTGCGCAGCACCTTGTCGAAGGCCTGGGCCGTCGTCAGGTAGCTCGCGCGTCTCCCGAACACCGTGCGGTCGAGGAAGCGGCGGCGCTCGGCCGGCGCGCCGCGCACCACCGCGAGGTCCTCGGGCGCGAACAGGACGACGTTCATGCCGCCGAAGTAGCGGGCCACCGGCCGCACTGGCTTGTCGTCGACGATCGCCGTCTTGCGCTGCGGCTCGACGACCACCTGGTAGACGCGCTCGAGCTCGTTGCGCACGACCCGCGCCTTCAGCACCGCGCGCTCGTGGCCGTGGCCGATCACCTCGGCGAGCGCGCTGGTGCGGAACGATCGCAGCGCCGCGAGCACGTAGACCGCCTCGAGGAGGTTGGTCTTGCCCTGGCCGTTGTCGCCGGCGAAGACGTTGAACCGCGGCCCCGGCGCGAGCTGCAGCGGCGCCAGGTTGCGCACGCCGTGGAGCTGGACTGCGGTGACGAGCACGGTGATTCGTGGGGCCTTACGGAAGACCCATCGTCTCGATCAAATCCGCATGGGCATGATGACGCCGAGGTAGTCATCGCCGGATGCCGGCTTGACCAGCGCGGGGTCCAGCTCGCCGCCGAGGTCGATGTCGACCTGGTCGCTCTTGATCTGGCCGAGCAGCTCGATCATGTACTTCGGGTTGAAGCCGATCGTCATCGCCTCGCCCTTGAACTGGGCGTCGACGTCCTCGCGCACCTCGCCGAGGTCGGGGTTGTCGCTGGCGATGGTGATGTGGTCGCTGGCGAACGCCATCTTCACGCCGCGCGCCTCCGACGACATCAGCTGCGCGCGCTTGACCGCGTCGGTGAGGCTGTCGCGGCTGATCGTGGCGCGCCGCTTGTGGTCCTTGGGGATGACCTGCTCGTAGGGCGGGAACTGCGCGTCGATGAGCTTGACCGCCAGCACCAGATCGTCGACGGCGAAGAACGCGTGGGGCGTCTTGATCGCGAGCTTGCAGGTGGTCGCGCCGTCGAGGACCTTCTTGATCTCGAGCAGGCCCTTCTTGGGGATGATGACCCCAGCCGACAGCTTGGGCGCGCCCGGCAAGTCGCGATCGACCTTCGACAGGCGGTGCCCGTCGGTCGAGACCATGCGGGCCTTGGCGCCGGTCGACTCGAACAGCACGCCGTTCAGGTGGAAGCGCGTCTCGTCGTTGCACACCGAGAACAGCGTGCGGTCGATCATCTCGCGCAGCGTCGCCGCGTCGACGTCGCCGAACGGCGCCTCGCGGTGATCGGGGACCTTCGGGAAGTCGCGGTCGGGCACGCCGACGATGCGGTAGGCGACCTTGCCGGCCTTGATCTCGGCCCAGTTGTTCTCGACCTTGCGGAACGAGATGTCGTCGACCTTCGGCAGGTTCACGACGATGTCGTGGAGCGCCTTCGCGCCGACGGTGAGGCTGCCGTCGCTGCCACCCGAGATCTTGAGCTCGGCCGACAGCGAGACGTTGAGGTCGGTCGCGGTGACCAGCAGCTTCGACTTGCTCTGCACGCGGAGCAGCACGTTGGCCAGGAGCGGCATCGTGCTCTTGCGATCGGCGATGCTCTGCGCGAGGCGCAGGCCGCGAACGAACTCGGCTTGGTTGATGCGGAACTCCATGACGGTCTCCTCGTGCGAGGCGCTGATCCGGCGATCTGGTTTCTGGGATCAGAGATCAAAGAAAGAAAGGCAGAAGTAGGATCAGTAGGTCGTGTGGACAGTGTGGATAGCGCGGGAGTGAACGAAGATCGTTGAGGCTTGTGGGGAGGGCGCGGTGTGGGTCGGGGGGCGATCTAGCAGGCGGTCGGCGGTCGGGTCCGCTGTGGATATGTGCTGGTCACAGATTTCCCCACACGCAGGTAGCTGGACGATCCTCAGGGTTCTCCACAGGGGGATGGCGCCGTGTACCACGTCGGTCCGACGCTCGCCTCAGCGGAGGAGCGTGGCCTCGATGGCGTGGATCTCGCCGCGCAGGCCGGGGTCGTCGGGCAGCCGCTCGACGATCTTCTCGACGGCCGAGATGATCGTCGTGTGGTGCTTGCCGCCGAAGGCGCGGCCGAGGTCGGGGTAGCTGTCCTTCGTGTGCTGGCGGGCCAGGTACATCGCCACGGCGCGCGGGCCGGCGATCGAGCGATGGCGCCGCGGGCTCTTCAGATCGGTGCCCTTGACGCCGTAGTACGCGGCCACGGCCTTGATCACGGTCTCGACGGTGATGTGCTCGCGGGGGCGGGCCAGCGCGCCGCCGAGCGTCTCGTGGGCGAACGGCAGGTCGATCTCGCGCTTCGACAGCGACGCGTACGCGGCCAGGCGGATCAGCGCGCCCTCGAGCTCGCGGACGTTGGACTTGATCGAGCTGGCGATG
>Ga0075163_10004321_pt1 | contig 19089 bp, 17 predicted proteins | sample JI1023141ADNA_FD_71478 | JGI IMG/M metagenome (GOLD analysis project Ga0075163, IMG submission 71478) | Wastewater effluent complex algal communities from Wisconsin, to seasonally profile nutrient transformation and Carbon sequestration -... | ecosystem: Engineered > WWTP > Effluent > Algae...
ATAAAAATTTTATTACTAAATTACTATTAATAAATTAGCATTTTTTATATAAAAATTTTATTACTAAATTACTATTAATAAATTAGCATTTTTTATATAAAAATTTTATTACTATTTTTTATTACTAAATTACTCTATTTATTACTATTTTATTACTTATTTAGTTTAATTTAATTTATTTTAAGATTAACTACATATATAGATGGTGAAAAAGGTATGGAATCTTTTGAATCTTGCTAAAATAATGAAAGATAATCAAAAAACTGTAATTTCGAGAGATGGAATAGTGGTAAAGAAAATTAATAATAGTGGTGATAAAGATGTAATATTTACGATAATTGACATAGATTCTGATAGAAGGTATTATCATAGACTAATAATAACTATGAATGATAATGATAATAGTGATTCAGTGAAGGGAGTACGTGTAAGAGTGTTATCATCAGATTATATGATATTAGCAGATGGTATATTTGAGTTTAATAATCAGGATAAAGAGTTGGTGTTGAATTTTTATAGTGAGAAATTGGCGATAAGATTGGAGATCCAATCTATAAATTTTGCTATAAATGAAAGTTACAGTATTAGGAGTATAATGCAAGAATCGTATAATTGCAATGAAGTCTTAGTGGGTAAAGAGGAAGGGGTAGATTTTAAAATCTTTGATAATGATTTATTTATTTTATTAAATAATCCGATATGGTCGAATATAAGACTATTGGATAACATAACGATCGAGTTGAATAAAGAGTTATTTTTATTGAATCGTGGAAATTTACTGAGTGATAGTCTGTTAAACAAGGGTGGAAAGGAGTTATATGCGATACTTATATGGACATTATCGATAGAGAGTCATTACAAGAATACAAAGAATGTTTTGGTAACATATAAAGAAAAGCCTTTAGTCTTTTTAGATTCATTAGATAATGTGATAAGGGATTGGGTCGATATTAATAGTGAAATTATTTTAAAAGAGAATGAATTAAGGACTTTAAAAAAGAGAATAGAGGATTTAGATAAAGATTTAGAAGAAAGAGAGAGAGAAAGAGAAAGAGAAAGAGAAAGAGAAAGAGAGAAAGAAAAGATACATCTGGATCTTGATCAAGATCTAGAGAATGTAGAAAAGAGTGGTGGTATATTAAAGGAATTTAATGAAAAAAAGAGTATATTGCGGCAATTAAAAGAGTATCTAATGAAAGAAGTTGTGAAACAGAATAGTTTGAGGGATAAAACAGGTAAATTATTGTGTTGTGTTTCAGAGAATAAAGCTTTAAAATCGGAGATATTAACAGTATCATTATCATTGTATAGGGATAAATTAGATAATTACATAGATTTTATAGAGGGGGATATTGCAAAGATCGATAGAGAATTAGCACAATTAATTCATATAGGAGATAGAGGTAAAGAAAATGAAATGGAAAGAGATAATGAAATAGAAAGAGAGAAAGATAAGAAGGATGAAAGAGAGAAAGAGAAAGATAAGAAGGATGAAAGAGATAATTATAAAGGTAAGATGGACAAAATGCATAAAGAGATAGAATTATTAAGGATTCGGAAATATAATGTGTTTTATTTGTTTATAGAAAATCTAGTAGAAACTAAATTGAGGGAGAAGAAAGATGAGAAGGATTAAGACTCTTAAAGGTGTGAATCCTGATATTAATAATATTAATAATAGTAATAATAGTAGCAATAGCAGCAATAATATTAATAATAGTAGCAATAGTAATAATAATAGCAATAATAATAGTAGTAATAATAGTAGTAATAATAGTAATAATAATGGTAGAAAGGAGAAAAAAGTTGTAAGAAATAGGAATAAAGGTAATACTGATAATATCAGTAGTAATGATAAGGATAATGATGATAAAGAAAGAGAGAAAGAGGGTGAAAGAGGTAGTGAGGATCTGGTTGAATTGGTGGAAGCTTTTATTAGTGATAAAAAGGAGGGATTAGATTATGTTAAAAATTATAGGGATTTTATTGGAATATCGGGGAAATCGCAATTAGATTTGCTGTATCAAAAATTTATGAATCAGCAAAAACAGCAATTAGCTTTAAAGCATTTAGGATTCTTGGAAAACAAGATGATAGATGATTATAACTTGATGAATACGTATTTCGATCGTATATATGTGTTAAATTTGGATCGTCGACCTGATAGATGGTTAGCAATGAAGAAATCTTTAGACAAATTGGGAATTTATAATTATGAAAGGTTTTCGGCGACGGATGGTTCCTTATCACCGCACTATCATGAATGGAAACATTATAGCAGGATGCCATTAACGAGACATGAATTAATTAAATATAAGAGGAAAGCTATAGGAAGTGCGGGTTCATGGGCTATCCTTAAAGCTAGTTATAGGATGTTAAGAGATGCGAAAGAGCGTGGCTTTAAAAGAATCTTGGTCTTGCAAGATGATTTATTGTTTCATAAAAGATTCTTGGAGGAGTTTGCGAAAGTACCGACTTATATAAAAGAGGATTGGAAGCTTTTATATCTGGGGGCGACACAGCATAATTGGCAAAGGGTATTAAAATCGAAGAACTTTTATTATCCAGCGGGAACGGCAGATGGGGCATTTGCGGTGGGAATTGACTGTAGTATATTCGATGAATTGATGAAAGAGATAATAAAGTTTAATATGCCGTTTGATTCTGGTCCGTTACGTACATTGCAGGAGAGATATCTCTATAATTGTTATGTATTAGATCCAAATCTTATAATAGCTGATATAAGGGATTCAGATTTAAGACATAGTAGAGATTTAATGACATTTGGAAAGAGATTTAGGTGGGATGTTGATTTATATGATATTGATAATTTATAATAAGGGCTAAATCTTACAGCTTCAGTCAGTTTCGCTAATTCGCTAATTCGCTAATTCGCTAATTCTCTAATTCTCTAATTCTCTAATTCTTACTGAAGCTGCAAGATTCACTAAAGAGACTCTAGGTCAGTTATCTTCTTATCTGTTTGCCAATATAAGATCTCTTTAGTTTATTTTAGTTATTAATTTGTATTGTATAATAATATATAAAAGAATGTCGTTTATAAATAATTATGGTTTAATACCACCAATTCAGTCACCAACACCAGTGCCAATAACAACAATGGTTCCTAACCCATATTTTCAGAATCTGCCTATGCCAGTTCCTCCATTAGTTGCATGTGGATATGGATTTCAGGGACCACCATATGAATCATGTAGACCATTATATGATGATTGGCCATATGATCATTTTAGTAATTATAGTTGTGGAAATAATAATTGTTATCCAAATTATCCTAATTATCGAGGATGTTGTAATAATTATTATAATGATGATGGATATTATAGTGATGATTCGTATTCATATTCTGATCCTGAAATATTAAGGAATGAATCACGTCGTTCTACTTCTTCTACTCGTAGTAGTCGCTCAACCTCTGCTCGTAGTAGTAGTAGTCTCTCCTCTTCTCGTCATTCTTCTTCAAGTCATCCTACTTCTTCCCGTGGTTCCCGTCATCCTACTTCTCGTAGTTCTTCTTCCCATGGTTCTCGTCATTCTACTTCTCTTAGTCCTTCTTCTCGTGGTTCACGTCATTCTATATCTCATACTAGAGATAGAGATAGAGATAAAGAGTCAATAGATTCACATAAATCTAGAGATTCTAATTCTCGTACTATGATTCGTAGCACTAACTCTAAATCTCGTAGCACATGTTCTGCGAGTACATGTAAATCTTGTAAAGAAGAGATAAAGTCAAAGAATGTAAAAAAGATTCGTAAAAGTAGAAGAGCTTAATTTTTATCCATAAATTTAGATTAACAGTTTATGATAGATGGTGTAATATATAAAATTTTAGATGGTAAGATATATAAGAAAATTCGTAAACGCCCCAGGTCTCGGTTTCCACAAGTTCCCGCGGCTCCTCGGCCGAAGTCGTCGAGCAACGAATAACGTGGACCATCGAACGGTATTATGCTATTATAGTAGCTATTATTTAGCTGTATTGTAGCTATTATATAGCTGTATTGTAGCTATTATTTAGCTGTATTATAGCTGTTATTTAGCTGTATCATAGCTGCAATATAGTTGTATTATTGCTGAGATTTTATATTCTATGGTTTTTAATTCCTGTTAAGACTTGACACTTCTCTACTAGATAATCATGGCTAACTTGAGCTAATATATCTGTGTTCATGCTCTTAAACTGGCTGAATATAGTCCTTTCTGTATAAAGACCAAGGCCAATTTCAATAGCATTAACTATATTTTGAGGATTCTCAACATAGTACAAAAATCTCGAAGAAGATTTTAATTCTTCAGAAGAGGATTCTGAGTTGTAACAATTCACCGTCTCTTTAAGGTTTATACCATGTAATGAAAGTTCTTCGAAAGTCTTAGTCTGTTTTGTTAACCAACTAAAGTACTGCATAGCTGGATGACCAATTCGTGGTGAGGAAGGACCACTGACAATTACTAATAAAGGTGTTGGCCAAGTGTTTTCAAATACCAATTTTTTTAGGCTCTGAGTTGCTTTGTGTATTTCGTTTAAATAAAGTTCTGATGCTTTTTGCATCAAACTATCAATGCTTGTGTTCAAGATGTCATCGCTACTCATACTCATATTGGCATTAGCATCGACTAATATGCTTTTTTGTAGATTTAAGCAAACATCGCTTAACCTGCAATAATTCTGTTTATGTTTCATGGAATAATAGATAAGACTGTGAGCGATCGTCTTGTAAGCATTGTATAAGGTAAGGTCGAGGCTTTTAAATCCTTGAGATTCTCCATTCTTATAACATATTACCTTGTTATCGTAGAAAAGGATGAGTCCTGGAATCTCTTTAAACGTCTTGAGCCTTAAGTCTCTACATCTTTCTAGGAATTTGCTGTTCATTTAATTGTAGAATAGAAATATTTTTTCTTGGATTTTTTTTGTGTAAATTTTTAATCATTCGATAAAATAACTTTAGTAAAAAAATGCTATTTTAAAAAAGATCATTTTTAAAAAAAGCGTATTAAATATAGTAATACGTTTTTTGTGTGTGAAATTTAAAAGTGGACTTTAGGGAAAAGTTAAAGTTTAGAAGTAAAATAGGTTAAATGAATATAAATATAATAAAAAATGGTAAATGTTTATCTGTGTGTGATAAGAAGTTAAAAAATAAGATTAGGCCTATTATATATAAAAAATTGTATAATGATTTGGAGTATACATATTTGGATAAATTTTTTAGGCATTATTTAATAACTGGTGAGGATTCTTGGTCTAATATTGATCGAAAATATTGGTTTAAGGTTCCCTTAATTATGAATAATCATGTTAAATGTAATGATTGTTATAATCAGGAAAGTTGTACGGAATGTATGAACAATGTTGCATGGTGGGATATTCGTACATTATTAATACATATAACACAATGTTTGAATAGTAGTAATATGGGTAATTCATATCCTCAATATCCGAGTGATCCATTTACGAGGGTTCCTATACCATATAAAGCTCTATCTCAGATATATTGCAGAGCTAAAGAGTTACGTTTACAGATACATTGTTCGGCTCTGGTCTTTTTATACATGATAAATGGGAGACATTTAAATATTCCGGATCCTAGTTCACAGATTCTTCCGAAACTTCATATTAATAATAACTATAATAACTATAATAACTATAATAACTATAATAACTATAACTATAATAACTATAATAATGCAAAATTTTTGAATACGGATGAATTGAATGAGATAATGTTGTTGTATTTAAGGTTTAGGAATATAAATTCGCAGGATTCGCAGGGCAATTTTATAGGTATCTGGGAACCGAAATATACTGCATTAAATCAGTTTGAAAGATCATATAGACAATATTGTCAGCATCCACCATATATATTTGAAGCGAATCAGGAGATTGTAAATCCGAGAAGGAAATTATTGGAGAATATGTTGCATCAGTTACCAAAGGAGGAGTGGAATTATGAGTTGGATACTTATCCCGCAGATGCAAATCCATGTCAATTTCATCCAAAGGGCTTACGCCATATACTAGAATAAAGTAAGGGCTTACAGCTTCAGCTTCGCTTTAGCAGATCGCCCTAACGGGTTGCCCTTCGGGACTACCGCTCTTACGAAACTAAAGAGACCATGCTCTATTGGCCTCGCTGCGCGAGTCCGGTAAATCCGGCAAGCGAGTCCGGTAAATCCGGCAAGCGAGTCCGGTAAATCCGGCAAGCGAGTCCGGTAAATCTGGCAAGCAAGTCCGGTTAATCCGGCGATTCTGGTTATATCCTGTCGATTCCTGATTATATCCTGGTTGCCTCTTTAGTTTAAAAAAGGTTAATTATAGTCGTAAAAAAATGGTATTCTAAAATCTAATAAATGATAAGTAGAAAAATAATATGAGACAATTAAGGAGTAAAAAGACATTAAAATCTTTCTATAATAAGAAGACATTATCGAATAATCAAAAAAAAGTGGAAAATTATAGAGAACAAAAATTAGCAAATTTTGAATCATTTGATAAAATAGCTTTAGAAAATAGTAATAGTAACAAGAAGGTAAGACCACAGGATGATTTTAATGGATTTGTGAATAATGATTATCTGAGTAAATGTGAAATACCTCCTAATCACTGTAGTTGGGGTCCGTGGGCTATTCTAAGTGAGAAGGTCGATAATCAGGTAATGGAACTGCTGGAAACTTTAGAAGATACGGATGACTCTGAATTAATGCATAGGGAGAAAGTCTTAAAAATGTTCTGGCAGTCGGGTATTGCATTATGTCGAGATTCAGAATCTGAGAGTCAGAGTCAGAGTATAAGCTTAGATAGTCAGAGTGGTGAGAGTAGTAGTAGTAATGAAAAAAGTCGTAGTGTAGCATATAACAAGGCGTATAATACGTTAAAGGGGTTGATGAAATTAGTGGATAGTGATAAAATGTCATTAGCGGGAATTTGTGGAAATCTGTTAAAATATGATCTGGGTCCAATAAATTTTGCGCCGACCCGTGCCAGTAAGACTAATCAGAATCAAGACTTAAATGATGTGAAGATTTTTGTGAATTTAATGGCGGATGGATTAACGTTTAGTGATTTAAGTTTGTATGAAACGAATGAGGATGAGTTCTTGGACCTTGTAAAAAATATGAATAGTTGGATATCCCTAGATCCTAAAAATGAATTTGCTGGTCTAGATGATTTGGCCCAGAGTATATTTGAACTAGAAAAAGAGTTAGCTGGTGCTACCAAAAAAGAGAAAGAAGAAAAAGAAGAGGAGAAGATCAAGGTGGAAACTTTAAAGAATGATTATTCGAATAAGAGTTGGCAATTTTCGGATTGGTTAAAAACATCTGGAGTCATAGATGAAAAAAAGGATAAATATGTTATGGTTGAAAGCTTGGAATATTTAAGAGAGTTGGTTAACTTAGCAAGTAAAATTCCATTAAAGGTCTGGAAAGCGTATTTGCGGTTCGGTATAGCTCGAAAGTTTGGCACTCTATTAAAACCGAAAAGAGCGACTGATATAGTGCATATGATAATGTTTGAAGATAATGGCAAAAGTGATGTTGCATATGTTATGGACTATATAAATGATGTATTAGGGGATGTATTAGGGTCATTATATGTTAAAAAGCACTTTAGTAATGAGAAGAGGGAGAATGTGATGAAATTGGTTAATAATTTAAAGTGGGCATTTAGGAATAGGATATTAAAGTTGAGTTGGTTAAGTAAGGAGACGAAGGATTGGGCCCTTTTCAAGCTGGAAATGTTAAAGCCGTTAATAGGGTATCCTGAAAACATCGATAGTTATAGTGAAATATCCTTAGAATTTTTGGATAAAGAGGATATAGTGCATAATTATATGACTATGTTGGAATATACTTATAATAGATGGTTACGGCATATATATAAAGTGAATAAAGGTGTAAAGAGTGAAGATGAGTTATGGAGTATGCATCCACATGAAATAAATGCGTATTGTGATTTTGAGAAGAATGAGATAGTTTTTCCAGCGGCGATATTACAGGAGCCGTTCTATACGGATTTTGATAGTAATAATAAATATAATGATACGAAAATATTGGCACAGAATTATGGTTCGATAGGAGCAATAATAGGACATGAAATTACGCATGCGTTCGATGATGAGGGATCAAAGTATGATAGTTATGGTAAGAAGGTAGATTGGTGGCTACCAGAAGATAGAAGAGAGTTTGAAGAGCGGACTAGTAAGATAGTGCAGCAGTTTAATGAGGTAAGAATGTTTGGAATGCGAATAAATGGACAAGCAACTCAAGGTGAGAATATTGCGGATCTGGGAGGATTATTAACATCATATGATGCGATGATGCATTATTTAAAGTATAATCTGATGGATAAAGGGACTAATAGTAACAAAAACAAAAATAATGATAATTGTCATGATGATTATAGTAGTAATATAGAGGATAATTTTATATATGAAAGACAGCAGTTCTTTATATCATGGGCATTAACATGGAGAGAATTAATGACGGAGGAAGCGTTGCGCGATATAATTGAGAATGATACGCATGCACCACCATCTTTACGTATTAATATGCCATTAAGTAATATGAAGGAATTTTATGAGTGTTTCCATGTAAAGAAGGGAGACAGATTGTATAGAGAGGAGAAGGATCGAGTCAAAATCTGGTAGCCCTTTTTTAAAACTGAAGAGACTAAAGAGACAAAAAAGCCCCTAAAGGTCTCTTTAGTCTCTTTAGTTTGACTCCCTTGCGGTCGATAGACTAGGGGCTTGTCAAACTAAAGAGGCTTGCTGCGCTCCCTGGGAGAAAAAACTCTCTCTAGAAAAAAGCCTAGGACTTGGTGTTTGGGTTTGTCAGATAGCTGTGCTCAGAAAAAGCCTATGAGCTTAGAAAAATTGAATAAAAAAGAATTAGAGTGTAATTCTTTTTTTTATTTTTAAATGATTGAAACAGTTATTGGATATGGTAATAACCACATGAAACTTCCTTTAAATTTGTTATTTAAGGAATTCAGGGTGTATGAAAAGAGTGATAGTGATTGTGATAGTGATTGTGAAAGTATCGAAAATGAAAATAGGGATAGAATTGTTGAAACAGTTGAGATAACGAAAGATTATAGTGAAGAGCAATTCTTGGCAAAGATTAATGAAATCAAAGATAATGGATCAAAGATCATATTAGTATTGCAGGATGATATATATTGCTCAGAGAATGATGATAGGGAGACCTTAATTGAATCAGAAGATGATTATTTCAGTATGATATTGTGTGAGTTTGTATCAAAAGAATATGGATGCACGATAGGTCAATCGATTTGTTTTAATGGTATAATAGTAGCCTCTGGATCATGTGAGAAAGGAGTAAGAGTATGTGAAATTGAATTAGAAAATGCGAAAAAATTTGTTGAGGACATGTGGAGTCAAGATCGTTTTCCAGATGATTGTGAGTTAATATTAATTGGCAATTGTTGCAGTTAAGGGCTTACAGCTTCAGCTTCGCTGAGTCGTAGCGAATCGTCGCTACGACTCAGGAAGCTGAAGCTGCAAGCCCTTATCAACCCTGCTAAACCTGGCCTCCACTCCGATAGGCCGGGCGCTGCGCTAACGACAGTCGCGAGTCCGGTTAATCTGGCAGTCTGGTTAATCTGGCGAATCCGGTTGAAACCTTAAACCTTAACCCTACTTCGTTATATTGTAGTAAAAAAATGAATGAATGAATGTGTAATTTCTTTGGTTTTTACATATTAAAAAAAATGACTACATCTAGATACATTGCAGAGTGCAAGATCCCATCTTTACATTTAGATAGATACGAATGGGAAATTTTTTGCAAAACTATACAAACATCTTGTCATTTTACAGTTTCAAAAAATCGAGGTATTATTAAATCACGTTATTTTATATGTGAAAGTAGAGTTCAAGCAAGATACTATTGTGATGATAATAAGACTTATTATCATGTAAGTAACGACACACGAAGAGAAATATGTAATTTTTTAAAGATGGAATATGGAATATATAAATAAAAGCTAAACCAAAGACCAAACGATATGGTAGGACCAAAGCAGGTTGGGTCCCTGCATGCCGGCGACTTTTTGTTTTTTTATTTTGTGTGTTGTTGACGCTGATGAAAGTGCTTGACCGCTGTGATCACCTCCCACTTTGACCACATTTTAATTTTGTTGGGAACCAGTTGGTCGATGATCTCAAGAGTGACTAGAGCAGGCAGATCAAGGTCCTGCATTGCGATACAGACTTCTTCTACAATATAGCGAATGTCGTTGAATGTGAGGAGATTGCCTTCAATATCATACACGGGAACACGGTTATAATATGAGACTTCCCATCCAGTACCATAACGCGAAAGATAAAAGTGTTGTGAAGGCAAATTATTTGTACCATCTGTTTCAATATGTCCATGCCACCACCAATTACACGGCGGTTTAGTGAAACAACAAATGGTATCTAGCCAGTCAGGTGGCATACTCCCCCAATTATCGTGATGCCCTAGAATAAGAACTCCTTGATCATGGCATCTGCAGTAAACTGCAGTCAATGGATGTCCAGGCATCTGACTACCAGGGAGCGGTTCGGGACCATCGTCACCGTTGTCGTTGTCGTTGTCGTTGTCGCTGTCGTTGTCGCTGTCACGGTCACGGTCGTTGTCGTTGTCACGAACGCTGTCATTGTCGTTGTCGTTGTTGGCAGAGTCTTGCATTTTTGCGATTAGTGGGATTAGGGTAAATCCCCTAAGGGGGTATTATAGGGATGTTATCTGTTAATATCAATTTTAATGTATAATAGATATGCTTAAACCTGTCTTTATTCGCTATTATCAGAGCTATCATCAGAGATTTCAATAAGAGCAGCTAGTTCCTGTCCACTTGGTTGTCCATTCTTCTTCCATTCTTCTAAGCGCTTATCAACAAGTGTTTCGAATTCGTGCCACTTAATGGTATTTAAGTCATAGACAATCTCGCCAATATTGGGATCTTTAACAATTGTATTACTACAACTTTCATTATTTCTGTTCATTTTTAGCTTTTTTCTTTGGTTTTTTAAATAGAAAAAAGAAGAAAACAAAAGTTTCAATTTTATTATTTATAAATTCATCTTTAAATGATAAGAGCGATTAGCAGAACATTCACCACATGTAATATCAGTATTATTATGTTTATTGCAGAATTGCCATATATGATAAGGACAATCAACTGTAAAAACATTATCACTCTGGGTGCATTTTTTGCAGGTATAACAAATATCACAAGTATCAGTATCACCTATATTTGCGCATTCATAACATATCCACATACAAGAAAAGCATATTACTTTATTGCATTTAATGCATATATTTTCAAGATCTAATAGCCAATCAGTTTTATTAATGCAGAATTCATTGGGTGCACAGCATTTTTCGCATAAATTTTTGTTACATGAACTGCAAACGGAAGAACTATCTGTCTTAGAATCGCAGTTACTGCATCTATATGGTAGATTTTGTATTCTTTCTTTTTCGGCACATTCAGCAAGATACTTTGTATATTCATTGGCATTTTCTAATTTAAGATTTGGCTGAATCTCAAATAAAAGGTTAATGCAGTTGTCAACTGTATCAGCGGAATTATTATCATATCTATTACTTTCATATCTGTCATAGTTGTTTGTAATAATATAGTTAAAGGCATCTTTATCGAAATTTGCGTTATGCTGAAAAGCCCATCTAATGCATTTAATAGAGTAAACATAGTTCTTACCATCTAGCTGTGAACCGGAATTGAATAGATAGTCGGCAATTTCAAAATCATCGCAATACAAGGCGCGATTTAAGGCTTTACTGCATTTAAGGGTAAGATTCTCTATGTAATATTTGAGTATTTGTATCATTTTATGTCTATGTACATTTTGTTTGTCTTGGTTTGAATATTCGGTGGTATTGGCATTATTGACGATATAGAGTAAAGGACTATATTTTTCGTATATTTTTTTGTTTATGAGTTTGAGTTTATCTAAATTTTTGGTTTTTATTAAGAGTTTAATATCTTTGATAATTTCATCCTCTTCATTTGATTTTGTGTATTGGATTGCATTGTATTGCATTTTATTTATTTAATTTAGTTTAGTTTAATATTAGCTTATTTAAATAGAGTAGATTTATATAATCATTTTTTTGGCATTTTAAAATAATAATGAAGATAATAAGGTAATGAATGTAAATTTGTCGATTAAGAAAGATTTGAAAAAGGAAAATATTAGAGAAAATGAGATAAGTAGTAGTTATAAAAAGTATGAAAAGGTGTTGATAGTAGTTCCTGCAATAGGAGATACGAATTTTATGGAGAAATTGAGATTCTTGGAGAACAATATAAGACTCTTGATATGTACTGCTCCATCACATATAAATTTTTGTATACATATAACATGTTATAAACTGGGTCAAGAGCCAGTTGAATTAATTAAAGAGACGATATTAAGAGCTGTAGATAATAATGATAGATTTTTAGAAAAGGATATATTTATAAAGAATGAGAAAGGATATTTGGGTGAATTCTTGTATAAATATGTAAGACTGGAAAATTTCGTGGATATAGACTATGTATTTTTGATTTTGGATGATGTTAGATTAACGATAAATTTTAAGTTTGATCTATTGTTGGAAGTATATTTACTGTCGGGATTGGATATAATATCACCTGCATTGACACATGATAGTCCATATAATTATAGCTATATGTTACAGGACAAAGCTAACTGTGATAAGATAGATATTGTAAGACAGATTTCGACATTAGAATTCTATAGTTATTTAATGAGTTATAAGGCATATGAAAAATATTATAATACTTTTTTATCGAAGAATACAAGGTGGATGTGGGGAATAGATTTATCTTTTTACCATATGAATTTTAAGGTAGGTATATATGATTATTTAACTATACAACATTATTATCAAACATTAGATTATAAGGAGAGTTATGGTGATAAAATACCGAAACCGTTGGAAGAGAAAAAGAATTTGGGTAAGAAATTTGTGTTTTCTGATTATTTCTTAATACAAACAATAGAAATTGGAAAAAATAAATAATCAAGGTAGTACCCTTGCTCACAATTATTAATTTATTTTTTCGATTAATTAATCGAAAATCAATCATAAATTTAATCGTAAAATATGCAAAAAATCGAAAAACCGGAAAAAAATCAAAAAAAAATCAAAAATCAAAAATTGGAAAAAAATCAAAGGGAAGAATGGAAGAAATGATAAATTGATTATTTGTTTTTTATCTAATCATATATAATTAAATGTCTAGACATAATAAAGTGCAACATGAAATAAATGTTAATCATTGGAATAATGTGACGGCTTGGTTTATGGATGGTCCAGGGCGTCTTTTAAAGAGAGTTAAATCTGTTAAATTAATGTATGATGATAATTTTAGTCTTTCTCTATATAAATATAGATTGAATAATGGATTACCACCTGATATTCAGGTAGTTTCGAAGGATACATTCATGGTAGGAATAGGTTTAAAGAAGGATAACTATAATCCATTAGTATTGAATATGGCGAATGCACAAGTTCCTGGAGGAGGAGTATATAAAGGATCGATGGCGCAAGAGGAGGATCTATTTAGGCGATCGAATTATTTTCAGGTTACGAGTATACAAGAGTTTTATCCATTGATTGAAAGTGAAGTGATTTATAGTCCGAGTGTGTATGTTTATAAGGATGATAATTATAATTTATTGCAAGAAATAGTTGAGTTAAGTTGTATAGCATGTGCAGCGGAAAGGAATCCTAAGACGATAGAGAATCCAGATGATCCTTTAAATGAATATAATCGGTTATATGAGAGTAATGAAATTGCAGCTATAACAAGGAAGAGAATTGAGACGATTTTTCAGATTGGGTTAAAGAACGATCATGATTCACTAGTTCTGGGAGGATTGGGATGTGGTGCATTTAATAATCCGCAAATGAGGATTATTGAATATTTTAATGAAATGTTGAAAATTTATGGAAAATATTATAAGAAGATTGTATTTGCGGTTCTGTCAAAGAATGATCCGAATTATGACTTATTTTCAAAGTTTATTATTCAAAGTACCAATGCAAATACTGATACCAATGCCAATACTGATAAAAATACAAATACTGATACCAATACTGATACAAATACTGATACCAATACTGATACAAATACTGATACCAATACTGATACCAATACTGATACCAATACTGATACCAATACTGATACCAATACTAATAATGATAATAATACAAATACTGATAATAATACAACTAATACAAATAATAATACAACTAATACAAATAATACAACTAATAATGATATTAATAATGTGATTGATAATGATGATAATGGTATATTAAATATTGATGATTGAAATGATAATGATAATGATAATGATGATGCTTAATTAAAAAAAATATATTGTAGATAAGTAAATGAGGAAAGGGATGCAAAATGAATCAATAAAAATGGTTTTAGATTTGATGTTAGAGCAGAATAAGAATAAGATATATTCTTTGGCCAAATCATTTAATGAGATAAGTGGATCAGACAGAATATTAATAGCTGATCTATATGATTGTGGGACGACAGCGAGAGCGATTTTCATGTATTTAATAAAATGTAATAGATCTATTAGTGGTAATTTGTGTTTATATGAGAAAGATAGGATTTATAATGATTATAGATATAGATCACAGGAGGAAAATGTGGCAAGGTTGTTACTTGCTGCAAAAATACTAGAAAATATGGGAGATGGTGTTATGATGGCAACTATTAGATATAATAATAATAGTAATAGTCAATTTGGTCATGTATGGGTAATAGAAAAGAAAGATAATAAATATTATATCTATCAAAGTGCTTTAAATGAATATACATATTATGATTATTATAGGAATAGAGGTTCATTATTAAAGGAGGGGGGACCAGTATTTATGGAATCTTTGAAAGAATTATTGGAATCAGAGAGTTGGACATATAAGATGCAAAATATGTTTATGGATAAATTTATGTATAAACCGGAAACTAATATAGGATTAAGGTTAAGACCGGAATTCTTCTATGCATATGTTGAATATTAATCTGAGTTAAATACAGCTGTTTTGTTCAGTTTTTTTATTCTGTTTATATTGATAGTTGGAGTCATTAATGAGTTCAATATCATTATCATTATCGGGACTATCAGATAGTCTTTCGGCAAGATAAGCTTTGATTTGTTGAGATTCTTTGAGTTTAAGTTGTAGAAGTTCAGATTCATCATTAACATCGACAAAACCTTCTATCGTGTATATGCTGTCGGCTGCACAATTGATAGGAAAATGATAAGTATTAACATTATTTGAAATGCTAATATCCTTGGCTAACGGGTATCCTGGTAATACTTTAAGATTTAGTTCATTGGCGATTGAGACAACTTTGTCATGAACTGATCGATGAAGAGAGGTAAGAATATATTGAATACCTGCAAAATTAATTATGGATAATGTAAAATCGTTTTCTTCGTCCTTATCCTCGTTCTTATTCTCGTCCTCGTCCTTATCCTTATCCTCGTCCTTATTCCCGTCCTTATCCTTATACTCGTCCTTATCCTTACCTTTGTTCTGGACATTATAATTTTCATCATCGCTATCGTCATTAAAAGCTTCCCATTCAAGCCTGAGTATTAATAGTTGTGAACCTGGGCGTGAAACAGGGCAAGCATAATAGTTGTGATCGTGGTTTATGGAGAAAGTGGTATTTTTATTCATGTAGATTATTTTGGTATATTTTATATTTAAAATAATAAATATAAAATAATTATATCTGATTTTGAATCATTTTTTTGCTAATATGCGTACATTTAATGGGGTATTAGAGACGATGCTATCTTGAATAAGACAACTGGTCCTCCTGGTAATCTTACCAATGGATGATTTGCTGTTATTAAAATAGGTTTTTTGTTTAATTTTCTTGATGCTGTCGGTATAATTGGTATTTTTGACTGGGGCCGACCTGCTAATTTCTGTGCTATTTTCATAATCTTTGCATATAAAATCATCTAATGATAGTCTTGGTGCATCAGAATCAGTATTCGAGTAGTTTTGACTGGAAGAGATTGAATCAGTGGTATTATTGCTATTATTATCATTGTTACTGTTGTTACTATGGTTATTATGGTTATTGTTATTATGGTTATTATTATGGTTATTATTATGGTTATTATTATGGTTATTGTTATTGTGATTACTATTATTATGGTTACTGTGGTTACTGTGGTTATTGTGGTTATTATGATTATTATTCTTGGTGTTATTTGTTGATTTATTGATCTTAGTAAAGAAGTAGGGTGTTGTGTTAAAGTTTGATTGATCGAACCAGGGATGGATAAAAAAATCTCCCCAAGATATTCTGTTTTCGGTCTGTACTTGTAATAATGATGTCATTAAATGGATGCATCTGATAGAGACATCGGCTTCAGGGAATTTAATTTTTTTCGTATTTATTTCTTTTATAAGCTCCATAAGATCTGAGAAAACGTATGGGTGCCTTCTATAAACGAGCTGATACATAATAACACCAACACTCCACAAATCTGCTTTAACACCATAAAGGTTAGATCCGATAACTTCGGGTGCCATATAAATTGGTGAACCACAAATAGTGCTGGTTAACCGATCATTTTCGAGATTTATGGAGAATCCGAAATCTGATATTTTAAGGATGTTATCTTCGGTTAATAAGAGGTTTTGTGGTTTAAGATCGCGATGAAAAATGTTTTTTTCGCGTAGATATTTTAATCCATTTTTAAGGTTAAGCATATAATGATGTATTAGTGATTCAGAGAGAGGTTCGATAAGATCTTTAAATTTCTCGAGGGTTCCACCAGAACAATATTCCATGACTATGAAGATTTTATTTTCATTTTCTTGTATAACGTCATATAATTTAATGATATTTGGATGATCTAAATCTTTCATGATGGATATTTCGAATTTGACCCTAGGCAAATCTTTCTTTTTTACAATGATCGATTTAATTGCAACTAATTTTTTTGTATCTGAATGATAGCCTTTATATACTACAGAGAAACTACCACTACCGATAATTTCATCCCAGACAATGTATTTTCCTATCTTAAAAGTAGGTCTATCTTCTTTATATATGATTGATGATTCACTGGATTCTTCAGATTCTGTATTAAATAATAGATCACAGCTGTTATCTTCTTTAATATTTAAAGCATTTATAACTGTTTTATTTATATTGTTATTATTTATAACTGTATTTTCTGTGTCTATATCTGTATCTATATCTGTATCTATATCTGTATTTGTATTATCTATATTCGTTTCTGTATTTGTATATATATTTTTATCCTTATCTTTTATATTTTTAACTATTATATCTTTAATGATGTTATCGTTATTGTTATTGTTATCGTTATTATTACTATTACTATTACTATTACTATTACTATTACTATTACTATTACTATTATTTGTATGCCATAAATTGAAAGGGAATATGTTTATAAAGGAGCTAAATATAGTTGTATTTTTAGTGTTGATAAGATTGTTAACCTTATCAGTGTTTGACATCTAATAATAGATATATAATAAACAAAGATAATATATTTTATCATTTTTCTTAATCTTTTAATATTTTTATTTATAGAGCAAAAAATGATGTACATTATAAATTAATAATAATATTTTTATTATTGTCGTAATTAATTATTATTTTATCGTGGATAGGTAAAAATAATAATAAAAGATTAAGGTTGCGTTTCTCTTAAATAAAATAAAAAGAATAATTTATTTAGGTACATTGGTACGAAAAAAGAGTATAAAGAAATCTGACTTAATATATACCATAGTAAAAAATGATGAATAATCCGTTATTATCGAGTGTATTTACTAATCCGATGTTAAAGCATTTAAAAGTTGATACTAATGATGATGTAACAGCTGCAAGTCCAATAAGTAATAACAAGTCGATATTAATTAATGGATTAGCGCATACAATGGTGGATAAAAAGGATTTGGTGATGAAGAAATTGACAACATTCTATGAAGAACCTAAGAATCTGACTAGGATGTTGGATGTGGTGGAGGGAAGATCACATATATCGTTAAGATTATTGGATTGGTTGATAACAAATTATGCAAAAAAGAATGATATTATATATTCGATAGAGAAGGATGGTAATGTTAGACAATTTATGATATATTCGAATTATAGGGCGCAACTCAAGGCGTATTCAAAGAATATGTTCGATCCATTTTGCAGACATGAAAGGATAAAGTTTACATATGGTGATAATCAGATTTTAAGGACGACAATAGGTCAATTAAACTTTTTTAAGTGGTGTATAGAGAATTTGGTCTTAGATTATGCTGAAAATCATTTTATGGAAATAACCGAGGATATGAAAGAGAGAGGAAGAATCGATCAACCGAGTTCTAAAAAGAAGGAGTTGAGTATATCTGCAACAAAGACGATAAGTACACATGATGTAAAGATTATAGTTAGCTTCGACTAGCTTCACTAGCTTTTTTTTGTAAGTAAAGCCCTATAATTCTTCGTCACTGTATTCTTCACTGTATTCAACACCGTATTCGTCATCACTGTCTTCACGTTCACGTAATGCTTGCGAATTGAACAATTCTCTCTCAGCTATTCCCTCTTCTGAGTGAGCTCTATAATGCATCATTCTTAGTTCATTTAGTGCCTCGAACCAATAGTGATCATCAGATTTCTTTGGATCAGCATCGCTATGACGAATAAAATGAGCATGGTCTGCAATTTTTTGATCACTAAACTGTAGATGCATATCGTATTCAGCCTGAACCCAGTTACGAAACTGATCAGCAGAGCCAGTCTCCTTCCAAATATTATAGGCTCTTTGAGCAATCTTTTCAAGTATTTTATCTGCCATTGTTTTCTTTTCCTTTCCTTTCTTCCTTTCCTTTCCTTTCCTTTCCTTTCCTTTCCTTTCCTTTCCTTTCCTTTCCTTTCCTTTCCTTTCCTTTCCTTTCCTTTCCTTTCCTTTCCTTTCCTTTCCTTTCCTTTCCTTTCCT
>Ga0075163_10004322_pt1 | contig 19088 bp, 15 predicted proteins | sample JI1023141ADNA_FD_71478 | JGI IMG/M metagenome (GOLD analysis project Ga0075163, IMG submission 71478) | Wastewater effluent complex algal communities from Wisconsin, to seasonally profile nutrient transformation and Carbon sequestration -... | ecosystem: Engineered > WWTP > Effluent > Algae...
GCGCGTAAAGTGGAAGGAGTAGAACATGGCCTTTGAATCACTCACCGATCAACGCATCCAGCAGCTTCTCGCCATGAAGAAGCGGATCACGAATCCCACTGCGCGGATGGTGGCAGATGCGAACCACGACAAGAAAGATTTCATTGTCGAGAGCGAGGACGGCTCGGAGCGGTTTCGATTGTTTGTGCGGCAGAACAAGACTGTGAACGATGATTTCTCGTGCGGGCTGCAATGGCTGCCAGCAGGCGGGGAGAGCTTGATTCTGGTCCGCTACAACGGGTCCAGCCACGAGCATCCCAATCACCTGGAGAAGAGCTTGGTGTCCTTTGAATGTCACATTCACAAGACGACAGAACGCTACATTCAGGCGAACTTGAAGCCGGAGGGTTTTGCGGAGCAGACCGGAGACTATGTGACGTGCGAAGGGGCGTTGCATCAACTGGTGACTGACTGCAACATCACCGGAATCCAAACAACAGCCGACCATCCCCAACTGTTTCCATGAGCTTCGATCTTCCATTACTAGAAGACCGGTTGTGCAAGACCTTGTGCGGTCATGTGAAGTTGCGCAAGACCCGCCAGGGATTGTTGCAGGTGGTGACGCCTTTTGCATTCACTGACGGCGACCGGTTCCAGCTCTACCTCGAAGAAACCTCGGCGGGAGGGGTGCGGCTCACAGACTTCGGCCACACGCTGATGCATCTAAGCTACGAGAATGATCTCTCTAAGTTCCGTGAAGGAACAAGGGGGAAGCTGCTAGACCAGGTGATGGCATCATCCGGAATCCATGAAGAGGAAGGAAAGCTCGTGCTGGATTCCTCGCTGGATGATCTGGGCACGAGCGTGCTGATGTTTGGGCAGGCGCTGACTCGTGTGCATGACCTGACCTTTTTGAATCGCGCCCGCGTCGCCAGCACCTTCTACGAGGACTTGAGGGAGATGCTCTACAAACTCGTGGCCCCAGAGAAGATTCAGCCGGACTTCAAGCTGCCTGATCAAGCGGATGCCGCCAGCTATCCGATTGACTTCCGAATCGAGGGAAAGCGTGCGCCCTTGTTCATGTTTGGTGTCGCATCGCGGGACAAGGCCCGTCTGGTAACGATCATCCTTGAGCACTGGCTGCGGGCCAATCTGGATTTCGACTCATTGCTCGTGTTCCAAGAGCAGCAGGAAATTCCGCGTGCAGATCTGGCGCGATTATCCAACGTTGGCGGCGAAATGGTGGCCTCGTTGGATGCCTCCGATGATTTCCGGCGGAAGGTGATCAAGATGGCCGCGTGACCCAGTGGTATTTGAAGTTCATTTTGTCGAGAATCGGGAGAGTGTCGAATCATGCTGAAAGCGGTCGAATTGGAAAATTTCAGGGCTTTCTCGAAGCAGGTCCGTTTCGACATCAAGCCGATCACGGTGTTGATCGGCCGTAACAACTCCGGGAAGTCCACCTTGCTGAAGTGGCTTCAGATGGCGCGTCAGAGTGTGCGCGGGAGCAGCGAATATGAGTTCTTGTGCCCCAACGGAGATCATGTGGCGCTGGGGGCGTGGAATGATGCGCGAAACAAGGCCGTGCGGCACAAGAAGCATCGGTTCGCACTGGGACTGGAGGCACGGCTACCCCCGTTGCAATGTCTAGACGCGGGCAAGCCGGATGGACAGCAACAATCGGGGCGGCCCGTCCAGACGGAGGAAACACCAATGGCCCTGTGCAGCGTGAGGGGCGATTGCCTTTATCAGACGGATGAACCGATCGGGATGCAGGAGATCGTCATCACCAATCGCGATGGTGGCCATTTGTTCAGCCAGACCATTCGCAATCTACGGGGCAGCGGACTGCTGAAGCCCCCACTCCAAACGGGCGACCATTGGATGAAGAGCGCCGCCGATGATCAGAGATACCTGGATCCCATGCGCCGGTTCATCGGAAGCGTAAAGCATTTGTCCGCCCTGCGAATGGAGACACGTAGTGTCATTGACAATCGAACCCCACCCCGTGGGGATGTGGGGCACATGGGCGAAAATACGATTCAGCATCTGGTCGCCATCCTTTCGAACGGAGCGCGCAAGACGCCAGGACAGATCGATTTCATCCTGCGTCACTCGCGTTCGGTCTTACATATTGATGATCTGAAGATAAGGCGTTTGGGAGACGGCCTCGTGTTGCGTCCCGAAGGGAGAAATATGGACACGAAGGAGAAACATCGGCTTGGTGATTTCGGCATCGGCGTGAATCAGGCGCTACCGGTGTTTGTGCAGGGAGCGATCATGGAGGCCGGCGAATTATTGACAGTGGAGCAGCCAGAAGCACAGCTTCATCCTACCGTGCAACTGGAGCTGGGTTCGTTCTTTGCCGAACTATGGAAGGAACGAGGCGTGGCATCGATCATAGAAACCCACAGCGGGAATATATTGCTTCGTCTGCGGCGACTTGTGCGGGAGGGGTATCTTGAGTCCGGCGACGTGGGTGTATGCTATTGCACCATGGACAAGGATCGGGCTGAGGTGGTCAACATGAACGTGACGAATGGTGGTGAACTCGATGGGCATCTGCCGATGGAATTCTTTGGAGCGGATATTTTCGAAGCATTGGAGTTCAACGCGATCGCCCACGCCGCCGGCGATGATCACGGTGGCGAACCGCACCGAAACAGCAGCGCGAATCAAGTTCGCCTTCGACCGGAAGAAGGTAATGATCGAGGAACTGTGCGATCCCGAGCGAATCCTGCACATTGATTCCAAGGTTCTGCGGGACGCCGAGGCTGCCGAGGATGTAGAGATGCCGGAGGAGAAATCCGCCGACGACGATGAAGACGCCGAGCCAAGTGTGCCGAAGCTCACGAAGAAACAACAGGCGCAACTGCTGCGCCTGACGGTGGACAGCGTGGGTCAACCGGGAAAGCCGGGGGCGATGATCCAGAATGTGATCTCTGTCGGCATGCTTTCAGAAGGTTGGGATGCGAAGACCGTGACGCACATCATGGGATTGCGCGCCTTCTCCAGCCAGCTTCTCTGCGAGCAGGTGGTGGGACGTGGTCTGCGGCGGACGAGCTATGAACTGATCAATGATCGCTTCGAGCCGGAATACGTGAACATCCTCGGCGTGCCGTTCACCTTCATCCCGCACGAAGACCCCGGCGAGATCAAACCACGTCCCCCGAAACCCACGACGCGTGTGGAGTCCATGAAGGACCGAATGGCGCTCGACATCGACTGGCCGAACGTCATCCGCATCGACCGGGAATACTGCCCGCAATTGGAGATCGACTTCAAGAAGATGAAACCTCTGATTCTGGATGCCTACAAGACCGTGCAGCAGGCCGGACTAGCTCCGATGGTTGCGGGGAAGCCGAACCTTGATCAGATCACCGAAGTAGATTTGGAAGCACTGGCCAAGAAGTTCCGACGGCAGCGGGTGGTCTTCGAAGCGGTGCGTGATCTCTTCGATCAGCTGACACCTGACTGGAAGGGAGCCAAGGAATCACTCATCGGCCAGCTCGTGGCGCTTGCTGAGCGCTACCTCGACAGCGGTCTGGTTCAGGTGGACCCGCCGCTCTTTTACCAAGACCCGCTCCGTCAGCGGATCATCTACACGCTGAACCTGCGCAAGATCGTGCGTCATCTCTACGGCGAGATACAATGCGCGAACACGCAGCAGATCGCAGCCGTGCTTGATCCTCGCAATCCCATTCGCAGGGCGAGCGACATGTCACCTTGGCATACAACCCGCCCGTGCTTCAAAACGGCAAAGGGCATCATCAACGTCGTCGTCCTCGATTCAACTTGGGAGGCGAGCGAGGCATATCATCTCGATCACAGCGCCAAAGTGAACGCGTGGGTGAAGAATGACCACCTTGGCTTCGAGATCTTTTACCAACTTGATGGCGTGATCCGCCGCTACAGGCCTGACTATCTGGTGACGCTATCGAATGGCGAGCGGCTCATCGTCGAAGTAAAGGGCGTGGTGACTGACGAAGTGATCGCCAAGCAGCAGGCCGCAGAGCAATGGGTGGAGGCGGTCAATGCGGACGGACGTTTCGGAGTCTGGCGCTACGCTCGGTGCGACAAACCGCAGGCGGTGCTGGATGTGTTGTAGTGAGCAGCCGCCCTGCTTCCCGTTCACGCCCTTGCAAGCACCCCGAGCCGAGACTTTTTGCCGATCGGTCGTCGAGGGGATGACTCCTCTCCTCAAGCGAACCTGATTGCGATGTCACCAGCCGATCCTACTCCCGCCTGGAATCCCGATGCGGCTGTGACCCTAGGCCACTGGGGCGCAGCAACCCGACGGGTGATGCCTCCGACCTGCCTCTGCTGAGAATTGGTTCGTGTGGGTGAACTGTGGGAGAAGGCCAGCGGCGGGAAGTGTGTCTTTGCCATGCCGACTGGGAAGGACTGGTCGGAGATCGAACGGAAGATCGCGGCGTGAGGATTGATGCGATCAGGGAAGTGCATCGCATCCGCAGACTTCACGCCCAGAACACAGGAAGGGTTCAGCACCCAGAAGCGCTGACGCCCGGCAAAAGTAATTTCCCTCCGTTTTTCCCCGAGACGAAACGCGATTGTTCCATACACTCGGCCTCGCTCATGAAACTCCTGAAGGAACCGTTGCTTCACTTTCTCGTCCTTGGCGCAGCGATCTTTGGGATCCATGCGTGGCGGCAGGGTGGCGTGGCGGATGGAGACGCGGCCAACGGGAAACGCATTGACGTGAATGCGGCGACAATCACGCGGTTGAGGGAAGGCTGGACGCGGCAGTTTCAACGCACGCCGAATGCCGAGGACATGCACGGACTGGTCGAAGCGCACATCCGCGAGGAGGTGCTCTGCCGGGAAGCGCTGGCGATGGGTCTGGACCGCGACGACACCATCGTGCGCCGACGCATGGCGCAGAAGATGGAGTTCCTGACTCAGGACATCTCCACTGCGGTCGCACCCGATGAGGCGGCGGTGGTGAAGTTCTTCGCGGACAATGCGGAGCGCTATGCCAAGCCGGCGCAGGTGAGCTTTCGCCATGTTTATTTCAGCAAGGAGAAACGCGGCGAGAAGCTCGCAGCCGATGCAACTGAAGCGCTCCGAGCGCTGGCGCAGCCGGGCGTTTCCGACGAGGTCTTTGGCGATTCGTTTCTTCAAGGCTTTGATTTCAGTGACCAAGGCGAGCAGGATTTGAGCAGCATCTTTGGCCGTGAGTTTGCGTTGTCTGTGATGAAGGTGCCGACGGCAACATGGAGCGGTCCGATAACGTCAAGTTACGGCCTGCACCTGGTGCGCGTGACTCGTCGTGTCGAGCCTAGACCGGTGGAGCTTGCCGCCGTGCGAGACGCGGTGATGCGGGACTTTCTCGATGAACGCCGCCGTGTGGCGAACGACGATGTGCTTGAGCAAATGAGACAGAATTACGATGTTGTTATCGACGAGGCTGCGCTTAAAGCGGCTGCGATAGCTCCAGCGAAAACCGCGCAGATGGCAAGATGAGACTTCGATTCCAGTCCCTGCTCTCCGCTTTGTGCCTATTGCTGTCAGGCGCTGTGGCTTGGGCGCATGAGGTGCGTCCGGCTTACCTGGAACTGACCGAGCACGCGAAAGGCGAGTTTGATGTGCTGTGGAAAGTGCCCGCGCTCGGCGGCACACCGCTGGCTGGCGAGGAGATTCCGCACGAGCAAACTGTGTTGCTGGCAGATGATCCGAAGGCGACCAAGACGATGCCGTGCGGTTGCCCCGCGCCGACATCGGCGCAGCTCACGCGCGGTGTGCTGTCGATTCATCCGTCCATGCCAAAGGACGCGGAAACGATTTCCTTCCCGCGTGTCGAGCGGTTGTTCGGGGCAGAGATCAAGCGCTGGACGATCCGCACCAGGCCGCAAGGACTCGAAGGCTGGGAGGTCACCGTGCATGGCCTTTCGGCGACGATGGTGGATGTGCTGGTGCGCATCGCGCTCGCGGACGGTCGTGTCGTGTCCCGTCTGCTGCGGCCGGATGCGCCGTCGTTTGTGTTTGGAGCGGAGGACAAGGGACCGGCGGTCAGTGAATACTTCGTGCTGGGTGTGGAGCACATCCTCCTCGGAATCGACCATCTGCTCTTTGTGCTCGCGCTGGTGCTCATCGTGAAGGGCGTTGGGTTGCTGGTGAAGACGATCACCGCGTTCACCATCGCGCACAGCATCACGCTCGCGCTGGCGACGCTCGGCTATGTGAACATGCCATCAGCGCCGGTCGAGGCGGTCATCGCGCTGAGCATCGTCTTCGTTGCGGCGGAAATCGTGCGATCCCGCAGAGGCCAGTCGGGTCTGACTGAGCGCGCACCGTGGATCGTGGCGTTCACCTTCGGGCTGCTGCACGGGTTTGGGTTTGCGGGCGCGCTGAGCGAGGTCGGGCTTCCGCAGAACGACATCCCAATGGCATTGCTCCTTTTTAATCTCGGCGTCGAGGCCGGGCAGCTCGCGTTTGTCGGCATGGTGCTCGCGATCATTGCGCTCGTAAATCGCATCCGTCTGCCGCTGCCGCGATGGTTGCGTCTCGCGCCACCTTATGCCATAGGCAGCGTCGCCATGTTCTGGGTCATTCAGCGCGTCGCCGCCATTTGGTAACCCACCTTTCGTCCCCATCCCATGAAAACCAAACGGAGCAAAAACTTCCTCACCGCCGCGCTCGTTGGCGTGCTGGCACTCGCCGCCATTGGCGCATGCGCCGCCGAGACGAGTGAGGATCGTGATTTCTCGGCGGAGTTTGGTGCCTACACCGGTGCGTTCGTCCTCTACGATGCCGCGCACCAGCATTGGCTGCGCTACCAGCCGGACGAATGCCGCGTGCGCACTTCGCCGTGTTCGACCTTCAAGGTGCTCAATTCGCTGATTGCCTTGGAAACCGGAGTGGCCAGCGGAGCGGATTTCAGCCTGCCCTGGGACGGCACCCGCCGCTCCATCGAGTCATGGAACCAGGACCAGACTTTGCGCAGCGCCTTTGCCGGTTCTTGCGTTTGGTATTTTCAGGCTCTGGCGACGCGCATTGGCCTGGAGCGATACCAGCAAATCATGCCAAAAGTGAGTTACGGAAACGGCGACCTTTCGGGCGGGGTAACACAATTTTGGCTCCAGAGTTCCCTGTCCATTTCGCCCAATGAGCAGGTGGAGTTTCTGCGTCGCCTGCACGCTCGCGAACTGCGCTTTTCGGACAAGACTGTTGAGGCGGTGCTCGACATCATGATGCTCTCGAAAACTGATCAAACGATCTTTCGTGGCAAGACCGGAAGCGCCTTCGACCCGCAGAAGAACGTCCCCACACTGGGTTGGTTTATCGGCAGCGTTTCCACGCCATCGGGCGATTCCCTGTTCGCCACCCGCATCACCGGCGGCGAGAACCCTTCCGGCATCACCGCCCGGAAGATTAGCGAGTCCATCCTCGCCGCCTTAAAGATTCTCCCTGACCGAAAGTGAAGCGCGGAGAAGTGAACCAACCAATCAAACCAAAAAAAAATCAAACCATGAAAACCACTGCACTCGTCACCACGATCGCCGCGCTGCTCGCGATTCCGTTCCTCGCTTGCACTCAGGAACCCACCGCCAGCGACGCCGGCACACTCACCAAGGAGGCCGCCGATGCCGCGCACAAGAAGCGGCCTTACTCGCCTTACGCGGATCGCAAATTCCCAACCCGCCCGTTCTTCGGCGACACGCATCTGCACACCGGCTCCTCATTCGATGCCGGCGCTTTCGGCTGCCGGCTCACGCCGCGTGATGCGTATCGTTTCGCGCGCGGCGAGCAGATCATGGCCTCGAGCGGCCAGCCCGCGAAGCTCTCGCGCCCGCTCGATTTCCTCGTCGTCGCCGATCACTCGGACAACATGGGTTTCTTCACCGACCTCCTCGCGGGCAAGCCCGAGTTGCTCGCCGAACCGATGGGCCGCAAGTGGTATGACATGATCCAGTCCGGCAAGGGCGGCGAGGCGGCGCTGGAAATCATCGGCCTGTTTTCGGCAGGCAAGTTTCCGAAGGCGCTGATGTATATGCCCGGCAGCCGTCCGTATCGCGGCGCGTGGCAGGAGACCATCGCGGCGGCGGAAGCCTACAACGAGCCGGGGCGTTTCACCGCGTTCATCGGCTACGAATGGACCGCCATGGGCAACGGCAACAATCTCCACCGCAACGTCATCTTCCGCGACGGCAGCGACAAGGCCAGCCAAGTCGAGCCATACACCTGTGTCCCGCCGTTGGGCAGCATCAATCCCACCGATCTGTGGAAATGGATGGACGCTTACGAACAGAAGACCGGCGGCAGCGTGCTGGCCATCGCGCACAACGGCAATCTCAGTAACGGCGAGATGTTTCCGATCGTCGAAGCCTTCGGCAAGGCGATCGATCGCGAGTATGCCGAGACGCGCGCCAAGTGGGAGCGGCTATATGAGGTGACGCAAACCAAGGGTGACGGCGAGACCCATCCCTTCCTCTCGCCCAACGATGAGTTCGCCGACTACGAACTCTGGGACAAGGGCAACCTGGACGGCAGCGCGGCGAAGACGAAGGACATGCTCGCCGGTGAATACGCCCGCTCCGCGCTGAAGCTCGGCCTCAAGCTCGAAACCAAGCTCGGCGTGAATCCCTACAAGTTCGGCATGGTCGGCAGCACCGACGCCCACACCGGTCTCGTGTCCATCGAGGAGGAGAATTTCTTCGGTAAAACCACGCCGCAGGAACCCAGCCCGCATCGCATGACCGCCATCTTCGTGAACAATGAGAAGTCCGGCGTGAAGATCATGGATTGGGAGGTTTGCTCCGCCGGTTACGCCGCCGTGTGGGCCGAGGAAAACACGCGCGCCTCCATCTGGGACGCGATGCAGCGCAAGGAAACCTATGCCACCACCGGCTCTCGCCTCGTCGTGCGGTTCTTCGGTGGCTGGGACTTTGAGAAAGCGGATGCCGGCACCCGCAGCCCCGCCGTCACCGGCTACACCAAGGGCGTGCCGATGGGCGGCGACCTCAGCGACGCGCCTGCGGGCAAAGCGCCGAGCTTCCTCGTCGCCGCGATGAAAGATCCACTCAGCGGAAATCTCGACCGCATCCAGATCATCAAAGGCTGGCTCGATGCAAAGGGAGAGTTGCACGAGAAAGTGTATGACGTGGTGTGGAGCGGTGACCGCAAGCCCGATGCGAACGGCAAAGTCCCGAGCGTCGGCAGCACCGTCGATGTCGAGAACGCGACTTGGACCAACACCATCGGCGCATCCGAACTCATCAGCGTTTGGAAAGACCCGGACTTCGATGCTAAACTCCGTGCCTTCTACTACGTCCGCGTGCTCGAAATCCCCACACCGCGCTGGACGGCCTACGACGCGAAACGCTTCGGCAACAAGCCTCTCCCCGGCACGCGCATGACCATCACCGAGCGCGCCTATACTTCGCCGATTTGGTTCACGCCGGGCAAATGAAACGTGAGCAGTTTTCCTTCAACCCACAACCAGACCCGACCATGAAACCGCATCGCCTCCTCTTGCTAGTCCTCTCACTGTCAGTGTGTGGCACAGGCTTTTCCCAGGAAGTAGACCAAGCCGCTGAACTCGCGAAGCAACTCAGCAATCCCGTCGCCAGTCTCATCAGCGTGCCCATGCAGGCGAACTGGGATTTCGGCATCGGGGTGAATGATGCGACGCGATTCACGCTCAATGTGCAGCCGGTGATTCCAATCTCGCTCAACGAGGATGTGAACCTCATCATCCGCACCATCATGCCAGTGATTGACGCGGAATCGCCCGCGCCGGGCATTCCCAACGCGTCAGGGTTGGGCGACATCGTGCAGAGCTTCTTCTTCTCTCCCAAGAAGCCGACCGACAGTGGCTGGATCCTGGGAGCAGGCCCCGTGCTGCTGTGGCCCAGCGCCACGGATGACCTCCTCGGCAGCGGCAAGTGGGGCGCGGGTCCGACGGCGCTTGCGTTGAAACAGGTCGGCGGATGGACCTACGGTGTGCTGGCCAATCATCTCTGGTCCTACGCAGGTGAGGGAGATCGCGATGAAGTGAACGCCACGTTCGTGCAGCCCTTCGTGTCATTCACCACGAAGACCAAGACGACTATCGGCGTCAATGCCGAGTCCACCTATGACTGGAATCGCTCGCAATGGACGGTGCCGCTGAATCTGACAGTGGGCCAGCTCTTCAAGGTGGGAGGCATGCCGATGCAGTTCACGGTTGGCGCCCGCTATTACGTTGAAGGCCCCGAGGGTGGGCCTGAGTGGGGCTTGCGTGCCGTGTTTACGCTTTTGTTTCCTGCGGCGAAGCCGGCGCCACCCGTCACTCATGCCTCCTCGAAATAGAAACCTGCGCACACGTTAGTTCGCCCATGGAGACCGAAACATCCATCGCACCAGAACTGAAGAGACGCTGGTTCGAACCTGTCACGGCCATCCTCATGGCAGTCTCGTCCCTCGCGACTGCGTGGTGTTCCTATCAAAGCTCGCGCTGGAGCGGGCAGAGCAGCGCTCTAGCCACGCACGCGGACAAGCTCGAGCGCCAGGCGGCCGAGCAACATCTCGATGCGCGGCAGATCGAGGCCATGCAGATGCGGATGTGGATGGAGGCAGTGGACGCGCAGATCGATGGTGATGAGAAGCTCGCCAAGTTTTACACCGACCGGTTCGAGGAAGAGCTCAAGCCCGCCTATGACAAATGGGTCGCGCTCAAGCCATTCGAGAACCCCGCCGCGCCACCGCATCCCTTTGTGCCTGGCCTTTACTCCTTTCGTTTTACGCAGGAGATCCGCGCTGCCAATGCCGAGGCCGCGGAGGCCGAGAAGCAGTCCAACATCACTGGCCATCACGCCACCAGCTACCTGAGCAACACCGTCATCCTCGCCTCCGTGCTTTTCTTCGCGGGCACGATGGGGAAGTTTGATCAGCGCCATGTGCGCTGGTCCTCGCTCGCCTTTGCTATTGCTCTCTTCGCGTATGCGTTGGTGCGGATGCTCATGCTGCCCGTGGCCTGAGCTACGCTTGAGATGGATTCGATTTGCTGATGGTGATATGACGATGCTAGTCCAATCCGCCACGGGCGCTTCCAAACCCACCATCGACCATTGCATAACTGGAAACCACAACATCTCCGCTAAAACCATGCTTCACATGAAACACACCCCACGATTCGTCTCGACTCTTGCGCTCGCGAGTTCCTTGGCAGCCGTTTTCGTCACCGGGTGCGACAAGAAGCCGGACGTCATTTCCCAGGCAGAAAAGGCCGACAGAAAAGCCGGCGTCCGAGCGCCTGGCATCGAAGAGGTGAAAGCCATCGCCGAAGAGGCCTTCATCTACGGGCTGCCACTGGTGATGGCTTACACGGCGAGTTATGAGTTTTGGGTCGATAAGACTTCGAGCCAGTACAAGGGGCCATTAAACGAACTCTACAACGAGCGCCGTGTCTTCACTCACAAGGACACCGCCGTCATCACGCCGAACAGCGACACGCCATATTCCTTTGCGGGTCTGGATCTGCGCACGGAGCCGTGGGTGGTCACCGTCCCGGCGGTGGAAAAGACGCGCTACTACTCGGTGATGCTGTGCGACTGGAATACATTCAACTTTGGCTACATCGGCACTCGCGCCACGGGGCCGGAGGCGGGTGATTACCTCGTCGTCGGGCCTGATTGGAAAGGCGAGACGCCCGCCGGGATCAAGAAGGTCTTCCACGCGACCACGCAGTATGCGATCACGCTCTTCCGCACGCAGCTCTTTGGAGCCGACGACATGCCGAACGTGGTGAAGGTGCAGGATGGCTATAAGCTGCAGCCGCTCTCCGCTTACCTCAAGAAGCCTGCGCCCGCCGCCGCGCCGAAGCTCGATTTCCCGAAGGCGAACGCCGAACTCGCGAAGAAGAACTTCTTCGAGTTCCTCGACTTCGTGCTCGCTCTGGCACCTGCGGGGCCGGAGGAAAAGGAAATCCGCGCGAAGCTGGCAAAGATCGGCATCGGGCCGGGCAAATCGTTTGAGTTCAAAGACCTCTCGCTCGAGCACAAAGCGGCGATCGTGCTCGGCTTGAAAGAGGGAGCGAAAAAGGTCGATGAGAAAGTCGCGACCGTCGGCAAGCAGATCAACGGCTGGCGTGTCGGTGCGGCGTTTGGCGACCGTGCCTTTTTCAACGGCAACTGGCTGCTCCGCGCTGCCTCGGCCAAGGCCGGCATCTTCGGCAATGATGCCGTCGAAGCCATGTATCCGATGGCGCGCTGGCTGCCCGATGGCGAAGTGCTCGACGCCAGCAAGCACAGCTACACGCTGACCTTCCCTGCCGGGCAGTTCCCGCCGGTGAACGCCTTCTGGTCCGTGACGATGTATGACGGCAAGACCCAGCTCTTGATCGAGAACCCGCTCAATCGCTACCTCATCAACTCGCCGATGCTGGCGAACATGAAGACCAATGCGGATGGCTCGCTGACGATCTACATCCAGAAAGACAGCCCTGGCGCAGACAAGGAAGCCAATTGGCTCCCTGCGCCGAACGGCCCCATTTACATGGTCATGCGCCTCTACTGGCCGAAGACGGAAGCACCATCCATCCTGCCGCCGGGCGAAGGGACCTGGGCCCCGCCGGGTCTCGTGAAGGTGAAGTAACTTCACGCCTCAGCCCCGGACTTTTCAGAAATCATCCACAGAAATCCAAACACACACCCTCCCGTGCAAAACAAACACCACACACTCCGTCGATACGCTCCTCTTGTCCGCTCCGCTCTTGGCCTGCTTTTGATCGCCTCGTCCATCGGCTGCTCGACCAAACCTATTTCGGATCTCAAATTCCGTGCGGACCGCAAGGAGCGGCTGACGCATGGTTGCACCTTCTACTTCGACGGGGCAGGTGGTGGCACGAAGAAATCGAACTACGCTCTGGGTGTCGTGGAAGGAATGCTGGAGGCTGGATACCGTGGTGGTGGAGACCTCATTCCATGGGAGACAGGCAGAGGTCTGGTGAAGGATCAGGATGCCAGCGTGGCCTACAAGCGGTCGAAGGCCAATGCCGGCGCGACCACCATTCAGGCTTATCAGAAATCACACCCCGGCGCGCCGGTGAACCTGCTTGGATTCTCCGCCGGTACGGCCGAGGCGATCTTCACACTTGAAATGCTGCCAGAGAAGGCTGGCGTGGATCAAGTCGTTCTGCTGGGCACTTCCATCAGCCATGACTATGACCTGACCGAGGCACTCAAGCGGGTGAAGAACAAACTGTACATCTTCACCTCCCCTCACGATCGCATGGTCGGGACGATGATGAAGTTCTCGGGAACCGCCGACCGGAAGTTCCACGACGCGGGCGCTGGCATTAACGGCTTCGTCCTTCCTGCCAATGCATCCGCCGCCACGCGCAAGCTCTACGCCGACAAGATCGTGACCATCCCCTACTCCGAGGATTTCCTGAAGGACGGCGACAAGGGACACCACTTCGACAATGTGAAGAAGGAGTTCATCCGCGATCATGTGGCACCCTTGCTTATGGGCAAGGCCGCACACTGAACGCACGACGCAATTCAACGCAGCGGATCATGCGCGCGGCAGAAGCCCATCACAGACGGACGCTCCCTCGCTGGAGCCGGATTGTGCTGGGCGTCGTCGGCGCTTATTTGCTCATCGCCTACATCGTCCTTCCTCAGTTGGGGGAATGGAAAGCACAGCGGCATCCCGATCTCATTGATGGGGCGCGTCTCGTGCATACGGCGAAAGGCCTGCCAGGCGATCCGCTGAACCTTGCGCTCGTCGGCAGCGAGGAAGAGGTCGTGCGCGCGCTGATCGCCGCCGACTGGCGTCCTGCGGATGCACTCAGCTTTCGCAGCAGCGTGCGCATCGCAGTCGACACGGTCTTTGACAAACCCGATCCGAACGCGCCCGTGAGCAATTTGTATTTGTTCGGGCGCAAGGAGGACCTCGCCTTTGAGAAACCCATCGGCAACAGCCCGAAGGAACGCCACCACGTCCGCTTCTGGCGTTCCGAACAACTGGACGACGGGCGGCCGATGTGGATGGGCGCGGCCACGCACGATGTCGGTGTCGAACTCAGCCGAACAACGGCGGAGGTGACGCATCGCATCTCTCCCGACGTGGATGCCGAGCGTGACCTTCTCCTTGCTGATTTGAACACGGCAAACCGGGTACAGCGCACGCGCTGGATCGACGGCTTCCACAAGGAGCTGCAAGGCCGCAATGGCGGTGGTGACCCGTGGCACACCGACGGTCGTCTGCCTGTCGCGACGCTATCAACTGCGCCGACGCAGCAAGCGGATTTAACAAAATGATGACGAAACTTCCGGCATGAAATCACCCATCCATTTCACAATCGCCCTTGCGAGCCTCACGATGCTTTTCGTCGCACAGGGTCAGGAGGTGGTGGTTCACCACGAGAAGCGAGCGGAAGACGGAATCGCCGAGACAATCCACACGCGCGATGTCCTCATTGAAGGGGAGAGCTGGGTCGAATCGATGGAGAAAAGCAAGAAGCGTCGCACCCAGTGGATGCACGAGCTGCGGCTCGATGTGGCCTTCACTTATGATTCCCTGGCGATGGGCGCGCTGAATGATGACAATGGCTGGGGTTCCTCGTCGGGCGATGCCACGCTGAATGTGCGCTGGCAGATCAACTCAGACACCAGCAAGTCACCGCTCTCGCTCAACGTGCGCGTTCGGGATCGTGAAGCCTACAGCGACCTCGCGCCATCCGAGTTGAAGCATGAGACAGGTGCGCTGTGGGGGTATGTGGATGGGTTCACCGATGCGGGGTTCCAGGTCCCGGAGGTATATCTTGAAGACAAGTTCTTCGCTCAAAGGCTGACCCTGAGATATGGCAGGATGACGATTGATGACCTGCTCGATGGCCATGAGTTGCGCAGCGCCAAACGGTCCTTCCTGAACCAGGCATTTTCGTCCAGCCCCGCAGTGGCGTTTCCCGGTTCCGATCTGGGCTTCGTCGCGCGCTGGGAAGACCGTTCGGGCTGGGACCTGACGCTCGGTGTCTCAAAGCTGGCATCGTCGAACCTCGAGGAGTCATCGAAATGGAGATTGGAAGGCAGCGCCTTGTTCAAGGCCGTGCAGCTCGGTTACGATTTCAAAGGTCTCGGTGGCAGGAAGGCGCGAGCCCAATTGCTCGGGTGGAATGCGGACGCGCTGCCTGAGCTTGCCATCGAATCCGGGAGCGGCGCGAGCTTGACGGTGGAGCAGGAGTTGGCCGGGCGTGCACGAAGCTTTGTCCGCTATGCCTGGTCCGATGGCGAGGCCGCCACCACGGAACACTTTGCCGCAGCAGGAATCGCAGTGGACCTGCGCAAGTCCGATCGCCTCGGCTTCTCGGTCGCGGGCGGCACCTCCAGCAAGAAAGCAGACACGCGGGAAGGCGTGATCGAGGTGTTCTATCGACGCCAGGTCGGCCCCGCGCTTGTCATCACACCCGACATTCAGTTCGTCGCCGGTGACGGCATCGGCGACGCGGACTGGCTCGTGATCGGAGGCGTGCGCGTGGGGTTTACGTTCTGATGGCCACTGGGCACATACGTTGGCCCAACGGGTCAATAGCGGCGTTCATCTAGGGGCGTCTTGCCGCGTGATCATGATGCCAGACGAAACCACAGAACAACATAGGCACAAAAAAATACCGGCAGGTACGATGATTCCAATGGCTCGCTACGATCGATCCTGATACAAGAGGGAGACGAAAATCACTCAAACAATCCTATGAAACTCAAATGCAGACACCTCGTTCTGGCACTCGGCCTCGCGCTCAGTGCCTCGGGAAAAGACAAGCTGGATCGCACCGTGCTGCCGATCCCGGAGCCAGACTACCCGCGTAGTACGGTGCTCGATGCCCGCGATGCGAAGGCACCGCCACACTTCGAGGTCAAGGCACCCGAGGGTGCGCCGAACGTGCTCATCGTGCTCGTGGACGACATGGGCTTTGGCATGCCTAGCGCCTTTGGCGGGCCGGTGAGAATGCCAAGTGCCGACCGCCTTGCGAGCCAGGGGCTGCGTTTCAATCAGTTCCACACCACCGCCCTTTGTTCGCCGACGCGAACGGCGCTGCTCTCAGGCCGCAACCACCACATGAACAACATGGGCTCGATCACCGAAACGGCCACTGGGTTTCCGGGCAATACGGGGCAGCGGCCCAACAGGGTCGCGCCGCTCGCCGAGATGGTGCGCCTGAACGGTTATAGCACTGCCTTCTTTGGGAAGAACCATGAGACAGCACCTTGGGAGGTCAGCGTCTCCGGCCCGACAGACCGCTGGCCAACGCGCTCAGGTTTCGACAAATTCTACGGCTTCTTCGGCGGCGAGACCGACCAATGGAATCCCACGCTTTATGACGGGATGGCCCGCGTGCCGACACCGCACTACCCCGGCTACAATTTCATGACCGACATGACGGACCAGGCGATCTCGTGGATGAAATTTCAGAAATCGCTCACGCCCGACAAGCCGTTTTTCATGTATTTCGCGCCGGGTGCCACCCACGCGCCGCATCATGTGCCGAAGGAATGGATCGCCAAGAACAAGGGCCGCTTCGACGGTGGCTGGGACAAGCTGCGGGAGGAGACGCTGGCACGGCAGATCGCGCTCGGCGTTGTGCCGAAGGGAACCAAACTCGCCAACAAGCCCGACGGAATCAAGGATTGGGACAAGCTGAGCGACGACGAGAAAAAGCTCTTCGCCCGCCAGATGGAAGTGTATTCCGCCTTCGGGGAATACGCAGACCACGAGATCGGACGCCTGTTCGATGCTGTCAGCGCGACCGGAGAGTTGGAGAACACGCTGATCTTTTACATCCTCGGCGACAATGGGACGAGCGCCGAGGGCGGCATGAGCGGGATGTTCAGCGAGATGACCTATTTCAACAATGTCCAGGAGACCGTGCAGGAGATGCTGAAGCACTACGATGAGTGGGGCGGACCTTCGACCTATCCTCACATGGCCGCAGGCTGGGCCGTCGCGGGCGATACGCCGTTCATGTGGACCAAGCAGATGCCCTCAAACTACGGCGGCACCCGCAATGGCATGATCGTCTCCTGGCCCAAGCGCATCAAAGCCACCAATCAGGTGCGCTCGCAGTGGCACCATGTCATCGACGTTGCGCCCACGGTGCTCGAAGCCGCGAGTCTGCCCGAACCCAAGAGCGTCAACGGAACCGTCCAGTCACCCATCGAAGGCGTGAGCATGGTTTACGCCTTTGACAAGCCCGAGGCGAAGAGCACGCACAAGACTCAGTACTTCGAGATCTTCGGCAATCGTGCCATTTATCACGAAGGCTGGTTTGCAGGCACCGTCCACCGGGCACCGTGGGAGAAAGTGCCCCGGCAGAAGCTGCAGGACGACAAGTGGGAACTCTACGACACGAGCAAGGACTTCAGTCTGACGAACGATCTGGCTGCGGCCAAGCCTGATAAACTCAAGGAACTGCAAGGCATCTTCATGAGGGAGGCGAGCAAGTACCGCGTGCTGCCCATCGATGACCGCCTCATCGAACGCATCGTCGCCAAGACGGCGGGACGGCCCGATCTGATGGGGGAGCGCACCTCACTCACGCTCTCCGAGGGTATGGGCGGGATGAGCGAAAACGTCTTCCTCAACCTCAAGAACAGGTCGCACTCGATCACCGCCGATGTCGAGATACCCGAGGGCGGCGCGAATGGTGTCGTCATCGCCCAAGCTGGTCGCTTCGGCGGCTGGAGTTTGTATCTCAAGGACGGCAAACCCACCTACTGCTACAACTTCGTCGGGATGCAGGAGTACAAGGTCGGAGCGCCGCAGGCACTGGCGGCGGGCAAAGCGACGATCCGCATGAACTTCGATTATGACGGCGGCGGGGCTGGCAAGGGCGGAACGGCTAACATCCTCGTCAATGGCGAGAAGGTCGCGAGCGGTCGGATCGACCGCACCCAGATAGCGATCTTTTCGGCCGACGAGACAGCAGGCGTAGGGGTCGATGACGCCACGCCGGTCACGACGGACTACAAGGAACGCGACAACGCCTTCACGGGCAAGATCCTCAAGGTCACCCTCGATGTGAAGCCCGTCGGAGCCGCCGTCAAAGCCGAAGCAGACGCAGCCAAGCAAGAGAGCGACACCAAGAAGGCCCTGTCCAACTAGTCTCACCCAAACGCGCGGGCTGCCCAACCGGGCAGTCCGCGCGTTGGCCCTTGAGCCAATACCAAGAAGGTGTCCGGCAACGACTCTTGACAAAAGTATGGCGGTTCAGATCACGGATTGAGGCGGGAAGGGAATGCTGAGTGACTCAGTTGCGAGTGATCGCGACGGAATAATTCAATGTCTGGAATGCAGACATTTAAAGCACCTGACCGCTTTCCCGTGTGTTAGCCTCTCCGCATGTCCTTCCTGCCCATGATCAAGGAGCTGTTTGAGCAGTATCCACCATACCACCACCTCGTGGCCTCGACGCAGTTGGTGCTGGCTATGTTTGGCATGGGGATCGTGACGCGGCCGCGTGATTTTGTGGAGCTGGTCCTGGAGCCCAAGCCCATGATCACGGGGCTGCTCTACCAACTGGCGGGGATACCGCTGCTAACGGCGGCCTTGGTCTTCTTCGTGGAGTTGCCGCCCGAAGTGGTGGTGGGCTTCATCATGGTGGCGGCGATGCCGGGGGGATCGTTGTCCAATATCTACACGCACCTGGGCAGGGGGAATGTGGCCCTGTCCGTGGCGCTGACGGGAGTGATGACGCTGCTGGCGCTCGTGACCGCGCCGCTGATCATGAGGATCTTTGCCGGAGACTATCTGCCGCCGGAGATCGCGATGCCGGTGGGTGCGGTGATGCGGGAGATCTTCCTCTTTCTGCTGCTGCCGCTCACAGTAGGGATGATCCTGGGGCGTGTGGTGAAGCAGCAGGCGGCAGTGCTCTGCTCAAAGTGGGCGGTGCGCGCCAGTCTGATCGTGCTCGGCGTGCTGGTGGCCGGGTCCCTGGGAAGCGGCAGCATTGACTTCAGCCGCTACTCGGCGCGGATTCCGCTCTTTGTCTTTCTCTACTGCCTGATCATCCAGATCATCATCCTGAGAGGTGCGCGGCATGTGCTGGGGTTTTCGAGCCGGGATTCCATGGCCCTGGGGATCGAGTCGAGCATGAAGAACATCAACCTGGC